>UMIH01013703.1_pt1 | contig 217236 bp, 171 predicted proteins | sample 1965771 | NCBI WGS metagenome assembly UMIH01 (sample SAMEA4836120, study PRJEB28245) | human gut metagenome | biome: gut microbiome; material: fecal sample | place: Denmark | collected 2008
TTATACTTTCTAAAGATTATGCAGTTACGTTGCATTAATTGGTTGAAAGGTATGCCGACATGGCTCAATTGGCAGAGCAGCTGATTTGTAATCAGCAGGTTATCGGTTCAAGTCCGATTGTCGGCTCTATGGATGGATTCCCGAGTGGCCAAAGGGGGCAGACTGTAAATCTGTTGACTTCGTCTTCGAAGGTTCGAATCCTTCTCCATCCATTGCTTTTAGATAAAGCGTTATAAAAGATAATACTAATGCCGCGGGGTGGAGCAGCCCGGAAGCTCGTTGGGCTCATAACCCAAAGGTCGCAGGTTCAAATCCTGTCCCCGCTACTATGCCTGGATAGCTCAGATGGTAGAGCAGAGGACTGAAAATCCTCGTGTCACTGGTTCGATTCCTGTTCCAGGCACTTTTTATTAGCAGACACTACATAGTAGTGTCTTTTTTATTTGTAAATAAGTTTAATAATAAGCTGAATAATATGTAAAAGCGGGAGTCAGTTGTATAAAGGTATATAACATTTGTTAAATATGCACAATAAATACTACAAAATAACCAGAATTAAAAAGCAAAAGATTATATAATATTACGAAAGCGCACAATTTATAGTGAATTTGCATAAAAAATATTAAAAATATGATTGCTATTTGTAAGAATTAATACTATACTAAAATTATTGCAAACTACAGTAGGGAGGTTGCACATTATAATAATAGGAGGGATTCTTACGATGAAGAACGGCTTAAAAAAGAAAGCTGGAAAAGTCGGAGCACTTATGCTTGCGTTATCGATGATAGTTGGATTAATGACATCGATTCCGGGAGGCGTATTTGCAATTCAGGCAAAAGCAGAATCGTACATTAGTGAAGATACAACAATTGTATATGGCACTAATGGCGGTGACACAACTGTACTGAAAGGCACATATGCTGCACAGGGGGATGCACTGACGGCTGAAGACAGTACAGCGGCTGATGGTGCTGTAAAGTGGACAAACGCACAATATCACAGTACCAATTATGGTGTGGTTGTGAAAAATGGTTCATCAGTAGCAATTAATGTTAAAGGAAATACAAAAATATCAATTGTAACTTCACAGTATAATACAGCGGGTAAGATGATTACGGCTGAGAGTACTGACAATAGTGGTAAATTGGAAGTACCGGATGAATGCAAGGTAGCAGCAGACAAGGATAAACTTACTGTTAATTATACGGCAGGAAGTGAGGAAACTGCGACAGTTACCTTAAAGTTCGGTGGAACAGTTTATGTATCAGCACTTATAATTGAACCGGTTAAGGAGCCAACATATCTTGAAGCCGGAACTACAACAAAAGTAACATTTACAGGAAGTATTGATACTTCTAAAGCTGGAGATTATTCAGATGATTTAAATGATCTTACGGATTCAGCATATCAGCCACAGGCAAGTTACCTGAATGCAAAAGATCTTAAGCAGGCGAATGATGCAATTGTACTTTCAGGTGCAAAGTATCATGGAACCGGTTATGGAATTTATGTTCCTGCTAATACAACACTTGACGTTAATGTGGCAGGAAGTGCAACAGTAACGATGATTGGTTCTGTATACAGTGATGCTGCCGATATTACAGCTGTTTCGACAGACAGCAAAGGCAGATTTGAAAATAGCGCTGTGTCAGGAAAGACAGATACAGACAAGACAGCTATAACATTCAAATATACAGGAAAAGATAATGCAACACTGACATTTACATTTGGTGGCAATACATATGTAGGTAATATAGTTGTAGCTGTAGATGAAGCAAAGGAGGAGCCATCAACCGGTCTTGATACATCTAAGATAGATGTATGGGATTTCGGTGCAGAAGCTCTTGATACGACTAAGTATAATAATAACTTTACTGCAGATGTAATTAATTCTTTTTATTCAGTACCTGGTGGTACGGCCAAAGTAAACATAGCATCATTTACTGCAAAGGATGCAGCAGGTAAGGATGCAGTTAAGTTCAATGATGGCGGTTTCAGTACAACGCACAGATGGAGAACAACTAACACAGCGCTTACAAGATATGATGCCAAATCACTTACAGATAAAAACGGCACTACATATATGGGATATCTTTATGCTAACAAGAGTTCAACAGAGGCAGTTAACCTTCAGGTTTATCTGTATACCGGAGATATCTTTAAGGCATATCTGGGCTCAAATGGTAGAGCAGCACTCTATAAGCTTTTAGCTCCAAGCGGTGATGCAGCAGAGTTCCAGTACACAGCAGCTAATAAGGCGGAAGAGGCTACATTCTACGCAGCAGAAGAGGGCTGGTATACATTATGGTGTACTAATGAGAAGCTTGTATGCGGACGTCTTACACGTGAACATGTTCCTACGGTAACTGTAAGTGGAAGTGTAACAGCGCCGGCATCAATTCCATCAGGATACAAGCTTGTATTTACTAATACAACGACTGAAGGCGTAACTGAGGCAGATGTTAATGGCGGAAGTTATTCAGTAAGCCTTGCGGGTAAGTATTCATATGATGTGTCACTTAAGGATGCTAACGGATTTGTCGTAAGTGCGTCATGCAATAATATTGCTCTTGATGCATCAGATATGGCAAAGGATATTAATATCGAAGGTGTAAGTCTTGTTACAATATCAGGTAACGTAACAGGCATTGATGCAGATAAGCTTGGCAATATGAAGCTTACATTCAAGTCTGACAATGTATTTGTTCCTGAGTTAAATATTGACTCAACAGGTGCTTATACACTTAAGGTCGAGGGAGGAGTCACATATACTGTTTCAGCAGAAGGAGTTAATGATTTCACTCTGGATACAACATCAATATCAGCAACATCAGATACAACAAAGAATATTGAATTTACAAAGAAGCCGGTTTATCCTGTAACTGTTAAGGTTCAGGGTGTAGCAGATACAACAGGCGCTAACGTAACATTTACAAATATTAACGAGGACGGTTATTCATACACATTTGACATTAATTCTTCAATAGAATTAAGAGACGGACAGTATTCAGTTAAGATTGGCGGAATCGCAAGTGTACCTGTAGTTCAGGGTGCAACAGCCGATGTGGTTGTTAACGGAGCGGGCGCTGAAGTAACAATTCCAATGTATGAAGTATCAGCATGGGATTTTGCAAAGCTTAACAGTTCTAATGAAATAACAGCAATTAATGGAGTTAATTATTATGTAGGTCTTACACTTACATCTAATATTGTTGTTAATAAGACATATCTTCTTGCAAATGGTTCTTCATCAGATGCGGTTATAACAGTACCTAATGTAAAGAAGGGCAGTGAGGTAACAATTGAATATTGCTACAGTGCGTCATTTACAGCAGGTGATGTTACAGTTGATGAGAAGTCAGGAAGTACATCAAGAATTGATTCAGTTAAGATTACTGCACCTGAAGATGGTGATTTTGTTATTACAACAAAGACCGGAAGCAATGCAAGCCAGACATATTTCTGCTCTATAACAGTTAAGGAGCAGGCTGAGTATAAGTCAGTTCTCTATGTAGGTACTGATAAGGAATTTGCAACAGTTGGAGATGCTCTTGATGCAGCACGCAAGATGATAAGAACTCCTGATCAGGAAGTCACAATTATGATTGATCCGGGCAATTATGAGGAAATGCTTGTAATTGATATTCCTAATATTAAGCTGCAGAATGCAAGCAAGAACCCAAGTATAGCACTTAATAATAAGGGTGTTGGAATTGATGAGAATGCAGTTCGTATTACATGGTATTATGGACACGGATATACATACTACAGCATGGGAAGTGACTGTAAGTATGATGCAGCACTTCTTGCAGCTAACAAGGCCAACGGTTACGCAAGCTTTACAAATCCTGGCGCAGGAACAACTAACGGAAGCTATTGGAATGCAACAGTTGTAATTAATGCGGATGGATTCTCTGCAGACGGAATAATATTTGAGAATTCATTTAACCAGTATGTATCAGCTAAGTCTGTAGAGGATGTTATTGAGAAGCAGGCAGGTGCCAAGGAAGGTTCAGCTGCACGTTCTACAATGAAGACTGTAGGTGATACAAAGGTTCAGGAGAAGGAGTATGTTGAGAGAGCTGCGGCTCTTGCAATCGGTAATGATGTAAATCAGACGTACTTCAATAATTGTAAGTTCATCGGACGTCAGGATACACTTTATGGCGGAACAGGAGCTACAGCAGCATTTAATAAGTGTGATGTACTTGGTGGTACAGATTACATTTTCGGTGGAATGACAGCGGTATTTAAGTCATGCAACCTTGTATTCAATACTAATGACCAGACAGATAATGGTAAGAAGAATGATGTCGGATATATAACAGCACCTCAGCAGAAGTCAGGCAGAGGATACCTTATGTATGAATGCCGCGTAACTTCTACAACACCTGGTGTAGATACTGCCTCAACAAAGACATCTAAGCCGGGATACTTAGGAAGACCATGGCAGCCTGGTACAGGAGAAGCTGTATTTTATAAGACAACTGTTGATGCAGCAGACAGCTATTGGAATACAGATTACAGCTATGGCGAATCAATGATATCAGCAGCAGGATGGCTTACATCACTTGGAGGTGAGTCAGCACTCTGCGGTGAGTATGGCACAATTGAGACAGCAGGCGTTGATAACTCAGCTAAAAGAGCTTCATGGGCTAAGGTATTTACAAAGCCTGAGCTTGCAGATGGAAGCGCAATTTCGGTGGAGACATTCCTTGGTTCATGGAATCCGTTTGGAGATGATAGTGGCGAAGAGCCTGAGAAGCCAACAAAGCCTGAGAAGCCAACCGAAAAACCTACAAATCCGACACAGCCAACAACAGGTGGTCAGCAGCCATCAACACAGGCACCTACAACATCAGATAATGTAAAGGTTGTTCCTGATGAGAACGGCGAGGTTCCTGTTAAGGGCGTAGAGGTATCATCAGATGTGAAGTTTACTGATAAGGACGGCAAGGAGATTGCATCAGGCACAGTAAGCATTAAGGCAGGTGCAATTGCAGATACAGACAAGTCAGAGCTTCAGAATAAGATTAACAATCTTATCAGTTCAGATGATGTTAAGGGAATGAAGTTTGTTGATATCAATGCAATTGTAAATAATGTTAAGGTTACTGTAAGTAACGGAACTCTTACAATTTCAATCAGAATTGATGACAGCATTGATTACAATTCAGGCAGTGATATCATAAGAGTATTCCATAAGACGGATGCAGGAATTGTTGAGCATGCAGTTACTAAGGGCGATGATAGAAATATCAGCTTCAAGGTTAATTCACTCAGCCCATTTGCTATCGTAGTAAGCAAGGGTGCTGAAGGTGGTAATAATGATGACTCTGACGATGGCAATGATGAGAAGGAGACAACAGCTCAGATAGTTGCAGTTAATCCGGCTCAGACAGTTACACAGCCTGCACAGACAGAGCAGACAACAGAAGCATCAGCTGAGGCAGCTTCAGACCAGAATGTAACATCTGCAAAGACAGGAGATACTGCTCCAATAGCACTTCTTGCAATTATTGCAGGTGTATGTGCATGCGCAATAGCATTCAGCACTAAAAAGAGAGCAAGATAATATCTGCTTATAAATGAGTTTTCAGGCTATGTTGCCGCATGGCAGGCATAGTCGTGGGAGACCCCGGAGAAATCATTAATCCGGGGTCTCTTTATTTCTTTACGGATAAACTTATTTGAGATATTCATAGTTGGTCTTGCGTTGACCTGTATCAGCATTCGTGATATTATTATTCAGACAAGGCTTAATAAAGTTAATTATATGATGCAGACAGATGCGGTATTAGACAGATATACGCAGGAATGGAGATAAATATGAGTCGTGGCAATATAAACAGAAAGTATCTTAGAAGACGTAAGAACTGGTTTCAGAGAAACTGGGGATATCTTGTGGCACTTCTTGTAATCGCGGCAGCAGTTACAGGCGGAATATTCGGAGTGAAGGCAATCATAAGCAGCCATAATGCCGGCGGAGCCGGGAATAATCAGAAGGATAAAGTGCAGGCTGAGCAGCAGACGCAGGAACAGACAAGACAGGTTACATGGATTGAGGCAACGGAGCCACAGAAGACTCAGGAAGTGGTATATACTCCACCGGCAGATGTAAGATATCCATATTTTGTAAAGGTAAACAGAGCGATGGGATGTGTAACCGTATACGGAATTGACTCTGAAGGAAAGTATACGATACCGGTAAAGGCATTTACATGCTCAGTGGGCCGTGAGGGCGAAGAGACCATAGTTGGTGAGGGTTACAGGACAAGCGATAAGTATGAGTGGAGACTTATGGTGGATTACACATATGGTATGTATGCATACAGAATAAGCGGAGGCTATCTGTTTCATTCAGTACCTTATTATACTGCCAACAACGGATCTCTTGAGACAGAAGAGTTTAATAAGCTCGGTTCTCCCGCATCACTTGGATGCGTAAGAATGTGCGTAAGAGATGTTAAGTGGATATTTGATAATTGTCCACAGGGAACACAGGTAACAATATATGATGACACAACAACACCGGGACCGCTCGGCAAGCCTGAGATGATTAAGATTCCGGTAAACAGTCCTAATGCAGGCTGGGACCCTACGGATCCTAATCCTCAGAACCCTTGGAAGAATTGTAAGGCTGAGATTAAGGGAGCCAAGGATATTACTGTCAAGGTTGGTGAAAAGGCGGATCTTATGAGCGGTGTTACGGCAGCCGATACATGCGGTAATGATATAACAGATGATATCGCACTTGTCGGAAGATATACATTTGACCAGGCCGGAGATTATGACATAAAGTATGTTGTGACCGACCTGATTGACAGCAGGGCAGAGGTTTCGGTGAAGTTGCATGTTACCAACTAATAGCGGGCAGAAGACTTTTGATAATGAAGACGATTTATTTGACAGATTAGAGAATTATTGCAGCTCCGGGTATATTCCGATGCATATGCCGGGGCATAAGCGCAATACACAGCTTATTGATACAGGCAATCCATACGGAATAGATATTACAGAGATAGACGGATTTGATAATCTGCACCATCCGGACGGATTTCTTAAAGAAGCGCAGGAAAGAGCTGCGCAATATTATGATGCAGCAAAGACATGGTATCTTGTAAGTGGCAGCAGTATAGGCCTTATGTCGGCAATACTTGGTGTGACATCAAGACATGATACGGTATTAGTTGCACGTAATTGTCATATCTCGGTTTATAATGCTATTTATGAAAATGAACTCAATCCGCAGTACATTTATCCAAAATTTGTGGATAACTTGTGGATAAGTAGCGGAATCCTGTCAAATGATGTGGAAAAAGCGCTTAAAAATTGTGTAAAAAATGAAAAAGGCAGTGGAAAAGTCGGTGCAGTTATAATCACTTCTCCTACATATGAGGGGAATGTATCTGATATAAGAGCAATTGCAGATGTTGTGCATAAGTATGGAGTGCCGCTTATTGTTGATGAGGCACATGGCGCGCATTTTAAATATTCCGAAAAGTTTCCGCAATCGGCACTTGGGCTTGGAGCGGATGTTGTTGTGCAGAGTCTGCATAAGACGCTTCCGTCACTCACACAGACTGCTCTGCTTCATGTAGGCAGAGAGGCAGTTAACAAAAAGAGGCTGATTGCTGATATAGACAGATATCTTAATATGTTCCAGAGTACAAGTCCGTCATATATACTTATGGGCTCGATTAACAGATGTATAAGGCTGATGAACAGTGAGCGTGGGCGTGCTGTCATGGATAATTATACGAAGGAGCTTGAGAAGCTGAGAAGAAGGCTTGAGAAGCTGCGTGTGATAAAGCTTGCAAAGTCAGACGATATATCAAAGCTTGTGATATATACGGAAGACGGCTGTTTGCAGGGAAAACAATTGTATGATATATTATTAAAAAGATACAGGATTCAGCTTGAGATGGCATCTCTTAGGTATGTTATCGCAATGACGGGACCGGGAGACACTAAAGAATATTATGACAGGTTCTATGATGCACTGTGTGAGATTGATAAGGAGCTTGCAGGGCGCAGCGGTACTTCTGATATCGGCAGCAGTGAGACTGTGAATATATCAAGACCGGTAATTAAGATGAATCTGTACGATGCGGTTAACTGCGAAGACAAAGAGTCAGTAGAGTATCATGATGCCTGTGGAAGGGTAAGTGCTTCAACTGTATGTATATATCCGCCGGGAATACCGCTTGTGTGTCCGGGAGAAGTTATCAACAGGAATATGATTGACACAGTAGACAATGCGTTCAGGGACGGGCTTGATGTCATGGGACTTGAGGGGCTTGAGGCAGGACTGTGCGGGGCAGCACCGGATGAAAGGAAGATAGTGAAGATATTATGCCTGAGATAGCATTTATAATGGGGAAAAGTTCATCCGGCAAAGACAGCATTTTCCGCATGCTTGCAGATGATAAGGAGCTTGGGCTGTGTAAGGTTGTACCATATACGACAAGACCGATGAGAAGCGGTGAGACGCAGGGCGTTGAATATAATTTTGTTGATGATGCGCAGGCAGACAGGATGGCAGCAGAAGGCAGGATTATAGAGCTGCGAAGCTACAATACGGTACATGGCATATGGCGCTATTTTACGGCTGATGACGGACAGATAGAGCTTGGCAATGGCAGCAGATATATTATAATAGGCACCCTTGAGGCATATAAGAAGTTTCTCAGGTACTTTGGTGAAGAGCATATTATGCCGATATATATAGAAGTGGATGACGGAATAAGGCTTGAGAGAGCGCTTGAGAGGGAGCGCCGGCAGCAGGCTCCTGATTATGAGGAGATGTGCAGAAGGTTTATTGCTGACTGCCATGATTTTTCAGAAGAGAATATTGCTGAGTGCAATATTAATAAGAGATATAGCAACAATGCAGCGATAGAGCAATGTCTGTCTGAGATAAGACGGGATATCGGTAATATGATGATTAACTGATGGGAGGTGTGATGCGGTGGATATAAGAGTTAATGAGACAACCAGGGCGCAGAGTGTTGATAATACTTCTAAGGTAAGCAGCGGTGATGATTCATTTAAGTTTACGCTTATAAGCAACATTGAGGAAAAGGACCTCCAGCAGAAGCTCAGAACCATGATGGAGGATATCAATGAGCAGGGTGAGAAGATAGCCAGACACATGGATATTAAGGATATGCGCAGGTACAGGGAGCTGGTTAAGGGCTTTCTTAATGAGGTAGTAAGCCGCTCACATGAATTTTCAAGGGAGAACTTCCTTGACAGACGCGGAAGGCACAGGGTGTACGGAATAGTAAAGCTCGTGGATAAGAATCTTGATGACCTTGCGGGTGAGCTGGTTAAGGATGAAAAGGATCATATTGCAATCGTGAGCAGGATAGATGACATAAGAGGTCTGCTGCTCGATGTTACAACGTAGCCGGACAGGCGTGACAGGCACTTTGTGCCTGCAGAATGGAGTTGATATGAACAGTTTTGATGAGATAATCGGACATGACAGGATTAAGGAACATCTGCAGAATGCAATCAGGCTGGATAAAATCTCACACGCATATATCATTAACGGTGAGCAGGGCAGCGGCAAGAATATGATTGCCAGTATATTTGCAAAGACTCTGCAATGTGAGAAACATGGAACAAGTCCATGTAATGAGTGTCATTCCTGTATTCAGGCAGATTCAGGCAATCAGCCAGATATTATAAGGGTTACGCATGAAAAGCCTGCGAGCATAGGAGTTGAGGATGTCAGGGGGCAGCTTGTAGGTGATATCCAGATAAGACCTTATTCGAGCAAATACAAGATTTATATTATAGATGATGCGGATAAGATGACGGTTCAGGCACAGAATGCGATACTTAAGACTATAGAGGAGCCGCCGGAATACGGAATAATCATGCTGCTCACAGAGAATGCCGATGGTCTGCTTCAGACAATTCTTTCAAGGTGCGTTAAACTTGATCTCGGACCGGTTGAAGATTCACTTATTCAGAAGCATCTTATTGAGAAGTTCAGCATACCCGATTATGAGGCGAGATTTGCTGTGGCATTTGCACAGGGCTGCATCGGACGCGCAGAGTCGATAATCGTGTCAGATACATTTGTGCAGATGAAGGATAATGCAATGCATATTCTTAAGTATGTGCAGGATATGACGGTAAGTGAGCTTATTGATGCAGCAAAGAGCGTGTCGGGATATAAGAATGATATCAATGATTATCTTGATTTGCTTGCAATGTGGTATCGTGATGTGTTACTGTTTAAAAGTACGAATGATGCCAACCTTCTTATATTCAAGGAGGAGCTTAAGACGATACGCAGTCAGGCATCGGTTTCTTCTTATGAAGGTTTACAGAATATACTGAATGCGATAGATAAGGCGAAGAGAAGACTTCGTGCCAATGTTAATTTTGACCTTACAATGGAGCTTATGTTCCTTACGATGAAGGAGAATTAATGGCAGTAATAACAGCAGTACAGAAAGGTTTATATATATCATGACAAATGTAGTAGGAGTCAGATTCAGAAATGCCGGCAAGATATATTTTTTCTCACCGGGAAAGCTTGAGATCAGCACGGGACAGCATGTAATAGTTGAGACAGCAAGAGGCGTTGAGTACGGAAGTGTAGTGCTCGGACCGCGTGATGTCGAGGATGATAAGGTTGTAGCTCCGCTTAAGACGGTAATCAGAATCGCAACACCTGAGGATGATGAGACGGAAGCTAAGAACCGCGATAAGGAGAAGGAAGCATTCAGGATATGTCTTGAGAAGATTGCCAAGCATAATCTTGATATGAAGCTTATAGGAACAGAGTATACATTTGATAATAACAAGGTTCTGTTCTACTTCACGGCTGACGGAAGAATTGATTTCAGGGAGCTTGTAAAGGATCTTGCATCCGTATTCAAGACGAGAATTGAACTGCGCCAGATAGGTGTAAGGGATGAGACAAAGATTCTCGGAGGAATAGGTGTATGCGGACGTCCGCTGTGCTGCAGCTCATATATGGCTGATTTTATTCCGGTTTCAATTAAGATGGCAAAGGAACAGAATCTTTCACTTAATCCAAGCAAGATATCGGGAGTATGCGGGAGACTTATGTGCTGCCTTAAGTATGAGGAGGATACATATGAGTATCTTAACAGCAGACTGCCGAATGTAGGCGATTTTGTTACAACACCGGAAGGACTTAAAGGCGAGGTTCACAGCGTTAACGTACTCAGACAGCTTGTCAAGGTAATCGTTACGGTTGACGGCGATGACAAGGATGTAAGGGAATATGCCGTAAAAGAGCTTAAGTTCAAACCTAAGCGCAGGAATGAGAAGCTTAATATCAATGATGATGAGCTTAAGGCGCTTGAGGATATGGAAAAAAAGAGAGAAAACCATATCAATTAATTCAGGATTATGAGGCCGAAGGTGTTCAGAGATGATACCTCCGGCTTTTGTACAATATGGGATGGAGTTTAATGGAACTTAAAGAAAATGAGAGAATTGATGACCTTCAATGCCATGGGCGAATGCTGATACAGAACAAATCAATGTTCTGTTTTGGCATAGATGCAGTACTGCTTGCCAACTATGCGGTTGTGAACGAAGGCGATGTATGCATGGATCTGTGTACGGGTAACGGTATAATTCCGGTGCTGATGGAGGCGAAGACAAAAGGAAAGCATTATACGGGACTGGAGATACAGAAGGAGAGTGCAGAGCTTGCAAGGAGAAGCGTTGAACTTAATAATACAGCTGACAGAATCGATATTGTAAATGATGACCTTAAGAATGCGGTTGCACTCTATAAGCGCGGAAGATTTGATGTTGTTACGGTTAATCCGCCATATATGAATGAGAATCACGGAATTGTCAATCCGTCCTCACCTAAGGCAATCGCAAGGCATGAGATATGCTGTACGCTTGAGGATATTATCAGCACATCTTCAGCACTTCTAAGGGATAAGGGCAGATTCTACATGGTTCACAGACCGCAGAGGCTTGTACAGATATTTGAGCTGTGCCACAGCTACAGGCTTGAACCCAAAAGAATGCGGATGGTATATCCGTCATATGGGAAGAATGCCAATATGGTGCTTATTGAGGCTGTAAGGGGCGGCAATTCGCAGCTTACGACAGAACCACCGCTTATTGTGTATAATGAAGATGGCGGTTATACTGAGGATGTGCTCAGATACTACAGGGATGGAGGAGAAGATGAGCGATAATATTACGGGACAGGGAATGCTTTATCTGTGTGCAACGCCGATAGGCAATCTTGAAGATATTACTTTCAGGGTAATAAGGACATTGAAGGAAGTGGATCTTATTGCTGCGGAGGATACGCGCAACAGTATAAAGCTTCTGAATCATTTTGAGATAAAGACACCGATGACGAGCTATCATGAGCATAATAAGGTTGAGAAGGCAAAGGTTCTTGTTGACAAAATGCGTGCAGGAACTAATATTGCACTTATAACTGACGCGGGAACTCCGGGAATCTCAGACCCCGGCGAGGAGCTTGTAAGACAGTGCCATGAAGCGGGTATACAGGTTACGTCACTTCCCGGGGCGGCAGCCTGCATCACAGCGCTCACCATGTCGGGACAGCCGACACGAAGATTTGTGTTTGAAGCATTTCTCCCGTTCGACAAGAAAGAGAGGGCGGATGTTCTTGAAGAGCTTAAAAATGAGACAAGAACGATAATTATACATGAAGCGCCGCACCATCTTGCCGCACTTATAGACGAGCTTACAGGCGTGCTTGGCGGTGACAGGAGTGTAAGTATCTGCAAGGAGCTTACAAAACGCTATGAGAAGGTCTGGAAGACAACTCTTGAAGAGGCATCACAATTCTATAAGAGCCGGCAGCCGAGAGGCGAGTATGTGCTTGTGATAGCCGGAAGGGACAGACAGGAGCTTAAGCTTGAAAAGCAGAAGTCATGGGATGCAATGAGCATTCAGGAGCACGTGGCAATGTATGAAAATCAGGGTATTGACCGCAAGGAGGCTATGAGAATGGCAGCTAAGGACAGGGGAATATCCAAGAGGGATGTATATCAGCAGTTGTTATCATAAATGAAACGGAGGCAGAATATGTTTAAGATTGGGTGTCATTTGTCAACATCTAAGGGATATGCCAATATGGCAAAGGAGATACACAGGCTGGGCGGCAACACATTTCAGTTCTTTACACGTAATCCAAGAGGTGGAAGTGCCAAGGCGATTGACCCGGCAGATATAGCAGAATTTCACGAATTGTGTGGCGAATACGGGATTGATGTAATACTTGCACATGCCCCATATACGCTTAACGCATGCTCCAAGGATGAGTCTACGAGAGATTTTGCCAAAAGGACGATGGCGGATGACCTGGTAAGAATGGAGCAGACACCGGGCAATCTGTATAATTTTCATCCGGGAAGCCATGTGTCACAGGGCGTAGAGGCCGGAACGGAATATATTATACAAATGCTTAACGAGGTGCTCAGTGAGAACCAGTCAACAACAGTACTTCTGGAGACTATGGCGGGCAAGGGCAGTGAGATAGGAAGAACATTTGAGGAACTTAAGACGATACTTGACGGTGTAAAGCTTTCATCACATATGGGCGTGTGCCTTGACACATGTCATGTATATGATGCCGGATATGATATCGTGAATGACCTTGATGGTGTGCTTGCTGAGTTTGACAGGGTAATCGGGCTTGACAGACTTAAGGCGGTACACATTAATGATGATAAGAATCCGTTTGCAAGCCACAAGGACAGACATGAGAAGATTGGCGAGGGTTCAATAGGCACGGAGGCATTTGAAAGAATAATAAACCATCCTTCACTGAGGGAGCTTCCGTTCTATCTTGAGACACCGAATGAAGCGGAAGGATATGCAAAGGAGATTGCGCTGCTTAAGGGGCTTTACAGATAATTATGAAGATAACATATGTACATCACAGCTCATTTGCAATAGAATTCCCGGAATCAAAGAAGGTCCTTTTGTTTGATTATTTTAACGGGGAACTGCCGCAATGGGATAAAGACTACAGAATCTATGTGTTTGCAAGTCACAAGCACTATGACCATTTCAGCAAGAAAATATTCAACTTTGCATTGGAATATCCGGATATAACGTACATTCTTGCCAAAGAAACACGGATGAATGAAAAATACATGGACAGATGGAATATTCCCATTGTGGCGCGTGACAGAATTAATTATGTCGGCAAGGACCGGGAATATGATTTTGACGATATTCATGTGACAACGCTTACGTCAACCGATTCGGGTGTTGCATTTATCATACGGACGGAAGGTAAGACGCTTTACCACGCAGGGGATCTTAACTGGTGGTGGTGGGATCAGTATACACCGCAGCAGTCGCTGCAGATGGAGAAGGATTTTAAGGCACAGATAGACAAATTTGACAAAAACCTGCATATTGATGCTGCGTTCCTGCCGCTTGATATCAGGCTTAAGGAAGAGGGATTTTTCCTTGGCTTTGATTACTATATGCGACGCTGGGATATTAAGATGGCTTTTCCTATGCACTGCTGGGGAAGATTTGATGCGATAGAGAAGCTTAAGGCTATGCCGGTATCAGCTGAATACAGGGATCGTGTGGTGATGATCCATAACGATGGTGAGAGCTGGGAAGTTTGACAATATGTGGTGTTAGTGGTAATTTTATGGTAGATATAAGTGAATGGAGGGCGTGCTATGAGAAGATTTGACAGAATATCAGGTATTGCGTTTGTGACACTGGCAGCAGCATTTTTCATAGGTATCAGTCCTGTAAGTGCAAAGGCTGAAGAAGTGGGGATAAGTTCAGACACAGAAGGTATGGCATATATTGGCAGTGCCATTGCCAACATGGATAATGACGTTGAATTAGCATTCAGTCCGGAGGAAGTTAACGTATACGCGCTTATTACTTATCTGAATCTTTCGGTGCATCCGATAACAGGAATTAATACATATCAGCAGATGCAGTATGCAGGGTATGGATGCTGGTATTCAGACGATTATCTTAATATACAGTTTGACTGGAAGCTGACAATGGAGCAGGAGCAGATTTTTGACGCTACTGTAGGTATGCTTGCACCGTACCTTGTCGGACCGACTGAGTACGATACCATTAAAAATGTCCACGATTGGATATGTCTTACAACAGATTATGACGATGCTACGGTATATGGACTTGCAAGCAGACATTCGGGGTATAATGCACTGTTCGAGCATCTTGCGGTATGCGACGGTTACGCAACGCTCTTTCAGAAATTTATGGATAAATTAGGAATTCCGTGTTACTGTGCAACAGGCAATAATCATGCATGGAACATAGTCTGGTATAATGGGGCATGGTACAAGGTGGACTGCACATGGGATGACCAGGATTACGGAATCATTTACAAGTATTTTATGACAGGCATATAAGACTAGTTATTGAGGCATGGAACAGGTAACGGAATGAATCAGGATTATAATAAAGTTATAAACAGACATATAGATTTGGATGACAACGATATCGAAACACTCAGACAGAAGGTATCGCAGATAACGGTGCCTGAGACGGTTGCGGACGATATGCGGGAGATTATAGAAGGACCGCTTAACCGGTGCGGTATTTATCACAGAATTTTTTACCGCGTCAAGAGTGAAGACTCTATAGTAACAAAGCTTACGAATGTAAGTAAGAATTACAATGCATATCATAAAATGCAGGACCTTATAGGACTCAGAATAGTACTGTATTATGTGGATGATATCAAGATATGCAAGGATCTTATCGAGAGAGAGTTCCCTGAGTGCGAGTGGGCTGTAAGCAGCCAGACAACATCGGAATTCAAATCCATGAAGACTAATGGTGTAATGTCACTGCCGAAGTATATTGCTGACAGAATATCTCCGCAGACATGGGAACTTCCGATTGACAAGACATTTGAAGTGCAGATAAGAACAATGGCTTTCGAGGGATGGCATGAGATTGAGCATGACATGCGCTACAAATATACCAAGATGTGGGAGCATGACGAGTCACGTCATTATGCGCGTAAGCTGAACAGTGTTCTTGCAACTCTTGAGCTTTGTGATGACTCAATAATATCAATGCTTGAAGAGATGGGTCATACCTATTACAAGGAAAAAGACTGGAACTCTATGATAAGGTGTCATTATCATCTGAGAATTACTCCGGATGACCTGCATCCTCAGCTTCAGGAGATTCTTGACGGGAATATATCGATTGGTAAGTTTATATATAAGCTTGAGAGAGCGGATTTTATAATGACGCTTATGGATTGCTACAAGGATATTGAGCTTAGCTCCAACAGCATAATAGCAATAATCAATGAACATTTTCTCCATAATAAAGAGATATCTGAGGCAGTTTCAAAGCTTGGGCTTCTCAAGGAAAAGTCTTACGAGCAGCCGAATCGTGAAAAGGCACTTCCTACGCTTACAAGATTCAACGTGTTCAGATCTCTTACGTATCTTAAGGAAAGCGATATTGATTCAGAACTTATATTTATGGCGGCAAGTGAGATAATACATAAGTGGATTATTGAAAAGTATGAGAATATTTTTCCGGGTATTCCGCAGGCACCGGATACATTTGTCCTTGATACGGTGGGATATAAGGTAAGCGAAAGTATTGACTGGGATGAACAGCTCATGTCAATAGAGGTTACGCAGCCTGATTCCAAGGAAGCCTGCAAGATGTGGTCTACTAAAGCGAAGATATATCCGTCAGGCAGCAGGCTTGCACTCTGGGTACAGAATGATTTTTATGAGATAAAGTCTAACCATGGGCTTATCAACAGTTCATCATTCTCAAGACCTTCATTCTATGGCCGGATTGCCGGTAAGATTGGTCTCGTGGACGGTGAAGAACTTCGTGGACAGGTGATTAAGAAGACTGAAAAGCATTTTGACAGTCTTATGAAGCTCATTAATAATAATCAGAGGCGGTTCCCTATTGTGCTTATATCAGCAGCTAATACGGAATGGCTCAAGGAATTCAAAGAAGAGCTTTTTTCAAAGAAGGTAAGTTACTATGCGCATGTATTCATGGCAGATGAACCGCTTGCAGAGCTTGTCTCACGCCAGTATTCGGAGAATTATGAGACTATGAAGGATTCAATAAGGGTATTCTGGCCTCATGATACAATTAAGAACTCAAGATATCAGGCATATCCGCTTGAATATATTGAACACTGTTCATTTGAGATGCACAGCCTTAAGGATAATGCAGATACGAGATACCGTAACATATCAGGAGCAGGAGCATTCAGATTCCAGCTTGTGGCAGCAATAAGAGAGGAAAATGTGTCAGAATAGAATGCAGGATAATTATAATATACTCAATTCAATACTTGTTAATCTCTTTAACGATATAATGGGGATTGAGGAGAAGGCACTTATTGTTGGTGAGTTCTCCGATATTTCGGTTACGGATATGCATATTATAGAGGCAGTCGGAATCGGTGAACCGAGGACAATGTCTCAGATATCAAAGCTCCTTGATGTTACAATGGGAACGCTTACGATTGGAATTAACGGTCTTGTGAAAAAGGGCTATGTAGAGCGCAGGCGCGGCGAGAAGGATAAGAGAGTGGTATATGCCACACTTACTGATAAGGGGCATAGGGCGTATGCACACCATATGCATTTCCACAGGAATATGGTTGAAGCGGTGATGCGGGACTTGAGTGATGATGAGGCAGAGATTCTTGTAAGGACACTTAAGAAGCTGGATGGCTTCTTTGAAGAGATAAAAAGATGAAAAAGCAGCAGGCTGCGATTGCGGTTATCGTATAGATAATCATTTATAATCGTATTCTGCTGCTTTTTATCAGTACTTAAAGTTATTGCTTTATATTAATTGGCAACATTCTGTGTATCAGGGAAAATTACACTTCTATAGCGGCTGAGCGCAAACAGAAGAATCATTCCGAGAATTCCGCATGAAATTACTTCTCCTGCACCGACAGTAATCATAAGATACCATATGGTTCCGGGAGCTTCGTAAACGAGTCTTAATACCCATGGGACAATGATTGTGTTGGCAACAATCGGAGGAACAGGCGCGAGCCACTTAAAACGGCGGAGCAGGTATGTTCCGACAGCACCGATAAGTGTTGCGATTGTACCGAATATGATGTCATAGAGAGCACATCCTGTGAGTACATTGCTTAAGAAGCATCCGATTGCAAGACCCGGAATGGCAGCAGGTGTGAAGAACGGAAGGATTGTAAGTGCCTCCGAAAAACGGACCTGAATTGCTCCGTTAGCGAGTCCGAGCATGTTGGCAAACTGTGTCAGCACAACATAAAGAGCAGCTATAACGGCTGCCTGAGTGATGAAAAGTACCTTTTTGTTTCTCATATTTAGTTGTCTCCTTTAGTTTTGTTTTACGAGTGGAAGGTCTCGAACACTCGATTCATTTTACGCCGGGAATCGGCGGGAAGCCAAATCAGACCTTGGTTTTGCGGCTTCACATGAAAAACAGAGGTTAGTATATCATGGAAATGCGGGCGTGGCAAGAGGAAAGTGGGGGAAATTTTGATGAAATAGTTGATACAAAAATATGCATAGGTTATAATTAATATAAACGTAATATCAAGAACTTATTAAAGGTTATTTGTTGCGAGGTGACTTATATATGACAGTAAAATGTACTGAAAAAAATCAAAGTGTAAAAAATGTAATAGCCACTATGGCTGTTGAAGATATGTATCTTAGCAAAGAATTTGTATCAAAACTGATAGAGGTTGCAAGTGGCAAGAGGTCATCTGAGGAATTGCGGCAAGAGGTAATCAGAAAGTATGCAAGATAGCCAATATTGTTATCCTGCTTCAGAAGTGCTTATAAACAAATTGAATATTAAATATGAAAAAGATTTGTTTAATGCCGAAAAAGAGCTTACGGCCATACGGCTTCGTGAATTGCAGGAAAAGCCGATTAAAGGAAAATATGATTTCGCGCATTTAAAGGCAATTCACAAATATATCTTTCAGGATATATATTCGTGGGCTGGAAAAGTGCGCACAGTCGAAATAGGTAAAGGAAATCTTTTCTGCACCACTACATGCATTAACGATTATGCACAGTCGGTTTTTAACAAATATTTTCCACAATGCTTTGAAGCACGGGAATCATTTGATGATTTTGTAAAAGTGTTTGCTGATAATTACGGAGATTTAAATGCATTGCATCCATTTAGAGAAGGTAATGGAAGAGCGCAAAGAGAATTTGCAAGAATTGTATGCCTTAAATGTGGTTATGAATTCAGTCTGGCGTGTACCACGCATAGAGAAATGCTTGAAGCAAGTAAACTGTCATTTGATAAGGCAGACAGCACCCTGTTTATAAAGATTTTTTCACAAGCAATAACACCGTTGGAACATAATAGCAGCAACAATATGACAGAGCTTAATATACTTACGTCTGATGATCTTACCGTCAATACAAACAGCGGTTATGATTATTATGGGTATGGCGAATATGTTAATCTGGAAGGCTATAATGAAAAATATAGATTAAAGATAGTTAAAATGGAATCGGAATCAGGTGTGGACAGCTGACCTGATAAAAATCACTACAGGCAGGAATTTTAATTCCTGCCTGTAGTGATTCATTCATGCTTATCCTTCAAATCCCTGTAATACCTCACACTCTCGCCGGGGTCATATTCCATCTTATCACTTATCGAGTCATAGAACACATCAGCCTTGGTCAGTGTACCATTGGCAAGTGCAGTCTCGGTCTGCATGAACTGGCGCGTAAAGTTAGCGGCACCTGTATCATTAAGGTGCTCCTTGTCGGAATAATCGCTTATCTTCATCAGGCAGTACCGGCTTCTGGCAAGATTATAGTTGTGATATTCGATATTATTCTCATCAGCAAAAGCCTGAACTGCGTCTATATAGACCTGAACGTTATCCGTGCGGCGTACCATCTCAGATGCAACAGGCACGGTCATCAGAACAAGTCTTATGTTATTCTCGCGGCAAAGGTCCGCAATCCGCTTAAGATTATACCTTGAGAATTCAGTCAGCGGTTCGGAAGGGTCTATATCCCATATTGACTCATAATTGTCATCATCTTTCATAACACCGTCTTTAATAACGTATCCCAGACCGGCATACTCTTCATCATCAAGATTAACATAGCGGTAATTCCCCGGCTTATATCCGTCTGTCAGCTTTGCCTTGATAATTGGGATGAAATTAAGCTTTTTCCTTATAAGAAACGGAAATGCATTCTTCAAAAGTGCTTCACCGCCGCCGCTTTCATATACAAAGCGGTATTTGTCAAGGGAGGGTTTCATATATACTGAAATAATGGAATTAGCACCGTAATTGACAGACTTGAACTGCGACATGATTACATTGTTACAGTCTATATATACAGTGCTGACCTTGTGGTGCTTAATGATTTCCTTAAGCATATAATAAGAGCCGTCAGGTGCCTGAAGCTTAGTTGCAGCGTTGTATGTGTGTGCGCCTGAGACTTCATCTGCAATCTTGGGATTAAAGCCATGCACGACATATGAGGAACCTAGCACAACGGTATCGATATTGCCATTATAGTTATACATCTCTGACATCGTAAGGCGTGAGAGGGCGTGGATATCATCCCAGAATATAAAGTTGATTGTGTACATTAATATAATGAACGTGAGGCAGAATGCTGCCGCACGCAGAATCTTTCTTATGAGCATCTTAGATATTATCCTGTTCTTTTTGTTATCGGGTTAAAAATTTTATCAATATGATGATTTTGTAAAAATTTTTCTTGATAAATGTATCTTATCATACAGTTATATATTAAAATTGCACAAAAAAACGGAGAGCATTTTGTCTATTTGGGCAAATTACACAAAACGGCTTGAAAATACTGTGAATTAGGGCTATTATGGGAATAAGTAGTCGATTGACTACAACTTTTTTAAAATTTAGAGGAGGTTTTTATGAAAGGAAGAAGAAAGAAGGGCATTGCCGCAGTATTTATGGCAGCGCTCATGCTGATCGGATTAGTCCCATCAGACTTCACTCTTGTTGCTGCTAAGGCTGGTGACGGCGTACAGGTTACCAAGCATATTGATGCAGTACAGAGCGATGATGGACTCAAAGCCGGAACAAAGTACGGCGATGAGAAAGAAGTTTCCATAGAGGTTCTCTGTGATATGCCACAGAAGAGTCCAGCAGGAGACGAGGTGGAAGGAACAACCTATACAAAGGCTGTACAGGGCGGATCTAATGCATCACCTAAGGGTGGTCAGATTCCTACATCAGGTGCGGCAGTTAAGGTTACAGCAGCAATTAATGCCAAGGTATCATTTGTACTTAAGAAAGCAGCAAAGACATGGCATTTTGTACAGGATAAGAACGGAACAGCTAACGAGATTAAAACAGATTCATCAGTGCCTACAGGCACAACATCATTTGATGTTGAGCAGGGTGGAACATATTATTTCTATCTTGATGGCTCTAAGGCATACATATATGACATCTATTACTCATATGAGAAGGAGAGCGACTACAAGAAAGTATCCATAGATGCAATCCAGAGCGATGACGGTCTTAAAGCAGGAATGGTATATGGTGATGATACAGTAGCTAATCTTGAGGTTCTCTGTGATATGGTACAGAAGAATCCGGCAGGAGATGAAGTAGAAGGAACAACCTATACAAAGGCTGTACAGGGCGGCTCTAACGCATCACCTAAGGGTGGTCAGATTCCTACATCAGGTGCTGCCTTCAAGCTTACAGCTAAGGAAGATTCAAGAGTATCATTCGTATGTAAGAAAGCGGCAAAGACATGGCATTTTGTGCAGGATAAGAGTGGAACGGCTAACGAGATTAAAACAGGTTCATCAGTGCCATCAGGAACAATGACATTCGAGATGGAGAAGGGTGGAACATACTACTTCTATCTGGACGGTTCTAAGGCATATGTATATGCAATTACTCTTGAAAAGGGTACACCTGCTCTTGACTGGTCAACAGTTAAGGCTCCTGAGCTTGCAACTCCAACAGTAGACGGAGATACAGTTAAGGTTCCATATACAGCAGTAATCGGTTCTAACGGCGGCGAGAAGCTTACAGTCGAGATGAAGGACGCAAGCGGCAAGGTCGTAGATACAAAGGTAACAAAGGTTGAGGGTACATCAGGAGCAGTTGAGTTCAAGCCTTCAGCTACAGGAGCTTATTCATTTATAGCTACGTTATCAAGAGATGGTAAGGAAGATAAGGCAAGTAATTCAGTTAATGTTAACTTTACACTTCCACTTGCAAAGCCTGTTATTGAGACAGCAGCAAGTGCAGGCAACGGTTCAATCAAGGTTGAGTGGAAAGCAGTTCCTGAGGCTGAAAGCTATGAAGTATACTGCAATGGAGCACTTGCAGGAACAACAACCGGAGTAGAGTATACAGTATCAGGACTTGCAATTGGCACAGAGTATTCATTTACAGTTGTAGCTGTTAAGGGTGCAACAAAGAGTGAGACATCAGCAGCAGTTAAGGCAACAGCTACAGATAAGGCGGAGACAGCATGGCAGTTCTCAGCTTATGGTTCAAGCACAGGTTCAAAGAACAAGTACAGCGGAGATGCTAAGAATGGTTCAGTAACAGTATCTGCTATGGGCAATGCAGGTAAGATTGTTCCTAACTCAACAGATGGTGTATCATTCTATTATACAAAGATACCTACAACATCTAACTTCACACTCAGAGCTAAGGTTCATGTTAATCAGTGGACACTCAGTAACGGTCAGGAAGGTTATGGCTTAATGGTAGCTGACCGTGTAGGTGATAACGGAGATGCTACTGCATTCTGGAATAACCAGTATCAGGCTATTGCATCAAAGGTTGAGTATTATGTTGATGAAGAGACTGGCGAGATTAGTGATGCCGGCAAGAAGATTTCTATGAAGCTTGGTCTTGGTGTTATTGCTAAGACTGGCGTTAACAAGGGTAACCTTGATAAGTTTGTAGCAAGTGATACAGCTACAATCAACAGTGATTTCAAGACAGAGACAGTAACTCTTGAGACATCAGCAATGAATCTTGATGCAGGAACATACAATGTTATCGGCAACAGTAATAACACAGCAGTTTCTGAAGGACTTACAGCACTTACAGATTACTATCTTACAATTCAGAGAAATAACACAGGTTACTTTGTAACATATTCTGATGCAGACGGTAAGGAGATTAAGACTCAGAAGTATTATGACAGAGATGCACTCAGCCAGCTTGATGAAGATTATGTATATGCAGGCTTCTTTGCATCAAGAAATGCTGAGGCTACATTCTCAGACATCTCACTTGAGCTTACAGATCCTGCTACAGATGCACCGGCAGAGTCAAAGCCTCTTAAGCTTGTAACACCAAGCTACACAGTAACATCAGCAACAACAACCGGTGTTGAGGATTACGAGCTTCAGTTCGTATCAACTGCAGACGGTAAGATTTCAATCGAAGGATATGGAATTGATGATGTTCCTGTTAAGGCTAACGAGACATACAAGAAGACAATTAAGCTTCATGGTGGTGCAAACTACTTTGTAATTACATTTACACCGGATCCTAACTTTAAGCCACTTAAGGGTGATGCGTTAACATCATATGAGCCATATACATTTGAGCATGTGGTTACATATAAGGCAATAGGTGAGGCTGGAGAAGCAATCTGGGTAGCTCCTGACGGAACTTCACAGGGAAGCGGTTATGAGTCAAATCCTGTAGATATCTACACAGCTGTTAAGTATGCACAGCCTGGACAGCAGATTATTCTTAAGGGTGGTAAGTACAGCCTTTCATCAACAATCAAGACTGAGAGAGGTCATAGCGGAACAGCAGACAGCAATATCGTAATGATGGCTGATCCTAATGCAACAGAGCGTCCGGTACTTGATTTCAACTGGACATGTGCAGGTATGGTTCTTGCAGGTGATTACTGGTACTTCAAGGGCTTTGATGTAACACATTCAGCAGATGCCCTTAAGGGTGTTCAGGTGTCAGGAAGCCACAACGTACTTGATCAGATTAATACTTATCATAATGGTAACACAGGTATCCAGATAAGCAGATATCTCTCATCAGATACATGGGATAACTGGCCATCATATAACCTTATTCTTAATTGTACATCATATGGCAATGCAGATAAGGGTTACGAGGATGCAGATGGATTCGCTGCTAAGCTTACTGTAGCAGACGGTAATGTGTTCGATGGATGTATCTCATATAATAATGCCGATGATGGATGGGATCTTTTTGCTAAGGTAGAGACAGGATCAATTGGATCAGTAACGCTTCAGAATTGCGTAGCCTATGGAAATGGTTACCTTGAGGATGGAACTAATGCCGGTAACGGTAACGGATTTAAGATGGGTGGTGACAGCCTCTCAGGTTATCACAGACTTATTAACTCAGTAGCTTACAACAATAAGGCTAAGGGTATTGATTCAAACAGCTGTCCTGATATTCAGGTAACAAGCAGTACAACATTTAACAACGAGAGTTATAATGTAGCATTCTACACAAATACAGCAGCTAACACAGACTTTGGCGCTAATGGAATTCTTTCATACAGAAAGGATACTAATGTGTCAGAGCAGTTTAAGGCAAAGGGTACGCAGGATGAGAGCAAGATTTATGGTGACAGTAACTATTACTGGGATACTACTGCTCAGAAGTCATCTAACAAGTCAGGTGCAACTGTAACAGATGACTGGTTTGTATCAACAGATACATCAATTGTTCCTACAAGAAATGCAGACGGAACAATCAACATGAATGGACTTCTTGTTCTTACTGATAAGGCACCTGCAGGTGTTGGTGCAAGACTTAATGGTACAGCATCATCAGTGATTACACCTATGCCATCAGTTGAACCTGATGCAGATGATTCTGAGGACGATACAACAACAGAGGAAACAGTTATCACAAATCCTGATGTTAAGGGCACAGTTAATGTGATCGGTCAGAATGTAGTTGTTGCTGCTTCAGCAGGAACAGTTATCAAGAATGCAGCAGGTGCAACTGTAACAGCAGGTGATGTATATGTTAAGGCAGTTCCTAAGGCAGCAGATGATTCAACAGCAGCATCAATCCTTGAGGCAGCTAAGAATCAGGGACTTAAGATTGCTGACAATGCAGGCGTAGCTTACTATGAAGTTGAGCTTGTTGATGCAGCAGGCAACCCACTTACATTCGAGGGAACTCTTACAATAGCATTTGCTTATCCTGACGGAACTAATGCGGATGGATATACATTCTCAGTACTTCATCTTCTTAAGAGCGGAACACTTGATGTTATTGATCCGGCAGTTAATCAGGCAGGACTTAGTGTTAACGTAACAGAGCTCAGCCCATTTGCAGTAGTATATCTGCAGAAGGCAGCTAACGGCGAGGCTGGTCAGACAATTGAATCAGCTAAGACAGGTGACAGCACACCAATCATGCCAATAGTAGTTATTCTTCTTGCAAGTGCAGCAGTTATCTGTGCAGGTATTGTTGTATCAAAGAAGAAGAGAGCTTAATTATAAGTTCATAACAACCTCTTAAATATAAAAGCTCCGGCGGTCAGAGATGACTGCCGGAGTTTTTTGTACTTTTTGCGCTAAAAGCCCTGTTTCGTTGACAAAGCAGAAGCAGTTTGCTATTATGTAGATAATAATGTACAAATATGGGTATCTCTGCCCTTTTGCAGAAGTACACAGGATAATGGAGGTTCAGAATGAAAGGAATAATATTGGCTGGAGGCAGCGGTACAAGACTGTATCCGCTTACGATGGTAACAAGCAAGCAGCTTCTTCCGGTGTATGATAAACCAATGATATATTATCCGATGTCAGTTCTTATGATGGCGGGAATCAGGGATATTCTTATTATATCTACACCTAACGATTTGCCTAATTTTGAAAGGCTGTTTGGCGATGGGAGCAGTCTCGGAATTAATCTGAGTTATAAGGTACAGCCGTCACCTGACGGACTTGCACAGGCATTCATACTTGGAGAGGAGTTTATTGATGGGGATTCATGTGCAATGGTTCTCGGAGATAACATCTTCTATGGAGACGGACTTGGAAAGCATCTTAAGGAAGCTGCAGCAAGACAGGATGGGGCAACTGTATTCGGATATTATGTTAATGATCCGGAGAGATTCGGAATTGTAGAATTTGACGGGAATGGCAAGGCAATATCTATTGAAGAGAAACCGGAACATCCAAAGTCTAATTATTGCGTGACCGGTCTGTATTTTTATGATAAGAATGTATGTGAATATGCCAAGTCAATTAAGCCGTCAGCAAGAGGTGAGCTTGAGATAACAGACCTTAACAGAATCTATCTTGAGAAAGGCAATCTCAATGTCGTAACACTTGGGCGCGGATATGCGTGGCTTGATACAGGAACAATGGATGCACTTTCAGAGGCTACAGAATTCATTAAGGTTGTCGAGAACCGCCAGGGAATCCAGATTTCGGCAATTGAAGAGATCGCATACCGTAATAAGTGGATAACAAAGGAGCAGCTTCTTGAGCATGCTGCAAGATATGGCAAGTCGCCATACGGAGCGCATCTTAAGCAGGTAGCGGATGGAAGGATTCTGTACTAAAGCATATAACGATAAAAGCGTTTTATGTTATATGAATGAATAATATATTTTTGAGAGGATACATAGATTATGAAGATTATTGTAACTGGTGGAGCCGGATTTATTGGTGGTAATTTTGTTCATTATATGTTAAAGGAGCATCCTGAATATCAGATTATATGTCTTGACAAGCTGACATATGCAGGTAATATGGAGACACTTGAGCCTGTTATGGACAACCCTAACTTTACATTTGTGAAGGCTGATATTGCGGACAGAGATGCGGTATATGCACTTTTTGAGAAGGAGAAGCCGGATGTAGTCGTTAACTTTGCGGCAGAAAGCCATGTTGACCGTTCAATCACTGACCCGGGAATATTCCTTCAGACTAATATTATCGGAACAGGCGTGCTTCTTGATGCATGTCGTATCTACGGAATTAAGAGATATCATCAGGTATCAACGGATGAGGTATATGGAGATCTTCCTCTTGACAGGCCGGATCTGTTCTTTACAGAAGAGACTCCGCTTCATACATCAAGTCCTTATTCAGCATCTAAGGCAAGTGCGGATCTGCTTGTAATGGCATATCACAGAACGTATGGACTGCCTACTACGATTTCAAGATGCTCTAACAATTACGGACCATACCATTTTCCGGAGAAGCTTATACCTCTTATGATTGCCAACGCACTTAATGATAAGCCGCTTCCGGTATATGGCAAGGGTGAGAATGTAAGAGACTGGCTGTATGTTGAGGATCACTGCCGTGCAATAGATATGATTATTCACAAGGGACGCGTAGGAGAAGTATACAATATTGGCGGTCATAATGAGAGAACCAATCTTCAGGTTGTTAAGACTGTACTTAAGGAGCTTGGCAAGAGCGAAGACCTTATAACATATGTAACAGACAGACCGGGACATGACAGACGTTATGCAATTGACCCTGCAAAGATTCATGCAGAACTTGGCTGGGAGCCGCTTACACTGTTTGATGAAGGCATCAAGAAGACAGTTAAGTGGTATCTTGAGAACCGCGAGTGGTGGGAGCATATCATCAGCGGTGATTATCAGCAGTATTATGAGAAGATGTATAAGAACAGATAAGGAGCTGCTATGAAGGTATTGGTAACAGGTGCTGACGGACAGCTGGGACATGATCTTGTAATAGAGCTTGAGAAGAGAGGTCATACAGCTATTCCGACAGACAGGAATGAGATGGACATTACAGATGCAGAGGCGGTTGAGCGTGTTATCACGGATGCTGCGCCTGATGCAGTGATTCATTGCGCAGCATATACGGCAGTTGATAAGGCTGAAGAAGATGTTGAAGTGTGCAGAAACATTAACGCACAGGGAACACGCAACATTGCAGCAAGCTGCGACAGACTTGGCTGTAAGATGATGTATATAAGCACGGATTATGTATTTGACGGCGAGGGTACAAGACCGTGGGAGCCTGACGATGAAGTTACAACTCCGCTTAACGTATATGGTGAGACTAAGTATGAAGGAGAGCAGGCTGTAAGGGAGCTTGTTGAAAAGTTCTTTATTGTAAGAATTGCATGGGTATTCGGAGTCAACGGCAATAATTTTGTCAAGACAATGTTAAGGCTTGGAAAGCAGAATGGGGCGGTTAAGGTTGTTGATGACCAGATAGGTTCACCAACATATACACCGGATCTTTCGGTACTTCTGTGCGACATGATTGAGAGTGACAGATACGGAACATACCATGCAACCAACGAAGGGCTTTGCAGCTGGTATGAATTTGCATGTGAGATATTCAGGGCAGCAGGCATGAATGATGTTAAGGTTACGCCTGTAAGTTCAGGTGAATTCCCGGTTAAGGCAAAGAGACCTCATAACAGCAGACTGAACAAGGATAAGCTTACAGCTAACGGATTCAACAGATTGCCTGCATGGCAGGATGCGGTTGCAAGATATGTAAAGATTCTTGAGTCACAGGAATAGAACAATATATATAATTAGCATATTGATTCATAAAAGGAGATATAATGGGTAAAATTAAAGTTACAACATGCGGAATAGAAGGTCTTAAGGTTATTGAGCCGGCAGTGTTCGGTGATAACCGCGGATATTTTATGGAGACATATAATTACAATGATTTTGCAGAGGCAGGAATTGACTGTAAGTTCGTTCAGGATAACCAGTCAGCATCTAAGAAGGGCGTATTGCGCGGACTGCATTTTCAGATTAATTATCCGCAGGACAAGCTTGTAAGAGTTGTAAATGGCGAGGTATTTGATGTAGCGGTAGATATCAGAAAGGGTTCTCCGACATATGGACAGTGGTTTGGTGTTGTTCTGTCAGCTGAGAATAAGAAGCAGTTCTTTATTCCGAAGGATTTTGCCCATGGGTTCCTTGTATTATCGGATTATGCAGAATTCTGTTATAAGGTAACGGATTTTTACCATCCTAACGATGAGGGCGGAATTATATGGGATGATAAGGATATAGGAATTGAGTGGCCTGTTCCTGAAGGAATGGAACTGATATTCTCAGAGAAGGATACTAAGTGGCCGGGTATCAAATCACTTAACAGATAATTGTGAAGAATTGGAGTAGGCAGTGAAGATAGCAATAGATGCAAGGTCGATGGGCAGCAGACCCAGCGGCGTGGGGATGTATCTTTTTGATTTTTTAAAACAACTGATACAGTATGATGAATTGGAATTTGTCCTCTTATCGGATGTGGCGACAAGTGAATATATAAAGTATTTTCAGGAAAAAGGAATAGAGGTGAGAACGTCTGACCGGCACGTATACAAGAGCGCAGGGGTGTATGCGTATTTTGCATTTATTAAGAAGCAGCTGGAAGACATTAAGCCGGATGTATTCTGGGAAGTTAATTCGCTTATTCCGGTGAATCTTAAAGGCTCGTTCAGGACAATGATAACAATACATGACATGTTCCCGATAACACATGTAAAGTATTTCGGAAGAGTGTACAGTATTTACTTCAGGCACAGCCTTTCAAAGACCCTTAAGAATACAGACATGATTCTCTATAATTCGCATCAGACGAAGCTTACAACAGAGGCAATATTCCCTGAAGCGAAGAAGATTAAGAATGAGACGGCGTATATTATCACGAATCCGCTCACAAAGGAATATGAGAACACAGATGACGGGTATTTTCTGTATATAGGCAATATGGAGAAACGCAAGGGTGTTGACATACTCCTTAACGGATACAGGGAATACCGTTACCGCAAAGGAACAAAGAAGCTTGTTGTGGCAGGCAAGATGCTTGAAGATGATATTGAGCAGCTCCTGCATGAGGTTCAGGCTGAATGTGGCGGTGTCGAATATCTTGATTATGTCACGGATGATAAGAAGCACGAATTATATGCACACTGTTCATGCTTTTTATTCCCATCAAGGGCTGAGGGCTTTGGAATGCCTATACTTGAGGCTATGAAGCATGGTAAGCCTGTTATTACCGGTGACCTCGATATCTATAAGGAGATTGCCGGCGACTGTCTCAATACATTTGAGATGCAGGGATTCAACAAGGTTAATTTCCAGATTGACAGCTTCGTTAAGAAAATGTTTGATTATAATACACAGATAGATGAAAAGGCATATCGGGATGCTATTAACAAATATTCTCCGGAACATCTTGGAGGCATTGTAAGAAAGTTTATTGAGGACAACTAATGGGACTATCCAAATTAGCGCTGGACACAGCAGAAAAGTTAAGACCGGTTCTTCTGAAAATTGTTCCGCAGAGTGTGCTGAGCTCTGTCAAAGAATCAATAGTAAGACGTAATACGGACAGGTTAAAGAATGCCAATATAATACCGTATGACAGAACATACCGGGAAGGGATTAATCTTATCGGTAATATCCGCGCAGAGACCGGGCTGGGACAGAGTACAAGACTGATTGCCGATATACTTGAGGCAAGCGGAGAGGAATATGTACTGCATGATTTCTTCGTGCCGCCGGGACCAAGCATGAATGACCATACGCATGATGATAAGATAACGGATGAATTACCGTATGATATCAACATTTTTCATATTAATGCAAGTGAATTCACTCTTGCATTCATGAATATGGGACAGAATGTGTGGGATCACAGGTATAATATAGCTTACTGGCTGTGGGAGCTTGAAGAATTTCCGGAAGAATGGCTTGGATGCATAGATCTTGTTGACGAGATATGGACACCGGCTGATTTTATTACCAATACACTCAAAAAGTACACGGATAAGCCGGTAATGACCCTTCCGTACTGCGTTGAAGCACCTGTGTCAGAAGAATTTGACAGGGCATACTTCGGTCTGCCGGATGATAAGTTTCTGTTTCTTATGATGTTCGCAAGCGGAAGCATAATGGAGCGCAAGAATCCTGACAGTGTATTTGAAGCGTATAAGAGAGCGTTCGGAACCGATAATGACAATGTTGGAATCGTTGTCAAGATTAACGAATATTCAGATGAGGATATAACTTATGTAAGAAAGGCTCTTTCGGGATACAGGAATGTGTATATCCTTTCAGATACACTTACAAAAGTACAGGTTAACAGTCTTATCAAAGCGGTCGATGTGTTTGTGTCGCTTCACAGGGCAGAAGGCTTCGGACTTGTACTTGCAGAGGCGATGCTCAACGGCACGCCTACAATTGCAACCAACTGGTCTGCCAACACAGAATTCGCATGCTCCGAAGCAGCTTGCATGGTAGGCTATAAGATGATTGAGATAGAAAAAGACATTCCTCCGTACAAGAAGGGATACCACTGGGCTGACGCTGATGTTGATGAGGCGGCAGGCTTCATGGAACGTCTATATAGCGACAGGGATTTTTATGACAGCATAGCAGAGAATGGTGCCCGTTATGTCAGAGAATCGCTGAATATGGAGCGTTCTACAAAGATAGTGAAGGAGAGGGTGGAAAACATCCGCAGGAAGTTATGTTAAAAGAATTTAAAGAAATCTATGCTTACAGGCAGATGATATTCAGCCTGGTAAAAAAGGATTTGAGAGGACGTTATAAAGGTTCTGTGCTTGGATTCATGTGGACATTTGTCAATCCGCTGCTCCAGCTGTGTGTATACACGCTTGTATTCTCGATAATCATGAGACAGGATATAGAGAAATATTATCTTTTCCTGTTTGTTGCACTTATACCGTGGATGTTTTTCTCTGCGGCTCTTACAAGTGGTTCAATAAGTATTCTGAATCAGAAGGATATGGTTAAAAAGATATACTTTCCAAGAGAGGTAATGCCGATAGCAGATACGACAAGTAACTTCGTGAATATGCTGTTCTGTTTTATAGTTATATTTGCAGTGCTTCTTGTATCAGGATGGGGAATAAGCCTCTATGCGTGTCTTGCACTGCCTGTGATAATGGTAGTTGAATATATAATATGTCTTGGAATAGCACTGCTTACGTCAGCGCTTACAGTCTATTTCAGGGATCTGCAGTACATACTCGGGATTATTGCAATGGCATGGCAGTATATTACTCCGGTAATGTACTCATCAGAACGTGTGCCGGAAGAGCTTCTTCCACTTTGGAATCTTAACCCTATGACACCTGTAATTGAAGCATACCGTTCGGTGCTTTATTATAAGACATTTCCTGAACTTGACACTCTTCTCTCAGCATTTGTTCTGGGAGTTATAGTACTGGTTCTTGGTATCTTTGTATTTAACAGGCTCGAGAAGGGCTTTGCGGAGGAATTTTAAGCAATGATGGATAGTAATAATGCAATTGAAGTAAGGAATGTGTCAAAGCATTTTAAGGTCTATTATGACAAGGGAAGCCAGCTCAAGGAGCGTGTGCTTTTCCGCAAACGTAATGCCTATGAGAACAGGGTTGTTCTTGATAATATTTCATTTTCAATTAAAAAAGGTGAGGCAGTCGGTCTTGTTGGTAAGAATGGCTGTGGTAAGAGTACAACACTTAAGCTTCTTACGAAGATAATTTATCCTAATTCGGGAACAATAGAGATGTGCGGAAGAGTATCAAGCCTTATCGAGCTTGGGGCAGGCTTCCACCCTGACATGAGCGGCAGGGAGAATATCTATACTAATGCTGCGATATTTGGACTTACCAAGAAAGAGATAGATGAAAGACTTGATGATATTATTGCATTTTCAGAGCTGGAACAGTTTATAGATAATCCGGTGCGTACATATTCATCGGGTATGTATATGAGACTTGCATTTTCGGTAGCAATTAATGTTAATGCTGATATTCTGCTTATTGATGAGATTCTTGCAGTCGGCGATGCGAATTTTCAGGCCAAATGTTTTAATAAGTTAAGAGAGATTAAAGCTGAAGGAACAACGATTGTTATTGTGTCGCATTCTCTCGGACAGATAGAACAGATATGTGACCGTTCAATCTGGATTAAGAATGGAAAGATTCAGATGGAAGGTTCACCTAAGGATGTTCATCTTGAGTATCTCGATTACATGAATACAGAACGTATGGAGATGGCCGAGAAGGAACGCGCCCGTCAGGAGGCCGAGGAACAGGCTAATCCGGAGAAGGCAGACGGGAAGGAAGCAGCCAAAAAGAAGAAACGTTACGGTTCAATGGACTGTATGTTCACAAAGATTAATATTCTTGATGCTGACGGTAATCCTCAGAAGACTTTCAGGACAGGTGAGGAGATGGTTCTTGACCTTCATTATGAATGCAAGAAGAAGGTTACGGATGCCGTATTCGGCTTTGGTATATTCAGAAGTGACGGACTGTGGTGCTACGGCACTAATACAAGGATAGACCACAAGGATAATTTTGATATAGAGCGTGATGGAAGTTACAGAGTTGACCTTAAGGAGCTCATGCTTATTCCTGCCGAGTACTGGGTTGATGTAACGATAGAATACGGCGAGGGTAATCCGGTTGATTATTATAAAGAGGCCCTGAGATTTGAAGTAGTTTCCAAGGTGTCTGACGTAGGTGTTCTCAGAATACCGCATGAATGGACGCTGAATATATAGGAGGATGCAGGTAATGGAGAACATTAATATCGAGGATATCATGGCTGAAATCCGTGAGGATATACGCAATAAAGGCTATAAGGACGATGAGATCCAGTTCAGTGACATAATACTTTCATCTGTAGCAACACCTTATAATATGCAGGCATACAAGGAAGAGCTTGAGAAGATGGCAGGCGACAGAATGGTGCTTTCATATAGGGATATTGCATCAGACCGTCCGGGAATCGGACCTGTAGTCACATTCTTTAAGAAAATCTTTAGAAGAATGACTGCATTTTATGTTGAGCCTATCGTTGATGACCAGAATAAGTTCAATGAAGAGGCAACCAATCTCTTTGCCCAGGCACTTAATAAATTTGCAGAAGACGATGAGAGAATATCTGAACTTGAGAGAGAGCTTTATGATTGTAAGAAGCGCTGTATGGCATTGGAAGAAATGTTAAAGGAGAAAAAATAGTCAGTGGTCGTATATCAGCTTTTGGCAACAATTTCATTCGGTGATGCGGTAAGTAATGATACGCTTGCATTGCAGGAAATCATTAAAAAGATGGGGTATAAAACTGCAATTTTCGCTGAGAATATCGATTCGAGAATACCGAAAGGTACAGCGAAGAATTACTCCAAGCTTGGAAGAGTCGACAAGAATGACATAATAATATATCATCTTTCGACCGGAAGTAAGATAAGCCGTGATTTTGATAAGTTCAAATGCCGCAAGATAATAATATATCACAATATAACACCTCCGGATTATTTTAAGGATTACAATGACGGCTCATACCGTATCTGCAAGAAAGGGTATGAAGAGGTGAAGTCGCTTGCGGATAAGACAGATTACTGCATTGCAGTTTCTGAATATAACAAGCAGAATCTTCGTGAGATGGGATTTACATGCCCGATAGATGTGCTTCCGATTCTCATACCTTTTGAAGATTACGATAAGAAACCTAATGAAGAGGTCATCAGAAAGTATTCGGACGATGGCTGGGTTAATGTGCTTTTTACGGGAAGAATTGCACCTAATAAGAAGCAGGAGGATGTAATAAGGGCGTTTGCTTACTACAAAAAATATTACAATCCAAAGTCAAGACTGTTTCTTGTGGGTTCGTCAGGAGGAATGGAACGTTATCACAGAAGGCTGATAAGTTATATTAATGCACTTGGCGTAAGAGATGTAATATTCCCCGGACATATAAAGTTTGATGAGATACTTGCCTACTACAGAGTAGCGGACATATTCCTCTGCCAGAGCGAGCATGAGGGATTCTGTGTACCGCTTGTGGAGGCCATGAAGTTCGCAGTTCCGATAGTTGCTTATGACAGCTCTGCAATAGCAGGCACACTTGGCGGCAGCGGAATACTTATGAAAGAGAAGAATCCTGTACTTACGGCAGGAGTTATAGACAGAGTCGTTAAGGATGAAGAACTTCGTAACAGTATAATTGCGGGCGAGAAGAAGAGACTTGAAGATTTTGATAATGAAAAAATAGCCGGCAGATTCGAGAAACTGCTTGCTGATTTTATTGCTAAGAGGTAGAACAATGGAGACAGTGTCACAAAAACGTAAAATTGCGCTTGTGGTGCAAAGATACGGGCTTGAAGTCAATGGTGGTGCAGAGATGCTTGCAAGAACTATGGCAGAGCATCTGAAAGACAGATATGATATCGAGGTCCTTACAAGTAAGGCTGTTGATTATGTAACGTGGAAAGATGAGTACACGGCAGATGAAGAAGTAATCAATGGAATAAAGGTTCGCAGATTTGGTGTAACTCAGCCGCGTAATCCTAAAAAGTTTGATGCATTTTCCGGTAAGGTAATCGGAAGACCGCATTCAATGGAGGATGAGGAGCAGTGGTTCGACCTGCAGGGACCGCTTGTTCCGGGACTGATAGATTATATAAGAGACCACGCAGATGACTATGACGCATTTGTGTTTATGACATATCTTTATTATACGACGGTTAAGGGACTTCCGCTTGTTAAGGATAAGGCTGTTCTTATATCGACAGCGCATGATGAGCCTCCTATATATCTTCAGACATTTGAAAAGCTGTTCCTTATGCCGAAGGGGATGTTCTATCTTACATTTGAAGAAAAAAAGTTTGTTGAAAGAAAGTTCGGCAACGGACATATAATTAATAATGACGGCTACGGCGGCTCAGGAGTCGAGATTCCGGGCGAGGTGGATAAGACAAGGCTTAAGAGGGAAAAAGGCGTTGAACACTATATGCTTTATGCCGGAAGAATAGATGAAGCCAAGGGATGTAAGGAGTTATTTGAATTCTTCAGAAGGTATAAGAAGAACAATCCGTCAGATCTTAAGCTTGTTATGATTGGTAAGCCGGCTATGCCTATTCCGAAAGATGATGACATAATGGCACTCGGATTTGTAAGCGAGCAGGAAAAGTATGATTACATGGCAGGAGCAGATTTCCTTATAATGTCGTCACCATTTGAGAGCCTTTCGATTGTTGTACTTGAGTCAATGACACTTAACAGACCGGTCCTCTGCAACGGAAGATGCGATGTCCTTAAGGGACATTGTGTTAGAAGCAATGGTGGTCTGTATTACAAGGATTATTATGAATTTGAAGGCTGTGTCAACTATCTTCTCAGTCATCCCGATATTGCAGATGGCATGGGACGTAACGGACATGAATATGTTGAGCAGAACTTCAGGTGGGATAAGATTTGTGACCGATTTGAGGATGTTGTTGAGCGCGTGTGCGCTTCCGGTTCAGGTGAACAGAGGTAGGATATGAAGACGATAGCATTTGTTTGCCCATGGTATGGGGATAATATTCCGGGTGGAGCTGAGGCTGCACTGAGAGGAATTACAAGCCATCTGCATGATGCGGGGCTTCCGGTTGAGATTCTTACAACGACAGTTGAGCAGTTTACGGCAGACTGGAACAAAGATTTTTATCCGGAGGGTGTTACGAAGAATGCTTTTGGCGTTGACGTAAGACGTTTTAAGATCCGTAAGCGTGACGTTAAGGCATTTGACTCAGTTAATTACAAGCTTATGAATGGCATACGTCTTACGGATAAGGATGAAGAAGTATTTAACCGTGAGATGATAAACAGCCCGGCTATGTATGATTATATCCGTGATAATAAGGATAACTACCAGTGCTTTGTATATATTCCGTATCTTTTCGGAACAACATATAACGGAGTTGCGGCATGTCCTGAGAAGTCGGTACTTATACCATGCTTCCATGATGAGGGGTATGCACATATGCACAGCTTTGCCAGGATGTATTCCAGGGCAGCCGGAATGCTGTTCAACGCACAGCCGGAGCTTATACTTACCAAGTCACTTATGGATCTCAGCAATGTGAGAACGGAAGTCATGGGACTTGGCGTGGATACTGCAATTAGGGGCAGTGCGGAAGATTTTCATAAGAAGTTTGGTATTAATGAACCATTTATCCTGTATGCCGGACGCAAGGATGCAGGAAAGAATGTGGATACACTGATTGATTATTTTGCAAGATATAAAGCTAACGCCAAAGAATATGTTAATGTGTATGGCGTGCATGTTGAGGATTACCTCAAAGAAAGACAGGAATCTGAACCGGAAGTACGTTACGTTGACGATGTTGATTACAAAGAACACAACAATGAAGGCGGACGCTATGATATCGACAATATACTGGGAATACCGGTAGAAACAGCAAAAGCGGATGCTAACTATTATGTATTCTTCCCTAAGTATCACAATGAAGATAATCTTAAGCTTGTGCTTATCGGTGGCGGCAGCATAGATATACCGGAATCGGTTAAGGACGATGTATACGACCTCGGATTTGTCGACATACAGGACAAGTACAATGCCTATGCGGCAGCACAGCTTCTGTGCCAGCCGTCGAAGAATGAGAGTTTTTCATTTGTTATTATGGAGAGCTGGCTCTGCCGCAGACCGGTGCTTGTGCATAACGGCTGTGAGGTAACCAGACACTTTGTACAGGAGTCCAATGGCGGTCTTTACTTTGATAATTATTATGAATTCCAGGAGACCATAAATTTCATACTCCATAATGAAGATGCAGCAGAAGCAATGGCTGAGAATGGCAACAGATATGTCATGGAGCATTTTGCCTGGGATGTTATTGTTAAGAAGTATACGGAATTTTTCAAAATGTTTGACTGATTATAAGGAGAAACAATTGAAGGGGAACAAAATATTTCTGATAGACGGACGGTTCCTTGAATCAATGGCAACCGGTGTTGACAGATATGCGTTTGAGACAATTAAAGAACTCGACAGGATATGTGGTGATGCCGGATTTGAGGTGCGGCTTCTTGTTCCGGATACGGTTAAGTCTGAACATGCCGATACGGCAGCAGTTGTTGATGCATTCAGCAATATCAGAGTGTACTACGTAAAGCGTGGCAGCAGATGGACGCAGGTTACATTTGCACTGCATGCATGGAAGATGGGAGCTGTTCCGGTTAATCTGTGCAATGAAGTATCAGTTATGGCTCCAAAGGGAATTGTGTGCCTGCACGATACATGTTATGCTGATTGCCCTGAATTCTTCCCGGAAGACGAAGTTAAGTGGTTCCTTGGTATATACAGGAGAATTGCCAAAAAAGCGGAGGTTATTCTGACGGTATCTGAGTTCTCAAAAAAGAGAATAGAGGAGGTGCTTGGAGTATCCGCAGACCGTATTGTGGTAGCCGGTAACGGCTGGCAGCATTTTGAAAAGATTCAGCCTAATGAATATATATTTGACAGGTTAAAAGGTGTTGAGAAGGGGAATTATTATTTTACCCTGTCATCGGCCAATAAAAATAAAAATGCCGAATGGATTATATCGGCGTCACAGTGTAACCCGGATGCGGAGTTCGTTATGGCGGGCAGGAAGCTTGACCGGGTAATTGAGTTCAGCAAGTATCCGAACGTGCATTATGCGGGGGCGGTAACTGATGAGGAGGCCAAAGCACTGATGATGCATTGCAGGGCATTTGTATTTCCATCATGGTATGAGGGATTCGGAATACCACCTCTTGAGGCCATGAGTGCCGGAGCGAGAGTGATTGTGTCAGACAGGGCAAGTCTTCCGGAGGTGTTTGGCAGATCGGCACATTATATACAGCCGGATAATCCGGTGGTGCATTTTGAAAGTCTTCTCAATGAACCGGTACAGAGTTCAGATGAGATTTTGAAGAAATACAGCTGGGTCAGAACTGCGCAGACAGTTATGCAGACACTGGCGTCATTTTAAAAATATGTTGGAGGGTACCTGAAATGTCATTTATTAATCTGGAGTATTTCCTGTTTGTGGCTGTGGGACTTGTGGTGTATTACATAATGCCTAAGAAGATTCAGTGGGTTGTTCTTCTGCTTATGAGTTATGTATACTATCTGTCATTCAAGGTAGAGGCAGTTGTGTACATTATATTTACAACACTTGTTACATTTGCGGCAGGACTGCTTATCGAGAAGGCAGAGACAAAGGGCAAGGAATGGCTTGCGACTAACAAGGAGACAATTGACCGCGACCAGAAGAAAGCTTTTAAGGCAAAGCTTAAGAAAAAGAAGAAGGCACTTATGCTTGCAGCAGTTGTTCTTGATTTTGGACTGCTTGCATTTGTAAAGTATACGAATTTCTTTATCGAGAATATCAATGGTATAATCGGTAACAGAATTAATGCAATTGACATACTTGTTCCGCTGGGAATATCATTCTACACATTCCAGTCAGTAAGCTATGTTATAGACGTGTACTGGGGCAAAGTAAAGGCTGAGCGCAATCCGTTTAAGTTTGCACTGTTTGTATCGTTCTTCCCACAGATAATGCAGGGACCTATCGGACGATTTGATAAGCTTGCACCACAGTTCTTTGCACCGCATAAGTTTGACCTTACAAGAATTGAGTACGGACTTCAGCGTATATTCTGGGGATTTTTCAAGAAGCTGATTCTTGCAGACAGGACAGCGGGATATGTTAATAATGTATTTGTTAATAACTACCAGGCATTCAACGGATTCTATGTAATAGTTGCAGTGCTTATGTATTGCGTTGAGCTTTATGCGGATTTCTCAGGTGGAATGGATATCGTAATCGGTACTGCTGAGATGTTCGGAATTACGATGGATGAGAACTTCAAACGTCCATTCTTCTCCAAGTCGATTGGTGAGTTCTGGCGCAGATGGCATGTTACTCTCGGAGAGTGGATGAAGGATTATATATTCTACCCATTCTCACTGTCCAAGGCATTCAATAAGATTGGCAAATTTACAAAAAAACACTTTAAGAATAAGCATGTTGCGCAGACAATACCTATATGTATATCAAACCTTCTGATATTCTTTATTGTTGGTGTATGGCATGGAGCTGCATGGAAATATATCATGTACGGTATGTATAATGGTGTTATCATTGCATTCAGTAATCTGTGCAAGCCGCTTTACAAGAAGGGACTGGAGAAATGCCATATCAATGCGGATGGCAGGGTTTGGACAGTTGTACAGATACTCAGGACATTTATACTTGTTAATATAGGCTGGTATTTTGATATGGCGCTTTCGTTCAGGGCGGCAATCGAGATGATGATTAATACTGTATATCAGATAAGTTTCAAACCATTTACGGACGGATCAATATTCACACTCGGAATGGCAAGGAGCGATTTCCTGATTGTTGCCATTGGCTGTGTTATATGGTTTGTTGTAAGCTATATGCAGGAGAAGGGCATCAGGATAAGGGATACCGTATCAAAGCAGATACTTCCGGTAAGATGGGCACTGTATCTTGCACTCGTATTCTCAATAATAATATTCGGATACATAGGACAGACACAGGGATTTATCTATGCACAATTCTAGGATTGTGCTATGCGCAGGAGCTAAATTGCTGATTTGACATTATCAGATGTAGCTTGTATAATTCAATTTGTGCGAGCAGACGCACGAGAATAGAAATGAGGTAGAATAATGAAAAGAACAGCGCTTATCATGGCAGGTGGCAAAGGAGAGAGATTCTGGCCGAAGAGCAGAGTCACACTTCCAAAGCAGTTTTTATCATTTACAGATGACGGCAGAACAATGATTCAGCTTACGGTTGAGAGAATCAGCCCGCTTGTTGATATTAAGGACGTCTATATCGCAACTAACAGGAATTATAAGGAACTCGTTATGCAGCAGCTTCCGGGAATACCTGAGAAGAATATTCTGTGTGAGCCTGTAGGACGTAACACAGCTCCATGTATAGGACTTGGCGCCGTACATGTCATGAAGCAGTGCGAAGCAGATGGAGAGCAGGATGCACTCATGATAGTACTCGCTTCAGATCATCTGATTAAGCATAATGACATTTTTATAGATACTCTGAAAGCAGGATGCGATGTTGCTGCCAAGCAGGAGAATCTTGTAACGATAGGTATAACACCTAATTATCCTGAGACAGGATATGGTTACATTAAGTATAACAGGGATGCAAAGAACGGTGAGAGTTATGCCGTAGACGCATTCGTTGAGAAACCTGACCTTGATACAGCAAGGAAGTACCTTGCATCAGGCGATTATCTGTGGAATAGCGGCATGTTCATATGGAAGGTGTCAACAATTCTTGATAATTTTAAGAAGTTTATGCCATCAACATATGATGGTCTTATGAAGATTAAGGCATCAGTCGGAACGGCTGAAGAGGACAAGGTTCTTGCAGATGAATTTCCTAATCTTGAATCACAGTCAGTTGATTACGGAATTATGGAGAAAGCATCTGATATATATATACTTCCGGGCACATTCGGATGGGATGATGTAGGTTCATGGCTTGCAGTCGGAAGAATTAAGAAGAACGATGAGAACGGTAATGTTGTCAATGGCAATGTTGTGACAGTCAATACACAGAACTGTGTACTTGAAGGCCGTGACAAGCTTATTGCAACAGTTGGCTTAAGAGATATGGTTGTAGTTGATACAGAGGATGCCATACTTATAAGCACCAAGGAGAATGCCGGCGAGATTAAGCAGGTACTTGCGAAGCTGCGTGAGCAGAATAAGAATGAATATTTATAAAGATTTATAAAGGAGAATAACTATGAAGAACGCGTTAATTACAGGTATTACAGGACAGGATGGATCATACCTTGCAGAGCTTCTGCTTGAGAAGGGATATAATGTATACGGAATTATGAGAAGAAAGAGCGTTGTAGATTACGGCAACGTGGATCATATTAAGGATAAGATTAACTTTATCTACGCAGATATGACAGACGTAGTATCACTTATCCAGGCTATGAAGATATCACAGGCTGATGAAGTTTACAACCTTGCAGCGCAGTCATTTGTTGCTACTTCATGGGATACACCGCTCGGAACAGCAGATATCGATGCCCTTGGTGTTACTAACATGCTTGAAGCAATCCGCACAGTTAAGCCTGAGGCACATTTCTATCAGGCATCAACATCAGAGATGTTCGGTAAGGTTCAGGCAATTCCACAGGATGAGACAACTCCATTCTACCCAAGAAGCCCATATGGTGTTGCAAAGCTCTACGGACACTGGATTACAAAGAACTATCGTGAGAGCTACAATATGTTTGCCTGCAGCGGTATCCTTTTCAATCATGAGAGTGAGAGACGTGGTAAGGAGTTCGTTACACGTAAGATTACAGATGCAGTAGCAAGAATCAAGCTTGGCGTTCAGGATCATGTTGAACTTGGCAACATGGATGCAAAGCGTGACTGGGGTCACTCAAAGGATTATGTTAAGGCTATGTGGCTTATGCTTCAGCAGGATGCTCCTGATGATTATGTAATTGCTACTAACGAGACAAGAACAGTAAGAGAGTTCGTTGAGACTGCTTTCAGGGTAGCGGGAATTGATGTTGTATGGGAAGGCACAGGAGTTGACGAAGTAGGTAAGGATAAGGCTACAGGTAAGGTTATCGTTAAGGTTAATCCTAAGTTCTTCCGTCCTGCAGAGGTTGAGCTTCTTATCGGTAATCCTGCAAAGGCTGATTCAAAGCTTGGATGGGAGAGACAGATTAAGTTCCCGGAACTCGTAGAGAGAATGGTTAAGAATGACCTTGCTCTTGTAGAAAAAGAGATTAAGGCAGCTAATATCTAATAGTGATTGTGAAACGGGGATTGACATGAAGGCACTTGTAATAGGTGGAGGCGGTTTCGTAGGCACATATCTTGTTAATCATCTCCATGATGATCTGGGATATGAGGTTGCAGTAACTAAGACGTCCAAAGAAAATCTTAAAATGGCTGATGCGCAGACATATAATCTCGATGTCCTTAATAAGGATCAGATAAGAGAAGTTCTCACTGAGGTGCATCCTGATTATATAATTCATCTTGCTGCACAGAGTTCTGTTGCACTTGCGTGGAAGAATCCTACGCTGACAATTGATGTTAACATTAAGGGAAGTGTAAATGTACTTGATGTGGTAAGAGAGCTTGACTATAAGCCGAGAGTCCTTCTTATAGGGTCCGGAGAAGAATACGGACATATAAGAGAAGGTGAGACACCTATTGTAGAGGATAATAATACAAGACCCGGCAATATATATGCGGCGACAAAAGCATGTCAGAATATGATAGGTAAGATATATGCTGATGCTTATGAGATGGATGTAATGATGGTAAGGGCATTCAATCACATCGGACCTAATCAGGCACCTATGTTTGTCGTTGCGGATTTTTGCAGACAGGTTGCACAGATAGAAGCCGGACTCCAAAAACCGGTCATATATGTTGGTAACTTAAGCGCACGCCGTGATTTCACGGATGTAAGAGATGTTGTAAAGGCATATGCGCTCCTTGTCAGACTTGGCAAGAGAGGCGAGACATATAATGTCGGCAGCGGCAGGGCAGTATCGATTCAGGAGATTCTTGAAGAGATACTCGAACTGTCGGATGTTGATATAGAGGTAGCTATTGACCAGGATAAGATTCGTCCTGTTGATGTCCCGATAATTGAAGCAGATATACAGAAGATATATAACTGTACCGGTTGGGAGCCTCAGATAAGTCTTAAACAGACTTTAAAAGAAACGCTTGATTATTGGAGATGTAACAGCAATGCTTGAGTCAGTGTTATTCCTTAGCACCGGAATAGTATTTATAATGATTGCAGTGGCCTTTATGGGTAAAAAGGTAGATGCCGTACGCTGTTTTGCAATAGCGGCATCTGTCTTTTTAGTCATGTATACTATTGTGGCATCAGGGCTTATAATGCTGAATATGTTCTCGGTAAACCGCAGCCTTATGCTGATAGTGGGAATTACAGCTATAGGTGCGGCAGTAATCGTATTTAAAAACAGAAAATCAAAGCCGTCATGGATATTCCGTCTTAAGAGGCATATGATACCGTTTATTATTTGTGCGGTATTTGCCGTAGCAGGGGCAGGAGTGACCAATGATGGCTTTTTTGGCATGGATACAACAATAGGCGTCAGCCAGGCAAAGGCAATGAATCTTGCTTCAAAGAATGAGACAAGTCCGTTTGAAGCGGATTATCTTGCGCAGGTGGAAGATGGAAGCGACAGGATAGCGGCTGTCAATACGCCTCTTCAGGAAAAGTATGAGCATTACAATGTACCGCTTACGGCGCTTCTGGCGCTGGGGGTATACTTCCTTGGATATGGCAATATGTCATTTATATTTATAGTAATCGGAATGATTATTCTGTATGTATTCTGGGCGTTTCTTGGCAATGTTCCATTCTCTACGGTAAGGCGCAGACGTATAATTAAGCTGGGGGCTGAATCCGCTGCCGCGCTTGTGATGATATTCATATCAATGGCAATGTTTGGACGTGGAAATGACAGGGTAAAGCTTGAGTGGAATGAACTTAAGGAAATCAGCAATATTGTGTCAGAGTATGACATAGTTGTACTTGATGAAGACATTATGGATAAGTACTATGTTCCGGTTGCAAGTGTTACCGGTGCAAAGGTATATCCGGAATATGCGCAGATTGATGAGGTAATACCCGCCGTGTCTGATAAGGGCGAGAGACTTTACTATATGAGCAGCGGTGTGATGTCATCGGATAAGATAGATTCCATGGGGCTGTATCTTAAGAATGTACATCGTAACGGCAATGATGTGCTTTACCGCAATCTTAACTTTTATAAGACACACAGCAGTGTTGATTATAACGTGATAAAGTCCCGCATTATGACAGGTGCAATGGCTGCAATGGCAATATTTGCACTTATGATGTTCTTTGCGGGCGTGTTCAGAAAGTTTGATGCAGGGCTTAATCTGCTGTTTTCAACGTCAGTGTTCCTTGGCATGTATTCGGTTGTGTCATGGATTATGATTGCATGTGGGATATATACGATAGAATATGCAGTTGCGGTGACGATGGCGTTTGCGTTTATTGCGTGGGCTGTCATGATATATACGGGAGCGCGAATGGAATTTACATTTACCGCACGTAAGAATATAGTGCTGATTGTTCTTTGTGTGGCAGTTATAATGATTGCAGGAAGCAGGATAGACTGCAATCTGTATGCTCTTTACAGGACGCTTGGAAGAAGCCAGACATGGGCGCTTAAATATATATATGGGAGTGATATTGCACTTGTGGCTGTTAAACAGCTTCCGTGGCTGACTGCGCTTATGGCGCTGTTCGGCAGGCTGTTCGGCGTGCAAAGTATGATGCTGGTGATTCCGGCTGGAATTGCAGGGGCGGCATCGGTTATATTCGTACTTGCGGAAAGAATTGCAATTGCATTTGGCGTGAGTGAGACTCCCGGACGCAGGAATGTTCTGACATATGCCGTAATTAATCTGACAGTGGCAGTTGTTACTTTGGTATCAACGGCAGCCCTTGTTAAAAATATGGACTCCAAAGAATGTGTCGCACAATGGAAGAATATAATCAGTTATGCAGAGCAGATAGAGCCGGATGATTCAATAGCAATCCAACGCTCAATGTATGAAAAATACAGATATCCGCTTCAGATAATGACCGGTGTAAGCACATGCCTAAGCGGTCTTGAATATGAGGATTCAATGACTAAGCTTGGCAATACGGGGAAGAATACATACTATCTGACAACAGAGGTTAAAGATCCTTCATTTGAGAGAGTGAGAATAGTGGCACACAAAGATTCGGCGTATCTTTATGAGACGTTTGAATATCTTACGGACAGAGGAATATACAGTGTTGCAGACAGCGTTACACAGGGCTTTTATGATACGGATCTTTCGGGAATGGCATGGACAAAGGATCAGAATGCATTTATCCAGTGCGACATACCATATCAGAAATATGATACTGTAAGACTGTATCTTGGCAGTAAGATTAAGCTGGATGAAATCAACCTTGAATATATCGACCTTGAATTCAGAGAGAACTGGTATTATGTAGGCAAAGCGAAGATTAATGCTGATAATAACGGTGCGTATATTGATTTCAGGCTTAACTGGTCATATATGATAGACGGATATAATGTAATATATTTTCATAGTGGTGCCATGTGGAGTCCGCTTATATACGGGGATAAGGATACACGTACGATGGGATTTCCGTTCCATTATATACAGTTTTTGACACTTGGCGATGATGCACCGCCGCTTGTTAACGAAGATGATACACTGGAAAGTCCTGAAGATGAGGCGGCAGTGGATGATTCAGATGAGACAGATGAAGGTGTGGATTACACTGATGACACAGATGGTTCGGAATCAGGACAATCAGAAAATACTCAGAATGGAGCAGAATATTAGATTATGACAGCAGTATTTGTAATTGCGGGAATAGCCGTAATGATGGCAGCCTTCTCAATTGCATATTATAAGCGTGACATTGTTGAGCTTTTTGTTATGGGGCTTACGGGATTTTTCTGCGCATATGTTCTCGCTTCGGGAATATTATTCTGGATGGATAAGTTTGGGATACATGCGGCTCTTAAGATAACGCTTGTTGCGGGAATAGTATTCATGGCACTTGTGACTGCGGTGATAAAGAGACGGCCGACAGCAGTATTTCACTATAAAGAGAGTATGATACCGCTGGCAGTATTTGTACTTATGCTGATAGCAATGCACTCGAAGTTCGGATATTTCGGAATGGGGCAGGATCAGGGCGTGTATCAGGTAAAAGCACTTGCCCTGATATATGATGAAAACAGCAATATATATTCATTTGATGAGTATGGCAGGCTGGAAGAAAAGACCGATATAGAATCATATGAGTATGAAGCGGTTCACTCTCTTGTAGGCTTCTACGGATATGACTCCAAAGTGCCTGTGCTTGACAAGGCTGATTTTCCTGATAAGCTGACGGGAGTGCTGCATGGCATACCTACATATTCTGCGATGCTTGCGCTGTACGGAAGCCTGTTTGGGTATGCCAATATGGCGGATCTTCAGACGGTTCTCATGTTCATGGGGCTGTTTCTTATGTATTATGTGATGCGTAATCTGAGGGTTAATAAAAAGCTGAGGCTTGCCGGACTTCTTATATTCGGATGTTCACCGATTGTCCTGTGGACAGCCAAGGCAACACTTACAGAGATATTTATATTTGTGCTTATAATGCTGTATCTGTATCTTATGGCAGACAGGAAATATCCCCAGTATGCATGTATGTCATTTGTTCCGATTGTTGTATTTGCATTTTTCCATGCCACGATATATACGATTATGCCCATGATAGTAATTGCGTATTTTATACTTTACTATATGACAAGGGACAAGCAGTATATGTGGGCTGATGTGGGCGCACTTGCCGGATATCTTGCAGGGTTTTATATGATGCGGGCATGTGCGTCGGTATACACATATGGCAACTATAAGAAAATATTTATTCTCGGAATAAATGCAGATAATCTTGCAGCAGTTGTAACGGCTGTAGTAGTTGTATGTATGGCGCTTGCTTTTGCACTTTTATATGTGCCTATGGAAAAGCAGGAGAAGTTCAGGGAATTCTTCACGCGCGGTATAAGAAAGCATATGAGACTTGTGGTTAGGATACTGCTTGTGGCATCAATTGCGGTTCTTATTCTTACCTTTATGCATACAAAAATGAGATTCAGTTATTCGACATTCTATGCATATGTGATAAGCTCGGGAATTGTGCCGGTGATATTTCTGTTTGCGGCATTTATATACAGACCACAGTTCATTACGGCACATAAAGATCATCTGCTGCTTACTATAATGTTTGTGTATATGGTAATTATGTATTCATGCGTATTTAAACCGAGCATTGCATATTATTACTATTACGCACGGTATATAGTTCCATATCTGCCTGTTATAATAATTCTTACGATGTTAAGGATAAGCAGGATAGATTCAAAAGCCGGTGCAAAAAAATTCGTGATAACTCTGGCTGTTGCCGGGATATATGCAGTGCTTATGCTGCCTAATAATATAGCACTTGCAACACAGAAGGACATAACCAATATGAGCTGGGATATAGTTGAGGATCTTTCAGCTAAGTTCTCTGAGGGGGATGCGGTGATTATAGACTCAGCACTTGCATCAACGCTCAAATTTCCGGTCAAAATAATGACACATGCGGATGTGTACCCGGTTACAGACAACTTAAAAGAGCAGATAGGAAGACTTGAGCAGGACCATGACAGGGTATACTACATAACAACAACCGACTGGTTCTTATTCAAAGATTACGGTATAGATAATATTTATTCCAATGTAAATGATATATATTATGATGAGTCTGAGACTCAGAGTTCAGTTAAAAAGTCAGGAATTAATCCGTTTCCGACTAAGTTCAGCGTGGAAAAGCAGCTTGTTAATGTATATCGCTGCAGTTATACGCTGGAATAGCGTGATGCAGGAAATACTCGTTTGGAGGGTGCAATGAAGTTTGATGGAAAATTGTCCGTGGTTATGCCGGCTTACAATGAAGGCGAACGGATATATAACAATATATTGGCGACAGAAAAGATTATTGCCCCATTTGCGCCTGATTATGAGATAGTTGTGGTTAATGACGGGAGCCGTGACAACACCCGTCAGGAGATAGAACGTGCAAAGGCACATGATGACAGGATTGTTATGGTATCCTCTGAGACAAATCATGGTAAGGGGAGTGCCATACTTGCAGGTATAGCAGAGGCAGCCGGAGAGTATATAGCTTTTCTTGATGCAGATCTTGAACTCAATCCGTCGCAGCTTGAGGGGTATTATGATAAAATGACAGAGACAGGCTGCGACGCAGTTATAGGCTGCAAACTCCATAAAGATTCGCAGCTTGTATATCCGCTCAGGAGAAAGATAATGAGCGTTGGATATTATATGATGCTGAGGCTTTTGTTTCATCTGAAGATAAGAGACACGCAGACAGGACTCAAGCTTTTTCGTGCGAAGGCTGTAAAACCGGTGGCACATCTTGTCAGGACATCGGGCTTTGCATATGATATAGAGCTTCTCGTTGCCGTAAGCAGACGGGGAGGAAGAATAGAAGAAATGCCGGTTAAGGTCGTGTATGTGCGCGAACGTAACTGCAGAAGAATAAAATTTGATGACGTGTGGAAAGCATTCAGGGATACTCTTGCAATATGGAAAAGAGCGAATGTGCTTCACTATTATGATGATGGGGGAAAGATATAATTTATGTACACGCTTGCGCTCGGATAAAAGCGCAGCGGTACTAAATTCGCACGCCCGGCATGTGCCTGCACATGCCGGGCGTACTCATTAAGTGCCGGCGCTTTTATACGGTACAAAAATTATACCTTCCCCCCTGTAGGGACGGCACGGCTTCTTTGAAGCGTGCCGGGGAAGTGGGAAAAGGAGTAAAAAATGAAACGTGAATTTACGACACTGTGTTATCTGCAAAAAGATGGCAAATGGCTTATGTTATACAGAAATAAGAAAAAGAATGACATTAATGCCGGCAAGTACATTGGGGTTGGCGGGCATGTTGAGGATGGCGAGTCACCGGATGAATGTATTGTAAGAGAGGTTTTTGAGGAGACCGGGTACAGGCTTACGGACTACAGGGCACGTGGGCTGATTACATTTGTTATGAATGACGTTGTTGAATATACGGTGCTGTATACAGCTGATGACTTTGAGGGTGAGGAGAAGATATGTGATGAAGGAGACCTGGTGTGGGTAGAGGCTGACCGTGTGTTGGAGCTCCCTTTGTGGGAAGGGGACAGAGCGTTCCTTTGCAGGCTGCGCAATGCAACGGATTTTTTTACTTTAAAGCTTATATACAAAAATGATAAATTGATAGAAATTGTGTAAACGAAGGTTGTGTAAACGGAGATTGACTTGCGCCACTTGTATAATCCGGCAGGGAATGCTATAATCTACTTACATATGCATACATGTAACGCATGCAGACAAGGGGATACAGGTCATAATGAAACTTATTATACAGATACCATGTTACAACGAGGCTGAGACACTTGAGGTAACACTTAATGATTTGCCAAAACACATTGATGGCATAGATGAGATAGAATATCTCATAATTGATGATGGAAGTACGGATAATACAGCTGAAGTAGCTAAGAAGTGGGGCGTGCATTATGTCGTAAGATTCCGCCGCAACAAGGGACTTGCCAAGGGCTTTATGGCAGGACTTGATGCATGTCTTCGTAATGGTGCAGACATTATTGTTAACACTGATGCGGACAACCAGTATTGCGGAGCGGATATCGAGCGTCTTGTGCGCCCTATTTTGGATGGAGAAGCACATGTGGTCATCGGTGAGCGTCCTATTGATGAGACAGAGCATTTTTCGCCGCTTAAGAAGAAGCTGCAGCATCTTGGAAGCTGGGTCGTAAGAGTCGCGTCTAAGACGGATATACCTGACGCTCCCAGTGGATTCAGGGCATACAGCCGTGATGCGGCATTGAGAATTAATGTTATCAATGATTACACATATACTCTTGAGACTATCGTTCAGGCAGGACGTGACAAGATGGCTATTAAGTCGGTTCCTATAAGAACCAATCCTGAACTTCGTAAATCAAGGCTTTTCCACAGCATGTGGGGATACGTTAAGAAGTCCGTGCTTACAATAATGAGAGCATATCTTATGTACAGACCGTTGTATTTCTTTATGCTGCTTGGGGGAATTATATCAGCGGTCGGAGCTGCATTTTTTATAAGATTCTTTGTATTCGTGCTGATGGGTGACAGCAGCGGACATGTGCAGTCACTTATCTTTGCAAGCATGATGATGATTATAGGTTTCCAGACAATAGTTGTAGGTCTGCTGGGAGACATTATCTCAGCTAACCGTAAGATACTTCAGGATGTGCAGTATCATCTGCGCAAGATGGATTATGACCATGACAGCAACAAGGAGCCTGTGTACGAGACATCAGATCTGATGGCTGTTACAGAGGAAGATGAGAAGGCAGATTATGAAATTATTCATAACAACAAAAAATCTTGACTATATCCGTAATACTCAGGAGATAGAACTTCTTACAAAAGAATGCGGCGGGTGCAGGCCTGATATTATCGCAAGCAGCGCCGGGAAGTATCCTGCAAGAATGGCACATGTTATAAGGAAGCTTATAACATGCAGGTTCAGTGCTTATGATGAGATATTTGTAGGATTTGCGCCACAGCTTATAATCCCGTTTTTTGAAGGAAAGTTCAGACGATACCGCAATGACGGCGGCAAGGTAACGATTGATTTCTTTATATCGGTATATGACACTCTTGTTAATGACCGTAAGAAGATAAAAAAAGGTTCCGTTCCGGCATCAGTGGCTGCGTGGCTTGATAAAAGGACAATCAGCCTGGCAGATAATGTTGTGGTTGATACAAAGGCACATGGGGAATATTTTACAGAGAACTTCGGACTTAGCAGGGATAAGATGCAGGTATTGTATCTTGAAGCGGACAAGTCCGTATATTATCCTCACACTGTTAAGCGCGCAGAGGAAGATGCAGATAAGAGAATAATCCTTTATTTTGCATCAATGCTTCCGCTGCAGGGAGTTGAGACTGTGCTTGAAGCTGCTAAGCTTATGAAAGACGATAAGAATATAATTTTTAAGATAATCGGACCGGTTAAGAACAAAGTTATACAAGATAATATCAGATATATTGACTGGCTGCCGCAGGACAGGCTTTCAGATGCAATAGCAGATGCCAATCTGTGCCTTGCAGGGCATTTTAACGGGGAGATAGGCAAGGCCTGCAGGACAATTCCCGGAAAGGCATATATATACCGTGCCATGCACAAGCCTGTGATACTGGGTGATAATCCGGCTAACAGAGAACTTTTCGATGAATCAATGGATGGCATAGGCTTCTGCAGGATGTCTGATGCAAAGAGCCTTAAGGCTGCCATAGAAGATATGCTTGCAAAACAGGCTGTATGAGAAGGCAGACATAATGATAAGACAGTGGCCTGAAGAATCAGGTCAGCATCTTAATGAATTGAGGATTGGAGCAGATATGAACAGTGATACCATCGGAGCAGGGATTGTTACTTTTAACCCTGATATTGGGAGACTGAAAGAGAATATAGACGCGATTCTTCCACAGGTTTCGGAGCTTGTTATTGTTGATAACGGCTCGGCCAATGTTGATGAAGTGTGTGATATGATAGAGAGCTACGGCAGCATCTATATGGTCTGGAATGAGGAGAATCAGGGGATTGCAAAGGCGCTCAACCAGATAGTTGAGTTCGCTGACAGCCATAAGTGGCAGTGGGTTCTCACGCTTGACCAGGATTCGGTTGTCATGGCGGGGCTTATTGATAATTACAGAAAATACATGGACTTCGACAAAACAGCAATGATAACGTGCCTGTTTCTTGATCGTAATTACGGAATACAGCAGGAATACGAGTTTTCGGAAGAATACAGATATGCGGAGCGCTGCATAACGTCGGGATGCCTTACCAAGGTTGCTGCATGCCTTGAGACGGGCGGTTTTGATGAAAACATGTTTATCGATTATGTTGATTTTGACATGTGCTACATGCTTAGGGAGAGAGGCTATAAGATACTGCAGAGCAGTTTCCGCGGAGTACTGCATGAGCTGGGCAATTCAGAGCGTAAGGTATTCTTAGGAAGAGAAGTTATAGTTACCAATCATTCGCCGGCGAGAAGGTATTATTATTCACGCAATCTTGTGTATTTTATAAGAAAGCACAGAGGGCATGTGAATGCACTAAGGTATTACATAAAGCTTTACGGAAGGCTTGGAGTTGTACTTCTGTATGAGAAGAACAAATGGCAGAAGTTAAAATACGGTTTTAAGGGAATAGCGGACGGATATAAGATGCCGCTTCCAAAGGAGAGTAATGAGTAACCACACCTTTGTTGTATGTGCATACAAGGAAAGTGAATATCTTAAGGAATGCATAGAATCATTGCTTGCGCAGACAGTAAAGAGCAGGATAGTAATTGCAACATCGACGCCTAATGAGCATATCCGCAGTATTGCCGGCAGATACAGACTTGATGTCTGTGTTAATTACGGAGAGACCGGAATTGCAGGGGACTGGAACTTTGCACTGAGCTGTGCGGATACAAAGTACGTGACAATTGCGCATCAGGATGACATATATCTTAAGGATTATACAAAGACAGTCGTACATGCAATGGAATCACAGAAGAAGCCTGTTATTGCATTTACGGATTACTGCGAGATACGTGGCGCTAATAAGGTTACGGACACGAAGCTTCTCAGGATAAAGAGGATAATGCTGTTTCCGCTCAGAAGCAGGCTGCTGCAGAGGTCGATATGGGTAAGACGCAGAAGTTTGTCACTGGGAAGTGCAATATGCTGTCCTTCGGTGTGCTACTGTATGCCTGCCATGCCATCACCTGTGTTTTATAAGCATTTCAGGGCGTCGATAGACTGGGAGACATGGGAAAGGCTGTCACGTATCAGAGGCAGCTTCGTATATTGTCCGCGCGTACTTATGGGGCACAGGATTCATGAAGGATCTGAGACAAGTGCCGCAATACATGACCATGTAAGGACAAAGGAAGATTATGAGATGTTCTGCAAATTCTGGCCGGTGCCGATAGCGCGTCTGATAGCCGGACAATATGCAAAAAGTGAGGATTCTAATGAAACTGATTAAAAATCTGTTATCGAGCAGAAAGTTAATATGGAGCCTGTCAAAGAACGATTTTAAGACAAAGTATGCGGGCTCGTATCTTGGAATTATATGGGCGTTTGTACAGCCGGTAATTACAATACTTGTATACTGGTTTGTATTCCAGGTGGGCTTCCGTTCGTCACAGCCTGCACAGTATCCGTATGTGCTTGTGCTTGTCTGCGGAATCATACCATGGTTTTTCTTCGCAGATGCCCTTAACGGGGGAAGCAATGCACTGCTTGAGTACAACTATCTTGTTAAGAAAATCGTATTTAACATAGACATACTTCCGGTTATCAAAGTATTGTCAGCTATGTTTGTGCATGTGTTCTTCGTTGTATTTACTCTTATACTGGCGGCATGCTACGGATATTATCCGACTATCTATACGCTGCAGATAATTTACTATTCATTCTGCACATTTGCATTTGTGCTGGGGCTTGTATATCTTACAAGTGCGGTTACGGTATTCTTCAGGGATATAACGCAGATAATAAGCATAATACTTCAGGTCGGTATCTGGATGACGCCCATCATGTGGGATATAGCGATTATACCGGCAAGGCTTCAGTGGATATTCAGGATTAATCCGATATATTACATTGTCAACGGCTACAGGGAAGCTATTCTTGTCGGAAGAGGCTTCTGGCATAACGGGCTGTGGACGCTGTATTTCTGGGCTGTTACAATTATCATGTTTGCACTCGGAAGCGGAGTGTTCAGACGCCTGAAGATACATTTTGCAGACGTTTTATAATGATTCTGTGAGGCAGAGCCGGACCGCAAAAGCATTGGGAGAATGGAGATTCTATGTCAGATATAGCAATTAATGTAGAAAATGTTACCAAGATTTATAAAATATATGACAATAAGACGGACCGCATGAAAGATGCGCTCGGAATGTCACGTGGGAAGAAGCTTTACAAGGAGCATTATGCGCTGCGGGATGTGTCGATGCAGATTAAGAAAGGCGAGACGCTCGGCATCATAGGAACCAACGGCTCGGGAAAGTCTACAATTCTTAAGATAATTACAGGGCTTCTTAATCCGACGTCAGGAAGTGTGGCGATTGACGGAAGAATCTCAGCCCTGCTTGAACTGGGTGCGGGATTCAATATGGAATATACGGGAATTGAGAATGTATACCTTAACGGAACAATGATGGGTTTCACTAAGGAAGAGGTTGATGAGAGACTCCGGAATATTCTTGATTTTGCAGATATCGGCGACTTTGTTAATCAGCCGGTTAAGACATATTCAAGCGGTATGTTTGTAAGACTTGCATTTGCGGTTGCAATAAATATTGACCCTGAGATACTTATTGTTGATGAAGCACTTTCCGTAGGCGACGTATTTTTCCAGGCCAAGTGTTATCACAAGTTTGAGGAGTTCAAGAAGCTCGGTAAGACAATTCTGTTTGTAAGCCATGACCTGAGCAGCATAGCACAGTACTGCGATAAGGTAGTGCTTCTTAACAGAGGTGTCAAGGTTGACGAGGGTACACCAAGAGATATGATTAATCTCTATAAGAAGATTCTTGTCGGACAGACACCGGCACTTCCGTCAGAGCTTAAGGACGGCGGCAGTGATGCCGCTACAGCCCCGGAGCAGGTGCAGACGGAAGCTGGTGACAATGCATCATGGAGTTCACATTTTGAACTTAACCCTGATGTCAATGAATATGGCAATAAGAAGGCAGAGATAGTTGATTTTGGCATACTTGATGAGAATGGAATGTGGTCAGGCAACATAGAGAAGGGAACGAACTTTACAATTAAGTACAAAGTACATTTCAATGAAAATGTTTCCGATCCGATACTTACATATACGATTAAGGATCTCAAGGGTAATTCCATAACAGGAAGCAACACCATGTACGAGAAGGTCAATTTTGGAAATGTTATGGCGGGAGAAGAGCGCACTGTTGCATTTACACAGCTCATGAATCTGCAGGGTGGGGAATATCTGCTGTCGATAAGCTGTACGGGCTACAGCGGCGGAGATTTTGTTGTTTATCACAGGTTATATGATGTGCTTAATTTTACTGTTGTCTCGGATAAGAATACAGTCGGATATTACGATATGTTTTCAAAGGTGACTGTAAGCTAGGATAATATGGTGTTATCTGTGGTAACGTATAAATTGTTTGAATTCAGAGGAAATGGCAGGTAGCGGTATGTCTGTTGAGGATTATAGGGACAATTTCAGATATATACATGGTAATCTTACGGAATGGCTTCCTGACGGCTGCAGAGCTGTTGCGGCTGATAACAGATATTCTCTTGCAAGATGGGCAGGAGCATATTGGAAGGTGTCTGCCGGGATGCTGCTGAGATCATATGCGGAAGAATATGCAGCACCTGGAGAAGAGGATGGTGCGGTATCACGAATCCACATATCTTATGAGGAACCATGCACAAAAAGGCAGCTTATTGAAAAAGCAGCACGCAGTGCAGACGAATCAGGTCTTAATCCTGAAGACGGTGATATACATATGTATTATCCGTATCCTGATATGCACCTGCCACTTGCAATATATTCAGATAAGTGGCTTCCCCGCAGAGGTGAGCTTACCAATAACTACCGGAATTTTGCCGCAGACAGGCTTGAGATGTTTGATGAAGCACAGACATGGGATGAATTAATTGCAGACGGAATGTTTGCGGAATATTCCAATTCGTATCTTGCGGTAATGTCACCCGGAACATCCGATAAGCTTCCGGTATTCATAAAATACTCTAATGACAGGGCACCTCAGTACAGAATATGTACAGAGATATATGATGATGCAGACGGCAGAAGGATTGTAAAGCGTCCGATGACTGATGCGGCCGCAGAGCATATAGCAGCACTTGCCGGAAACGGCAGTAAGCTGGATGAAAGATATAAAAATTATTTTGCTGAAAAAGGTGTAAAGGTCAGTGCCAATTCATGCCATATGGAAGGCAGCAATGCAGTGATTGAATTCCTTGAATATGGCACGCTTGAATCAAAACTTGCTGATTTCCTGGCAAAAGGTAATATTCAGGCGGCAATGGATACTGTCAGGACATTTGCAGATATAGTAAGATATAATTCATCATACAATGTATGGGATATCGACATGATATTCAAGAATATATTTGTAAATGATAATCTTGACGAGTGGATAATCACTGACTATGAATGGACATGGCAGATTGACAATGCCGATGTACGGGATATAGCTGATTATATTATACAGCGCGCAGTGTATTATTTTATTGCGGATAATCAGGGAATACAAGACGGCACAGATGAACTGTATGAGGCGGCAGGAGTAACAAAGCCTCAGCTTGCGTCGCACTGCTATGAAAGAGATAATGAATTTGAGAGAAAGTTCCAGGAGCATGTTAAGAGCGGTCATATCGGACTTAATGATATATATTCAAGAGAACACGGAATAGTGTTCAATGCGGGAGGTCTTGCCGAAGAGAAGATTCACAGGATTAAGCAGGACAGTATTGATGCGGGAGCAGACCCGTGTGATATCAGAATTACCGGCGAGCTTAAGGAACTTAATATAAAGACAGAAGGCAGAAAGGCTGTCACGGTACACCCGGCGCATTGCTGCTGCTTTGTATATATAAAGGGTACATCGGTACCATGCAGGATAAGTACAAACGGAATGAAGATAAACAACCGTCTGTATGCTTTTACAGGAACACAGCCTGAGATTACATTTACAATGAAAGACAGGACGGATGAGCTTGACATACAGATGTATGTAAGCAATCAGGGAAGCGGTGACAGTCCGGCGTTTGTGGCGGCAGTCAGGGCATATACCTGGAAGAGATTATTTGTATAAATGCATTATGCAGGACTATGTGTCATATTCCTGCTTCTGCGGAATGGAGATTGAGATGAGCAGACATGTTTTTCGTAAAGGAATGGCGTATTTTCGTAAAAACGGATTCAAAAAGGCGGTAAAGCGTACAATATATTTCTTTACAGAAAAAAGATCATATGAGAAGCTTCTTGCGTATACGAATCCTACACCGGAGGAACTTAACAGGCAGCGCGAAGAAAAGTTTATACATGAACCGAAGGTAAGTATTCTGATTCCAATGTACAATACACCGCTGCAGTTCTTCAAGGAACTTATTGACTGCGTTCAGGCACAGACGTATTCTAACTGGGAATTATGCCTCGCAGACGGTACGGGCAGTGTAAGTGAGGCTGGTGAGTATGCCGTACAGTGCATGGCAAAGGATTCAAGAATTGTATACAAAATGCTTGATTCTAATGACGGAATATCAGAGAATACAAACAGGGCACTTGAGATGGCAACAGGTGAATTCATTGCACTTATGGATCATGATGACGTAATAACTCCGGATGCGCTGTATCATCTTGTTAAGGCGGTTAATGAAGATGCAATGGCTGACAGTGTCTACTCAGATGAGGATAAGATGGATATGGATGGCCGGAAGCTCTTTGAGCCACATTTTAAGCCGGATTTTAATATTGATTATCTCAGAAGCTGTAATTACATATGTCATATGTTCATGACGAGAACATCAATAGCCAGAGAGGTCGGAGGATTCAGGAAACCTTTTGACGGAGCACAGGATTTTGACTTTATATTCAGATGCACAGAGAAATCACGCCATGTTGCGCATGTGCCAAGAGTAATATATCATTGGAGATGCCATGTTAATTCAACGGCGGCCGTTCCGGAGAGTAAGATGTATGCATATCATGCAGGCGTGAAATCAATTAATGAGCATTGTCAGAGAGCAGGAATCCCGATGACAGGAGAACTCGGTACGTCATACGGTTATTACAGGGATGTTCCGGTACTTGACCGTAAGCCGTCAGTTGATATAATAATTCATGGTGATGCGGCTAAGGCTGAACAGTGCATTCAGTGTACAAAGAAACTTACATATAGCAATCTCAGTGTGATGATGTGTGGCGGCGATGCGGCGTCAGTTAACAGGGCTGTGGCATCAGCGGCAGCGGATTATGTTCTGCTTCTTGATTCAAGAATTACATCACTGAGCGAAGACCTTGTTGAACAGCTTATGGGATATGTCCAGAGAAAAGATGTTGCAATGGCAGCGGCACGTACAAGTAATCTTGAAGATAAGATATATCACGCATTTCTTGTTATGGGAATTGACAAGTCGTTCGGATATGCATTCCATCAGCTCGATAAGGGCAACAATGGTTATTTCATGCGCATTAATGCACCTCAGGATGTAAGCGGTGTTGATATTACATGTACGCTTATCAGGAGAGCTGACTATATGGCGGCAGGACAGCTTGACGAAAGCATGCCGACAGAATATGCAGCGGCAGACCTGTGTCTTAAGGTTGCGCAGCTTAACGATGAAGGCAGCAGGGATTCCCAGGCTGATGAGGGGGAAGATGCGAAGACACCTCAGATGTGGCGTGACATGCATAAGATTGTATATGTGCCATATGCAGAGGCTGTAATCAATGCTTCGGTAGAGCCTGAGTGGCATATAGATGAAGAAGATGAGAAGTTTAATAAAAAATGGAGCTCAGTACTCAGACAGACGGACAGATACTATAACAGAAATCTTACAAAAAGAGATACCAACTTCACAATACTCAGTTCAATGGAACTGAAAAATGAAGATTTGTAGTGGAATAGATATGCGCAGCAGCGCAGGAATGGAGAAGACAATGAGCAGTATACTTTATGTAGTAGTACCATGTTATAACGAGGAGGAGGTACTTCCGGAGACATCTAAACGTCTTAAAGAGAAGATGACATCACTTATAGCCGGTAATGTTATATCAGACCGAAGCCGTGTTATCTTTGTAAATGATGGTTCAAAGGATTCAACGTGGAGTATCATACAGAAGCTTCATCAGGAGAATGCGCTTTTTGGCGGAATTAATCTCAGCCGTAACAGAGGGCATCAGAATGCACTGCTTGCAGGTCTTATGACTGTAAAGGACTGTGCTGATGTGGCTATATCAATGGATGCAGATCTTCAGGATGACATTAATGCAATGGATGAGATGCTTCAGAAGTTCCACAACGGATGTGATATTGTATATGGTGTAAGAAGTAAGCGTGCAACAGACACACCGTTTAAGAGAATAACTGCAGAAGGCTTCTACAAAGTTATGAACTGGATGGGGGCCAATACGGTATATAATCATGCAGACTACCGTCTTATGAGTAAGAGGGCGCTTGAAGGGCTCGCACAGTTTAAGGAAGTCAACCTGTTCTTAAGAGGTATTGTCCCAATGATAGGCTATCCTACAGATGTTGTTTACTATGAGAGAAGCGAAAGATTTGCAGGTGAGAGTAAGTATCCTCTCAAGAAGATGCTCGCATTTGCAATGGAGGGAATTACATCATTAAGCAACAAACCGATTAAGATGATAACTAACCTCGGCATATTTGTATTTCTTATGAGCTTTGTGATTCTTATCTACAGCCTTGTAAGACATTTTATGGGAGCAACGATAACGGGATGGACAACAATTATTGCGTCAATCTGGGCGATAGGCGGACTTATCCTGCTGTCACTCGGAGTTATCGGTGAATATATAGGTAAGATATACATGGAGACAAAGGAACGTCCGCGTTATATAATAGAGCAGTTCCTTAATGAGAAGTAATCTGTTAAGACAATTAAGATATAAGAGTGGAAGGGAACAATGAATCAGTCCAGAGAAAAGATACAGAATATTTGTATAATGGCAATAGATCTTATATGCCTGCTTCTCAGTTATGTGATGGCGGGATATCTGTGGCTCGGGATTATCAAAGGCGCGGCGTATGAGGCACTCAGAAGGGACCTTTATGGGGATATAAGTGCCATGATAATTGCATATGCCGTCACGGCACTCCTGTTTAATTTTAATCAGGAATTCATCAAAAGGGGAAAGCTGATTGAGATTATCCAGGTGATTAAGTCCAATATTATCATTGCGGCAGTTATGGCAGTTGTAATATTCCTGAAGCATGAGAATTCAGACCTGTCACGTGGCGTGTATATGGTGATGATATGTATTAATGTAGTAGTTACATATGGCGTGCACAGACTGTTTAAGACATATCTTCTTAAGTATTATAAGAACAGCCGTGCCAATACACAGCTTTTTGTTGTCACGACATTGGACAGGGCCTCAAAGGTCATCAAAGAGATGGACAGCAATTCAGTGTGGGGCAACAGGATATGCAGCATTGCCATAATAGACCGGGACATGGTTGGACAGAAGATAGACGGAGTTGAAGTCGCAGCTACATTTGACAGCATGGTAACATATGCCAAGGAGCAGATTGTAGACGAGGTTTTTATAGATGTTCCGTATGATTCAGGCAAGTCACTTACGGATATAGTAACCAAGTTCGAGGGCATGGGCGCGACAGTGCATCTTAATATAGAGGTGCTTGAGCAGTTCTCGAACTTCTCTAAGTCAGTTAACCAGCTTGGAAGTATTCCGGTCATAACATTTGCCAATAATGTGTATGATTACAGACAGCTTTTTATAAAGCGCCTGATGGACATTGTGGGTTCGATAGTAGGACTTGCAATAACAGGAGTTATCATGATATTCCTCGCACCAATACTTAAGCTTGAATCTCCGGGGCCTCTGTTTTTCAAGCAGAAGAGAGTCGGCAAGAACGGAAGATATTTTTATATATATAAGTTCCGTTCGATGTATGTTGATGCAGAAGAGCGCAAGAAAGAGCTCATGGATAAAAATAAGATGGACGGGCTTATGTTCAAGATGGACAATGATCCGAGAATAACAAAGGTCGGCCGGTTCATCCGTAAGACAAGCATAGACGAACTTCCACAGTTTTTTAATGTACTTAAGGGTGATATGAGCCTCGTCGGAACAAGACCGCCTACAGTGGACGAGTTCAAGCAGTATGAGACTTATCATAAGAGAAGATTAAGCGTTAAGCCGGGAATCACCGGATTATGGCAGGTCAGCGGAAGAAACCGCATAACCAACTTTGAAGACGTAGTAAAACTTGATCTCAAATATATAGACAACTGGAGCATAGCTCTGGATATCAAGATTTTATTTAAAACAGTCGCCGTAGTATTTAAGGGCGAGTAATTGTGAAAGGAGCTTTATGTCAGAGCAGGAATATGTTAGAAAATATATGCTTAAAGATATATTTAAGCGCAATATGAGATTCTGGTGGCTGATAGTTATATGCGTTGCAGTATTTGCAGGCGGTCTTGGTTATAAAAAATACAATGAGTATCAGAAGAGATTTGCCAAGATAGAGTTGAAGGGCACTGTAAAGCAGTACTCGGTGGATTACTATTCGGGCAATGTTAAGGGCGAGTCACTTCTTATGCGTACACAGACGCTTATTGCCGTTATGACAAGCCGCGAGACATATTCGGAACTTGTTAAGCTGTCAGGATATCCTCTGACATATGATACATTTGTAGAGCTTGTCATATGTGATAATGACGGAACTAAGGACAGTGTTACGGCAAGAATGCAGTATCCGTTTGGCAGCGACGAATATTCAATAGTTGAAGATTCCGATGCTGAGAGTTTTATGGGGTATTATGTACAGGCGGTTAAGAATACATGTGACAGAATACTCGGAGAGAATGTTGTGTATGAACTTGGAAGAAGCGACCGTTCATCAGTGACATATACTGCAAGCGACGAGCAGAAGCAGGCAGCCAATAAGGCGGTAATTAAGAATGCGTTTATCGGTGGAGTAATAGGACTTATCATACCTGTTGTAATCATAACGCTTATATATCTTCTTGGCGGTAAGTTAAGGACTGCGGCGGAGATAGCATTCTGTGCAGGGCTTAAGCTTCTTGCGGATGTTAAGGAGGATGACTGTTCACAGCTTGAGCAGGCGGAACTGTATCTGGAGCACAGATACGGATTGAACGGAATAAATATCAATCTCATACACATAGGTGATGGTGGGGAATATATATCGGATAAGCTGAAGGAAAGCTTTAAGAATGCCGGATACAAGGCAGACGTAACGCTGACGGATACCAATGCTGCAGACGTTAATGCAGGTGCGTACAGAGCAGCAATGAAGGCTGATGCCAGCATACTTGTTGCAGGCGCAGGCAGACTGCGTGAGCAGGATATAGAAAATGTAGTAAGCACAATGGCACTTTATGATATTGAAGGCAGCGGAGTGATTGTATATGAGCCTCACAGGTAAGATATTAACCGGGATTTTATTTGTAGTGCTTCCCGTAATTGCTGGAGGCATATACAGCCCGTTTCTTGTAAAAAGAATAAAACTGCATTTTGCTGATATATGTAAGCTGCTAATACAGACATGGATATACGGTACTATAACCATGTTTGCTGTTATGCAGCTTATTGCCGTTCCTATGATTTCCGTAAGGACTACATTTACGATGCTTGTATATGTATGGTGCGCACTGCTGGCTGTTCTCGCAGCTGCCGGAATTGTGGGATATATCGCAGCTGTTTTGCGTATAAAGAAGCATGGAGACCCCGCAGTGGATAATGCCGGTACGGACAATGACAGGATGCGGGAGCTTAATAAGCCGGAGACGGTGCCGGGACGCAGAAGCTGTGTATGCTGGATTGCGCTGCTGGCGGCGGTATTTGTCATACTTACAGGCTATCAGGCAAGAATTGCATCAAAGTACCAGCATACGGATGATGATGATGCGCGGTTTGTTGCGCTTGAGCTTCTGGCAGTGGATGAGGACAGAATGCTTACGCATAATCCGATTGACGGATACCCGATGTACTGGAATACCGGAGAGGTTAAGAAAGATTACACCTCTCCATGGACAATGTATGTTGCAGCATGCAGCAGAATAAGCGGTGTCCATCCTGCAATACTTTCACACAGGCTGATGCCGATGTACCTTGTACCATTGTGCTGTCTTGCATACCTGCTTCTTGGACTTAACCTGTTCAGGGATGACTGGGAGAAGACACTGATATTTGCAATTATAGTATCGGCTGTTAATATATTTGGGTACACTTCAACGCATACGGTGCCGTCATTGCTGCTGTTAAGAATATGGCAGGGAAAGGCTGTGTTTGCAGGCCTGATGGTGCCTGTAATCCTCGACCTGCTCTACAGGCTTTATGAGGATTGCACACTGGTTCCTGAAAAGGTACTGCTGTTTGTCTCATGTATGGCGTCATCACTTCTGTCAGGCGGCGGAATTGTTATAGCCGCACTTGCTGTCGGGTTCTATGGACTTGTTGTGCTGGCAAAATACAGGAATATTAAGAATACGCTGTATATATGGCTGACATGCTCGCCATGTGTTGTATACGCATTATGCAATGTATTCTGGTATCAGGTGTTCAGATTATCTTAGGATATATTATCATAGGAGTACGGATTTTATGGTTGGATGGTTTACTGAAATCTGTGATATGTTTATAAAATTTGTCGGTACGGGATGGTTTCACTGGCTTATTGCAGCAATAATACTTGTGGCAGGAAGTGTTAAAAACACTCATTTCCGTCATAAGTTCCTGTATCCTGCCGCCATGATACTTATAGTATTTTTCTGCCCTTTGGTCTATGGAACGATAGGTATACGGTTCCTTAACGGAATGTACTGGAGGATACTCTGGCTGGTTCCCGTTTCTGTTATAATTGCCATTGGCGGTACATGGCTTGTAATGAGATTTAATAATTATATTCTGAAGGCCGTTACGCTTGCTCTGACAGTCTGCGTAATTGCAATGTCAGGCAGACCGATGTTTTCAAAAGATAACTATGTGCCGGCACAGAATGAATATCAGCTTCCACAGGTAACAATAGATATTGCTGACGCAATAATATCTGACAGTCTTGCGGCAGACACCGGCGTATATCCGACGGTTGTTGTTCCTGATGAGATGCTGTGTTCAATGAGACAGTATACAACTAAGATACGGCTTCTGTACGGACGTGATGCATATGCATATATTTTTAATGAACTTGAAGAAATGAAGGCTGTGGTGCATAATGAGATGATACGGCAGACACCGGATGTCGGGAAGCTGGCGGTATATGCCAAGGCAAAGAATGTTGACTATATCGTTTTTTCAAGTGTGAATCATAAGGGGTATCAGGATATAAATATGCATGGATATGAATTCGTTAAAAATGTTGACGGATATGATATATACATGAGGCAGGAGGACTAGTGTGAAAAATAAGATTTTTCACACGCAAGATTTGTGCTTTCGCACAAACTTGATATGCGCAAAAGGCAGCGCAGGAATGGAGGACTAGTGTGAAAAATAACAGAGTATGTAACATCCTTGGTGTTAATATAAATATTATGAGCATGCAGCAGGTTAAAGATTATATATGCAATAACATAGATGCGCTGAGGGGCAGATATATATGTGTGTCCAATGTGCACACAACAGTGATGTCACATGATGATGAAAGCTACTGCAATGTTCAGAACTCGGCGGCGTTGAGACTGCCTGACGGCAAGCCGTTGTCAATAGTTGCAAAACATAGAGGCTTTGAGGATGCGGTAAGGGTTACCGGTCCGGACCTTATGGGAGAGCTTTTTGCAGATGCGGGTAAGAATAAGCTCAGACATTACTTTTACGGAAGTACACAGGAGACTCTTGATACGCTTGAGAAAAAGCTGAAAGAAAAGTATCCGGACATTATTATTGCAGGCATGTTCTCACCTCCGTTTGGTGCGGTAAGTGACGAAGATGATGCAGAATTTGTTAAGATGATTAATGATGCCGGCCCGGATGTAGTATGGGTGGGTCTTGGCGCTCCTAAGCAGGAACGCTGGATGTACTATCACAGAGACAGGGTAAATGCGGTTATGATAGGCGTAGGGGCAGGCTTTGACTACTATGCGGATAATATAAAGAGAGCACCGAAGTGGATGCAGAAATGTTCACTTGAGTGGCTGTACAGACTTATGCAGGATCCTAAGAGGCTTGCCAGAAGATATATGGATACGAATTACAGATTTATCAGACTTGTTAAGAAAGAGAACAGCAGACAGTGACAGAGAATATATTGCATGACGGTAAAAACAGAATAACGGCAGGTCAGTACGGAGTTATAAGCATGACTATTTATTATGGAGTTATGACGGCATCCAAGGCACTTGGAATGGACAGCTCCAATTCGCTGTATTACGTGATGTTTGGGATTGCCTGCATAATGCTTTTATTCAAATACTGCGTAACTCAGTATACAGTGCGCCAGATTGCGCTGGATGTACTGCTGGGATGCATTGGCATTGTCTGCTTTGTAATATCGCATGATATGACACTGCTTCTGCTCGCAATGACAGTTGCGGGGCTTAAAGACTGTGATTTCAGGGAGCTTGCATGCACGGCGTTCTATGTGAGGCTTGCAATAACTTCGTTCATGGTCGTTGCGTCATTCCTGGGAATATTTGATCAGGGTGAGACAGCGCAGACTACAACAAGCTTTCAGGATATAACCGTATATAACTTTGGTTACTCAACTGCCAATAATGCATATATAAATATATTTGTACTTATGGCACTTTTCCTCTATATCAGATATGACAGGATTAATTGGAAATATTTTATCGGTACATCAGTTATTGCAATGCTGATGTATACATTTACAAACAGCAGGACAGGAACACTTCTGTTCTTTGCAGTCTGGTTCTTCATATTCTGCGAGAAGTTTCTTCTCGCACGAAAGGGAAGATATGTGTTTTTTTGGCTGATGGCGGCATCCACATTGATATGTGCCGTATTCAGTTATGCTGCGACTTCAATGTTTAATCCCGACGGCGGTTACTGGTCGGAATATATTAACAGGATATTCAGCGGAAGACTTAACATTACACACAAATATCATGAAGCGCTGTCTGTGTCACTGATTCCTAGAACAAGTGCCGTAATGGATGCACACAGGGGCTTCGGCTTTATTGATAATTCATATATGAGTGTGTATTTTCACGATGGACTTATAGTTGCGCTTATAGTGCTGGTGCTTATATGCATATCCAATTACAGTCTGTTTAAAAAGCACTGTTATAAGGAGCTTGTGTTTATAGCGTCATTTTCAGTGTATGCGATGATGGAAGAATTCCCGCTTAATCCGGTAGTCAATCCGTTTATCATGCTGACTGCCGTTGTTATATACAAAGCTTCATTCAGCATAGAGAGGCCGGGAACCGGTACAGAAAAGACAAAGGTTCCACAGACAAAGGTTCCGCAGACAGTGCTTATCATCCATAATGAATACAGGATTGCCGGTGGGGAAGATACGGTAGCTGCCAATGAAGAGAAGCTTCTTGCGGAACATGGCCACAGGGTAATTGTATATAAGAGAAGCAATAAGGAGCTTGATAATTATACAGGTATTAAAAAGCTTCTGCTTCCGTTTACAAGTGTATTTTCACTGCGCTCATACCGTGAAGTTAAGAAACTTATAGAGGATAATTATGTTGACGTTGTGCATGTGCATAACACGCTGACGCTTGTAAGCCCTTCAGTATATTATGCGGCGTTCAGATGCAATGTTCCGGTTGTCCAGACTATGCATAATTTCCGGCTGCTTTGTCCCGGAGGCTCATTCTTCATGGAGGATGAGGGTAACGGACATATATGCGAACAGTGTGTGAGCAAAGGACTTTCCTGCGCTGTGCGCAATTCGTGCTACAGGCACAGCAGAGCACAGACAATAGTCAGTGCGGCTGTTCTTAAGATTCACAGAATGCTGGGAACATATAAGAAAATCAATTTTATCTGCCTGACTGAGTTCAACAGATATAAGCTTCTGATGCTTAACAACGGAAGGAAGAAGATAATAAATCCTGCCAGGGTATATGTGAAGCCTAACTTTACATATGATCTGGCTGAGACGATGGGGAAATTGTCTGATACGCATGGCAGCATATCAGGCCGGTATTACGTATATGTCGGAAGACTTGAGAAGCTTAAGGGTACAGAGCTGCTTGTTGATGCATTTGCAAAGCTTCCGGACAGAAAGCTTGTCATCATGGGAAACGGCCCGCTTGAGGAGACACTGAAAAAGCGCATTGCAGACAACGGCTATAAAAATATAGTCATGGCGGGCAGAGTAACGGGTGAGGATTACGTTAAGTTCCTTGGCGGTGCGCAGGCGGTTATCTCGTCATCACAGTGCTATGAGACATTTGGAATGAGCATAGCGGAGAGTTATTCTCTTTCGGTTCCTGCGATTGCGGGGGATATAGGCAATATTGGAGACATTGTAAAAGAGGGAGTTACAGGAATACATTTCCAATATGATTCCCCGGATGCATTAATCGGGGCGGTTAAGCGCTTTGAGACAATGAACCGTGACGGGCTTGCAGCCAATGCACGTCGTTATTATGAGGATAATCTTACTCCACAGAGTAATTATGGCAGATTAAAAGAGATTTATGATGATATATGCACCGGATATGGTGCGGAAAAGAGGCAGTGATGGAAGAAAAAAGCGTACAGGCATCAGTTGATAAAGTATATAAAAAGATACCGGCTTATGTGAAGCTTGCGATTGCTGCAACATTTATAATGGGTATACTTTTTAACCTGTTTATATTTACCAACAAAGCTGTCAATCATGACGACATAATGGCAGAGTTCATATATAACAAGCAGCTCGATATTGTGTCGGGACGTTACATGTGGCTGCTTATAAGAAGGATTACATCTTATTATGACATGCCGATGCTGTTCGGAATTATCGGAATGGCGGGACTTGCAGTCTCGGCAGGACTCATAGTATACATGCTTAAGATTAAGGACAGATTCTTCGTAATTCTTCTCAGTGCGATTATGGCTTCATTTCCGATAAATGCATGTTACTATTCATACCTCAGCATCTCGCCGGTATACTATTTTGCTATACTTACGGCGGTGCTTGGTGTATTTTTTGTTGAACGGTTCGGCAGATGGGCAGGAATAATACCTGCGGGTGTGTGCATTATGATGTCACTCGGAACATACCAGTCATTTCTTGCACTTACCATAGGACTGGCATTTACGATGGCATTTCTCGACCTGTTCCGCAATGATTATGATATTAAGAAATGGTTCCGCAGATATATAAAATATGTCTTTGCAGCAGGACTTGGATTTGTTCTGTACTTTATATGTACAAAGATATCACTTGCAATTACGGGTGAGGAGCTCAGGCAGTACGCAGGGACGGATAAGATGTTCAGCCTTGAGCTGGGGGAGATTCTCAGAAGCCTTAAGACAACGTGGAATAACCAGAAGGATTTTTATTTTTCAACACAGGCAATATCTTCAAGAGGCTTTATATGGATTAACAGAGTTGTGCTTGCGGTCATTGTGATTATGACAGCCGTACAGCTTGTAAAGCTTATTAAAAAGCGCAGATATGCCCAGACGGCGGCACTTGCGGTTATGCTTACGGCATCACCGTTTTTCCTTAACTTTATCTATATTATGATGAATGGTAAGTCATCCGTCCACATGCTTATGAAGTATGCGCTTATCGTTCCGTATTTTCTTGTAATCGGACTTGTGTGTGCGACGGATATACGGATAAAGCTTAAGAAGCTGGATATAGGCTACATCCTCTCATGGGCTGCGGCACTTGGATGCGTGGGAGTTATATATTACGGTGTGCTTACCTCCAATCAGTTATATCAGAGGATGTATTACAATACGCAGGCGATAGATTCCCTTTGTACACAGATACTTGCAGACCTCAATGTAAATGAGGATTTTGCCGTAAGCAAGCCGGTATATTTTGCTAATTTTTCTACATTTTTTGATGAGAATTATGTGACAACGGCAACATTTACACAGGATCTTAATCCATATGTATGGATGGGAACCGATGTGTATCTTGACTGGTATTCAAGCAACCATCTGATAAGATACATGGATTTCAATCATCATATAAGGCTGATTGCAAGCAACAACAAGTCAAAAGAGGATGCGGTTAAGGCAACGGAAGAATTTAAAAACATGCCTTGTTATCCTGACGGCGGTTCGATTAAGACAATAAACGGACTGGTGACAATTAAGTTCGCACAATAATGAGGTCTGCCATGAAAAATACCATCAGTAATGTGATAAATGCAATAATTAAAAAAGAAAAACTCATAGCAGTAATTGTGCTTGTTGTTATGGCAGCTGCCGGGCTTGCGGTGACGGATGGATATGGGGTACATCTTGACGAGGCTATAGAACTGAGTATCCTTAACTCCAATATCAAAGAGTATTCGTGCTACATTCCCGGTAAGCTTGGAGATAAGATAGCCAATGCAGCCAGAGGAGTTGAGCGGATCTCGGAGAGTGATGAGAAGGATCACGGTATAGCTGCGTATTATGGATATGTTTTCGTAAGAAAATTAGCTCAAAGAGAGCCGTATCAGACATTGGCATTCCATATGTACACATTCTGTATATTCATGCTCGGAGTACTGTCTTTATATGGAATAGTTAAGCTGCTTACCAATTCTGTGTGGCAGTCGCTGTTTGCATCATTAATGCTCTATCTGTCGCCGAGGATGTTTGGGGAAGGTCATTATAATAACAAGGATATCGTTGTCATGGCGTTTGTGCTGATAACGATATATTTCGGACTTAAGATGGCTCTGGAACGCAGATACAGATATGCGATTCTGTTTGCGATGGCAGCAGCGGTTGCAACCAATACCAAGATAGCCGGAGCGTGGTTTTACGGAATTATAGGAATTGGCTATCTTATTACACTTATCAGGAAAAAAGAACTTACGAAAAGGAATGTCAGTATAGGACTTGTGGCAATAGTTGTGTATGTGATATTCTATGTACTGGTTACACCGGCGATGTGGCGGGACCCGTTTGGATTTATCATGTATCTGGTTAAGTATGCCAATGATTTTGACAGATGGGACAATAATCTTTTATTTGAAGGCGTATTATACAGATATTCAGTCAATCCGCCGCCGGCATATTATCTTCCTAAGATGATTCTTATAACGACACCATTATACATACTTGTACTCATAATATATGGCGTTGTAATGACTGCCGCCAATGCATTAAAAGAGTGCAGGTCAGATGGCGTACAGAACCATAAAATGACACGGAATACAATCTTATCCGCAGTTAATATTTTATTGTGGATGTTCCCTCTGGTATTTGCGGTGGTATGCAGAACGAGGGTATATAACGGCTGGAGACATTTTTATTTTATATATGGTCCTATGGTGATTACCGCAGCATATGGCTGTAACTGCCTTTGTAAAAATACGGCACCACAGCTTAAGAAGCTTCTGGTTGTTACCGGATGTGCAATTACGTTAATAAGCCAGGCAGGTATTTTGATTAATAATCCATATCAGTATGCTTATTTTAATGTACTTGCAGGAAAAGATGCACAGAACCGTTATGAGATGGATTACTGGATGGTTTCTACTAAGCAGGCATTACTTGATCTGTACAGGCTTCATGGCAATGACGGCAGTGATGCGGGAAAGATAAAACTGGCATCCAGAGGGCGGATGAGTGCCAATGCAGTTAACAAAGCAATGCGTGTACTGCCTGAGGATGTTGCGGGCAGATTTGAAATATGCGGACAGGCTGAGGCGGATTATCTGTTTGTCAACAGTTACGGTTTTGTGCTGGAGCCGGATGAGCGTTTTGATGGAAGCGGTTATGTAAAAGAAGTGGAATTAAAATCATATGGACATGAAGTCTGCTGTATATACAGACTGAACTGACCGATACAGGAAATGAGGCAATATGAAGAAAAAAGAACTCCGTTTTAACTTAATACTGATGCTGATACTGGCAGCTGAGATTGCGCTGTCCATGTACTTTACATATAAGTATGGCATGAATAATGTTGATGCGGACAATTCTTCTGAGATGGTTCTGTCAAGGCTTCTGGCTGACGAAGGAACTTTCTTCAGCAGAAACTGGTTCTATTCTACAGAACTGAGAGTGCTGAATACACAGATTGTATTATCACTGCTGTTCAGACTTACGGATAACTGGCTTCTGGTGAGAACGCTTGGCAGCGGAATACTCATGGCAATAATGGTCTGTGCGTACCTGTATATGATTCGTGAGACAGGGCTTGGAAGATGCGGCAAAGCGGCAGCCTGTGTGCTTGTGCTTCCGTTCTGCCAGTGTTATCAGCAGTTTGCGTTATTCGGGCTTTACTATATTCCGCATGTGACAATCTCCTTTGTTACGGCAGGGCTTTTTGCCGGAATAATAAAGCGGCACAAGGGTTGGCAGATAAAGGCAGTTCTCGCTGTGGCTCTTGCAGCTGCGGCAGGACTTGGCGGCATAAGGATGCTTGTGGTTCTGTACTGTCCGCTTGTTATTGCTGCATTTCTTCTGAATTACAGGATGCCGGCGTGTATACAGGATATATGGAGGAACGTCCCGGCAGCGGTTAAGACAAGGGTGTTTGTGTATTCCTTTATACTTGCAGCAGCATCGGGAATAGGTTTTATTATTAATACGGCAGTGCTTTCGGATATATTTACATTCAAGAGCTTCAATGGAACAGAGTTCTCGGATGCAGATATCTTTGGCAGAAGTGATGCAATATTGAATGGACTGATGCAGTTCTTTGGTTATAAGGCAGGACGCCGTGTCATGGGACCGGGACTTGTTGCAAATACGCTTGCGGTTGCAGGAATTGTCATTGCTGTATATGTTATGTGGACGCTCATAAAAAAGGCGGAACTTACGTCTGTATATGACAGATTTATAGTGCTTTTCTTCGCGGCAGACTTTTGTGTGAATATGTTTACATTCTATTTTGCCGATATGTGGGAGGCAAACGGTAACTATCTTATTCCTTTTATGATGTGGCTGATTCCCGTGTTTGTCATATATATAAATTATAAGGGAATCATGACGGCATGCGGACGGGTTGTTGCAGGACTTCTTGCTGCAATGGTTGTCATTAATTCCGGTATGGAGTATTATGAATGGAAGAACACAGATATTAATCCGGGGAAAGAAGGAATTGTAAAATTCCTTGTAAATAATGGTTACGAAAGAGGGTATGCTGACTTCTGGGATGCCAACGTATTCACGGAGTACTCACAGGGACAGCTCAAAATGTGCAATATCAGGACATTTGATGAGTCATTTGCGGCACTTGAATGGCTGATGGATAAGAGTTATACTGAATGGAATGGGGACAGTAAGGTATTTATAGTGGTTGATAATGCATTTTCATGGGAGAACAGAGATACATTATCATATCTTGACCGCAGGTATATGGTAGCATCTAACAACGAATATTGTGTATTCGCATTTGATAACGATGCACAGCTTGCGCAGATTGTGGAGAGAGGTAAGCATAGGCAATGAAGATTTCGGTAATAACATTGGGAATGATGCAGCCGCATCAGGGGCAATTCTACAATGCACAGGATATCGGCCTGGGGAGAGCACTTGCAGCGATTGGCAACGATGTCGATGTGTTTAACTTTGTTCCGCTCGGTTCGGGGGAAGATACAGAAGACCTTGGAGATAATCTGAGATTTCATCAGATACCGACTAAGGCAACAGGAATACATTCTATGTATAAGAAGGATTTTATACCGCAGGGCACGGAAGGGGTAGTATGCTTTTCGGATAACCAGATGAATTTTGAGAGAATCCTTAATTACTGTAAGAAAAATGGAATCAAGTGCATTCCATATGTAGGAGTGCTTGGAAGTAATAATGATAATAAGCTCAAAGGCATGTTAATGAACATGCTTTCAGACAATATGAAGCACTATAAGATGATGACGGTGCTTGCCAAGACGCCGGAGGTAATGAAAGAGATGAAGGACCAGGGAGTTAATTCTGTAATCCTTGCACCGGTATGTCTTGATGAGACACTCCTTAACAAAGATTATAAGTCGTCAGATGTGCAGGAACTTAAGACAACACTTGGCAGGCTTCACGGAAGAGACCTGTCGGGGCATGTTGTACTCTTTGTGGGCAGGCTTCAGGAAGAGAAACACCCGGTAGAGATGGTTGATGTATTTGCTGACATTAAGAAGATGATTCACTCAAGCCAGATGATAATGATAGGCAAGGGACATCTTGAGGGAAGTGTCAAGGCTGAGATTGGACGTAAGGGGCTGTTTGACAGTGTTACACTTGTTGAGAGGGTAGAGAACAGCCAGATGTGGAAATATTACAGCATTGCGGATGTGGTTGTTAATCTTAATGACCATGAGATATTTGGAATGTCTATACTTGAAGCAATGTATTATGGCAAACATGTTGTTGCGGTCAGCGCACCGGGACCTGACTATATAATCCAGAACAAAGCACAGGGAACATTATGCGAGAGCGAAGAGGATGTTGCGCAGGCTGTTTATAAGCCGGGGAAAGAATTTGACAGTGAGGCGGCGCATGAGCGCGTTGAGAATAACTTTTTGTGGAATGTCACTGCAAGGACAATAATGCAGCAGCTGACGTAATGTAACTTGTAATGTAACTTATATACGGAGGAGCATATGAGAGCACCGGTAGTAGTATTTGCATATAACAGAAAAGAGCATCTTAAGAGAACGCTTGAAGCACTTGCAGCTAATGAGGGAGCAGATGAGACTTCCCTGTATATATATATTGATGCACCAAAGGAGGGCCTGCAGAAGGATAGTGAGCAGGTTAAGGCTAATGAGGCAGTGAAGAAGTACGTTGAGGAGTTCACTGCATCCGGTTGCGGAAAAGTATTTGCAGACATCACAACTGAAGCTGCACAGATCCACAAAGGTCTCGCTGATGCTGTTATAGGTGGCGTGTCGGACGTTATAGACAGACATGGAACGGCTATAGTTGTTGAGGATGATATTGTTACATCACCGTATTTCCTTAATTATATGAATGATGCGCTCGAATACTACAAAGATAATGATAAAGTATGGTCAATAAGCGGATATACACTTCCGCTTCCGGCGCTTAAAGGCTATGATAAAGATGTGTACGCTTTCTACAGATGCTGCAGCTGGGGCTGGGCAACGTGGAAAGACAGATGGGTTATGAATGACTGGAATGTAAGAAGCTTTAAGTCATTTGACAGGAATTATTTTAAGAGAAGACGCTTCAACCGGGGAGGCCGTGACCTGTCATTCCAGCTTGACAGACAGATGCTGGACCTTATAGATTCGTGGGCGATACGCTGGGGATATAATGAGAGCATTCATGATATGGTTACGATATATCCATCGGCTTCTTATGTCGATAATGAAGGGTTTGACGGATCAGGAACCCATTTTGGAAGCGTAAGCACTAACTACAACACTACAATACAGGGAAAGAAGAATTATACATTTACGGAACCCTTTGTGGACAGGAAGATTGCAAAGCAGTTCCATGACAGGTATTCGGAGAATGCACTTAAGGCATTTATCAAGGAAGTGCTGTATTGCCTGCATCTTTACGAGGTAAAATAACAGGCAGAAATGGAGATAAATATGAACAAGAAAGAGATGATTATTCAGAATATCAGTGACAGCATTGATACAAAGAAAAAGATTCTTCAGGATGAGGAGTTTATAGAGAAAATCGAAAAGGTGGCAGATGTGTGTGTTGACGCATATCTTTCGGGCAATAAACTTCTTATGTGCGGCAACGGAGGAAGTGCATCCGATGCGCAGCACATGGCAGGTGAGCTTGTCGGCAGGTATATGATGGAGCGTAAAGGAATTCCGGCAGTTGCGCTCAATGCCAACACTACGATACTTACGGCACTTGGTAATGATTACGATTATGATTCTGTATATGAGAAGCAGGTGACAGCGCTTGGAAGAGAAGGGGATGTAATTTTTGCAATATCAACAAGCGGCAATTCGGCTAATTGTGTAAAAGCCTGCGAGAGAGCGAAGAATATGGGGATAACTACTGTAGCGCTTACGGGAGAGTCCGGAGGGAAGCTCAGAAAAGTATGTGATTATACTTTTAACGTGCCATGCACAATGACGCCGCATATACAGGAAGCGCATATCATGCTGATTCATATAATCTGTGGCATAATTGAGGAACGCCTTATGGAGGCAGGTTACTTTGAAGATTAAGGATTTGTGAGGGCTTGCATATAAATGTGTGGAATATTTGGAACGATTAATTACAGAATAAGTGAAGAAAAAGCACTGGACTGCCTTAACAGGATGATACACCGCGGACCTGACGGATATGGGATATGGCAGGAAGATGGTGTTACACTTGGACACAGAAGACTTTCGATTCTTGATCTGTCAGAGAATGGCAGGCAGCCGATGTCATATGCTGATGGAAGATATGAGATAACATTCAACGGAGAAGTATATAATTTTATAGAAATCCGCAGGGAACTCATGTCAAAGGGTTATACATTTAAGAGTGACACGGACACAGAGGTCATTATTGCTGCGTTTATCGAGTGGGGTGAGAAGTGCCTCGATATGTTTAACGGAATGTGGACATTTGCAATATGGGACAGGCTTGAGAAGAAGATGTTCATAAGCCGTGACCGGTTTGGAATTAAGCCTTTGTATATTGCCAATCAGGGTGGAAGAATAGCATTTGCATCAGAGATGAAGGCAATAATGCCACTGCTTGATAAGACCGATATTAATCGTTCTCTTATTGAAAGATATCTTAAGAACCCACATTATGAGATGCAGGATGAATGTCTCGTTGAGGAGATTAAGAGATTTCCTGCAGGCTTCTGCGCATGGATTGATGCGTCCGGTAATATTGAGATGAAGCGCTGGTGGAATACTCTTGATTATATAGTTGATGTCCCTGCAGCTTATGAGGAGCAGGTTGAAAAGTTCCGTGAACTGTTCCTCGATTCATGCAGAATAAGAATGAGAAGTGATGTTACATTGGGAACAGCACTTTCAGGAGGGCTTGATTCGAGTGCAACCATATGCGCAATGGCGCACATTATGAACGGTGCGAATAATGACAGGGTTAACAATGACTGGCAGCATGCATTTGTTGCAACATTTGCAGGAACGCCGTTTGACGAGACAAGATATGCCAGGCAGGTAACAGACCATCTTGGAATAAACAGTACATTTCTCAATATAGATGAGAGCGTGTCATATGACGAGCTGCTCAATAAGACTTATCTGTTTGAAGACCTGTGGGTGAATACACAGATTCCGATGATGAAGATATATGAGCAGGAGAGGAAGCACGGCACACTGGTTTCTCTTGACGGACATGGTGCTGATGAGCTTTACTGCGGTTATAATTTTGACGCCTTAAGAGCGCTTCCGGATGCACATTTTAAGATGCACGATGTTGATAATATCATAAGGGCATATGTTGATCAGTTAAGCGATAAGGAAGCGGATGTTAATTCATCTGAGTTTAAGAAAAAGCGTAACAGAATATATGTGGATAATCTTATACACTACTATGGACGCAGGATTCTAGGAAAGCCTGCAGTGGACAGCTCATATACCGGACATCCGGCATGGAAGGAGCTTGATAATCTTAATAAGGCACTGTTTGTGTCTACGCATGAGACAGTACTTCCGACACTGCTCCGTAATTATGACAGGGACAGCATGGCAGCGAGTGTTGAGATAAGAATGCCATTTATGGATTACAGACTTGTACAGTATGCATTCTCTATCGGATGGAAGTCAAAGCTTCATGACGGATACACCAAGTCGATAATCCGTGATGCAATGGCACCGTTTATGCCAAAAGATATAGCTTACAGAAGAACAAAAGTAGGATTCAACGCACCTATCAATAACTGGATGAAGACCTGCTACAGAGAGATGTTTGCTGATATTATGAACTCGGCAGATTTTATGAACTGTGACCTTATAGATAATCCGGCACAGGTGAAGGCTGACTTTGAAAAGGTGCTTAATGATGACAGCGTATCTTTCAGCTTTGCATGTTACCATGTATGGAATAAGCTGCAGCTGTTTTTGTGGGAACAGGCATTCATCAAGGAGAAAGGAAGACGCTGATGAATATTCTTGTGGCAATGAATGATGCATTTGTTAAATGTTATCAGGTTATGCTGACATCACTGATTAAGAATAATCAGGATGAGAATATAACAGTGCATGTACCATACACTGACGGACTAAGCCGCAAAGGACTTGATTCAATTAAGGAATTGGTCAGGAACCAGAGCCATGGCAGTGCATCGGTAAGAGAATATTATTTTGGAAAAGACAGACTTGGCAGTCTGAATAAGCTGCCTCTCGGTATGTGGTCGGTTGAGATGTTTTTCCGGATATTTGCACAGGAATTCATACCTGAGAGTGAGGACAGAATACTGTGGCTTGATGGCGATATAATTGTTAACGGCAGTATAAAGGATTTTTATAATACGGATTTTGACGGCATGTATTATGCAGCATGTGAAGATATTGCAATAAGCCACGGCAAGATAAAGGAAGAATACGATAATCTTGGATGGAGCAGCGAAGAGATATATGTTAATTCAGGAGTGCTTCTGATTAATCTTAAAGCATTGCGCAATAATGGCATTACAAGAGATGCGGCTGTGGAATATGCGCTTGAGAATATGGATAAGCTGCATTATCCCGACCAGTATATGCTCAATGCAATGTTTCACGATAAGATAAAGTTCGCTGATGCATTCAGGTACAACTGTCAGGTGTCCGGATATTCATATAAGCTTGCAGACATGATATTATCAGAATCGGCAATACTGCATTTCCCGGGATACAGGCCATGGCAGACTGATTATCAGAAACATTATTCTTCTGCAATACCGGGGGATATATGGTGGCATTATGCAAAACTGTGCGGACAGGCTGATGGGTACATGAGATGGAAGATACTTAATACGCTTAAGGTAAAACCGTGGCAGATATTATATAGATTGAAGAAGCGCACTTAAAAGGAGGCAATATGGGAACGTTTGTATCTAAAGAGGAGATGAAGGAACTCCGTGCAAAGTTTAAAAGAGAGGGAAAGACGGTTGTTCTGTGTCATGGCGTATTTGACCTTGTTCATCCGGGACATATCATATATTTCCAGCAGGCCAAGGCTATGGGAGATGTCCTTGTTGTTTCGTATACGGCAGCCAGGTATGTAAGAAAAGGCCCGGGACGTCCGTATTTTGATGATGAGATGCGTAAGACAATGCTTTCGGCAATCGGATGCATAGATTATGTTATGATGTCAGACGGATATACGGCTGATGATATGATAGAGACTGTGGAGCCTGACTTGTATGTAAAGGGTCAGGAATATGCCAAGGCTGAGGATGATATAACAGGCAAGATTGGAGAGGAAGTCGCACTTGTCCGTAAGCACGGCGGTGATGTGCGTTACACCTCAGGTCAGGTATTCAGCTCAACAAAACTTATTAATACTGCATTTCCGGCACTTACAGAGGAAGTAAAGGAGTATATGCAGGATTTCAAGCAGCGTTACACAATGGATGATATTAAGGCATATACTGAGAAGATGCAGGATCTCAAGGTTCTGGTTGTCGGTGATGTAATCATTGATGAGTATGTATTCTGCGAGGTTCAGGGTCTTATGTCTAAGAATGTTGCATATTCTGCAAGACTTCACAGAGACGAGAAGTATCTCGGAGGTTCAATCGCAATCGCAAGACATATCGCATCATTCTGCAATAATGTAAAGCTTATGGCAGTTGTAGGCAAGGAGCCGGAGTTCGAGCCGACCTTCAAGAGAGTTCTCCCTGAGGAGATAGCGGTTGATTTTGTATATTCAGATGAATATCCGACTATAGTAAAGAAGCGTTATGTATCTGAGGATGTCAAGAAGGATGAGGTAGACAAGGTATTTGTTATCAATAACATTCCGCTTGATATGTCGATTGATAAGCCTGCCAAGACTGCATTCAGAGAGAAGCTTGAGCGCAATCTCAAGGAATATGACCTTGTGGTTCTGTGTGATTTCGGACACGGGCTTATTGACAGAAAGACAAGAGAGATAATTGAAAAGCAGGCTAAGACGCTTGTAATTAACTGCCAGACCAATTCTTCCAATTACGGAACTAATCTTATAACAAAATATACACGTGCTGATGCATTTTCACTTGATGACAAGGAGCTTAAGCTCGCATTCTCCGATTATAACAGCGCAAGCCATCAGGAGAAGCTTGCAATGCTGTCTAATCATCTTCACAGCTGCGGCTGGCATACTATGGGTGGTCAGGGTGCAGAGGTCATTGATGAGAATGAGAACATAATGAGATGTCCTGCGCTTACTAATAAGACAAAGGATACAATAGGCGCGGGAGATGCATTTTTCTCGCTTGCTGCTCTCTGCACAGGAGTTGAGGCACCATGGGAGATCGGAACTTTCATGGGTAATATTGCGGCAGCGCTTGCGGCTAACATTGTTGGCAACAAGAAGCCTGTTGAGAAGGTTAATGTCCTCAAATATGCGAGCACACTTATGAATGTGTAGAACGCACAGGGTGCAGGCTGAATAACGGATAGGATTATAATCAGATGATAGAGAAAAGAAAAACCGTAATTAAAAACAGAATAAAGAAGGCGCTGATACCAGGTGCAATACGTGAAAAAAAAGCAGCACAGCGTCTGCTCGTCAGTGTTAAGGCACAGATTGCCGATACGGGAGTGCTTGACAGGGAGACTCTTTTTGTAAATTGTGCTGATACAGATAGGGAGATACAGGCGCTTGAGCAGCAGTATCAGGAGCTTATGAAGGGAAAAGACGGCATTCAGGTGCATTTTCTCTTTAATCTTGCGCTGGGTGCGTTTGTGCAGACATTTCTTATTGCAAAGCATAATAAGGCAGACTGTGACAATAAGCTGCATATTATGGTGCCGGCAAAGATTAACCCTGAGACGGGGGATGTGAAGCTTCCCAACCCGGAGGTGCCGAAGTTCTTTGATTTTCTGTTTGTGCCGGATAAGAGCAACATAAGACTTTATCTGTATATACTGAATTATCATTTTGATGAGATAGATCTGACAACATGGAGCAGCTTTGCACCGGGAAGCCTTGAGGCGGACGGCTCTAAGGACGCGTATGCGGATTACCGTGGTTTTAAGGCAATTGAATACAGTGAAGAAGAGAAGCGTCATGGTGATGAATACCTTAAGAAAATCGGTGTAACGGGGCGTTATGTAAGCTTCAGGAACCGTGTTGCCAAGGGGGGAAGTCTCGGAGGAGTGCGTAACGGTGATACCTCAACGTATTACAAGGCCGTGGATTATCTTCAGAATAACGGAATCCAATGTGTATATGTCGGACTCAATGAGAATGCAGATGAACTCGGCAACGGAATTATAGACGCATCCAAGCAGTACGATGCAATGATGGATCTGTATATCCACTCCAAAGCAGATTTCTTCATGGGTGACCATTCGGGAATAATATCATTTGCACAGCTTTTTGACAGACCGATGATTCTGCTCAATCTGCCGTACTTTACAATGAGCGGAGATGCGTATGGCCCGACATTTGTTGAGCGTGACCTGCTTCTTCCTGAGAAGATATTTGACACTAAGAATAAAAAGTATCTCACAATCAGGCAGATGCTTGAGTATGAGATGACATATCCTGAATATAAAGATCTTGTTGAATACTATGTTAATAATGGTTTTGTATTTGAAAAAAATACCGAAGACGAGATATTATCTGTTGTAAAAGAGATGCTTGCAAGAATTGAAGGTACATTTGCATACAGCGCCGAAGAGCAGAAGCTTATGGACAGATATTTTGGGATTATGCAGAATAATGCTGACAGATACGAGGCAAAGTGGTGCCGTGCATCTATAGGAATAGAATTCCTTAAGAATAATCAGTGGCTTCTTGATTAATCCGGCTGATAGGTTGATGAATTATATATATGAATTACATATATGGTGGAATGGAGAACAATGGGAAAGTTAAATCAGATTGCGGGAGATATCCTTGGCAGGGTTAATCCTGAAGCTGCACAGCAGCTTATTACCGCAAGGCATATTAAGAGAGAGCTTGGCAATAAAAAGCTTATACTGTGCGGAAGTGACGATACGGCAGTTAATCTTGATAAAAGGCTTGTATCAATGGGATGTGCCGGCGCAGCATATTATATTGATACGGAGAATCCTGGCGTTAAGGTTAACGGCAGGGATGTAAGGACTGTTGAGAGTGTTATGTATGAGAATACTGATGATATATACATTGCACTTATTGCGTCTAACCGAATGCACAGAATTCTTGGTGCGCTTCTTGAACTGGGATTTGAGCCGGAACAGCTTCATGTGTTCTGCAATGCCAATATCCCGGGCGGCAGCAGGCTGCTCGACGTGTATGATGTTAATCTTGGATTTACAAGAATAGATGACATACCGGGATTCACAATATTTGACAGTAATACGGATGATTCCAGACCGAAGAAGATTATTGTTACACTTGGTGGAAGTACGACGGATGCAACATTTGCCAATGTTATGAGCTGGTCGGAGATTATGCAGCACAGACTTACGGACCGCGGAATTAATGCTGTTGTGTATTGTGGAGGAATTGCTGCGGCTAATTCAACGCAGGAGCTTATAAAGTGCATAAGGGATGTTATTCCGATGAATCCGGATGCGGTTATATCATACAGCGGGATTAATGATATTAAGATGCTGGAGAGCAGCACGCCATTTGTTCTTGACTACCAGAAGGAGATAGCGGACAGGAGCGTTGATGCCGGGCTTGTTGTGAATAATAAGGCTTACCGCAATACCGGCAGTGATTCAAAGCTTACACTTAAAGCGGTTACGGCCGGGCTTGAGAATAAAAAGCCATATTCCCGTTACTGGGTTGACAATATAAGAATGATGCATGCAGTATGTGAAGAGTTCGGAATACCGTTTCATGCATTTCTGCAGCCTAACGCGTATGCAGGTAAGGGCGGGCAGATATCATTTCACAGGGAGCTTCTGGAAGATGCTGCGGCACAGCATTACAGACAGCTTACGGAAGAGATGAAAGAACTCATAAAAGATATTGATTATATTACTGATATCACAGATGCCATGGATGGCAATATGAAGTGGTACATGGATGACTGCCATCTTCTTGAACCGGGCAATCGTATTATAGCAGACAGGATTCTGCCGGTGACGATTGAACTTGTAGGATGAGTATGTTATAATAAAACGTGGTTTTTACATCAAGAAAGGATTAAGAGAACATGCATATTTTAGGAATTTCCGCTTTATATCATGATTCTGCGGCGGCGATAATTGAAGACGGCAGAATTATTGCGGCTGTTCAGGAAGAGCGTTTCAGCCGTAAGAAGCATGACAACCGAGTACCTGAGAATGCTATAATATATTGCCTTAAGGCAGCAGGTAAGAAGATGGAGGAGCTTGATGCGGTTGTATATTACGATAATCCGCTGCTTACTCTTGACCGCTTTGTTAAGAATGCAGAAGCACTCGGAAGTGAGTCTGATGGTCTTATAGAGCGTACACATGACGGAATGTTTGCTGAGAGACTCTGGATAGCAGAGCATCTTCGTAAGCGTTTTGGCAGACTTGGTAAGGAAGACAGGCTTCAGGTATGTGAGCATCATATGTCGCACGCAGCGTCAGCTTTCTACCCTTCGCCATTCGAGAGTGCCGCAATACTTACAATTGACGGTGTCGGTGAGTGGGCTACAACAACAATAGCTCATGGCAGGGGCGGACACATTGAGATGCTTGAGGAATTAAGATATCCTCATTCACTTGGACTTATATACAGTGCATTTACAGCATTCTGCGGTTTCAAGGTTAATTCAGGCGATTATAAGTTTATGGGACTTGCACCATATGGTGAGCCTGTATACTATGACATAATCAAGGAGAAGCTGATTGACCTTAAGGAAGACGGTTCTTTCAGAATTAATCTTGAATATTTTGACTATTACAAGAATGAATATATGACTAACGATAAGTTTGCTGAGTTATTCGGCGGGCCTAAGCGTGAGATGGAGAGTACGATAACAAAGCGCGAGATGGATATCGCAGCCTCAGCACAGAAGGTTACAGAGGAGATAGTTATTGCACTTGCAAAGCATGCACAGAAGATTACGGGAGAGAAGAATCTGTGTATGGCAGGTGGTGTTGCACTTAACTGCGTTGCTAACGGCAAGGTGCTTAACACAGGTGTGTTTGATAACATCTGGATCCAGCCGGCAGCAGGCGATGCAGGCGGAGCACTTGGATGCGCACTCTATGCAGCATATGAAAAGTATGGAGTAAAGAGAACTGCTGACCCTGACGACTCACAGCAGGGAAGCTACCTCGGACCTGAATATTCACATGATTATATCAAGAAGTTCCTTGATGACAACGGATATAAGTATCATGATTATGGTGCAGATGTTAACAGGGAGGTCGCAAAGCTTCTCGCAGACGAGAACATAATCGGAAGATGCTCAGGAAGAATGGAGTTCGGACCGAGAGCACTCGGCAACAGAAGTATCATTGCAGACCCGAGAAGCGAAAAGATGCAGTCCAAGCTTAATCTTAAGATTAAGTACAGAGAGTCATTCAGACCATTTGCACCTTCAGTACTTGAAGAGGATATATCAGACTATTTTGAGATTGACTGCCCAAGTCCTTACATGCTTCTTGTTGAGAATGTAAGAAAAGAGCGTCAGATACCGTTTGACAGGGATGCAATGCTTAAGGCTACGGATTTTGATATGCTTCCGATAGTTAATTCAAAGCGTTCAGACATTCCTGCGGTTACACATATTGATTACAGTGCGAGAATCCAGTCAGTTAATGAGAAGCGCAATCCGGGCTACTATGACCTTATAAAGGAATTTAAGAAGCTTACGGGATGCAGTGTTATCGTTAATACTTCATTCAATGTTCGTGGTGAGCCTATTGTGTGCACACCTCAGGACGCATATAAGTGTTTTATGAGAACTGAGATGGATGTCCTTGTACTTGATGATTTTGTTCTCCTTAAGGATGAGCAGCCTAAGTTCGAGGATAAGCAGGACTGGAGGTCAGAATATGAGCTTGATTAATAAACTGTTCAAGGGAAAGAATACTGAGAACAATGCCGGTACACAGGCACAGCAGGTTCCTGAGGCTTCATCACAGGCTGCTGCGGATGCCGGATGTACAACGACAGGAGAATCGGCAAGAATTTATGCATTTGCTAAGGCCAATGCATCACAGGCTAACACCGAGAAGATATTCGGAACTAAGGAAGCTGATTCATACTATACCGATTCAGCCAGGGTTCAGGTATTCCCTGAGAGAATCATGGACTTCGGATTTGATAATCCGGTACAGCTGGAGGCATATCTTAAGGAGCTCTGGAAGGATGATCTTAAGATGCAGGAGCTTATTCCTGTAATCAAGGTTGCAACATTTGCCAATCGTGATAAGTATGACAGTAAGTATCAGGATTTAAGCCTTTATAACTACACTCTGTAAAAGAGTGCTGATAATACAAAATATTTTTCAAAAGGAGAAATGTTATGGTTTCATTAGTAACAGGCGGATGCGGCTTCATCGGTTCGCATATTGTAGACAGACTGCTGGCAGAAGGTCATACAGTCCGTGTTATTGATAACTTTTCAACAGGACGTCCTGCTAATCTGGATCATCAGAAGGGCAACCCTAATCTGACAATCTACGAGATGGACATTCGTAATAAGGAGCAGATTGAGCCGGTATTTGAAGGCGTTGACTATATTTTCCATATGGCAGCTCTTGCTGATATTGTTCCATCAATCCAGAGACCTTGGGATTACTTTTCATCTAACGTACTCGGTACTTACAATGTATGTGAGTGCGCAAGAGCAGCAGGCATCAGGAAGCTTGTATATGCGGCTTCATCATCATGCTACGGTATTCCTGATGAGTATCCTACCAAGGAGACAGCAGAGATCCGTCCTCAGTACCCATATGCTCTTACTAAGAGACTTGGCGAGGAGACAGTTCTCCATTGGGGCCAGTGCTACGGTCTTCCTGTAGTTACTCTCAGACTTTTCAATGTATATGGCACACGTTCAAGAACATCGGGAACATATGGTGCGGTATTCGGAGTATTCCTTGCACAGAAGCTTGCAGGTGAACCTTTCACGGTAGTAGGTACAGGCGAGCAGACAAGAGACTTTACATATGTAACTGATGTAGCTGATGCATTCTATACAGCAGCAATGTCAGATATTGTTAACGATACATTCAACGTAGGAAGCGGCGGAACATATTCAGTAAACAGGCTCTGCGAGCTTCTTGGCGGTGAGATTATCCATATACCTAAGAGACCGGGTGAGCCGGACTGCACATTTGCAGACACAACTAAGATTGAGAAGGCTCTTAACTGGCATGCACATGTTACACTTGAGGAAGGCGTACAGAAGATTCTTGATAACATCGATTACTGGCGTGAAGCTCCTGTATGGAGACCTGACACAATTAGTGAGGCAACTAAGGACTGGTTCAAGTACCTTGGAAAGGAAAACAACTAGATGCACACCGAATACCTTAATCAGTTCATAGACGCATTAAAGAACTGTGAATTCTATAAAGGCAGTGAGCAGCTTAACGGATACAGCGAGGGCATTCAGGCTATGCTTGATGCCTTCACTGAAGTTAAGAAATCAGGCAGAACGGCATATTTTGTCGGCAACGGCGGAAGTGCTGCCATTGCAAGCCATATGACAAGTGATTTCAAGAAGAACGGTAATATGAAGACGGGAGCCCTTCTTGATGCATCGGTTGTCACATGTTTTGGCAATGACTTTGGATATGAATATATGTATTCCAAGCAGCTTGAGCAGATAGGCAGCGAAGGAGATCTCCTGATTGCAATAAGTTCATCCGGCAATTCAATGAATATTGTCAATGCAATAGCTGAGGCACGTAATAAGAAGATGAACGTAATAACATTATCAGGCTTTAAGCCGGATAATAAGATAAAAGGCATGGGCGATATTAATGTTTATGTCGCTCTTGAGCAATATGGAATTGTTGAGTCAGTTCATGTCACTATTCTACAGCAGGTAGTTGACGCAATTCTTGAAAGGGACGGCGCATTTAGATAAATGCGCCTTATTATCTACTATGGAAAATAAAAAACCGGCAATATTTCTTGACAGGGACGGCTGTGTAACAGTTGAAAAAAGCTATGTGAAGACAGCAGAGGATATGGAGATATATCCCTTTGCAAAGAAATGCGTGGACAGAATACATGAACTCGGTTACTGGGCAATCGTTATTACCAACCAGTCCGGAGTAGGCAGGGGCATGTTCACGGAAGAAGAGCTTGGAAGAATGAATGACCGCCTCATAAGAGAGACCGGAGTGGATGCAGTGTACTACTGCCCTCACTGGCATAATGAGAATAGTACGCTGCCGCAGTATAATATTGAATGTGACTGCAGAAAGCCTAATACGGGGATGATAGAAAAGGCTAAAAAAGATTTTGATATAGATATTGAAGATTCATATTTTGTGGGCGACAGGGCAACAGACCTTCTTACGGGGAAGAAGGCAGGAACAAAGGCTATACTTGTCCGGACGGGATACGGTTCGGGTCCGCTTGAAAAGCCGGTTACACCGGACGGAATATATGACAGCCTTGAGGCTTTTGTCAGGGACCTTACTTGAAAGGAAAAGGATTTATCGGATGAATTTATATAAGAAAGCTATACATGTTCTCGGAAAAGAAAAGGCGTGGGGGCTTCTGGGAATACTGATATTAACGATACTTGGAGCAGGTGCGGAGCTGTGCGGCGTATCAATGATACTTCCGTTTGTCAATGCGATTATGGATCCTGAGTTTATAAGCGGCAACTCACTGCTGTCATCATTCCAGAATGCAACGGGAATGTCAACAAACGGCATGATATCACTGCTGGCAATGTCACTTGTTGTTGTATATCTTGTAAAAAATATATATCTTGTTGCAATGAATAACCAGATATATAAGTACACGTACAGAAGCCAGAGAGACCTCGCATGCAGAATGATGCAGTACTACATGGGACTTCCGTATATAAGGCTGCGTGAGCAGAACAGCTCAGACCTTATCCGTAACATTACGGCAGATTCCAACAGGTGCTTTGTCGTAATTCTTAATCTTCTGCAGATGACATCAGAACTGCTTATAAGCGGTGTACTGGTTGTATATCTTGTAATAACTGACCCTGTCATAACAATACTTGTTGTTGTGATTATGTGCATAAGTATGTTCCTTGTGCTTAAGTTTGTTAAGAAAAAGGTATCAGTGCTTGGACAGAAGGACAGATATTTTGAGGCACAGATGAACAAATGTGTTCTTGAGGCATTTGGCGGTGTTAAGGAAGTAAAGATAACGCACAGCGAGAAGTTCTTTATGGATGATTATTATTATAAGAGCACGAGATATGCTGAGCTTCACCGCAAGTGCGACGTGCTTGGAATTATTCCTAAGCAGGTAATGGAGGTTGTGACAATTGGAAGCCTTATGGTCAGTCTCACAATAAGACTGCTTATGGGAGCTGACCCAAGTACATTTATTCCAATTGTATCTGTGTTTGCCGTTGCAGCATTCAGACTGCTTCCTTCAGTTAATAAGATTGCAAGCTATATCAACTCAATAGCATTCCACCTTGCTTCATTTAATGCTATATATGAGAGCATTGACGAGATGCGTGAAGGTAATGAGGAATATATTGAGAATACGGAGAATAAGCCGGCAGTTACGCTTAATGACAGATTTGAACTTAAGAACCTGTCGTTCCATTATCCTGATTCGGACAAGAATGTAATAGACGGAATTGATCTTATACTTAAGAAGAATGAGTCAATAGCATTTATCGGTCCATCAGGAGCAGGTAAGACTACTCTTGCAGATATAATCCTTGGAGTGCTTGCACCGCAGGGAGGGCAGATGCTTGTTGACGGAGAGAGTATCAACGACAATATATATAACTGGCAGAAGCGGCTTGGATATATTCCACAGAGTATATTCCTGTTTGATGATAATATCAGAAAGAATATTGCATTTGGTATTCCTGAGGATGAGATTGATGACGGGATGGTATGGAAGGCACTTGAGGAAGCGCAGTTAAAGAGCTTTGTAGAGGAACTCCCCGAAGGCCTTGAGACAAGAATCGGTGAACGCGGAGCAAGACTGTCAGGTGGTCAGAAGCAGCGTATTGGAATTGCGAGAGCACTTTACTATAATCCGGATATTCTTGTATTGGACGAGGCAACATCAGCCCTCGATAATGAGACAGAGAAGGCTGTTATGGAATCTATAGAGAAGCTTCAGGGAAGCAAGACCATGATTATAATCGCACACAGACTTACAACCGTACAGCACTGCGATAATATCTATGAGGTTAAGGATGGCAAGGTCATCCACAAGGATAAGGAAGAGATATTCGGTAAGAAGGCATAATTTTGAATTGAGGATTAGTCATATGTCACAGAAAGTAATATATTCGGAGCCTACAGGCGGCTTGTGTAACAGAATGGGTGCACTTAATTATGCATACCTGTTTGCAAAAGAATATAATTGCAGACTCGTTATCCTATGGAAGGATAATTTTGAGGCTGCATGCCATTATGAGGATATATTTAAGCCATTTGAGGATGATAATGTAAAGGTAGTCAATCTGGATTATTATAAGGAGACACCAAAGGAGCTTCTTAAGTCAGGACGCATATTCAGTCTTGCTGCAAGAGGAATAAAACATTGTGCATTTAATCTTTATTTCAGATACAGGCGAAGCAATGAAACAGAACTGACATATGAGACAGATGGCGTTTCACGCGTTGAAGCGGATGCAGTTAACCACAATTTTATTGAAAAATTTATCAACTCCGATAAGAGATGGTGTCTGATAAGCTCATACCAATGTGCGGATCTTGCACATGATTATTCGGCACTTCAGTTTCAGGACAGATTTGAAGATGCCGTAAGAGAACTTTATGAGAAGCAGTTCGGAGCATTTGCAACCGAGGAAGAGTACAAATCGTATATCAGATGTAATGTAATCGGTGTACATGTGCGCCGGGGCGACCATAAGTATGCGATTGCCAATAATCCTCTTGATATGTTTGTCGGAAAGATGCAAAAGAGGATTGATGCGAATCCGGAGGTTAAGTTCTACCTTGCATCTGATGGCGCTGATGTAATTGAATATATGCAGAAGCATTTTCCGGGAAGAGTTATAATTAATGAAGGCGCAGAGCTTTCAAGAAAGTCCAAATCAGGAATGGAGAATGCAATAATAGATCTGCTTGCATTATCAAAGACAGGCGGAATTATCGGAAGCTTCGGCAGCACATTCAGCGATATGGCCTCATATATAGGCAGAACAGACCTGGAATATTCCAATTCAAAGGGAAAGGATTGATAGACAGTTATGAAGATAGCAGTAGCAGGAACAGGATATGTTGGACTTTCCAACGCAATATTACTTGCACAGCACAACGAAGTACATGCTGTAGACATTATTCAGGAAAAAGTGGACCTTATTAACCGGAAGAAGTCTCCTATCGTTGACAAGGAGATTGAGGAATATCTTTCAACTAAGGATCTTAATCTTACGGCGACAACAGATGCAAAATCTGCTTATGCTGACGCTGATTTTGTAATTATATCTACACCTACCAATTATGATTCAAAGAAGAATTATTTTGACACATCATCAGTAGAAGCAGTCATTAAGCTTGTCATGGAATATAATCCGGATGCTGTAATGGTAATAAAATCAACTGTTCCGGTCGGCTATACACAGTCGGTAAGCGAGCGCATGAACTGTCACAATATTATATTCTCACCGGAGTTTTTGCGTGAGGGACGTGCTCTTTACGACAATCTTTATCCTTCAAGAATTATTGTAGGAGCGCCTAAGGATGATGAGAGACTTAACAAGGCTGCGCATACATTTGCAGGTCTTCTTGCAGAGGGTGCGATTAAGGAAGATATTCCTGTATTATACACGGGATTTACTGAGGCAGAGGCTGTAAAGCTTTTTGCCAACACATATCTTGCGCTTCGTGTTGCATATTTTAATGAGCTTGATACATATGCGGACATGAAGGGGCTTAACACAAAGGATATTATAGAGGGTGTATGTCTTGACCCAAGAATAGGCAATCACTACAATAACCCGTCATTCGGGTATGGCGGATACTGTCTGCCAAAGGATACCAAGCAGCTGAGAGCCAATTACAGTGATGTCCCTAATGAACTTATGGGGGCAATTGTAGAATCCAACAGAACACGTAAAGACTTTATTGCAGAGCAGATACTTGAGCTTAATCCTAAGATTGTCGGACTGTACAGACTTGCAATGAAGGCTAATTCGGATAATTTCAGACAGAGTGCAATCCTTGGAATAATGGAAAGAATAAAGGCTAAGGGTGTTGAGGTTGTAATATATGATCCGGCACTTAAGGATGACAGTTTCTGTAACTCCAGGGTAATTAAGGATTTTGATGAGTTCAAGAAGACTTCGGATGTTATTGTGGCAAACAGACTTGACGATATGCTTAAGGATGTTAAGGACAAGGTATATACGAGAGATATATACTTCAGAGATTAAAGAGGTTGTTGCATGTCAGATTTTATACGCACGCACAAAAGAATATTGTACATATTGGGGCTGGTTTTTCTTTCAGCCCTTTTTGTGGTATTAGGGAAGAAAAGTATTAAGACTGATAAGATAGAGAACCGGGTATATTCCATCCATGCACACAATGATAAAGAGACCGACAATATTTATTATCAGAAGCTTGTAAAAGGTGACAGAGTGAGCCAGACGTTTACTCCCGATACAAAAGTTGACGGAGTGTCATTTGAATTCCACCGCGGACAGGGTTCGGAGCTTTCAGGTAGAACATATATGACAATCACCGACAAAAAGAGCGGAGCCGTCGTGTATGAGGATGCATATGATAACAACGCGTTTCCGATGGATACACTTGTCGATTTTAAGCTGTATGATACTAATCTGACGGTTGGTCATGAATATGAGATAGCATTTACAAGTGATGTTGAAAATGAATCCAATGCACCGATGCTGTATCTGCAGGATGCAGGGCGATACAAGGGGACATTTACAGTCAACGGACAGGAGGATACGTCCAGGGCGTTATGCCTTGGGGTGTTCAGACATTCGCAGCTTCCGTCAAAAATATTCGATGCGATGATGATGCTTGTCATATTAGTTGTCATGTTAATACTTATAGCGATGTTTGTTAAAAGTATGCCTGTACACAGAATATGCATGCTTTCCTGCATAGGACTTGGAATTGTATATATGCTTATTGTTGCACCGGGTAAGGGCTGCGATTCGGCATATCATTATGAGGTTGCATATTCATATGCAAATAATGTCCTTTTTAAAGGCAATCCGGGAGGAAAGCTTGCAATGAGGGCGGATGATTATGAATTTTATAAAAAGAATTTCAGGATAAATGACAGCTACTATGGACTTATGTCTGCAGATGCATATATGGATCTCAACGATACGGCATCACTTTTTGTAAAAGACAGTTCAATGGTAATGACACTTATTGAAACGGGCAATGAGAATTTTGTCCCGTATATTCCTTATATAGCGGGAATTGCTATAGGACGGCTGCTCCACCTCGGGGCGCTGCCTACGGTCTATCTTGCCAGACTGTTTGGAATTATTGTATTTGCACTGATCATAGGACTTGCGGTTAAGATTATTCCGGCTGGAAAAGAAGCGCTCATGCTTCTGGCGCTTATGCCAATGACACTTCAGGAGTATTCGGCATTCTCATACGACGGCATGTGTATTGCGGCTGCATTTCTGTTCGTCGCATGCTGGCTTGCATTCATGCATGACAGGGCAGACAGACGTACCCTTATAATGTGGATTGTGGCTGCGGTGCTGCTTGGTGCATGCAAGAAGGGTACATATATATTCTTCCTGCTTCTGCTTGTGCCTGTTACGCGTGCACATATGACACGGAAGGAAAAGGCTGCTGTTGGTGGAAGCATGATTGCGTCGGCAGTTGTGTTTAACATAATTTCATATGCAGTTGTTGCAGCTGAGGCATTTGGACTTAGGATAATGGCAGCTGACGGAGGTTATCTGCCGGGAAGCAGTTATACGCTGTCCTATGCGGTAGAGCATCCGTTTAAGTTTATCCTTATGTGCATAGGTTCGATAATTGAAAAAGCCGACTATTATTTTGGAAGCATTATCGGTACACATCTTAGTGCCAACATACAGACAGTTCCGATTGCAGTAGTTGTGCCATTCTTCGTATTGATAATAATTGCGGCGATGGAGACTTTTGAAGAGAGAACTTCCGATAACCGCATTATAATAAATACATCGGAAAGACTTGCAATGCTTGTATCTTTCTTTATGTCAAGCCTTGTGATGTTCTTCATGATGCAGGTTTCAACACCTGTAGGGTGGAACATAGACGGAGTGACAGGAAGATATTTCCTTCCGGTACTTCCGCTGGTTGTCCTGTGTCTGTATAATTGTGGTGTTACAGTAACAAAGAACACCAAAGAAAAGGTTGTTGCGGCATTTGTCTGCTGGCATATTGCAGAGGTGTTTTATGCGGTGTGGGCAGTACTGGTGCGGTGAGGTGCGGTGATGCATGCTTTTACGGAGCCGCTTGCGCTGCATGCACCTCGCAGCGGTGCGTAAGCGGCTAAAGGACAGCCGCTAAGCACCGGCGGCTGCATAAGCCTCCGAAAAAGCATACATCACCGCGCGGAGGGATGCGCGGGGGACGCCGTGGGGTTCCCCCACGAGCTGTGCCTTGGAGGATGGCTCATACGAATGATTTTATTACGAGTTTGTGAGTTTATGTTAGCGATGTTTGGCGGATGTAAGTGGTATAAGTGTGTGGAGAGGGGAGAGTCAGCCTGCATGGATGGTGCAGGGAATAAGCAGGCGTTTTAGAGCGGCCGGTGCTTTGGCGGCGTCTTGTGCCGCCTTACGCACCGCTGCCAGCTCTAACAAGCGCAAGCGCGCCTGTGTTGCCCTGTATCATCCATGCAGGTGCCCTGTCCCGTCCCCAAACACTGCACAACTACTTTAGGTAAAGGAGCAAAAGGAGCAATCCCATGAAGAAGCTGATTATCATACCGGCATATAATGAGGCGGAGAGCATTGAAGCTACTGTCCGCGGAATACAGTCTAAGATGCATGGATTTGACTATGTTGTGATTAATGACTGTTCAACGGATGAGACGCCGGAAATATGCAGGAAGAATAATTTTAATATGGTAAGTCTGCCGGTTAATCTCGGAATAGGCGGTGCGGTACAGACCGGATATATATATGCACGCGATAACGGATATGAGATTGCAGTCCAGATGGATGGTGATGGTCAGCATGATGTTGAATTTGTGCAGCGCATGGCAGAGCATCTTGAAAAGAATAAGCTTGATATGGTGATAGGCTCAAGATTTATTACACATGAGGGGTTTCAGTCATCCAGGCTCAGGCGTGTAGGAATATCGTATTTTACATGGCTGATAAAGCTGTGCACCGGCAAGACGATAACAGACCCGACATCGGGCTACAGAATGGCTGGGAGAAGAGTTATAGAGCTGTTTGCACAGGACTATCCAAAGGATTATCCGGAGCCTGAGACGGCCGTGAAGATTCTCCGGCGCGGCATGAATGTTGAAGAAATTCCGGTAGTAATGAGAGAGCGACAGGGCGGCGTATCCTCAATATCAATGACAAAATCCATCTATTATATGATAAAAGTAACCCTCGCAATACTGATAGAGCGCCTGCGGTAATATATTAATAACTATTGTATTAATGAATGTATATAATCCGACACACAGCAGCTTCAACCGGCAAAAGCATAAGCAGGCATTTTAGAGCGGCCGGTACTTAGGCGGTGTCTTGTGCCGCCTTATGTACCGCTGCCAGCTCTAATCAAGCGCAAGCGAGCCTGCGTTGATTTGCCGGTTAAAGCTGCGTCAATGGTGCCGTTTACGAGATTAATGATAATAATTAATCCGGCCATAAATTACATTGAAGGAGTTCCGATACTATGATGACCTTAAAGTTCCGCCTGATAATGGCAGCCATCCTTCTGATAGGATTTGTTATAATAATAAATATGGTCCGCAAGAAAAGTCTGGACCTGAGATACGCCCTTATATGGCTTGCGCTTATAGCAATGATTCTGGTTATTGTTATTGTGCCGGGACTTTTGGGAGTTATAACACATTTTCTTGGTATATATGACGCAATGAACATGGTTTTCTTCATGGGATTTGTGTTCCTTATAGTAGTAACATTTTTTCTTACGGCGGCGCTGTCGCGCAATTCAAACAGGATTAAAGCGCTTACACAGCAGGTAGCGCTGCTTGAGAAGCAGGTAAGGGATGAATCTGTAAAAGTATCTTTAAAAGATGAAGCATCTTCAGAAGATGCAGAGAGGAGACTATAATGGCAGCTGTATCAATTATTATTCCGGTTTACAATGTTGAAAAATACTTAAGAAGATGTCTTCGCAGTGTATTTGCACAGACATATCAGGATTTTGAAGTAATATGTGTCGAGGATGCGGGAGTTGACAGTTCGCTTGACATACTGGAAGAATTCGCTGATAAGTATCCGGACAGAATGCATGTTATATGCAATGAGGAGAATATCGGTCCGGGAAGAAGCCGTGATAAGGCGCTTGCTAATGCAAAGGGAACGTACATCTGTTATGTGGATGCGGATGACTATATCCTGCCGGATTTCCTTGCACAGTATGTAAAAAAGATTGAAGAGACAGCTGCGGATGTTGTTATCGGAGGTTATCGTCAGGATAGCGGCAATGCCGGATCAGAGCTTATAACACACCTCGTAAAGGATAACGAATGGGCGTGCGTAACATATGTTACTGCATGGGCAAGGCTTTACAGAAAAGAATTTGTAGTTAATAACCATATGAGATTTGAGAGATTTACATGCCTTGAGGATATGTATTTTAATCTCATGGGATATGTAAATAAGATAAAATATGTTGTTATATCTGACTATGCAGGATATATCCATTCTGTGAATGATCAGTCAGTTACGGCAAGAAGCCGTGATGATAAGACGGAAGATGCAACAGGATATGTGATTGACGTATTCGATAAGCTTGGCCAGGTCAAGGATTTCAGAAAATTAAGCCAGAATATGCGCTGGATGCTTCAGTATGCATATGTGGCTAATATGGTTAATGCGCTTGCGGTATATTCCAAAGGAATAAGTGAGGCAGAGATGAAGTCAAGGCTGGATGCAGCAATGGATGATTTTGAAAAGAGATTTCCGGATTACAGACGCAATCCATATCTCGGCGTGGCGGGACCTAAGGGACAGACAGCAAAGATAAGACTTGGTGTAAGTGCATTTATGAGCCTCAGAAAGCTTGGACTTGATAAGAAAATATTTGCCCTGCTTGCACGTCTTAATGATATAGACAGTGATAAAAACAGAAATAATGATAATTATAGTGATGGGGAGCAGGAATGATTTCAATAATCACAGTTGCGTATAATGATGCGGATGGACTTGCGAGAACACTCAATTCGGTGCTTTCCCAAAAGAACATATCTCAGACGGAATATGAGAGTATCGTTGTCGACGGAGGTTCAACAGACGGAACTGATAAGGTACTTGAGGAATACAGGGCTAAGTTTGAAGAAGCTGGAATCAGGCTTGATGCGGGAAGTGAGGAGGACGGCGGAATATATGACGGCATGAACAAAGGTATCGGAAGGGCATCAGGCGGATGGGTGTATTTCCTTAATGCCGGAGATGTCTTTTATGATGAAAATGTGCTTGCCAAAGTAAATGATATTCTTAACAAAGAAAAGAGCGATGTTGTATATGGTGATGTGTGCAGTGTCGAGAATGAAGGTGTGAAGCATATCATGAAGTCAGGCGATGATATCAATGTGATAAGAACGAACCTTCCGTTCTGCCATCAGGCGGTATTCACAAGGCGCGGGCTTCACGACAGGTATATGTATTCTACAGAGTACCGGCTTGCAGCGGATTATGAGCTGTTTCTGCGTGCATATCTTGACGGGGCCGCATTTGTACATGTGCCGTTAGTTATTGCATCATTTATGCTTGACGGGGCATCAAACCGCAACAGGAAGAAGCTTTTTCTGGAGTATGAGAAGATTCACAAGCAATATGGTCTTGCTGCGACAGGAATTAATGGCGCACTTGCACATGCATGGGGGCTTTTCAAGATAAATGCAGCCAATGTAATGCCACAGAGACTTGTATACTGGATTATGGAGAAGAGGATTAATGGGTAAGGAGCAGGGAATGAATACGCCATACAAAGACCTTATTTCAGTAATAGTTCCTGTATATAAGGTTGAAAGATATCTTTGCCGCTGCGTGGATTCCATTATTGCGCAGACATATACCAATCTTCAGATAATACTTGTGGATGATGGTTCGCCGGACGGAAGCGGTGCAATATGTGATGATTATGCTGCCAAAGATTCAAGAATAACAGTAATACATAAGAAGAACGGAGGCCTCTCAGACGCACGTAATGCAGGACTTGTGGCTGCATGCGGCAGCTACATAGGTTTTGTGGACAGTGATGACTATATAGCGGTGGATATGTATGAAAAGCTGTATAAGGCAATTGTGGCATGTAATGCTGATATGTCGGTCTGCAATTTCAGATATGTTGATGAGAATGGCAATAACATAGAAGAACGTAACATTGCACTGCCTGTTAAGGATGAAGTGATTGATGGAATAACGGCACTTACACGGACTCTTGATGATAAGGGCTGGTACTATGTCACGGCGTGGAACAGGTTATATAGCAGAAAGCTGCTGCAGAGTATATATTTTCCTGACGGGAAGCTCCATGAGGACGAATTCACAGTGCACAGAATATATTCAAAGGCAGATAAGGTTGCATGTGTCGCGGACGCCTGCTATATGTATGTGCAGCGTGGTGGAAGTATAATGCAGACCGGGTACGGAATACGCAATCTTGATGCAGTGGAAGCACTTGAGCAGAGATTTGAATTCTGCGTGAATCTGCCGGAGATGAGTGATTATATATTAAGGCTGTCACAGAGAATATACTCAATGCTTGTTGAGGCGGGCATTAAGCTTGATATGCATAATGCCGGATGCAGGCAGAGATATAAAGAGCTTAAAAAGACATATATAAAGCAGTGCAGGCAGATTAAGAAGCTTTTTACGCTAAGGCAGTGGATTATAGATGTGGCGGTGTTTGAGATATTTCCTGCCATTAATATGGCAGCATTTAAAAGATTATAAGGTGAAGGACAGTGAGTAATAAGGCAAACAGACAGCTTGCGGTTAACTTAATAGCGCAGATAGCATCATTTCTTGTATCATTCGGGATAAGCTTCTTTGTAACTCCGTATGTGACCAATAAGCTTGGAAGTGATGCGTATGGGTTCATAACTCTGGCGGATAATTTTGTAAATTATGCATCGCTTATTACGATAGCGCTTAACTCAATGGCAAGCCGTTTTATTACGATTAAGATATACGAGAATAAGATGGATGAGGCCAATGTGTATTTTAATTCAGTACTTATCGGCAATACGATACTTACAATAATTGCAGGAATATTGTCGGTAGTATGCGTTATCAATCTTGAGAAATGGATTAATATCCCTGACGGGCTTGTTACAGATGTCAAACTGACATTCCTTATCGTGTTCCTTAATTTCATGGTCGGAATAATGACATCCGTATTCTCGATAGCATTTTTCTCGACAAACAGACTTGATATAAGTTCAAGAAGGTCTATAGAGGCCAATCTGATAAGGGCCGGAATAGTGCTCGGCGGATATGTATTCTTTTCACCGAGAATAATTTATGTTGCAATAGCTTCCATAACTGCAAGCATATTTATACTTGTGGCAGATATACATTACAGCAGAAAGCTGCTGCCTGAGATAAAGATTAACTTTCATATATTTGAGATACGCAAAGTTATCGAACTTATCGAAGCCGGAATATGGAATGTTGTTATCAAATTAAGCCAGATTCTTACCAATGGTCTGGATCTGCTTATAAGCAATCTGTTCATAAGCAGCAGCGCAATGGGTATTCTTGCCATAGCGCAGACAGTCCCGAATGTCATGTCTAATCTTATAGGGAGCATAGCTAATGTATTCTCGCCGGAGATGACGATATATTATGCACAGAAAGATAAGGAAATGCTTGTAAAGTCTATCAGCCGCGGAATGAGGATGATGACGGTGTTTACCATTATACCCGATGCGCTGCTTATAGCATTCGGAACGCAGTTCTTCAGGCTGTGGATGCCGGGACAGAATGCACAGCAGTTATGCGTGCTTGCGGTTATGTGTGTGATTAATACGGTTGTGTCAGGACCTATACAGCCGCTATATCAGGTATTTACAATAACCAATAAGGTAAGGCAGAATGCGGTGGCAATGATAATATACGGAATTATATCATTCCTGCTTACACTTGCCGTCCTCGAAGTGACGGATCTCGGAATATATGCGATTGTGGGGGTAAGTACGATATGTTCGCTGCTTGTTAATTTTATATTTACGATTCCGTTCTCAGCAAGGTATCTTGATCTGAGGTGGAATATATTTTTTAAAGATGTATTCAAAAGTATTCTGCTGACTGTAATACTTGTAGCTGTTAACGCAATTGTAAGCCATATGATTCTGTGCGATACATGGCTGAAGCTTATATTGACCGGCGGGGTATGCGCAGTTATTGACTTTATAATAAATATATATATCCTGCTCGAAAAGACAGAACGGGTAAGGCTTATAAATATGATGCTAAGAAGAAAATCATAATAATAAAAGATATAAAGAAAAGGAGATTATGTATGAAAAAGTATGACATTTTACTTGTGGGAGGCGGACTTTACAACGGGGTTATTGCGTATTATGCGGCTAAGGCAGGAAAAAAGTGCCTTGTAGTTGAGAAGAGGGAGCACCTTGGCGGCAATATCTACTGTGAGGATATGGAGGGCATACATGTACATAAGTACGGCGCACACATTTTCCATACAAGCAATAAGGAAGTATGGGATTTTGTAAATGCGCTCGTTGAATTTAACAGATATACGAACAGCCCGGTTGCCAATTATAAAGGCGAGATGTATAACATGCCGTTCAATATGAACACATTCAATAAGATGTGGGGAGTAAGAACTCCGGCAGAGGCTAAGGCTAAGATAGATGAGCAGAAGAGCGCCATAACAGGCGAGCCGCAGAATCTCGAGGAGCAGGCAATAAGCCTTGTAGGAAAAGATATCTACGAGAAGCTTGTAAAGGGTTATACAGAGAAGCAGTGGGGAAGAGACTGTAAGGAGCTTCCTGCATTTATCATTAAGAGGCTTCCGGTAAGATACACATATGATAACAACTACTTTAATGACAGATACCAGGGTATTCCGATAGGCGGTTACAATGAGCTTACGGACAGGCTGTATGCCGATTGTGACGTGGAGCTTGGCAGAGATTATCTTGCAGATAAGGAATATTATGACGCACTTGCAGACCTGGTGGTGTATACGGGTACTATTGATGAGTACTACGGATATAAATTTGGCAAGCTTGAGTACAGAAGCCTTAAGTTTGAAACAGAGGTACTTGACGAGGAGAATCATCAGGGCGTTGCAGTTGTCAATTACACGGACAGAGAGACTCCGTATACAAGAATTATCGAGCATAAGCATTTTGAATATGGAACGCAGCCTAAGACTGTAATTACAAAAGAGTATCCTGTGACATGGACAGAAGGCATGGAGCCGTATTACCCTGTCAACAATGAAACGAACCAGGAGCTTTACAGAAAGTATGCAGAGCTTGCAAAGGCTGAGAGCAGCGTGGTATTTGGCGGAAGACTCGGAGAGTACAAATACTATGATATGGACAAGGTTATTGAGTCAGCGATGAATAAGGCAGGAGAGCTTGGCTTAAGATAGTGACTGTGGATTGGAGAGTAGTTATGAAGGTTCTGTATCTGAACAACATATATCAGGGCGGCGGTGCAGAGAAGGTCACAAGGCAGTTGTATTACGGAATGAAGAATATCGGCGTGGAGTCATATCTTCTTACCGGATATGATGACGGTATCGAGACCGCAGCCGGCGACAGTAACATAGAGGCTTTGTACAGCGGCAGATATGCTAAAGAATGTGCCGTACTCAGAGGCTGCCTTCATAACAATGCACTCCCGGTCAACAAAAGATTAAGAAAAAAGCTCTGCGCAATGATTGAAGAGAATGATATAGATGTACTTCATATCAACAATGCCCATGGCAACTATATTGGAATCGAGGATATAGCATATCTGTCTGAGTATGTTAAAGTAGTGTGGACACTCCATGATATGTGGGCTGTAACAGGGCACTGCGCACATGCTTTTGACTGTACCGGCTGGAAGACAATGGAGTGTGGCAGATGTGAAAATAAGCGTACATATCCGGCATTTTATTATAATAATATTAAGGCAGTCCATAAGAAGAAAAAAGACAGCTTTACCGGACATGGGATAACATTTGTAACGCCGTCCGACTGGCTTGCAGGAATATGCAGGCAGTCATATCTTAAGAATGAGCATATCATAACGATAAACAACGGTGTTGATATGTCAGAGTTTGGCATATGTGACAGGCAGGAGTTAAAGAAGAGATATAATGTGCCTGCCGGTAAGAAAGTAATTCTGTTTGCAGCAGCCAATCTTAATAATGAATACAAAGGTTTTTCTTATCTGGCGCAGGCATTGGATAAGCTTGATAACAAGAGTGATTATTATCTGCTTGTGATAGGGCAGGGACTTGGGGATAGTGTCATATCACGGGAGTTCGGAATAAAGGAATTCGGTTATGTAAGTACAACAGCAATGATGAATGAGATATATGCAATGGCTGATGTATTTATAATACCGAGTGTTGCCGAGAATTTCCCGTGTGTAGCGCTTGAGGCGCTTGCGTCGGGTACACCGGTCATCGGTTCAGATGCAGGAGGAATACCTGAGATTGTAAGCAAAGATGTAGGCTGGATATTCCCAAGCAGGGACAGTGCCGCGCTGGCACAGACTATCAGCAGTGCATTCAGTAATACTAAGCAGCTTGATATGATGCGTCCGGCATGCAGGCGCAGGGCAGAGAAGCTGTATACGCTTGATGGAATGCTTGAAAAGTATAAATGCCTGTATGAAGAGCTGTGCCGGAACAATGCATAGAAAATATATGAGGGCATAAAGTATTATCGGAGGATTGACATGGAACTGCATGGATGGGTTAAAAAGGCTGTAGATACATTTATGGATGGAGAATATCATATCGTATACAGGAATGACGGAAGCAGTCGTGTAAAGCAGTTACGCCCTACATATTCCGAATGGTACGCTGATCCGCTGTTATATACGGAGAACGGGAAGAGCTGTGTATTCATGGAGGTGTATGACAGATTCGCGGATAAGGGGTATATAGGCGTGTCCGAATTTGACGGTAACGGCGTGCTTCAAAGACCTAAGAAGGTTATTGAGGAGCCATTCCACATGTCATTTCCGCTTACTTTCAGATATGGCAACAGTGTATATATGATTCCTGAGACAGTTGGAGGGGGTGCGCTGCGTATATATGAGAAAGGCAGCAGCATATATGAATGGCGGCAGATACGGGCGATAGAAGAGATAACGGGCTGTGTGGATTCCGTAGTATATATAAGGGAAGGCAGCAGCGATATTAATATATTTACATGTGAAGAGAACGCAGACAATAAGCTTATGACGGGCTTAAGGTGGTACATATTAAGAGGCGGCATTGACGGAGAGTGTGTGGATAACAGCAGAAAGCTTCCGGATGAATGCCGTGAATATGGATACGGAGTGCGTAATGGCGGACCGGTATTTGAAAAAGACGGCTCCTTATACCGGATAATACAAAAAAGCACGGAACGCATATATGGCGAGAGCATAGAGATACGAAGAATCAGTATAGATTCTGACGGAAGATATTCCGAGCATAAGGTAAGAGAGCTGTCACTTGATGATTTTGACGTATCGACACTGCCGCTTACAACTCACAGGGTCGGCATACATACATATGGCTGTGAGAATGGAATTGAGATAACGGATATGTTTGTTGCAAGGGCTTCGCTTCGTAATATGATAAGAAAACAGATAAAAAAGCGTATGTGAACAACGATACGAGAAGCCCGGATATGTAAGACCATGAGAGGGAGAAATGGAGCTTGGATATGGATAATGATAATTTTGTGCTGACAACACCTGTGGTATTTATTACATTTAACAGGCTTGATACTGCACAGGAAGTGTTTGAACAGATAAAAAAGGCGGCGCCGCGTAAGCTTTATCTCATATCAGACGGCGCAAGGCAGAACAGGCAGGGCGAAGCTAAGAAGGTTGCAGAGGTCAGAGGTTATATTGAGGCAGGGATAGATTGGGACTGCGAGGTTCACAGAATATATGCTGACAGTAATATGGGCTGTCGTGGAAGAATTGCGAGCGGTCTTGATGAGGTGTTTGAACATGAAGACACGGCTATTATTATTGAGGACGACATTAAGCCGCATAACACATTTTTCAGATACTGCCAGACTATGCTTGAGTGGTATAAGGATGATGAGAGAATAGGGATGATAACGGGATGTAATCTGTGCCCTGATTATGACTGTGGCAGGGATTACATTTTTTCAAAAATTACGGAGATATGGGGATGGGCTACCTGGCGCCGTGTATGGAAGAATTACAGGATAAGCATTACTGACGAAGAAATGAAGGAGCTTGCAGACACGCGGTATCTTCGCAATTACTGGGGAAGATGGTACGGCGATACTATTATGAAGGGGCTTATTGATGTAAAGCTTGAAAGATGCAGCGCATGGAGTTACAGTCTTTCGTATCTTATTGCAACGAATAACCAGCTTGTGATAGTGCCGGGACATAACCTTATTACCAATATCGGATTTGAACGTGAGGATGCAACTAATACGGCGGGGAAGAGCAGATACGTATTCCCGGAGGGAGAACTTGAGTTCCCGATTGCCAGAAGAAGCGGCTGCAGTGTTGACTATGAGTATGACAAGCAGTATGTAGATGCTTATCACAAAGAGAATCCGGTTCAGTTTGTGTATTCATTTGTTGTGAGCCATTATCTTGACTGGAAGAAGGACAGGCAGAGGAGGAAGAAGGGGTGTCAGAAGTAAAGATATCGGTCATAGTTCCGGTATATAATACAGAGGAATATCTGCCAAGATGCCTTGACAGTATAATAGGCCAGACATTTGATAATATTGAGGTAATCGTTGTTGATGACGGTTCTACAGATAACAGCTATTCGGTGTGCAGGGAGTATGCCGGCCGTGACACAAGAATCCGTCTGTTTCATAAGGAGAATGGCGGTGCAAGCTCGGCGCGCAATCTTGCCCTTGATAAAGTGCAGGGAGAGTATATAGTATTTGTAGACAGCGATGATTACATTCTTAAAGATGCATTGCAGACAGCGTATGATGCAATTACTGCCAACAGCGCACAGATGGCTGTGTATGGAATAGATTATGCATATGGCCTTAAGCCGGATGCGGTGCGTGATGGGGATACCTTGCAGGAGCATGCCGGCAGCAGACAGCAGGCATTAATTGCCGGACAGACGGATGCTGACAAGACTGTAAGATATGATAATTACAGACTTATGCGCAATTACCTGTCAGATAGGGAATTTTATATAGGGACGATTATCTGGAATAAGATATATGCTGCGGCACTCTGGGAGAACAGACGTGAAAAGGAAGGCATAATGAATGAGGATGCCGATATAATGTACCGGATAATCGGGGATGTTGAGAATGCAGTGTGTATAAAGCAGCAGCTGTATATCCAGTGTGTACGTGAAGGAAGCGTGACCAACAGAAGATTTCACACAGGAAGGATGAACCGTCTTAATATAGCTTCCGATACCAAAAAATACATAAAAGAAAATTATGATGACAGCATGTATGGCTATGCGGTTATAGAAGCCGGTAACGTCTGTAAGGATATGCTCAAGGAGCTTATAGCTGCCGGAGCTGACAGATGTGACGGGGATGACGGCGAAGTGATGCGCAAATGCTATAACAGACTGCTTGAGTACTACAAAAACAATAATTCCGAGATGAGAAAATACAGATTCCGGGATTACAAAAAGTATCTTAGAATAATTGCATGCTATGTTATGCGAAAGCATGAATGGTTTACAAAATATCTGTAAATGAAAGGCGGAGCAGCAGATGCCGTTAGTATTGAGCTTCATATGTAATGCAGTATTGTATGCGGCAATTGCATATGAGTACGTTAAGACATGTAAAAAAGGAAAGAACACTTATTATAATATAGTTCTGGGTATTTTGGTTATTCTGCTTATGGCTTTTTATGTATACAGCATACACGTAAGAAGAATGATATATACATGGGATTTTGCCAACTATTACAGGATACAGCTAAGATACAGAGATTATTTTGATGGAACAGTAATTAGCGGAATCAAAGCGACAGCGGCATCGTTGCTGCTGGATGATTATAACTGCTTTATAAGCATTTTCTGTGAAATGTATTGCAGGCTGTTTAATATAAAATCCGTTAACGGATATATAATGTCATATTTTGTGGCATGTATAATTCCGGTTATAGCTGCATTTTCGATTATGATAAGAAGCTTTATGAACAGATTCTGTAACAAAACGGAGGTGCGAAAGCGTGCATTCTATGTGATAATTATGGCGGCGTTTGTGTCCATGCCGCTTGTCAATTATTCGGCACTGCTTGGACAGCCTGACATATTCGGACTTGTTTTTATAATGCTTCTTACAAATGAAGCACTGTCTTATGACTTTACATCCTTGGATATTATGCGGTGTATTGTAATATTCGGATTTACAATTGCACTTATTCTTACAAGAAGATGGTATATGTACTGGGTTGTCAGCTTTTTTGTAATATGGTTTGTAACACTTGCATTTGTAAGTGATGACAGGAAAAAGGCTTTAAAAAATATGGCCGCATTTGCCGCAATCAGTCTTGTTGCAGGCGGCGCGGCCTTGTTTGTTATGTTCAGAAGAATACTTACCTACAATTACGGAGACAGATATTCCTTCTATAATATTGGAGGAATCAGATACGAGATAAGTAACCAGATTAGTTATCTCGGCATTGCCCTGACATTTTTGCTTGGTGCCGCCGTGATTACCGGTCTTGCCGTGCGCAGGCTCCGTGCTGTAACGGCAGGTGCGGTTCTGTCAGTGGCAATGTGCATGCTGATGATAACAAGAGTGCAGAATTCGGCAGAGCATCAGAGCCTGATATATGTAATGTCATATATGATTCTTATTATGGTTCTGTTGTGTGTGTGTATGAATGCAGACATGTATACGGCAGGACGCACGGGTATGCTGCCAGGGGCAGTTGAAATGGTGGCAGTTGCAGCGGTTGCGGCAGTTATGGCGGTTAATTCCGTAGTTTCTGTATCAGGAATGGCATCCGGGACGCAATTCCGGGATACATCCAATGGAGCATCCGGTTTTACCAAGAGTCAGATCCGGCTGTTTACAACAATAGATACGAAGCCGGTTGTGCGTGATGACTGGGCTGATATAGGAACTGTATATGATTATCTTACGGAACTTATATCCAGTGGAGAGAACATATACATAGTGCCTCACGGCAGGAAATATAATCCGGATACATTCCGTAACTACAAGGCACCGGCAACGCTGGATGATTACATACCTTATGGCGCATGCGTGACCGGTACGCATATATTTCCTGTAGAGTTCCTTACGTATGATTATATTATGACATGCTCACCGATAGATGATCTTGATACGGCAGGCAATACAATAGTTAAGAATCTTAATGAAGCTGTAAAACATCTTGTCATGACGGGAGTATTTGAACAGAGCAGAGAGTTTGAGTTTGCCAACGGATATGTATTTACAATCTATAGAAGAATATCCGCTGCTGATGCTGCTGAGATCGATTATCTGAAAGATCTTTTCAGTTATCAGTCGCAAAAATACCCTGAGGATTTTGAAGGAGTGCTTGAGGCATATGAAAAAAATTTTATTCGTAAATGATATTGCATATGGCGGAGGCACGGAGAAGGTGCTTCAGGATATTACGGCAAATCTGCCTGAGGATAAGTTTGATATAACTGTGCTTACATTTATAAAAGATGAGGATTTTTACAGCCATTATAAGAAGAATATCAGATATATATATCTTTATGAAAAATGCATGATGCCGGAAGAAAATCAGAGTCTGCCGTTAAAGTGTATTAACCGGCTGGAAAGAGAGCAACGCGATGCTTATGTGAAACGTATTATAAATAATGCCGGTTATGATATTGTAGTATCAATCAAGGAAGGCACTGCCATGAAATATGCTGCAAAGCTTAAGGTGCCAAGAAAAATAGCCTGGATACATACAGATTATTCGGTGCTTCACTGGTCATCAGGCTGCTTTGCAAGCGATGAGGAAGAGCTGGCATGCATGAAATGCTTTGACAGGGTTGTATGCGTATCACAGAACGTGCTGCAGAATGTGAAGAAGTATGTCGGCGATTCAGGCAATATGTGTGTGCTTGAGAATCCTATAGACGAGAATACAATTATCTGTAAATCGCAAGAAAAGCAGAACATAGTTGCAAAACCGCAGGGAAAAGTGCTTTTTGTAACAGTTGGAAGGCTCTGCAAAGAGAAAGGCTATGACATGCTGATTGAAGCATGCGAACGGCTTAACAGCGCAGATGCATCTCTGACAGCATATAAGGATGCTTATGAATTATGGATAGTAGGCGGCGGTGAGCTTGAAAAAGAACTTGAAGCGCAGATTGGAAGGCTTGAAGTGAATAACGTAAAGCTGCTTGGCGGACAGGAGAATCCATATAAGTTCCTGAAAGAAGCCGACTGGTTTATCTCATCATCGCGTGCAGAAGGGTATGCAATCGCACCACAGGAGGCAGCGATACTCGGTGTGCCGGTTATTGCAACAGACTGCTCCGGTGTCAGGGAACTGCTTGGCGACAGTGAGTATGGAATTGTAATCGAAAGCAGTACGGATGCAATAGCTGATGCCATGAAGAATGTTCTGGATAATCCAGAGCTCAGGTCAGGCTATGAGAAGGCAATAAAAGAGCGTTCCAAACAAATCCGCCTTAAGATAAGGATGGATAAGATTGAGCGATGTCTGCACGGGTAATGAGTTGGAAATGAGGCTGTGCGGTGGTTGACGTGAGATAGGTAGTTGGATATAATTAGTAAGGTATGCCATTAACAGGATAATACTATAGATTATTAAGAAAGCATTTTTATAAATACAGCACCGGACGAAGGAGAGTATTAGATGATACATAAAAATCAGAAAAAGGATTTTGCGCTTTTTATTATAAAAGTACTTATCGTACTTGCCAATACAGGTATATTTGCATTTGTGTGGTATGCATATTACAGAGAAAAGATGTGGATGAACGCATTTTATAATAAGGGAGATTATGTTGTAATTGCATTATATCTTGTTATATATGCAATCATGGCTAAGATATATGACGGGCTGGCATTGAAAGTCAGCAGAATCTCTGAACTGATTTATTCACAGATTATTGCGGTGCTTATAACTACAGGAATAATGTACATTGTTATACTACTGCTCACGAGAAAATGGGTAAACGTACTTCCGCTGCTTCTTGGAGCTACTGTGAGCTGCTTTATATGTGTCATATGGTCATTTGCTGCCAATAAACTGACTAATGTTATATATAGACCGGCAAAGATTCTTATGGTGTATGATAATGATGCTGCATATAAGAATGGAAAATATATCATAGAAAAACTGATATGGAGATTTGAGGCTGTCGGTGAATATCATATTAATGATATTGTAGAATGGTATGAAAACACAGCACATGAGATTGCAAAGTTTTCCGATGCATTAAGAAAAAGCGGCGCAGACTGCGTGATGCTCTGCGGATTGTCATCGAGCCAGAGAAATGACATTCTGAAATACTGCATTGAAAATGATATAAAAGTATTTGTAAGACCTAATATCGGCGATTTTATAATGAGCAATGCACAGATTGTCCAGATGGCTAATCTTCCGGTTCTTGTCTGTGAAAAGTCAGCACCAAGCCTGTTCTATGTTCTGGTAAAAAGAGTTATGGATATAGTTATTTCGGTTATTGGAATTGTGGTAACCAGTCCGATACTTCTTATCACAGCTATTGCGATAAAGCTATATGATGGCGGTCCGGTATTCTATAAGCAGGTCAGACTTACGCATAATGGAAAGAAATTTAACATATTAAAATTCAGAAGCATGAAGGTAGATGCTGAAAAGGACGGAGTAGCAAGACTGTCATATCAGGAAGATTCAAGAATAACGCCTGTTGGACGTTTTATAAGAGCATGCAGGATAGACGAACTTCCTCAGCTTTTTAATATTATAAGCGGTTCTTTAAGCATAGTAGGACCAAGACCAGAGAGACCGGAGATTGCAGAGGAATACGCAAAAGAGATGCCGGAGTTCTCATTAAGACTGCAGGTTAAGGCAGGACTTACGGGATATGCACAGGTGTATGGCAAATATAATACAGAACCATATGACAAGCTCCAGATGGATCTGTTATACATATCAAGACTTGGAATTGCTACTGATTTCAAGATTATACTGGCAACCATAAAAGTACTCTTTATGCCGGAGAGCACGGAAGGTGTGGATGTCAGCCAGACAACGGCATTGCATACGAAGAAAGATAACTAAGATAATATTGACAGCATAAGAAGCAGTTGATGTGATGAATTATTTATAATATCAGTTCACTGCTTCTTATTATTTTATGTACTTACCTGCGTGTCCAGAATAAATCGAGAACATTTAATAGTAAAAGCCTTAATGTATGGAGTTCAAATTCTTAGTCTGAATTATAGCCGTCATGTACAATCTTGAGAGTACACTGGTAATATTGATTGAAATTTATTGGTTAAAACATATTTTGTGGATGAATTCAAGGGTGATTTGTTGAAAAATACATAATGTATGGTATAATTATATACGTTATGCATATTTAATAGGATGTGGAAGAGAAACATGCCTCTCATAAATAAGAAGAATTATGTTAATAGTAAAATCTACATCGATGCTGATTAGTTACTTTATTATATCTATACTGGCAGGTAACGCAATTTGCAGGATTGTTAAAATTAATAATGAAAGCGTACTAAGAATGTATGATGTTGGGATGCTGACAACGATGGCGTTGTATGAGATAACTTACGTGCCGCTTATGTTTAATTATAGTACACTTACTATGCAGACCACAATCTGGGGCCTTTTAGTGGCAGTCCTGATAACTGCAGGTGTTGTTATATCCGTCAGAGATGGTATAAAAGTACATAATATTATTAATGATGCCGTGAGTTCTATTATAAATATAAAAGCGTATCATGTCTTTATGATTGCGATGTGTATGACGTATATCATTATTGTACTAATGTCTCAGATGGAGTACCAGGATGATTCATTTTTTGTAGGTCTTGCATCAACATCATATGCTACAGACTTATTGATTAAGCACAGTCCATACACAGGCAGAACTATAACTCTGGAATATCTTGCTAAGTACATACTTGCTGGATATCCTGCCTATATAGCATCAGTCAGCAGCATCTTCCATATACAGCCGATAATAGTTATGCACAGTATAATTCCTGTGATATTTATATCAATTCATTATGTTATATACTATTCGCTCGCAGAAATAATTTTAAAGAGCAAGAAGTGGGCATCGTATGCAATAGGAATAATGGTATATTTGCGTTATTGCTTATGATGGGAGCAGCACTTGTGCTTATATATGGAGAATATACTAGAAAAATAATACTAGTTTTTTTACCGATGTTTGTGATAGCAATAACAATATTAAATCCTGTATATTGGAAAATCGCTAAAGTGGCTGCTGAATATGCATATGTTAGATCATATTGGAATGTCCCATTTTATTTTTTGTTAGCATGTATGATTGTTTCCTTGATAAGTAAGATGAAAAGACGCAAAAAGATAATTATAGTAGTGTTAGCTCTTATGGTTATAATTATTGGGTGGGGAACTTCAATTGCTGGCATTAGTACAGGCAGTGACAAATTCTCAAATACTCAAAATATATATAAACTGCCGCCGGAAGTTGTGGATATAGCGAATTGTGTACAACAGGATGCAGGTGAAGAGGAATCTTTATTGTATGCGCCGGAAGAGATATGTATGTATATAAGAGAGTGCGATGCTAATATAGGTCTGTTGTATCATTCGTGGTGGAAAGAAATGTATACAGGATTTGGCGCGTATGAGATGATAATTGATGGAGAAAAAAATAGGCGTGAATTATGAACATATGTCTGCTGCAATTAATACGGAATATGATTACATAATTAAAATGCAGGATGTATTTCACTGGAATTATCTTGTATTAAAAGGAAATCCAGAAAATAGTGAAGCTATGCTTCAGGAACATGATGTAATATTAATTAAAAAATGGATGGATATAGTATATATAAATATGTTGAAGGCTAAAGGAGCAGTTATGAATAATGAAAGATTCAGTAAGATTATAGACAATATATTTTGGTTTATAGCGCCGCTGAGCATGCTTGGAGCTGTGCCAGAACATATTGTATCATATTATCTTACGAGGAATATCAATGACAATGTAAGAATGATAATAGTATGGGGAATTCTGGCTGCTATGGTCTGCATATCTATTGTGAAGTATATCGAATTGTGTCGTGTGAATCATTATAAAAATATGATAAAAACGATGACAATTCCGGCTACGGCGATATTAATACTGATTATATCTGTACTTGTGACAAAAGGGAAAAGTGGAAGCCTGAAAGGGCTTATAGCTACAACAATATATATGATTCCCATATATATTGTTGCAGCGTGCTCTGTAGTAGACGATGCCATTGAAAGGTTTACAGGCTCTTTCAAATACATAGCAATAGTACTTTTACCAGGGACTATAATGTACTGCTTCGATGTAGTTAAAGCTGCTCCTAATATTGGAGGAGATTTTAAAGGACTTGTCAGCATCTCATATCTTTCTATGTCTATTACAGTTTGTATAATTATAGCGGGACTGCTTATGGATGCTTTTGTACATGGCGACAAAGCTCTTTGTAAAAACAACATAATTAATATTGTCTGTATGGGATTGTATGCGATATGCATGTCATTTACTGGAGGCAGAGCTGCATTTTTAGCCATTGTTTGTGGAATATGTGTATATATTGCAGCAATAATATACTGGACAATAAAGGAATCAGCCTTAAATATTCTGAGTCTCATGATGAAATTTGTGCCAGTAATAATAATAGTCATAGGATTAATATTCGGCAATTTTATCGCCGTTGCAAATGATGCAACGGTGATGTCACCGATAAACAGACTTATTGGTGGAATGAAAAGCGTTGAAAGTTACGTGGAAGCAAGTGAAAAAGTAACAGAACGGGAGACCGCCTCAGAACAGCAATCAATGATAGAAAGCGAGCCAGCTGAATTATCAGATGCAGAATCATATAAACAGACTCAGAGTGTAAGTAATATAACAATGCAAAAAATCAAATCAATATGTACCGATGATAAAGTAGGATTTTTTGATGCGGTTGCTCTGGTGTTAAAAAAAGAACCAAAGGATTCCCCGGTCTGGAATGAGTGTTATAATATTCAGGAGAAATCAGCAGCAAGAATTTATCTTAATAAATTAGCTTTTTATGAATTACGAAGCCATATGATTACGGGAATGGGAGTATATGGGTTTCAGTCTTTGTATATGACATATCCGCATAATATATTCAGTGAAGCCCTTGCAGATTGGGGCGTAATTTGGGGCGGAATATTTATAGCGCTTGTTATAATTGCATATATAATCGTTGTGATAGCTGGATTCAAATGTAAAAAATATGTACCAGCTGTCGGGATAGTTATGGTGTTATTGGCTTTTATGATGCTTAATGGCAGCTTGTACACATGCTACGAAGTTATAGCACTGTTTACATGGGCGGTGTCGATTATATTAAGGTTTAAATACAAGTAAGGAGATATATTGCATGTCTAACATAAGTATAATAACGGTATCATTCAACAGTGAGAAGACAATGGCAAGGACTATAGAGTCAGTTTTGGAACAGACATTTCAACCATATGAGTATATAATAATTGACGGTTTATCGAAAGATAGAACTGTGCAGATTGCTAATAGCTATTATGAAAGATTTAAAGAAAAAGGAATTAAATATATAGTTGTGTCAGAGAAAGATAATGGATTATATGATGCAATGAACAAAGGAATCGCTATGGCATCTGGAGAACTTATAGGGATGATTAACAGTGATGACTGGTATGAACCGGATGCATTGGAAACGATAAATGTGGAATATAACAGACAGAACTTTGATACAATATATGCAAATCTTAATCTGATAAAAGCTAATGGAACGGTTATGCTGAAAAGGGCCAGACTTCGCAAATACATGACAACACGTGATTGGAATCATCCAACAATGTTCGTAAAAAAGGAAATATATGACAGATTCAGCTATGATAATAATAACCTGTATGCTGATTATGATATGTATATGAAAATCAGGCATAATGGATATAAAGTTGTAATCATAGACAAAGTGCTTGCTAATTTTTCTACCGGGGGATTGAGTAATGAGAAGTCCCTTAGAGGAATATGCAGTAGAATAGGATATCGATACAAAAATTATCGCAATAATGGATACAGCAGATTATATATTATTGAAAGTATATTAATGGAATTAGCAAAGGCAATATTGGCATGATATAGATAAATTTTTAGCATTATAGAGGACATACAAATAATTATGGGAAAGAAAAATATTAAAGAATTTATTTACAATGTTATTGCAACTGCGCTTCCAACACTCATGTTGCAACTTGTAATACTTCCTATAGTTGGAACAAGAATGAATGGGGATGAGTACGGCTTATTGCTGACAATAGTTGCAGGTGTAATGCTTGTGGCTGCTGGGTTAGGCAATGTGCTTAATAATGTACGTATGCTGACCGATTCAGAATACAAGAAAAAGCAGATATTTGGTGATTTTGGTGTAATGCTTGCTTTGGGAACTGCTGTTGTATTTATATTCACGTTAGCAATGTCAAAGCATTATAATGTTGTACATGCCAGCAACTACATTCTGAATATTATACTTGGACTTACATTATTTTTAAAAGAATACTATATAGTGAGATTTTGGATTGATCTGGATTATCTTGGTATATTAAAGACTAATGCATTGTGCGTGGCTGGGTATGTAGCAGGCATGGGTTTATTCATGTTAGGAGCATCATGGCAGCTTATATATATCGTTGGTAATATGGTCGCATCTATCTACATATTTAAGATATATGGTGTGCCAAAAACAATATTTAACAAAACAGAGCTATTTGTTTCATCGGTAAAAAAATGTGTAGCACTTACGATTGCAACAATTTTATCAAGAGCATTAGTCTACGTGGATAGATTGATGTTATATCCTCTTATGGGTGGCAATGATGTCTCAATATATTATGTTTCGACGCTTATAGGTAAGACTATAACTATGGCTGTTACTCCGATAAATGGCTATTTATTGAGCAAACTTGCCAAAAAAGAGGATTTTAACAAGAAAGATTTTCTGAAGATATTATCTGCATCTGTAGTGATAGGAGTAATAAGCTACATTGCATGTATTATTGTGGCACGTCCTGTGTTGGAGATAATGTATCCTCAATATGTAAATGAGTCAATGAAATATGTATATATAACAACAGCAGCTTCTGTAATATCCGCACTATCAGTGGTTATAAGCCCTGTGGTTATGAGGTTTTGCAATATGAACTGGCAAATTGTAATAAATGGTATGTGCTTTGTGGTGTATGTATTGTCGGCATATGTGCTGCTTGAAAAGTATCAATTATTTGGATTTTGCATTGGAAGTGTTGTAGCAAACGTAACTTCACTAATGTTAATGATTTTAGTATTTTTATTTACATAGGTAATTGCGAAACTCGATAAGCTCGTTTGCAATTCTGATTAAAAACAAGGAAGAATTCGTGACAAGCATGAAATCAATGATAAAAAGTGGATAACTTTAAGGTTTAGGCGCAATTTAATAAGCCTCTGGCTTTATTGAGTTGGTAAGTCCTAGGCTATGAAAGATTTTAAGCTTCTGATGAATTGTCTCTGATTCATTTTATCAGCTACTACTACAGTTAATAATTGAGATATGCCGGCAAGAAGTAAATCAGCATGTAAAGTTTTTTCATTTGCTGTTTTACGGTTTGCCACACAGAAGATGTCCTTGAAGTGATTTATGGATTTTTCGACATTTACTCTGATTTTGTAAGTATCATCCCACTCTTTAGAACCACGTTCCACACCGGGATAGGCTCTGAGATTTTTCTCGGGATAAACGTAAATCATTCTTCCGCATGAAGATGTGGTGCAGGGGTTATCACAATGACAGACACGGCGTTTTGATTTATCTTCATCAGGAGATTTGGATTTCTTTTAAACGTGAATATCCGGATGAGAATCGAGGAAGTCCTTATTATAAAAATCAATGGAGCGGACAATACCAAGACCATTGGTTAAAATGCCGAATTTATAAGCATAGCAGAAATGTCCATTAATGTACTGTTGTTTAACTTCATGATTAGCCTTTGCAGATGAAGGCATTGAAGAAGAAGCAGCTTTGTAAGGGTCATAAGAGGCATTAAAGTTATTGGCTTTTGCATAAGCTTTAAGCTGTTTAATAATGCGGTTGGCATATTTGGAATTGTTTTCGGTGACATATGCTTCAATACCTGAAGTATCAAATAGTTGCATGGAAGCAAGAAAATTATCAATGCTGCGGCATATCGGTTCTGTGATATCAACGAGATTATAGAAAACTGATTGTAAGTCCGGTAAAAAATCCTGCTTAAAGCGTGTGATTTTAGAAGCATCAGGAACTTTGGAAAAGCCACAGAATTCCCTGGGATGTCTGGAATAATGAAGAAAGACGAGTAAAAGGGAATCAGTAGGGATTGAAAAAAGTAGCTGTATAATTAAAGCCCAGAGCATAGCAGTCAGTGGATGTTTACGGTTCCTGCCAGTAGCTGCATAGTAGTGGTCATAAAAAGAAACCGGAATAATTTTATCAAGGTCAATGTGATTTTCAAGCAGTGTTAGAAACTGAGGTCTATCAGATTCAAAAATTTTTTTACAATCTTCAAAAATGTCTGCTCAAGAGAGTTGTTTTTGTGGTATCATATACATGTCTCCTTTCGGGGCGTGGTTAATTGGTTTCTAGCAACTCCATTATATCACAAACCGAGAGGAGATTTTTGCTTTTGGTAGCAAAAAAATGCCGTATTTATGCGGCTTGTGGCGTTTTGCAAACGCCTAATTTTTATTTACATATAAAAAAGGAGACAGCGTAGATATGTGTGGCATAAGCGGATATATTGACATGAAGCATGGAGTGGACAAAAATGTGTTGAGGGATATGACCCAGATGATACGTCATAGAGGACCTGATGATGAGGGATATGCATTGTTCACCCAAAATAAGGTTGTATTTGCTAAGGGTGATGATACAGCGGAACAGATTGATGCATCACCAATTGAGGATATACAGTGTCAGGACTATTTTATGGGCTTCGGACACAGAAGATTGTCGATACTAGATTTATCAGTACTTGGTCATCAGCCTATGCAGAAACATAATAAAGTGCTTACATATAATGGTGAGGTATATAATTACATTGAGATTCGTGAAGAACTGAAGAAACAAGGATATACGTTTGTGAGCAATTGCGATAGCGAGGTTATTCTTTCAGCGTATGATTGCTGGGGGGACAGGTGCGTTGAAAAATTTAATGGCATGTGGGCATTTGCAATATATGATCTTAGTAATCATAATCTTTTTATGAGCAGAGACCGGTTTGGAGTAAAACCTTTATATTATTATTATAATAATGATAAACTTATATTTTCTTCAGAGATAAAACAAATATTAAGAGATGAAACAGTTCCGAGAATTGTTAATGAAGAAATACTTGCACACTATCTTAAGTATAATTTCCGCGAATATTCCGAGAATACTTTTTTTAAAGGAATATCTGTGCTGATTGGTGGCTGCAATATGAATGTAACATTCGATTTTAACAAAAAGTGTATAAAAGATATTAAGATTGACAGATATTATGCACTTTCAGAGAGGGTTAAGGTACAGCCATGTGATGATAGTGCAAAGCTTATCGGAGATGCTCTGCGAAAAGCGGTTAGGTTAAGGATGCGTTCGGATGTTAAAGTTGGAAGCTGCCTTTCAGGTGGACTGGACAGTTCAAGTATTGTTGGTATAGTGTGCGATTCACTCAAAAAAGATGGTAAAGATAGTGGAGATTTTGAAACGGTTACAATAGGTTTTTCTGGAGAGGATAAGATTAATGAGGTTAATTTTAGCAAAGCGGTTGTGGATTATTGCGGATGTAAAGAGAATCTGATAACGCCAGATTCTAAGTCTATGATGGAGCATCTGGAAAAGTTAGTGTGGCATGATGACGAACCATTGCCACATCTTGGGATTGAAGTGTCATATGCTGTGTTCAAGGGAGCGGCAGATAATGGATGCGAGGTGTTCTTTGATGGACAGGGTGGAGACGAAGGTCTTACAGGATATTACTTTTATTATGCCAATTATCTATGGAATGTTTTAAAGAAACAAGGGGGATTTAAATTTAGAAAAGAGCTTAAAAAAATAGTATCATCATCGGATATGTCATACAAAGCTGCGATTATATATATGCTGTATTTTAATATACCAGCTGTAAGAATGTTGGGAAATGAATTCCGTCGTGGAGGATACATGAGCAAAAGAGCTAGAAAGGCAGTAAACACAAAAAATCTGTCTATGTTCTTCGGAAGCAAGGATGGTCTTGACAGACAAATAGAGGATTATCTGTATGGTTCGTTACCATGCATACTTCATTGGGAAGATAGGAATTCAATGGCATCGTCAGTTGAAACAAGACTGCCATTTCTTGATTATGAATATGTTGAAAAAGTGCTTTCGGTTGCTGTAACAGATAAGCTTGAAAAAGGCTATACAAAAGCGCCACTGAGAAAATATATGGTTGGCATGCTTCCTGATGATGTAATATGGCGCAAGAATAAGCTTGGTTTTCCGGCACCTACAGAGAAATGGTTGTGGGAAATGCCTAAGGAGTATATAATGGAGTTGCTTGATAATGCGAAGAGTGGAGCATTCTTTAATATCAGGAAGCTGAAGAGTGACTATCTGAGACATAAAGGCGATGCATCAATGCTACAAAAATTTATTGCTGTTGAATTATGGATGCGTGCATTTGAATTACGGAGTGAAGCATAATGGGATATTATTTAGCTAAGATTTTAAAATATTTCAGACCTACAGCAATAAAGGGAAGCACTATATCTGATAAGTCGCATATTTCCGGAGGCAATACGATTATCAATTCGAGCATTGGTAGATATACATATACAAGTTATAACACATTTATTTTATATGCTGATATTGGGAATTTCTGCTCAATAGGGGGAGATTGCAAGATAGGCGGTGCAGAACATGCGTGTGGATTTGTATCAACATCTCCGGTATTCAATAACGGAAACAATGTATTTAGAAAACATTTTGCAAAACATGCATTTAATCCGTATAACAGAGTAACTATAGGAAATGATGTCTGGATTGGACAAAATGCTCTTATAAAAAGTGGCGTAACTATTGGAGATGGCGCAATAGTAGGTATGGGAGCTGTTGTCACTAAAGATATAGGACCATATGAGGTATGGGGAGGTAATCCGGCAAAATTGATCCGCAAACGATTTGACGATGATGTGATATCCTCGTTGCAGCAATCAAAATGGTGGGATTGGGATGAAGATAAGATTAGCATTAATGCAAAGTACTTTGATGATCCTAATAGATTTCTTACAGATGGAAGGTTATAAGATATATGAAGATATTACATTGTTGTCTTTCGTGTTTTTATAATGAAAACTACAATTATCAGGAAAATTTTCTGCCAAGATATAATAAGCTTGATGGCAATGATGTTATGATAATAGCATCAACAGAAACATTTACTAATAATAATTCTTTGGGATTCTGCGAACCAATTGACCATCTTAATGAAGATGGTATAAGAGTTGTAAGGGTTCCTTATAGAATCATAATTAATAAAAAAGTAAGTTCTAAGTTGAGGGCGTATGTAGGTGTATATAAGCTTATTGAAGAGTTTGCTCCGGATGTTATACTGTTTCATGGAATAGGAGCATGGGAACTTAAAAATGTTGTCAGATATGTCAAAAGGCATCCGGGTACGAAATTGTACGTTGACACTCATGCAAGTTATATGAATTCAGGTACTAATTTTGTATCGAGAATATTGTTGCATAAATTGTATTATAAAAGTATTATAAAAAAGGCTTTGCCATATGTGCAGAAGATATTGTGCATAGGAGTTGAAGAAAAAATATTTGCACATGATATATATGGTATTGATGATAATGATTTGGAATTGTATACATTGGGAGGAGAAATAATTCCAGATGATAAGTACAATTCAAAGAGGCAGGCTACAAGAAAAGCGTTGAATATCACAGATAGCCAGATATTATTTGTACATTCAGGCAAGTTTGTTAAAGGAAATATGGATAATGACTTGTTTGGTGGCAATATTGAAGCGGAAGAGGTATCAAAGTACAATTGTGGCAAACAGACAAGAGAATTGCTAAGAGCCTTTGAATCAGTTGCTGATGACAGTTTCAGACTGATTATTGCAGGAACATTTGCAGATAATCTGAAAGATGAAGCGCTGGAACTCATTAGCAGAGATTCGAGGATTGAATATGTAGGCTGGAAGAGTGGCGACGAACTGCTTGACATATTGTGTGCTGCGGATGTATATTTGCAGCCTGGAACACATTCAACAACATTGCAGAATGCAATGTGTCTCAGATGCGCTGTTATGGCAAGACCATATTCAACATATAGGTATATCCTGTCAGATAAAGCATGGATGGTAATGAATGAAAAAGACATAAAGAACGCGCTCGAACAGATACATGCTAACCATGCGATAGTTGAGAAGAAAAGAACGGATGCGTTCAATCAGGCTAAAGAGTTGTTAGATTATAATGTCAAAGCAGCAAGATTGTATGTATAAACAGGAGGAGATATTTCTATGATGAAACAGATGTTATTAAAAAAAATCGAAGACAAAGAGATTGTTGTAGGTGTAGTAGGACTTGGATATGTAGGACTTCCACTTGCCGTAGAGAAGGCTAAAGCAGGATTTAAAACTATTGGTTTCGATGTACAAAAAGAAAAAGTTAATATGGTTAATGCTGGTCACAACTATATAGGTGATGTTGTGGATAATGATCTTAAAAAGCTGGTGGACAGTGGCAGATTATCAGCAACCTCAGATTTTAGTTTTGTCAAGAAGGTAGATTTCATAGCAATATGTGTACCAACTCCGCTGGATAAGCATCAGGAACCAGACATAAGCTATGTAAAATCTTCAACAGAATCAATTGCTAAATATCTTAGTAAGAATACAATGGTTGTTTTGGAATCAACAACATATCCTGGCACAACGGAAGAATTGGTTAAACCTATACTCGAAGCTGGTTCAGGACTTAAGTGCGGTGAGGACTTCTATCTTGGATTTTCCCCTGAGCGCGTAGATCCAGGTAATCTTATATATAAGACGAAAAATACACCTAAGGTTGTTGGTGGTGTTGGCAAGGATGCAACAGAGGTAATTGCTGCAATGTATCGTGCAGTGCTTGAAGGGGATGTATATGAAGTGTCCTCACCAGCTATAGCTGAGATGGAAAAAATTCTTGAGAATACATATCGCAACATTAATATAGGACTCATTAATGAACTTGGTCGTTTATGCAATAAGATGGGGATATCAATATGGGAAGTAGTTGATGCAGCAAAGACAAAGCCTTATGGTTTTCAGGCATTCTATCCAGGACCAGGACTTGGCGGACATTGTATACCACTTGATCCATATTACCTTACATGGAAAGCGCGTGAGTATGGCTTTCATACAACACTTATTGAGAATAGCATGGTAGTTAATGATGGCCAGCCGGAATATTGTGTAGAGCGTGCAATGCATATCCTTAATAGGCATAAGAAAGCTATAAATGGAGCTAGAATCCTTGTGCTTGGTGTAGCTTATAAGCAGGATATTGATGATTACAGAGAAAGTCCTGCAATCAGGGTTATAGATGAACTTAAAAAGGTTGGAGCAGATGTTGAATATTATGATCCATGGATTGCAGAATATCGTGAAAATGGTATGTGCGTGAAGGGCCTTACAGAGATTTCGCCAGAAATAGTTGCTGAATATGACCTTGTTATGATAACAACAGCACATACGAATGTTGACTATGACATGATACAGAAGAATGCCAAGGCGGTATTTGATACTAAAAATGTAACGAAGAACCTTGTGAATAAGGATAATGTTGAGGTATTGTAGCATAATAATATACCATTATAAAACATAGAGCGGAGATTGATATGGATTTTACATATAAAGCATATGAAAAAATGGTCACATTGTTAAGAAAAAATGGATATGTTTTTTCAAAATATAAGGATAATAGGATGCCTAATCTGAAAACTGTTATAATGAGACATGATGTGGACATGGATTTAAACAAAGCGCTTCGTATGGCAGTATTTGAAAATCAATTAGGAATTACTTCTACATATTATGTGTTAATATCAAGTGATTTTTATAATGCATTTTCTAAGAATAGTGTAAATATCATGAAGCAAATCATGAATCTTGGTCATGACATAGGATTACATTTTGATGAGCAGAAGTATGAAAGAGAAGATGATTTGCTAAAGTGTCTTGATTCAGAGATTGATTTGTTGGAAAAATATATTGGAAAAAAAATTGATTCGGTATCTATGCATAGACCATCAAAAGATACATTGGATGCAGACTGGGTCATTAGAAACGGAAGCGTTGTTAACAGTTACAGTAAAGAGTTTTTTCAGGAATTTAAATATGTATCTGATTCAAGATGCAATTGGCGTGAAGATATATATAAAATAATTGAATCAGGTGAATTTAACAGATTGCATATCTTGACACACCCTATATGGTATTCTGAGAAACCGAGGAGCATGAACGAGACACTTAAAATGTTTGTCTCAGATGCAGGAATTGAGCGCTATGAAACTCTACAAGATAATATTAAGGATTTGGATTCGGAGTTAACATTGAGACAGGCGCATTTACTTCCAACTGCAATGTCACAGATATGTGATAAAATCTTTGATAGTAATAGATTGGAGTTTACTCCAATTTCACTAGAAGATGTAAAAGAAATTTACGAATATGGCAAAGATAGTAATACGTGTAGATATCTAGGGTGGGGACCATATAAGAATGAGACCGAAGCCGAAAATTTTGCAAAGTATAAAATAGCAGCTGATGATATGCAATGGACAATTAAAGAGAACTCACTAAATAAGGTTATTGGTGCAATTAGATTATATGACGTGGATAAAATTCAAAGATGTGTGAGTATATCATATATACTTAATAAGCAATATTGTGGAAAAGGATATATGACGGAAAGTCTTAAAGCGTTATTTACAGTGGCAGAAAAGCTTGGTTTTGAGTACGTATATACATATTATGTAGAGGATAATATAGCTTCCGAAAAAGTTATGCGTAACGCATCAATGGTAAAAGATGTAGATTATAGCGAAAAGATTTACATAAAAGGAAAAATGTATAGAGAATACAGGTATTATATGAGATTGGGAGAGGGTAGATGATTTTTTAGTAATATATATTCTTAATTTTACCGGTGATTTTGCTTTTATATTACATTCATCGAATCGAACATACAAAAATACAGTATTGCTTATTGAAACATTTTGTTTTATATATGTGGAGAATCTGGGTTTGTATCCTTTAAGCATTTCTAATTTCGTTTTGAACAACAAAGAGTTATTGAATACGGAATTTGTAAATATGTCGATTGGCGGTGGATGGATATAGATAGTAGTATCTTATTTGTAGATATATGAACTGGTAAATATGGATACACAGGACAGATGCTTTAATGACAGCACATTTAAATATGTTTATAATTACTGACCGGATATTGTGATGGTTATATTGAGTATGGTGGGTAAGATAAGAGGAGGCTAACAGAATGAAAGTAGCAATACATCAACCACATTATTTCCCATGGATGGGTTACCTTGATAAAATGGCTAAGGCAGATAAATATATTGTATTAGATGAAGTTCAGCTTGAAGATAGATCACCTATGGTCAGAAATAAGTTTTTGCAAAATAATGGTGAAGAACATATACTTGGTCTAAGCATAAGGAAAAAAGGCTATAGAGAAAAAATGACTAAAGAAATTGAACTATCAGATGTGAAAGATGTTTTGGCAAAGCACAGTCGGTTTATTCAAATGAATTATGGAAAAACAAAAGGATATGATGAGGTATGGCCTGAAATAGAGCATATATTTTCAAAAGATTACAAATATCTTATAGAATTAGATATGGATACAGTGTATGCTATGCGCAAGCTTTTTGCAATAAATACTGAGATGATTTTGCAGAGTGATTTGGATTATGACAGAAGTATGAAAAAAAGTAATTTGATGCTAGCCCTGAGTGAGGCGGTGAATGCAGATGTATATTTGTCAGGGCGAGGTGCAAAAGAATACATGAATGATGAAGATTTTATAAAAAAAAGTATCAAAGTTGAGTATCAGGTATTTAGCTATCCTGTATATAAGCAGATGCATAGTGAACAATTTGTTGGCAATTTGTCGGCACTAGATATTTTGATGCAGTTGGGAATAGAAGACGCAAGAAAAGTTTTTTGGGATAATATTAATGATAAGGAGAATGAACAATGAAATATGCATTAATTGGATGCGGAAGAATAGCTACAAACCATATAAAAGCTGTAGTTAACAATCAGGACAAGCTGGAGCTGTCAGCTGTTTGTGATATAAATGAAGAACATATGGAATCTCTTCTTAGTAAACATAATTTGCAAAATGATACTTCAATAAAGAGATACAAAGATTATAAGAAGATGATAGAAGAGATTAAGCCGGAGCTTGTAAGTATTGCTACGGAGAGTGGAATTCATGCAGAAATAGCATTATACTGTATTGATAAAGGGATACATGTGATTATTGAAAAACCAATGGCTATGAGTATGAAAGATGCTAATGAAATAATTCGTCGTTCTGAAGAAAAACATGTTAAGGTTACAGCATGCCATCAGAATAGATTTAATGTAGCTGTACAAGAGATGCGCAAAGCTCTTGAAGAAGGACGATTTGGAAAACTTTCGCATGGCTCAATTAACGTAAGGTGGAATCGTAACAGAGACTATTATACACAGGCACCATGGAGGGGTACATGGGCTCAGGATGGCGGATGTCTTATGAATCAATGTATTCATGGTATTGATCTCCTTAGATGGACATTCGGGGATGATGTTGATGAAGTTTATGGAACAACAAGACAGCAGTTTCATGATTATCTTGAGGCAGAAGATGTGGGAATGGCTGTTGTTAAATTTAAGAATGGTGCTGTAGCTACAATCGAAGGAACAACCAATGTATATCCTCAGAATCTTGAAGAAACATTATATGTGTTTGGAGAAAAGGGAACAGTTAAAATTGGTGGAAAGTCAACTAATAATATAGATGTATGGAATTTTGCTGATGAGACTGAAGAAGATGCAAAGAATAAAGGCCTTGAAGAGGCTACAAGCAATGTATATGGTAATGGTCATACAAGTCTTTTTGCGGATATGGTAGATGCAATAAATAATGACAGAAAACCTTATGTTGATGCAGTTGCCGGAAGAAATGCGTTAGAGATGATTCTTGCAATATATAAGAGTCAGAAAACAGGATTACCAGTAAAACTTCCACTTGATGATTTTGCTAGCATAGATATGATGGGAGAGTTTTAGATGGCAGATTATTTTGTTCATGAAAGCAGCTATATAGATGACGGCGTTGTGATAGGAGAAGGAACTAAAATATGGCATTTTTGCCATATACAGACAGGAGCAGTCATAGGTACAAATTGTTCACTGGGGCAAAATGTAAATGTTTCAAATAATGTAAAAATTGGAAATGATGTAAAAATACAGAATAATGTGTCCGTGTATGAAGGAGTGGAAATTGAGAATGGAGTGTTTTGCGGACCATCTTGTGTATTTACTAATGATCTTACTCCAAGAGCAAGATACCCTAAGGGATATTCAAATTACAAAAGGACTGTAGTTGGAGAAGGCGCAAGTATAGGTGCCAACGCTACTATTGTATGTGGACATAATATAGGGAAATATGCAATGGTTGCTGCTGGTGCAGTTGTCACAAAAGATGTACCAGATTATGCACTGGTCGCCGGTGTGCCTGCGAAGGTGATAGGCAGGGTAGATGAATATGGTAATATAGTTGAAAAATATTAAATATTTACATTGATATGTGGAGGACTTAACGATGCAGTTTCGCGATTTAAAAGCACAGTATGAAGCTTTGAAAGATGATATCGACAAGGAAATCAGCGAAGTGATATCATCTACATCTTTTATAAGTGGAAAAAAGGTAGAAGAACTTGAACAAAAGTTAGCAGAATATGTTGGAGTGAAACACTGTGTTACATGTGGTAATGGCACTGATGCATTATCAATGGCGTTAATGGCATGGAATATTAAAGAGGGGGATTGTGCGTTTGTACCTGATTTTACATTCTTCTCGTCAGGTGAAACTGTAGCTTTTGAAGGAGCGACACCTATATTTGTTGATGTAGATAGCCGGACATACAATATGGATCCTGCTAAACTTGAGAAGGCAATACAGAAGGTTATTGCAGAGGGAAAACTTAAGCCAAGAGTTATTGTAGCAGTTGATTTGTTTGGACTGCCAGCAGATTATGATGCAATACGGCTGATTGCTGATAAATATGGACTTAAGATACTTGAAGATGGTGCACAGGGATTCGGCGGAGAACTCAATGGAAATAGAGCGTGCTCTTTTGGCGATATAGCAACAACATCATTTTTCCCAGCCAAACCACTTGGATGTTATGGTGATGGAGGCGCTATATTTACAGATGATGATGAAATAGATGCATATCTTAGATCTATAAGAGTTCATGGTAAAGGAAGTTTTAAATATGACAACGTAAGGATTGGCTGGAACTCAAGACTTGATACAATTCAGGCAGCAATACTTCTGCCCAAGCTGGAAGCATTTATAGAATATGAGCGTGACAAGGTTAATGAGTCAGCAGCTAGATATACAGAACTTCTTAAAGATTGGGTCATAACACCTGATTATGACAGTAGATTCATATCGTCATGGGCTCAATACTGTATTCAGCTTAAGGACGAAAGAGAGCGAGATGAGCTTCAGAGGCAATTAAAGGAACAAGGAATACCTACTATGATTTATTATCCAAAGCCTATGCATAGGCAGCAGGCTTTCGACTATCTTACATTTGATGAAGCGGAATATGAGGTGACAAATAGATTATGCAAGACTGTTCTTGAGCTTCCTATGCATCCATATATGGGGGAAGAAGCTGATTTTATTGCTGATAGTGTGGTGGATATCATAAAAAAAATTCGGAATATATAATGACATTTGTAAGGTGCATTGGGGGGATAATGCCAAAGGTGTATAAATTAATAGTTAATGCAGTTAATAAGGTGTCTGAAAAAATTGATATTGAGCTAATATATCAGTTGATGAATAAAAATAAAGGGACTTTTACAGAAATATTAGTTACATATATAATTGCGACAGTAACTAATGTGATAGCGGCAAGAGAGTATTTTCAATTTGGAGAATTCGTTACAGAAATATTGAATATAAGCAACTTCTCAATAATGTTAATGTGGTTAGGAATTGTAATGCTTGCTTTATTCAGGATAATATACTATATATTGGAAAAATTTGTAATCAGAATTCACACAGGATATAAACTTTCAAAAATTTTGATGGATAACACAGATGATATATTTTCTGAAATCAAAGATTATGGTGGATATTCCTGGGGAAAAAATAAGACGCTTATGTGCTGCGATAATCTGATTAAAGGATGGACATCAAAACAGATTGTAATTGATTGTGTCACATCCCATAAGAAGAAAAGTTCAGAGTGGCTTTCTGATAACAATTGGGAGCAGGAATACATTGAATATATGTCAGGAAGTTCAGCGGAAAAGATTATTAGTCATGGCAATAACAATCAAAGATGGATGATAGAAGATATACAGCAGAATTATAGTAAAAATGATAAAAAGATATTTATAAGCCTGCAAAAAACAGATTATTGCACCACTAGTTTTGTATGGAATAAGTTCAGAAGCAAAGATGAGCATTCAAAAAAATTGATACAGCAGGTTTTTTCTATTAAAAAGGGAAGTTATCTGCCACATAGCTTTTGCCTTCATCTCGTAATTGTTACTTCGGATAAAAAGGTAGTAACAACAGTTATTAGTAATAATAAGAGCAATGATTATGCTGGAAGTATAGCTGTAACACTTGGAGAACAGATAGAAGATACAGATTTTAATAATAATACAGGCTTTTGCGATAACTTTGTTGAAAGATGGGTGATTCGCGCATTGAATGAGGAGTTTGGAATTGATGCGTCTCAGTATGAATATATTACGGGTAAAGATTCAATAAGCGTTCTTGCTTTTGACTTTGAGGGAGATATTTACAATATTTCATTGATGACAGTGTTGAATCTGACAGTAACATATGATCAGTTTGCCAGAGAAGTTAATCGTAATCCTGAGAAGGACAAAGAGTATGATGAAATGAAAGGTTTGAATCTAAAGAAGATACCATACATACTTTGGCTTGGAGATAAGCTGGAAAATGGCAAATATTTATACCATCCATCAAGTTATCTCAGGTTATATCTGACATATATTCATTATTATGGAATTAAGAAGTTTGTAAAAGAGTATGAGAAAGCAGGTAAATAACAGCTGTCTAAGGAGGCACGCATGGAAAAACTGGCAATACAAGGTGGAAGTCCTGTAAGGACTCAAAAGATATTTTATGGCAGACAGTGGGTAGATGAAGGCGATGTAAAGGCTGTAGAAAGCGTTCTGGTAAGCGATTATCTGACCTGCGGTCCCAAGGTTCAGGAGATGGAGAGAACGCTTGAAAAATATACAGGAGCTAAGCATGCAGTTGCGGTATCTAACGGAACTGCTGCATTACATTGTGCATGTATAGCTGCCGGAGTAGGTCCGGGGGATGAGGTTATAACTACGCCGATAACATTTGCTGCCAGTGCCAACTGCGCGTTGTATTGTGGCGCAACACCGGTGTTTGCGGATATCAATCCTGAGACATATGCAATCGATCCTGATAGTATAAGGTCTCATATAACTGACAGGACGAAGGCCATTGTGGCAGTGGATTTTACCGGACAGGCTGTGCAGATTGATGAGATAAGGCAGATATGTGATGAATACAATCTTATATTTATAGAGGATGCTGCTCATTCAATAGCAACTAAGTATAAGGGTAAGCAGGTTGGCTCTCTTGCAGACATGACATGCTTCAGTTTCCATCCCGTTAAGACGGTTACAGGCGGAGAAGGAGGAGCAATACTTACGAATGATGATGAGCTTTATAAGAAGCTCGTTCTGGCACATACACACGGAATTACAAGAGATGAAGAGCTTATGGAGTATGCACCGCATGAGGGTCCATGGTGCTATGAACAGATATCCTTAGGATATAATTACAGACTTACGGATTTTCAGGCTGCGCTTATTATAAGCCAGATGTCAAAGCTGGATGCTTTCGCGGAACGCCGTAAGGAAATCGTAAAAAGGTATGATGAGGCATTTGCTGATATGCCGGAGATTATTGAACAGAAGGAGATTCCAGAATCAGATACATGCCGCCATTTATATATAATCAGGCTTAATCTTGAAAAGCTCTCATGTACAAGACGTGAATTCTTTGATGCAATGAGTGCTGAGAACGTACAGTGTCAGGTTCATTATGTCCCTGTATACTGGTTTCCGTATTATCAGCATCTTGGATATACGAAGGGCCTGTGTCCTAATGCTGAGAAGGTATATAGCGAGATTATGAGTATACCTCTTTATCCGAAGTTAAGCGATGCGGATGTTGAGGATGTAATACATGCAGTTAAGAAAGTTGTAGAGAATTACAGAAAATAACAATTGACCAGGCAGGAAGCGTATCAACACAGTCTTCCTGCTTTTTATATGTTATATACCAAGAGTGAAGTTTTAGTTGTTGAGGCATTTCCAACATAATGTTATACTTCTGAATATAGATTGATAGATTTGATGGAAGAGGAAAACACAATGCTTGTCGAAGACAGATCAGTATCAATAGTAGTTCCGATATATAAGACACCGCAATATCTGCCGCAATGTATAGAATCTGTGCTGGCACAGACATATACACACTGGCAGCTTATTCTTGTTGATGACGGCTCGCCTGATGAATGTGGAGAGATAGCGGACAGATATGCACAGCAGCACAGTGCAATTCAGCACAGTGCAATTCAGCACAGTGCAATTCAGCACGATGCAATTCGTGTTATACACAAGCCTAACGGAGGGCTCAGTTCGGCACGTAATGCGGGGCTTGAAGCGGCGGAAGGTGAATATGTGATGTTCCTTGACAGTGATGATTTCCTTGAGAAGGATTTCCTTGAGAAGACTATTGGGGCTGCAGTTAAGGATAACCTTGACATGGTTGTTACTCCTACAAGGAATGTATCTGCCAGAGGAGAATTTATCGAAGACCTTAAGCGGGATGAATATTGGAGAACCTTTGACGGAAAAGAGCAGCTTATCAGATATAATGTGACTCCAAGAATATACAGGACGGAGTTCCTACGGGAGAACGGATTGCGATTCAGCGAGGGAGAACTTATGGAGGATGTGGTATTCTGTCTTGCTGCCAATATGCTTACACACAGGTGGAGGCTGCTTGATTACAGCGGGTACTGTTACCGTCTTAATCCTGAGGGAATAGTCGGGAGTTTTAAAAAGAGTGGAATACCGGATAACAGGATACCATACAGAGGATTACGTGAGGCAGTGCGTCTGGTTAAGGGTAAAAACGGGCGGAGAGATGACAGAATCCTTGAGTACTGCACGGTCCGTATCCTTGTGACGATTCTTTTTGTATTCTGCAGGAGGTCGGATATAAAGACAGTCAGACATATGTGCTCATATACAAGAAAGCTGCTTGAGGAGTATTTCCCTGATTTTGTGCATAATCCGTACTTTGATGTGCGTGGGGAAGAGAATGTGCCGCGATTCCAGAGCCTTGCCGTGTGGCTGTTTAAGATATTATACAGAACCAGGCTGCTTACGCCATTTGCAATTGTGTACACAAGATTGTAAATGCAGCCAAAATAAAGTATAATAAATTGTTTGGAGATAATGATGAAGTTTTCAGTGATTATGCCGGCATACAACGGAATGCATTACATAGACGCTGCGGTGGCGAGTGTATTAAGCCAGTCATATGCAGACTTTGAATATATAATAACGGATGATGGTTCCACAGACGGTACAAGGGATTATCTTGAGAAGCTCAGTAAAAATGATGCACGTGTTAAGGTAATATTTCTTGAGAAGAACGGCGGAATAGGCAATGCCCGTAATACTGCAATACGTGAGGCGGATGGAGAATATCTTTTATTCATAGATCAGGATGATTTTTTTGTGGACGGAGCATTTGACATGCTTGCAGCAGGACTGGGGGCTGAAGCTGATTGTGGGACGAATTTTGCTGATCCTGCGGAGGATGTGTATGGTGCCGCAAATTGTACGGATGTACTGTGCTTTGGCATGAACCGTGTCAGAGAAGACGGAAGCCTTATACAGGCGTTTCCACCGGAGCTTTCGGGAAGTGCATTGAGATGGGATCTGTGTACAGTGTGGACATATGCAGTAAGAAGAAGCATTATTGTGGATAACGGAATAGAATTTCCGGTAGATTCAATGAATGAGGATATGATATTCAGCCTGAGGCTTGCCAGATACACAGACAGAATAGAGCGCATGGATGAATGTCTGTACAGCCACAGGATTAATGAATTGAGTACATCTAATAATATGTCTGCTAAGTTTGACAGATATCCGGACAGCAGAAGACTTGTGTTCGAGGAGTGCAGGAATGCCTACGATGCATCAGGCAGTGCTTCAGACAGGAAGCTTATATTCCTGACGGCTCTTGCATACTACTACTCGATTCAGTTTGGAATATTCAGAAAAGACGCACCGGACACAAAGCTTAAGGAGTACAGGCTTCACAGGCAGGCGCTGGAAGAATGCTTCGGAGATTATCTGCACGGACACAGTGTTACGCTATTCAGACCGAAGTGCAGAAGGTTTATATACAGGCTTGTTGTGTGGGTGTCATACAGAATGGAAAAGTACCTTGGACAGGCATTCTTTGAAAAGTTTATTTTACTGATGGGGAGATAACAGATGCTGTTTAATTCATATATATTTATTTTTCTGTTCCTGCCATTGGCACTTATCGGATATTTTGTGCTTAACAGGCTCGGACGTAATATGTATGCAAAAGTATTTCTGCTTGTAATGTCTTTGTGGTTTTACGGATATTTCAACTATACTTATCTTGCGGTCATAATATCAAGCATTGCCGTGAATTATGCAGTGGTTTATATTATGCGCAGATATCCCGGCAGGAAAAAGTTCTGCCTTGCAGCAGGACTTGTATTCGACATAGGGATGCTGTTCTATTTCAAATATTTTGATTTTTTCTTAACCAATGTAAATGCTGTATTCAATCTCAGCTTTACCATGCGTAACATAGTCCTTCCGCTTGGAATCAGTTTCTTTACGTTCCAGCAGATATCATATGTCGTTGATGCGTATCATGGTGAGACTGATGATGAGAGCTTTTTGGACTATGCGGTGTTTGTAACATTCTTTCCACAGCTTATTGCAGGACCGATTGTGACACATGACGAGCTCATTCCGCAGATTAAGGATGAAAGCCGCCAGAGGCCGGACTACGGGAATCTGTCAAAGGGACTTATGATATTTGCCGCAGGTATGTTTAAAAAAGTAATAATTGCGGATACATTCGGCGGAATTGTGGATTGGGGCTTTGAAGACATTGCGGCAATGTCTTCAATAGATGCGTTTCTTGTAATGTTTTCATATACGATGCAGATTTATTTTGACTTCAGTGCGTATTCGGATATGGCTATAGGAATAGGAAGGATGTTCAATTTTGAGCTTCCGGCGAATTTTAATTCCCCGTACAAATCCTATTCAATAATAGAATTTTGGAGACGCTGGCACATGACGCTTACGCGCTTTCTCACAAAGTATATATATTTTCCGCTTGGTGGTAGCCGTAAGGGCAATATAAGAACATATGTGAATATAATGATTGTTTTCCTTGTGTCGGGTCTGTGGCACGGGGCTGCGTGGACATTCGTGATATGGGGAGCACTGCACGGAGCTGCGCAATGCGTTAACCGTGCATTTAAGACACAGTACGAGAGACTTCACAAGGCATTTCAATGGGTGCTTACATTTGGATTTATAAATGTGACATGGATTATTTTCAGGGCATCATCAATAAGTGATGTGAAGCTGTTTATAAACCGCCTGCTGCGTGGCGGAATGAGCATATCATTAGAGATTGGAGGAGCATTCGGGCTTAAGGAGCTTAATCTCTTCGAGGATATGCTTCATATATCACAATATACGGATAAGATAAAGGGCTTTAATATGCTGTTGTTTTTTGCGGTGACTTTTTTTGCGGTGCTGAACTGCCGTAATGTTCAGGAGCAGGAGCATAAGCTCAGCATATTTAATGCAGTTATTACGGTTGTGGCACTTGTATGGTGTATATGTTCATTGAGCGGTGTTGCGACATTTTTGTATTTTAATTTTTAAATGGTGCTTAGAATTTGACTTTTAGAAAGGCTGTAACAGGTATCCGGAATGAAGGCGAAAAAATGGCTATTAATGACGCTTGGAATAACTATGGCAGTACTTGTGGCAATGACAGCGGTTATGGTATATATTGATCCGTATTTTCATTATCACGGACCGGTTGAAGGCAGGCCATATATGCTGTATGGCAGCGGGGCATATGAAAAATATTACAACGACGGAATCGGGAAGCATTTTAAGTATGACGCTATGATAACCGGAAGTTCGGTGACGGAGAACTTTATGGCATCGCAGGTTGAAAACTTATGGCAATGCAGGACTGTCAAGACGTGTTTTGCAGGCGGTACGCTGCGGGAGGTTGATGAGCATGTTAAGCGCTCGCTTGCCGCTAATGCCGGTGTCTCAATGATAATAAGGGGAATTGATGAAGATAAGCTGCTTAATGACAAAGATGCAATGCCGTCTGATCCTCCGGAATATCTTTATGATAATAATCTGTTTAATGATGTTAATTACATATTTAATAAGGATACATGGCTGATACCATTAAGATATAATCTGCAGTACATGAGAGAAAATCATGCATCGACAAGCTTTGACAATTACTCAAGCTGGTCCGTTAAAGCAACATTTTCAAAGAAAAGGACATTATCACAGTACGAACGTCCGCAAAAACAGGAAGAAGCTGCCTATACACAGGAAATTCACGACAGTATACAGGCGAATATAGACCAGAATATAGTGGCGACTGTAAGGGATAACCCTGATGTGGCATTTTATTATTTCCTGCCACCATCTTCGATATGTCAGTGGGATGAGTGGAATCAGAAGGGTGTACTTAAGATTCAGATAGAAGCGGAGAGGATGATGATTGAGTCACTGCTAGCATATTCCAATGTCAGGATATACGGATTCTCAGACAGATTTGACATGATAACCGATCTTGATAATTATATGGACAAAGAACATTTCAGTGATGAGATTAATGATAAGATTATAGACTGGATTCATCAGGATGCAGGAAGGCTTACTAAGGATAATTATATTCAATACATTAATGCAATATCGCAATTTTATACAAGCTATGATTACGAGGAAATATTTAATGGGTGACGGGTTTACTGGTAAAGTTGAACATGGCGTGAAGATGCTTATAATGGTTCTGTGGTCGGTGATAATGCTGGGGCTGTTCTTTGTATGCATAATAGAAACGGTAGACCTTGTTGGTGACATGGATGTATCATTCAATTCAGACTCTCCGGTTATTAATATATTATGTATACTGGTCTTTATGCTGATAGCAGCAGCGATAACATTCATGGTTAAAAGATTTATACCTGACAGAGTGATAAACAGTATTAAAAAAAACAGGAATATAATTGGAATTATTATAACAGTTGCAGTTGGAATATTCCTTGTATGGTGGATTTCGATAACGCATTATGAACCGGTATCAGACCAGATACTGTGCTTTGAGATGGCCAGGCAGTTCATTGATGGTAATTACAGTAACTGGAGTACAGGATATATGTCAGTATATCCATTCCAGAATGGAATAGTTATGTTTGATGTAATGCTTCTTGGAATGTTTGGGGACAGTGCATATATAGCTTTTCAGTATGTCAATGTCGCATTCTTTATAAATGCAGTAGTTTCAATGTATGTTATCAGCAGATATATTTTTAAAGAAAATTCAAGCATATGGACGTGGCTTGTAACAGTGACATTTTATCCGTTTGCAATGTATGTTGTATTCTGTTACGGAACAATGACAGGCTTTTCGCTTGCGATGACAGCAGCAATGTTTATGTTTATATATTTTGACAGGCGTAAGCTTGTGTATATGATTCCATGTGGAATTGCAATGACGCTGTCACTTATAATGAAAACTAACTATGCAATTGTCCTTGTAGGAATAGCACTGTATCTTCTTTTTGATTCGGTTATGACAAAGAAGCTTAAGAGTACAATTGGCCTGGTTATCGTACTTGCCATATATATAGCAGGGAGCAGGAGCTTTAATATTGCCGTGGAAAAGCTGACGGACACGCCGCTTGCGCAGGGAATCCCTAAGATTGCGTGGGTTGCAATGGGAATGAACGAATCAGTTAATACTCCGGGATGGTTTGATAATTATAACGGATATGTGTATGAAAAGAACAACAGGGATCAGGATGCCACGGTAGCGGAGGCAATAAGCCATATAAAGCAGCGTGGAAAAGCTATTCTTACAACTAATCCATTAAGATTTTACTATAAAAAGATAACAAGCCAGTGGAATAATCCCACATGGGAGTGTTTTGATATGCAGGAACGCGAGTCACATACGCCGGATTATGCGATAAAGGCAGCAGTCAGGGATGGCAATAATACAGTCTGGAAAGAGCTTATGAATATAGTACAGACTCTTATTAACTTTGGTGTGCTCATATATATTGCAGGGTGCTGGAAAAGATTTGACAGCCTGACGGTGTATGAATTGTTTAATGCAGTGCTCATGATAGGCGGCTTCGTATTCTTTACATTCTGGGAGGCAAAGAGCCAGTATGTGGCACCATATTATTTTGTTATTATTCCATATGCGGTCATAGGATGGAAAAGTATGATAAATAAGATATCTGATATGGCATCAGAATTGGCGGGTAGAAAGAAAAATGAATGACACATTTCCAATTAATATAGAAAATTTTTTAAAAGTTATAATAATGGCAGTATGGACTGCTATAATGTTTTTATACAGATATTTTACCGGGATAGAATTGGGCAGGGGCATGCCAAAGGTAACATGGGTTGCAAGGGGGCTTAATGATTATGGCAAAAGGCCGGTATACAGTCCCATACTACTATCTGCTCATTCCATATGCAGTTATGGGGTGGCAGCAGCTGATAAGAGGTAAGAATAATGGAAAAACATCATGACAGGGCAGTCTGCGTTATGAGCGTCGGAGGCGGTAAGTATCTGGAGCAGTACAGGATAGTCGAAAGGCAGATGCAGCAGTATGCTGCGAGATGCAATGCAGATTTTGTATTTATTAATGACTGGATAGATAAAAGCAGAAAAAGGGATATATATTCACAGAAGCTCCTTATAGCGGATTATCTGCGTCAGTATGAGCTTGCTGCATTCTTTGATCTGGATATAATTATAAATCCCGTCTGTCCGGACATATTTGCAGATATTCCTGATGAGTGCGGACTTGCGGCGGTTGTTAACCCGCGCGGTGAGGACAAGTTCAGGAAGATATATGCAGGTAATGAGCGTATACTTAATGAGACAGTGCAGGATTATTTTACGTCAAGAGGATTTGCACCGGATAACAGGCTTGTCGGTAATATTAATGGCGGTGTGCTTGTGTTCAGGCCATCACTGGTAGCGGATGCATTTAAGGAATATTATTATTCCGGGCATACACAGGGTGGCTATACGGCATATGAGGAAGCACCTATGGCATATTATGCGCAGACACACAACATGTTTTATGCACTTGATGACAGGTATAATAAGATGCTTCCGTTTGAATCGGGAAGAGAAGAATTCTCGTGGATTTATAATATACATCACAACAGATTGTATATGATTGCGGATAAACTTATCACAAAGATATTTCATAAGAGGAACGCGATTGTTACCGGAAAGCATGTCAGGTTTGTAACTGCACTCATCAGCGAAGGTGCATACATGGTTCATATGAGCGGCGGCTTCTACAGCATGGCGGCTGCCAAAAGACTTATGAAGGATTTGGGTTATGAAGGACAGAATTAAAAATATGAGCGACATTGCCAGAACAAGGATGATGCTTGTTATTGCGGTAACGGTAATGTTTGTCATTGTGTATTGGGGATATATATTCGGCGGAAGGTATCTGTTGTTCAAAGATGCAGGAATGGATACGATATGCCAGTTTTATCCAATGTATATACATGTGATAGATTCCATAAAAGAAGGAACATTGTCACTGTGGAACTTTGAGTGGGGGCTTGGATGTGACACTCTTACACGCCAGGAGTGGATAATGGATCCGTGCGCATGGGTAATCATAGGTACCGGTGTGGTATTTGGAGTTGAAACGGTAAAGAACATGCTTCTTGTGATGCAGTTTGTAAAGATTATGGCATGCGCTCTTATATGCTTTGAGTTCCTTAAATATTATGGAGCATCGGTAAGAGCACGTTTTATTGCATCATGCCTGTTTGCATTCAACGGCTGGATTATGCTGTGGGGGCAGCACTATTATTTCGGAATGGCATGCGTGTATCTCATTCTGCTGCTGTTATTGGTCGAGAAGCTGATAGCGGCGTATCAGGAGCAGCGTGCAATGAAGCGGTATTATCTTGCAGTCGGTATTACTGTTGCGCTTATATTTATATACAGTGTTTATTTTGGATACATGATTGCCATATTTACATCTGTATATACAATACTGAGAATGATATATGTTGATGGAGTTAAGACGCTGTGGCACAGGCTTTGGCCGGTTATTGTGACTGTAGTACTCGGAATGCTATGTGCTGCATGCATGATAGTGCCATATGCGGATATTGTACTTAATGTAAGTACAAGAGTTGAAGGAAGTCTGTGGCACCGACTTTCGCAGTATCTTTCGCTGACATACGGAATGAATTATTACAAGGTGCTCGCCGGGAGGATAATATCCGATAATACATTCGGAATACTCGGGATAGACCAGAAATATTACGAATTTCCACAGCTGTCATTCTCTGTGCTGGGAGCAATAGTTCTTCCGCAGGCTGTGTGGTATGGAATTATCAAAGACAGGAACAACGTGGAGCGCAGAAAATGGATACTCAGGATTGTCATGCTTATACTTATGGTGGCAGCTGTAACAGTTCCGATGGTTGGGGCAATATTCAATATAGGCTGTGAGTCACTTGTTGAAGGAATTCCCGCCATGAGATTCACATATGTGCTTATGCCGCTTATGGCTGTGATATATGCATTGTTTATTGACAGATGTGTTGAACGTAACGATATTAACAGATGGCTGGCATCAGCCGGCGTGCTTTTTGTTATCCTGATTAACTACTATGCATTCAGACATTACAGACTTCAGTACAAATGGATTAACATAGCTATAATAGTGCTGAATATTGCTGTCATAGGAATACATTACACAACAGGAAAAGTCAGGATTATGCTGGGGCTTCTTATAGCCGGGGCGTGCTTTGAAGGATATGTTACCAACAATGTAAGATATACATACGACCGCACAACGGAATGTATTAACAGTACAGATTTTCACGGCAGGGATACTACACATATTCTGGAATATCTGAAAGAACATGATGACAGTTTTTATCGTGTTGAAAAGACATACCATGATTTTTCAGCAACGGGAGATTCGCTTCTGCAGAATTATGCACCGGTAAGCATGTACTGTTCAACTATGAGCGGAAGCCTTAAGACATTTTATGAAAAAATGTATCCGACAGAAGAATACCGGTATATTAAACATGACCTGGACGGTGCGCTTTATGATGATGCATTTGCAATCACCAATACAAAATACATTCTTTCATGGACAAAGCTTGACTGGGATTATCTTGAAGAAATATATGAATATGACGGGACATATGTATATCGCAATCTGCATGCAGGTTCAATTGCAAGTCTGTATTATGATGGGAAAGAAGCTGACAGAACTTCGCATTTTGTCAGAAAGACGGATGCATGTGTTGAAGGAAGTGTAGATGCAAAAGAGGATGGTACGTTAATGCTGGCTATTCCATACAGAAAAGGATGGAATGTGTATGTTGACGGAGTCCGTCAGCAGATTCGGGAATATGATTATGCATTTATAGCAACTGATATAGAGGCAGGACAGCATACTGTAGTCGCAAAGTATGAGAACAGGCTTTATGTAATCGGAGCTTTACTCAGTCTTGCCGGAGTGGTTATGTTTGCAGGATGGGTAGTGAAGTTATGTTAATATTAAAGATGGTGTTATTAGTGCTGTGCAGTGTGCTTGCGGCAGTGCCTTTGGGCAATATGATATTCAGACTGGCCGGAATTAAGAATGAATCTGTGGCGTCAATGTATGTTGCGGGCATAATATCCAGCATGGCTATATATGAAGTAGTATACTTATTCCTTGTGTTCAGATACGAATCCCTTTCAAAGACAACTTTTATATGGGGAGCAGTAATGTTGCTTTTTATAGTAGCAGGAATAGTTACAGGGATTGCTTACGGAAAAAAGAATAAAAATCTGCATGACGGATTTACGGGTTATTTTACGGATATAAGAGTACACCATGTTATTGCTGTATGTGTATGTGTGGCATACATTATATTTACGCTGGTGTATCAGCGGGAATATACAGATGATTCGCTGTTCGTAGGAATGGCATCTACGGCATATTCAACAGACACACTTATAAGATTCAGTCCGTTTACAGGCAGACAGATAGAGCTTAGTTATGTAGCCAAATATATTTTGTCAGGATACCATGCATACATGGCGTCAGTAAGTGCAATATTCGGGATGCAGCCTGTAGTTATGATGCACAATGTGCTGCCCGTAATTATAATAGCTATGCATTATATAGTTTGTTACGGGCTTGCCAGTGTAATCCTTAAAGATAAAAAATCGGCAGACTATGCAATTATTTTTCTTACAATAATTGATTTATTTTCTATGTACAACAGATTTGAACTTACAACCTCTGCATGGCTTTTTACAGGTCCCTGGTATGGCAAGTCAATTATAGGCAATGTTATCATACCGGTATTGTGGTATTATCTTATACGCATTATGGATGAAGATGGCAATGCAAAGTCAACTAAGAGAATGTGGGGGCTTGTTGCGGTTGTGCACACTGCAGCAGCACTCATAAGCACGTATGGCAGTATAGCTTCAGCAACGTTAACTCTTTGTATAACAGTTTATTATATGATAAAGAACAGGCGTCTGTCGTATGCATTGGGGTTTGTAATTTCCTCAGTACCATCAATCGCGCTTATGTCGTTCATGTTATATATGCAGTATATGGGGGTTAAATGGTAATAAATGATGCATGAATTTTTCAGCCAGCTGGGAATAACTTACGGATATTATTTTGGATACGGATTCCTCGCACTGCTTCTGGTGGCCGGTGCTATGTGGATAATATATGCGGGAACAGATGTACAGAAAAGAATACTGGTGGCACTGCCTGTATGCGTTATAGTGCTTACGCTGCTGAATCCGGTATACTATAAGCTTGCAGGTCTGACAGCTGATTATACATATGCAAGATCGTACTGGAATGTACCGTTTTTTTTGATACTTGCATGTATGTGGGCTGCACTTGTAAGAAAGACCGGTAAGAGTAAGGGAATAGGGATTTCAGCTGTAATGGTGCTTATGATTCTCTTATGGGGATATGGGTTAGGCTCTGTTAACAGAGAACATAATCTGTTTTATGTAAGAGATAATATTTACAGAGTGCCGCAGAACACTGTAGATATTGCAGATATGATAACAAATGATTGTGACGGTGAACCGGTTGTATATGCTCCTGCGGATATATGCAGATTTATGAGAACATACGATGCGGATATAAAACTTGTATACCATGACTGGTGGAAGGAACTGTCAATAGATTACGGAACATATTCGGTAGATGATGAAGAATTAATTATAAATTACCAGACGGTATATGATTTTATAAACTCTGACGAGATTAACTACAAGGCAATAATGCAGCTTCAGAAGCTTACAGGCTGGAATTACGTTGTACTTAAAGAAGATGGCAGCCGGTCTGTTATGCAGACGGAATACGGGCTTGTCAGACTTGGGACGGTTGATGGTTACAATATATACAAAAATGCTTACTAGCTGGTTTACATGCAGGATTTGTGCCTGCGCACAAACCTGGGATGCCCTGAAAAACGGGCAGGAATGGAGATTAGTATGATATCGGTGTGTGTATTTATATTAGTTGCGGCAATATTGCCATATTTTTGCGGCTGTATGCTGAAGTGTCTTATTAAAGACAAAAGTATTGGTCTGATACATACTTATATGGTCGGATTTGTCGGACTGTGGATGCTGTTTGCAATTGTGCAGATACCATTAAAGATATTTAATGCAGGACTGAATATAATGGCTGTAGCATACCTGTTTGTGCTTGCTGTATTAATAGCAGCCGGTTGTGTCTTTGCGGATAAAAAGCGTCTGAGACATCTGCTTGAAAAAAATATACGGTTTGAACGACAGAATGCTGGTACATATGCGCTTATGGCGGTTATGATTGCCGGAATAGCGGCGCAGATAGCTGTGGCGGTAATAATCCATGAAAATGTCGTATATGAGAATGACTATGTAACAGCGCGTGCCATGCAGATATATACGGATGGCAGATATAATGGCGGGATTAATCCATTTACCGGACAGAATACGGACGGAATGCCGTTTGGAATGATTATGTCATGTTCAGCAGAATTTGTAGCCGTGATATCATATATTTTCCGCACAACACCTTTGACAGTGGCTAATCTGTATATTCCGCTGATTATTATTCCGGTGGTATACATGTCATATTATATTATGTCATTTGTGCTTTTTAAAAATAAAAATCACAGGTATATGTTTCTGACAGCGCTGTCACTTCTGTCAGTATTCAGTAATTATTCACTCAGACCGAAGGAGTCTCTGTGGAACCTGATGCTTATAAACAGCTGGAACCCTGATGTTATGGCTTGCAGCATACTTGCGGTACTTGCATTGTATTACGCTATTACAACAATACGTGCAGAGATAAAGTGGCATGATGCAGAGCTTGAAGCCGGTTCTGAAAAAGCAGATGCCGCATACAGGAATGTTGTTAGAAACAAAAGTATCTTCAGCTCAAAAAGAGTATATCTTACAGCAACATTATGCGCACTCTGTTTTACGTCTGTATATGGAATCATAATAAGTACGATTATGTGTGCGGGAGTATTCGGATGCTATTATGTTGCTAATTACGGCATGAATGGGATGCATATCAGAAGTTATGCGGCATCATTTGTTCCGTGTATTGTATACATTGCTGCATGTGTTATATACAGTGCAGCTACACATAATATGGGCTCAGCAGCCGGTTTCTGGAATAAGTATGCCGGATACATAAGCGGAATGTTTGTTAATGATTTCATGACAAATATGTATCTTGTGATAACCATCCTTGCTATTGTATATATTGCAATGAAGAAGAATAATTCCGGAAAAATTCTGTTTGTCTATATAACTGCAATTACTTTTTTAATAGTGGTGCTTAATCCGTTAACGTATTTAATATTGGGAGTTATTGCACCTGAATATTGCAGCGTAACATTTTGGATCATACCGTTTAATGCAGCGGTAGCTTATGCGGCTGTGGATATAATATGCGGCATTTACGGGAACAGGCCGCGGATTACCGTATGCTGCATATGTGCGCTGATGGTTGTGATGATAGTGGCGTTTATGCCGGTATACGGAAATAATTTTGCATGGCAGAGGACAAGAAAACCTGATAAGATATCTGATGAGACAAAACAGATATGCAGGATAATCGGGGATGACGGTCAGGATAAGAATGTTATAGCACTCAATGAGCTGTGCTCATCACTTAGAATGTCTGACCAGGGTATAAAACTTTATTATTACACAGATAACAGATATGCTGTCGATGATGACAGGGATATGTATGTATATCTTAATCAGGACGAGCCATATCTTCAGGGAATAGTGCAGAATGCAAAACGTGCCGGATATAATTATGTTATATTCAGAAAGGGAGTGTTAGACCCTAACTGGTCGTCTGTGCAGTATCATATATGGCCTGTGGGTTCCACGGATAATTATGATGTTTACAGTATAGGATATTTTTAGAAGTTAGCTTTATCAGTATGCTTAAGGTATGCTGATAAAGCTATTTGTGTAATTATATGTTATATGGTAAAATAAAAAGATAATATGTACGCGGCAATCTGTCTGAGTGCAGCCCGCGTAGTGCGATTAACTTTGTGCAGGAACGGAGAATATATGGAGAATCTGATAAAGCAGTTAAAACTTTGCAATAAAAAATTCCTCGTGGTTGGAGATGCAATGCTTGATGTGTATCTTCACGGTCAGGTCTCAAGAATATCACCGGAGGCACCGGTCCCGGTATTCAAATATGAGAGCAGGGAGAATGTGCTTGGTGGTGCAGCCAATGTGGCAGCCAATGTGGCGGCAATGGAAGTGGATGTGGCACTTCTTGCGGTTACGGGCAATGATGATGCCGGACGGCAGATAATAGAACTCCTTGGGAACAAAGGCGTGAAGACAGATCTTGTGCTTGCATGTGATAACAGAATTACAACTATGAAAGCAAGACTTGTATCATCAGGCCAGCAGATAACAAGAATTGATAACGAGGATACCTCTGATATAGATGACACATGTGAGAATAAGCTTGCAGACATGCTTGAGGCAGCAATCGACAGCTATGATATCGTGCTTATGTCAGATTACCAGAAAGGCTTGCTGTCAGACTCATTTGCGGCAAGGGTTATAGATATTGCGCGTAAGCATGGGCGTAAGGTCATAGTTGATGTCAAGTCTAGGAATCCTGCCAAGTATGCAGGTGCATATCTTCTTAAGCCTAACCGCAGGGAGCTTGCATATATGACAGATATGCCGGTCGGGACGCATGATGAGGTAGTAACTGCTATGAAAAAGCTTCGTGAACTTGCGGGATGCGAAGCTGTTATAGCAACCTTAAGCGGTGACGGAATGATGTATCTTGACAGGGATGGCAGTGTATACGAGTCTAATGTTGAGGCAAGACAGGTTCGTGATGTTGTCGGTGCCGGAGACACTGCATTTTCATATATAGGACTTGGAATTGCCGAGAACTTAAGACCGCAGACAGTAATCACACTTGCTAATGCAGCATCATCAATCAAGGTTACTAAATTCGGTACATCGGTGGTTACACTTGATGAACTTGAGGATATGTTTGGTAGCAGGCCGGCTAAGATCCAGACACTTGACGGACTGCTTGAGCAGCTTGCCAGATTCCGTGAAAGAAAGCCGGGGGCTAAGATTGTATTTACAAACGGATGCTTTGATATTCTTCATCTTGGACATGCAAGGTATCTCAAGGAAGCAAGAAAGCTTGGAGATATGCTTATTGTCGGGGTTAATTCCGATGCTTCGGTTAAGAGACTTAAGGGCGAGGACAGGCCTATTAACCATGAGAATGTAAGAATGGCAATGCTTGCAGAGCTTGATTTTATAGATTATGTTGTAAAGTTTGAGGATGACACGCCATATGACCTGATAAAGGCTGTACAGCCGGATATTCTTGTTAAGGGCGGGGACTATAAGATTGAAGATATAGTGGGACATGACATAGTTGAAGCTAAGGGTGGACTTGTCACAACAATACAGCTTGTTGACGGTATGTCCACAACTAACATTATCAATGCCGTTAACGCGGCTCACCACGAATAGCCGGACGGTAGTGCAAAGCTGTAGAGACAGCTGCAGAGGGATACCGTATAATAAGTATTGCAGGATGTGGAACAATGGGAAGTATCTTGAGAAAAGCAGTCATAAGAATGACACCTGTGCTGTGTAAGGCAGATATATGGCAGCTCAGACACAATAATAACAGAATAGAGACAGATGAACAGAGAGCCGCAGCTAAGGGCAGGGTGGCACTTGTAAGGCTTGATGCAATCGGCGACTTTGTAATATGGCTGGACAGTGCGGCAGAATTCAGAAGACAGTTTGCAGGAAGGCATATAATACTTATATGTAACAAGGCATGTAAGGGGATAGCCGAGGCAAGCGGACTGTTTGATGAGGTAGTTCCGGTAGATACTGGCAGACTTAATTACGCCGGCAATTTCCGCTTCAGAAAGGAACTTTCGCATGAACTGGAACGTATTAATGTTGAGCTGCTGATACAGACTGCATTTTCGAGGCGGGTGTATACTGATGTGGTATCTGCGGCAGTAAGGGCAGAGAAAAAGCTGACAATACGTGACAGGTCATTTGATAATGCCTCACAGGGTGCGCTTAAAGCAACAGATACGATATATGACAGTGTTATAGATGCCGGAGACGGACATGTTATGGAGCTGGTGCGCAATGCCGAATTCGTGCGTAAGGTGACAGGAAGCACATTCCGTGCATCCGTTCCGGTGCTCAGGGCTACAGAAGTTCCTGACGGCATGATTCCAGAGGGAGATTATTTTGTTGTATTTCCGGGAGGAAGCTTCAGGGCAAAGATGTGGCCGATAGAAAGATTTGCGCAGGCAGCGCAGTTTATACATGATACTACAGGCTGGAAATGCTGTGTCTGCGGTTCACCTGATGAGAAATATCTTGCCAATGGTCTTACATCGCATTACAATGGTGATGTCATTGACATGACGGGTAAGACAACGCTTCTGCAGTCGATAGAGGTAATAAGGCATGCAAAGCTGCTCATAGGCAATGATACGAGCGGAATACATTTTGCTGCGGCAACAGGAACCAAAGCAGTCTGTGTATTCGGCGGATGGCATTACGGGAGATTCCTTCCGTATAAGATTGAGAACGGGCAGTTATCCGGTGGAAATGACAATGACATCAATAACAATGATATCAATAAATGCATGCCGGCAGTCTGTGTTCATGACATGGAATGCTTTAACTGCAGAATAGTTGACAGAACTTCCCAATGTCAGAAACATATGAAAGATACAGGGCTGTTTACATGTGTCGACATGGTGAGTGTGAAGGATGTAACAGATGTTCTTAAGAATGTGCTAAGAGAGCTGCAGATATAGAACGTGGTTATAAATGCAGCTTTTAACAGTATAATATTGGAGGTACAGACATGATAATAGTAACAGGTGGAGCAGGATTTATAGGAAGCTGTGTAGTGAGAAGCCTTAATGACAGGGGAATTGACGACATTATTATAGTTGATAATATTGCCGAGACTGATAAATGGCGCAACATGGCCAACAAAAGATACATAAAGTATTACAACAGGGATGAGTTCCTTGAGCATCTTCCTGAGTATGCAGGCAGGGTTACCAATGTATTTCATCTTGGTGCGTGCAGCGCAACAACAGAGCGTAACTTTGATTACCTTTACAAGAATAATCTTGAGTACACCAAGACATTGTGGAAGTTCTGCGCAGACAATAATGCAAGCTTCGTATACGCAAGCAGCGCTGCAACATATGGTGACGGTTCACAGGGATTTGACGATAAGGCAGATATAGATAACTATCTTCCGCTTAACGGATATGGATATTCAAAGCAGCTGTTTGATATATGGGTAAAGAAGGAGCTTGCGGCAGGTAATAAAGCACCACGCCAGCATGCGGGACTTAAGTTCTTCAATGTATATGGTCCTAACGAATATTTCAAGGGCAGCATGGCGAGCGTTATCATGCATGGCTTTAACCAGATTAAGGAAAGAGGATATATAGGGCTATTCAAGTCTTATAAGGAAGGCTATGAGGATGGCGGACAGTTAAGGGATTTTGTCTATGTAAAGGATGTATGCAATGTCATGATGTTCCTTATGGATAATCCTGACGTAAGCGGGCTTTTCAATGTCGGAACAGGTAAGGCAAGATCATTCTATGACCTCGCAGCTTCTGTATTTGCGGCACTCGGAATTGATAAGGATATAAGGTTTATAGATATGCCTGAGACTCTTCGCCCAAAATATCAGTATTTTACAGAGGCTAAGATGGACAAGCTCAGAGAGGCAGGATATGATAAGCCGTTCTACTCACTTGAGGAGGGCGCAAAGGACTATGTTCAGAATTATCTGGACAAGGATATGCGTATCTGGTAATTATGAAGAATAAAAATGCAGCTAATGCAATAGCCGTGCTGATACCGTATTTAAGGGCGGCAGCATTTATAGTGCTTGTTATTATGCTTGAGATAGTGCATGCAAAGGCATGGAGCTATGATGAAAACGGACTTGCAGAAGACCAGTTCAGACTTATAGAACAGTCTAAGCAGACACGCAGTGAGGAGAAGCTTATAATAGGCGACAGTGTGGCATCACAGCTATTCGGCAATGATAAAAGGTTTCAGAATGCATATACAATGACAGGCAACTGCTCGGCGACAATGGGAGGCTATTATCTGCTTCTGCGTAATTACATAGAGGCTAATCCACAGACCAAAAGGATAATTATGGTAATATCTCCGGATCTGATGGCTAATGCGGCAGACAAGGATTACTCATACCAGTATTATGTTGTTCCGTATTATACGCAGGAGAATATGCAGTATATAACGGAGGATGTCCAGGAGTATATTGATTATAAGTATGGAGCTGCCGCAACCAGGTGTGAGCCTCTCAAAAAGATAATATACAATGATATGTTTGTGTTGTCACAATACAGGGATTACATAACAGCAACGCGTCCGAAAGAGCGTGAAAATATGCGTATAAGCGCATTGTCTGCCACATATCTGAGGCAGATAAAGCAGCTTTGTGATGATAACTCAATTAATCTTAAGGTAATGTGCTGTCCATTGCAGAGCAACAGAATAATGCGTACATGGAAGGGCTTTGAGGAAGATATAGAAAGATACGGTTTGCAGGATATCCTCAACGGTTACAGTAAGAATGCTACTTATTATGACGAAAAGAATTTTCAGGATGAATATCATTTTAAGGACAGTTTCCTGAAAAAGGGACGGCCGGTTATTCTGAAGAATCTTCTTGAAAGGAATGGAGAATAGTGTGAAAAATAAGATTTTTCACACGCAAGATTTGTGCTTGCGCACAAACCTGATATGCGCAAAAGGCAGCGCAGGAATGGAGAATAGTATGGAAAAAATTCTTGTTACAAGGTCATCTATGCCGCCAATGGAAGAATATATAGAGGAAATAGCTTCGATATGGGACAATCACTGGCTGACCAATATGGGAGAGAAGCATGTAAGGCTTGAAAAGGAACTTAAGGAGTATCTGGGAGTTGATGACATCACGCTTTTCTCTAACGGGCATATGGCACTTGAACTTACGCTTCAGGCGATGCATCTTAAAGGGGAAGTAATTACCACTCCGTACACATTTGCGTCAACAACACATGCTATAGTAAGAAACGGACTTAAGCCGGTGTTCTGTGATATTAATCCGGATGACTATACTATAGATGCTGATAAGATTGAGCGGCTTATAACAAAGGATACATGTGCTATTGTTCCTGTACATGTATACGGCAATATATGTGATGTCGACAGGATTCAGGAGATAGCTGACAGACACGGACTTAAGGTTATATATGATGCCGCACATGCATTTGGGGAGACATACAACGGACGGGGTGCCGGAAGCTTTGGCGATGCATCAATGTTCAGCTTCCATGCCACCAAGGTATATAATACAATCGAGGGCGGCGCTGTATGTTATTCGGATGAAGAGCTGGGAAGGAGACTGTACCGCCTTAAGAATTTTGGCATTATGGATGAGGAGACGGTTGATTATGTCGGAGCTAATGCCAAGATGAATGAATTTCAGGCTGCAATGGGGCTTTGCAATCTTAAGCATGTTGATGGTGAGATTGCCAGGAGAAAGGCTGTTGTAGACAGATACAGAGCCAATCTCGATGGTGTCAGAGGTGTGCAGCTTTCAAAGGTTCAGGATGGCGTAAAGTACAATTATGCCTATTTCCCTGTAGTATTCAATGAAGAAGAATTTGGTGTGACAAGGGATGTGGTATTTGAGAAGCTTGCAGAGAATGATATATTTGCAAGGAAGTACTTTTATCCGATTACGAATACATTTGAATGTTACAATGGAATGTTTGATCCGAATGATACGCCGGTTGCACTTAAGATTTCAAAAAGAGTGCTTACACTTCCGTTATTTGCTGACCTGCCATTATCAGATGTTGACAGGATATGTGATATAATAAAAGACTGTGCAGAGTAATGAATGGAACGAAATGGAGATTGGAATTAATGAGGAATTGGAATTATTACATTAAAAAAACGACAGCAATTATGATTGCCTCAGGAATGGTTGTCATGACAGGATGTGCAGATAAGGGGCAGGGCGCTGCTGCAGATGCATCAGGTCAGGCAGAAACTGTAGTGCAGGCCAATTCTCAAGGTCAGGATAACAGGCAGAGTCAGGATGTTTCTTCTGCACCGGATCAGACAGAGACAGAAGCCCGGACAGAGTCAGATAAAACAGAAAAAGCTGTTGAAGAGAAGTCTGAAGTAAAACAGGCAGAGACTGAAGCTGTAGAACAAAATACAGAGAAGGAAACAGATTCTGAAACAGAGACCGAGGCAACAAAGGCTCCGGTTGAAGTGAAACCTGTATACAGAGTGACACCTGAGACGGAAGCCGATACAGAGGCACCTGCCCGGACGGAGGCTGTCACGGTGGCAGCACCTGTACAGACAGAAGCCCAGACTGAAGCTGCTTTTGTATCAGCAGGTAAGCTTACAGCACCTTTTGGAATAGCATTCCTTGGAGACAGCATAACGGTAGGATATAAGAGTGGTTACAGCTATGCGGATGTTGTCTGCGAAGATCTTGGATGTGTACAGTTCAACTATGGAATATCGGGTAATACGCTTGCAAGCAATGGCGGAGAAGGCTTTGTTGAGAGATATAAGTCTATTAATCCTGACTGCAGGGTTATAGTTGTATATGGAGGTTCTAACGATTACTACAATAATGTTGCACTTGGAAGTCCGGATTCAACCAGAAAAGACGAATTCTACGGCGGACTCAAGAAGCTGTGTTCAGGCCTTAAAGAGAGTTATCCGGATGCCAATATAGTATTTCTTACGCCGCTTCCGGGTGAATTTGGCGGTATGCATAATTCGAGCAACAATGAGACAGGAAGTTCGATGTGGGATTATGTAGATGCAATGCAGAAGGTATGCGCAAAGTATGATATTCCGGTCATAGATTTGTATCACAATTTCAGCATCAATGCGGATAATTATGATTCATACACATCAGACGGCCTTCATCCTAACGAAGAAGGACACAGCCTGATTGCAAAGGCAGTTGAGAAGTATATAAAAAGTCTGATGTAATTAAGCATCGGTAAAATATGTGTCGAATAATGCGACAGCATACTATAGTTTTGTTTTTTGAAAAATGAGATTATTATAGTAGGCACATATATAACAGGAGGGATGCAAAGTATGGATGACGATAAGATAAGGGTTGCATGTGCAGATGACAATATGGCGGTACGCAGGGTATTCAGGGATATAATTAACGATGAACCTGATATGGAACTTGTCGGAGAGGCGATAAATGGCTCAGAGCTAATATCTGTTATAAAGAATTACAAGCCGCATGCGGTTGTACTTGACCTTATTATGCCTAAGCTTGATGGGCTTGAGGTGATAAGAAAGATAAAGGCTGATGACACTATTAAGAATAAGCCGGTATTTATAGTTGTCAGCGCAATAGGGGAAGACAGGATAATAAGAGAGGCATTTGAGTCAGGCGTTGAGTATTATATTATGAAGCCGGTGGATGGCCCGCTGCTTACAGACAGGATACGGTGGGCACTGAATAACGAAGAGCAACGCCGCAGAAGTGAGGAGCTTAAGAGACGCAATTCATATACTGATATAGAGATAAAAGTTGCAGACATGCTTCTTAAGCTCGGAATGCCGGTTCATATAATCGGTCAGCGTTTTATGAGGGAAGCACTTATAATGACGATGAATGACAGAGAATGTGTAAGTTCAATTACGAAGCTGCTCTATCCTGATATTGCAAGAAAGAATAAGACCACGCCCACAAGGGTTGAGAGAGCTATGAGACACGCGATTGAAGTAGTATGGACCAAGGGCGATATGAAGTGGCTTGAAGAGATATTTTGCAGACCGGCAGGCAATATAGAGGACAGGCCTACTAATTCAGAATTTATAGCAAGAATGGCAGAATATATTTCAATAAGACTTTCTGTTGCGGATAACAGGAATATGGTTATTGAAAGTATTGAAGATGTTAGAGAATTAGAGAGAATGAAGCAGAATGAAATATTTTAAAAATCTCAGTTATCTGAGGGTAATTGCATGTATTGCAATTGTGTGTACACACATAAGCCAGAGGCTTATGCTTGAGGGCAGGATTTATGAGCTCACGCATTACATGCAGCATGGTGTTTATCTTTTTTTTATAATAAGCGGTTTCCTGGCGTTGTATACATATTCGGAGAATAACTACAGCCCTGTAAGATACTGGATTAAAAGGCTGGCAAGAATATTGCCGGTATATTATGCGGTAGTTATATATGATATAATAGTACACGGTTTGATATTAAAAGATATGCCGCATGATTGGGCGGGACTTGGCTGGCTGAGATATATATTTATAATCGGACAGTACATACCCGGAGAGAATCAGTGGCGTAATCTGAGCTTTACATGGACGATTGGCATATTTGTCTTATTTTATATAATGACACCTATTCTTGCCAGAATAATGAAGACATACCGGTCATCACTTGTTGGACTTGCGGTTACATACCTGTGCATGATAGGCCTTGATATCCTGTATGCACGTCTTGAGATTACAAGAGACTGGTTCACACCGCTGTTTTATGTGTTATATTTTATGTTCGGAGCGGTTGCATGCAGGGCAGTTCAGGAGCACAAAGCTGACAGGGCATCACTTTTATTGGCATGTATAATGCTGTATTTTTTTGCAATGTCCAAGTTCAACAGTCCATACACATTGTCATGCCTGTTTACTATAATTGTCCTTGCGTCAATGAATGTGGAATTTAAGAATTCATATGTAAATAAAATGTTTGACGTGCTTGACAGATTTTCCTATGAAATATATCTTGGACATGCGGTGGTAATGGAGATAATAGACATGCTTATGGCATCATACATATTGCCTGAGGCTGCGATAACCGGCATTGCTGTTGTTGGTACGACGATAGTAAGTGTTGTGCTGTACTATGGGGTTGACAGACCTGTCAATGCATTTATCAGAAGGAGAACATGATGTTAAAGAAACTGTTTGGAGAACAGAATATGGGAAGCAAGCAGAAGAATATCTGGCTGAGGATTATCTCGATATTCTGTATTATGATTATAGCCTTTGTGCTGATGCTTACGCTGGTTATGTGCATTCCCAATTCTGCAATAAAGCAGAATTATGACCGCTCAATGGAGGTGTTCGAGCAGGAGGGAGACGGCTGGAACAGAGTATATACATATGCATCGGGAAGCATGATTGATAATCTGACTGACCGCATAATTATAAGCGGGACAATGGTTAATGATAACTGCAGTCCGTTGAGTAATGCCTTAAGCGGCAACGGATACAGCAGATACTGGCACGGATATCTTGTCTGGGTAAGACCGCTCCTCGTATTATTCTCATATCTTGATATAAGGTATATCCTTATGGTTGTATTAATGTTCCTTCTTACAGCATGTACACTTGGGCTTAATGACAGGCTTGGACGCGGTACGGCATGGATATTCACACTCTGCATGGTACTTGCATATTTTATAATGGTGCCATGGAGCCTTCAGTTCTGTGAGGTATTTCTCGTAACGATGACGGCCCTTGTATATATAACAAAGCGTTACAGTGCGTCGAAGACTGTGGCATTCACGGGCGAGATGTTTCTTGTAATCGGAATGGTTACGCAGTATCTCGATTTTCTCACGGCACCGCTTGTGACACTTGGACTTCCGCTTTGTGCAGTGCTTCTGATAAATGCGAAGGAGCTTGGCAGGGATTCAATAATAAAAAACTGGGCTGTACTTATTCATTCATGCATAACATGGGCAATCGGATGGGCAGCAGGATGGGCAGCCAAGTGGATTGTCGGAACTGCAATTCTCAGACGCAATATAATTGAAGATGCGCTGAATCAGGCATCATTCAGGGTAAGCGGCAATGATACAAGCAAGGTAAGCAGAATTACGGCACTTGCCAAGAATATCTATTCCGCAATGCCATTTTCCAATGTAATCGGCAAAGGAGAAAAGGGCGCTATGATTCTTGTCGCAGTGTTGTATATTGCAGTGTTTGTGCTTATGGCTGTGCTTTGGATTAAGTACCGTAAAAAGACTGAATCAGCGGTATATCTGCCAATAGCAGCAACGGCGTTGCTGCCTGTAGCCTGGGTTATTGTTATGGGTCAGCATTCGCAGATACATTTCTTCTATACATACAGAATGTTTATTATTTCGTGGTTTGCACTTCTGACAGCATATGCAGGGTGCATTGACTGGAGGGCATTAAAATGTTCAATATCTGGAATGAAGAAGAACCGCTCATAAAGGAGCAGTATTCGAGAGATAATTACATTATTGCGGACTACAACGGTGAGGATGCCAAGCCATTCTGTGTTATATACTTTTCAAGCAATGGGCTCTATTATCCTAATACAGAAGAGAATTTTGCAAAGTTCATGGCGGATGACAGATTTGAATGGCGCAGATATCATTTTCACAAAGCAAGACGTGAGATATATGTAAGGGATATATACAAACAGTGGTATATAAAGGGAATTAATTCGGAGATTTCATCGATAGATAAGCTGATTGCATGGATTTCACAGAATGTTCCCAAAGGCTGTGATATAATAACGGTCGGTAATTCTGCCGGAGGTTATATGGCGGTTCTTGCAGCGTGTCTTCTCGGTGCAAGATATGCATATGATTTTTCGGGACAGTTCAATATAGAGGATGCGCTCAAAGGCGGTGAAGATAAGAATTCACTTTTTAAAAGAGAATTCCGGACATCAGACATATCTGCCGGAAGAGTATGCAATAACAGGGATTATCTTGATTTGAAAAAATATATCTATGCTTCTCCCGATCTGGATATTTTTTACTTCTATCCGGCTCTTTGTGAAGACGATAAAAAGCAGGCAGAACACGTAGCTGACTGCGGTAATATACATCCATTTTTATTCAGGGATGACAAACACGGCGAAACAATGTATAATTTCAACCTGGACGATGTGTTTGCCATGGAACCGGAACAGATAATGGAACTTTCGCGCAGGATACAGGGGAAGATTATCGGACGGACTGCTTTTTCATTGTATGTCAGAGGTGCAGCAGGAACATTTGCGGCACTTTTTACCCAATTTCAAAAGAAGCTCTTTAAGAGGTAGTAATGAAGAAACTTACTGTTATAATGACATGTTTTAATAGAAAAGATTATACACTGCGCTGCATTAATTCGCTTAATGAGACTGCCGGGCTTTTGGCAGACTGGCGGTTTAATTATGTGGTGGTTGATGATAACAGCACGGACGGAACAGAAGATGCGCTTGTGGAATTATCCGCGGCCGCGGGGACGGATATTTGCGTCCTCAAAGGAAATGGTAATCTGTTTTACACCGGAGGAATGCGCAAGGGAATAGAATATGCCAAGGTACATTGTGCAGACTCAGACGGGTATCTCCTTGCCAACGATGATGTAAGGTTTGACAGCGCCAGTGTCAGCCATATGATTGCAGATATGGATGCTGCGGTACTTGTAGGTGCAACAAAAGATGACGATGGCAGATTCAGTTACGGTGGAATACGTTATGTAAAAGGGATAAAATATATTCCGGTAAAGCCGGAGGATGATGACAGGACATGTGATACTTTTAATGCTAACTGTGTCCTTGTGCCGGGAGATATCTTCAGGGCTTCACCTAATATGGACGAGGCATATAATCACAGCCTTGGAGATTTTGATTATGGTCTTCAGATAAAGAGGCTCGGTTACAGAGCAGAAGTCTACAGGATATATGCAGGTGTATGTAACAAGAACGATGTCAGAGGCACATGGAATGATACCACACTGCCGAGAAAGCTAAGACTTGCGAAAAAGGAAGGAATCAAAGGGCTTCCGCGAAGGGAATGGTATCATTTTCTTAGGAAGAACTTTGGGGTTGCAACGGCATTTACAAGGTCGTTGACACCATATATCAGAATATTACTCGGCAGATAAGCCGTATGGAGGAAATAATGTCAGAACAACGTATTGCAGTTTTAATACCATGTTACAATGAAAGCGTAACTATTAAGAAAGTAGTAGAAGATTACAAAAAGGTGCTTCCGGAGGCAGTTATCTATGTGTACGATAATAACTCAACAGATAACACGGCTGAACTTGCAAAAGAGGCAGGCGCTGAAGTAAGATATGAGCGCAGGCAGGGCAAGGGTAATGTAATAAGAACAATGTTCAGGGATATAGATGCAGACTGCTATGTTATGATAGACGGTGACGATACTTATCCGGCTGATAACGCAAGAGAGCTTGTGGATGCCGTACTTAACGGTGAGGCGGATATGGTAATCGGTGACAGACTGTCATCAACATACTTTACAGAGAATAAGAGACCTTTCCACAATTCAGGCAATAAGATTGTAAGATGGTCGATTAATAAGCTTTTCCACAGCGATGTAACAGATATCATGACAGGCTACAGAGCATTCAGCAGGCAGTTTGTTAAGAGCTATCCTGTATTGTCAAAGGGATTTGAGATTGAGACGGAGATGACTATACATTGTCTTGATAAGAACTTTAAGATTGTTGAGATACCTGTTTCATACCGTGACAGGCCTGAGGGAAGTGTATCAAAGCTTAACACTTTCAGTGATGGTGCAAAAGTGCTTAAGACAATCGGTACCTTGTTCAGAGATTACAAACCGCTTACATTCTTTTCAATAATAGCGCTTATATTTGCAGTTATCGGAATGATATTCTTTGTGCCGGTTCTCATTGATTATGCACAGACAGGAATGGTAGACAGATTTCCTACACTTTTTGTTGCCTGCATGTTGTTTATCGTTGCAGTCCTTATGTACGTTACGGGGCTTCTTCTTCATGTTATTAACAAGAAGCACAGACAGCTTTATGAGCTTTACCTGAATACTATAAAGTAAGATATATAAAAAAGATATGTCGCCCGAAAGTGACAAAGTCATAAGCAGGTGCTTTTAGAGCGGCCGGTACTTAGGCGGTGTCTTGCACCGCCTTATGTACCGCTGCCAGCTCTAAGCAGCGCAAGCGTGCCTGCGTTGATTTGGCACTTTCAGGCAACTATTTAATATAACTGATATACATTAGGTGTGGTTGTGAAGTCCTTCACGGTCACACCTTTTTCTTTGAGATGTTCTGCAAGTTCATAGGCAGGATATTCGGAATCCTGCATTATCCATGCAGGAGAATCAATGAATACGGTCGAAGCGCCTGTGTTATCATAGAATTCATCTGAGAATGACCAGTTGCCGTGATGCCCGGCCTGAATGCAGCCGCATCTGAGCTCACTGCCATACAGTTCTGTAAGAATATCTTCCATCTGGTATTTGATGTCTCCGCAGAATATCATGCTGCTGTTGCCATAGCTTGCTTTGAATACGAGAGAGCTGTCATTGGTTATGTCGTTGGAGTTATCAAGAACATAACGGTCATATGCGTTGTATACCTTAATATGAAGACCGTACAGGTCAAGTTCCTCTCCACGGTTCAGGTGAGTTACATTGTCTGCATTCTTAGTGAGCTTTCGGTATTCCTCAAATACCGCCAGATCGTCCCATTTTTCACCACGGTTTTTAACAACATCATAATCAACAGGGGAGTCATATATGCGGTCTATGGTGATACCATCAGGATTAGCATAAATGGCATTGAAAGCCCCGATGTGGTCCTGATGAGGATGTGTGAGAATCCATGCATCAACGTGGTTATTGTGCATCTTTATGGCATCACGGACGCGCGCCTCGTTGCCTGCCCATCCGCCGTCAACTATGAGAAAATGTCCGGCGCCGTCTTCAAGAGTATAGAAGCCTGCCTGGCCGCCCGTAAGGTCAGAGTACTGTGTGACCGTCCATCCGCTGTCCTTAGCTGCATTATGCATGACATATGCTGCGACACATGCAAAAATAATCATCATTACAAATATTGGCACTAAAAATATAATTCGTATTGCATTAATACTGAGCTTTTTTTCTTTCATAAACTTGACCTCTTTTCCATTGAATAGTATCATAAATAGATAGCGCGAAACAAGTAGCAATAACTTAAATTATAATAAAATATTGTCCGGCAATATAAGCCGGATCCGGATATATGGAGGTCCTGATGGGGAAGACACAATGGCTTGCTGACTTTGCAAGGTCAAGCTGGCAGACTAAGGTTATGAGAAAAATGCTGGATGCAGAAAAGTACGATGCACTCAGGCACAGCTTCTATGAGAAATCATACGGAAAGCCGATTCTCGACAGCGCAACGGTGAACAGACAGCTTCGTGAAAAGCTTAAGAATGGTGAACCGTTTGCAGTTACACGCAATGGTATGTGGGAGACAGGGATACTTGCCAAGATACAGCGGGATATTATGTGGAATAAGGACACGGCAGCAGGGATGGATGATGTATTCACTGACAGGCGGGAGAGAGTGCGTTATTATAACATGACCTGTGAGCTGATGCAGTATGCAGACTATGTAGTTAACTGGTTCAGTATTAACATGGAGTCATATTTTAACAAGCAGTTTCTGAAGAAGAATCCTGGCATGCAGTTCTGTGAAGATAACGGAGTTTCCAACTTTCTTCTTAAAGATCCGGATTCATGGATATATGGCATTGAGGGTAAGAAAGTGCTTGTTGTCAGCCCGTTTGTCGAGTATATGGCGAAGCAGTATGAGAAGAGAAACCTGCTCTGGAATGGTATAAGAATACCCGAATTCGAGCTTCACACTGTTAAGGCATTATTCTGGTATGACGGCTATAAAGATCCAAGCTTCAAAAGCTGGTTTGAGGCGTTTGACTATCTGTATCTGGAATCCATGAAGCAGGATTTTGATATTGCACTTCTTGGATGTTCAACATTCTCGACACCGCTGGCACTTAAGTTCAGGGAGAGGGGAAAGCAGGCAGTACATGTCGGAGGGCCTTTGCAGCTTATGTTTGGAATTAAAGGTAAGCGCTGGGATGCATATTTTACGGATACTTATAATGAACATTGGATAGATCTGCCCGATGAGACCAAGGTTGGTAATGTCGACTCACTTGATATGACAGGCGGAAGCTACTGGTCGTAGCAGAATGCCTGCGGAATGGAGATTAGTATGAATATATTGCTTACATCAGCCGGAAGGCGAGGATATCTTGTTGAATTTTTTAAAAAGGCACTCGGTGGAAACGGGCTTGTGCATGCCGGCAACAGCTCACCGGTATCGCCTGCATTTTACTATGCGGACAGACATGTGGTTACGCCGCTGATATATGATGATGATTACATACCGTTTCTTAAGAGATACTGCAAAGAGAATGATATAAAGCTTATTGTTTCATTGTTTGATGTTGATCTTATGGTGCTTGCAAAGCATCGTGAAGAGTTTGCAGCGCAGGGCGTTACTGTTGTTGTGTCTGCACCTGAGGTAATAGACATATGCAATGACAAGTGGAATACATATGTATTCTGCAGGGATAACGGATTTAACGTGCCTGCTACATACAGGTCGCTTGAAGATGTTAAGAAAGCTCTTGCTGACGGTACAATCAATTATCCGGTAATGATAAAGCCTAGATGGGGCATGGGCTCTATTGCAGTGTTTGAGGCGGATAATGAGCAGGAGCTTGATGTATTTGCAGAGAAGGTGCGCAGGGATATTTTTAATTCGTATTTAAAATATGAGTCGGCAGTTGATGAAGCTTCATGCGTGCTTTTTCAGGAGAAGCTCTGCGGACAGGAATACGGGCTTGATGTAATACATGACCTTAATGGAACACAGAAGCTTACGGTTGTGCGTAAGAAGCTTGCAATGCGTTCGGGAGAGACGGACTGCGCATCAGTTGTAAGATATCCGGAGGTTGAAGAGACAGGAACAAGGCTTGGAGAAGCACTTGGACATATCGGTAATCTTGACATGGATGTATTTGTGGTTGACAAAGTACCATATGTGCTTGAACTTAATGCGAGATTTGGCGGCGGTTATCCGTTCAGCCATTTTGCGGGGGTTGACCTTCCTAAGGCAATCGTAAAGTGGATAGATGGCGAAGATGCCTCAGAAGAGCTTACAATTAAGCAGTATGACAGGATTGCACAGAAAGATATAAGACTTATTGATATAACATTTGACGGGAGAGACTGATGAACACACCTTGCTATACGATTCACCTTGACATATTTGAGAAGAACTGCCGTGAGGTCATGGATGCATTTGAAGAGGCCTGGGGCGGCAGGGTCGAGTATGGGTATTCTGTTAAGACTAACCACGATGCGGGACTTATGAAGTATGCACATGCCAAGCTGGGGTGGTTTATTGAGACAGTATCGCCGGATGAGCTTGAACTGGCATTTAATCTTGGCTTTGATGCGGAGAATATTATATTTAACGGTCCATGCAAATGCAGCAGGCAGGATGCACTTATTAATGCAATCCGTGGTGGGGCGTATGTCAATCTTGACAACCTTGATGATGTGAGTTTTGTCTGCGGACATGTGTCGGATATAAGAGATGTATCAAGAATCGGAATACGTGTGAATTTTAACCTTGAGGCGGAATGTCCGGGAGAGACAACGGCTGGAGAGAGTGTAAGCCGTTTTGGAATAGATGTGGAGAACAAAGACTTTGCGAGGGCTGTGGACATGCTCCGCAGTGCGGGTATAGAGCCTGCCGGACTTCATATGCATACAAGCACAAGGAGCCGCAGTGCAGCTGTATTTACTTCGCTTGCACGCAAGGTTGCGCAGCTTGTTAATGATTACGGACTTAAGCTTCATTTTGTAGATATGGGCGGCGGATATTTTGGCGGACAGAAGGTTGAAGGTAAGCCGTCAATGGAGCAGTACGCTCGGGTCATAACGCGGGAACTTAAAAAGGCACTGAACCCGGAGATGACAACGCTTATTCTGGAGCCGGGTGCTTCGGTCATTGCAACCTCCGTAACATATGAGACATCAGTGCTTTCTGTGCGTGATATACGCGGAACAAAGATAGTTACGATGGATGGTACACTGCTTCATGTTAATCCGTTTATGGCACACCGCAACCAGCCTTACAGTACATCGCTTATTGCTGATTATGATGCAAGACCTGTAGACGAGCATCAGATAATATGCGGCTGCACATGTATGGAGAATGACAGGTTCGCAGATGAGCACAGTGTGCGCAGATTAGAACCGGGGGATGTGCTTTCGTTCAGATTTGCCGGAGCATATACAATGGCATTTAACAGTAATTTTATAGTTAATCCTGCTGAGGTAAATTACGAGTTTTGATGCCGCCTTTCCACATACTTCTGTACTGTGAAGCGGTCATACCCTCAATTCTGCGGAATACTTTGTTGAAATAGCTGGCATCGGCAATTCCGCATTCTGAGGCAATCTCTTCAATGGAGCTGTCGGAGAATCTCAGTTTTTCTTTGGCGGCGGATATGCGCCGTGTAAGAATATACTGGACTATAGTCATCTTGTATTCCTTTTTGAATGCATGTGACAGATAATATTTACTTATAAAGAACATAGAGGCAAGGTCATCAAGTGACAGCTTTTCGGTGTAATGATTGTCAATGTAGCTGATAACGGCGGCTAATTTGGCAGCAACGAAGGAGCTGTCATTTTCTTTTGCACTTATTCCCCGGGTTATGGAGTCGGTGAGCAGATCGGTTATAATACGTGCGATCATTATAGCGGAATCGGCGGTGTGTGTCTCACCAAGCTCAATCAGGCGAAGTATGCGGTCAGTTACGGCTGTGGTGTCATTAAGGCGGAACACACAGCTTTTGCGTTCAGCAAAATATCTGTAATAGTAACCGGCAAGAGGCCCGTTATAGTGAATCCACATAAGCTCCCATGGGTCGCTGTCACTGCTCATGTGTGAGTACTCGCCGTGACAGTCTATAAGTATGCAGTCACCTGAATGGACATCGTGCGTCTCTCCGTTATATCGTATGACACCGCTTCCTGACAATATTATCATAAAAAGGTAGGAGTCAAGTCCGCGTCGTCTGCTCTCATGCGGCTTAAGGCTCTGAAGATAGCCTGCCTCCTGTGCATAGAACATGTTGCGCTTGGCAAAATCGTCGGGTGTTGTTATGACACGCCGCGTATTGGTTACTTCTGATTTGGTATATTTTTCAAAAAATGTTGCCATAATGCCCTCCGTATGGTGGCGTAATTATATGAAATACGTGTTGTATGTGTATAGCAAGATAATACTATTTTGCGGCAATATAGTCAATTGATTTTATAGATATAATGGTCTATTCTAATACACGGCGCAGCAAAATGTGGCTATAATAATGAATCTGATTAATTATGGAGGATATAATGGAAAAGGATGCTAAGATATACGTTGCAGGACATCACGGAATGGTAGGTTCTGCTATATTAAGAACACTTAAGGCACAGGGATATACGAATTTTGTATTAAGAACATCTAAGGAGCTTGACCTTAGAAGACAGGCCGATGTTGAGGAATTCTTCAGAACAGAGAAGCCTGATTATGTATTTTTTGCAGCATCAAAGGTAGGCGGAATTATGGCTAACAGCCTTTATCCTGCTGACTTCATGTATGACAATATGATCATGGAGATGAACATGATTAAGAATGCATACGATAATGGTGTTAAGAAGCTTCTTTTCCTTGGAAGCTCATGCATATATCCAAGAATGGCACCACAGCCTATGAAGGAGGACTGCCTGCTTACAAGTGCGCTTGAGCAGACTAATGAGGCATATGCACTTGCCAAGATTTCGGGACTCCGTTACTGCCAGTACATGAACCGCCAGTACGGAACACATTACATCAGCGTAATGCCTACTAACCTCTATGGACCTAATGACAATTATCATCCACAGAATTCACATGTGCTTCCTGCAATGATCCGCCGCTTCCATGAAGCAAAGGAGAACAATGCGCCTACAGTTACAATCTGGGGAACAGGTAAGCCTCTTCGTGAGTTCCTTTATGTAGATGACCTTGCAGAGGCGTGTGTATATCTTATGAATACATATGACGGAGATGAGACAGTCAACCTTGGTACAGGCAAGGAGATCTCAATCGGAGAGCTTGCAGAGCTTGTTAAGAAGGTTGTAGGCTATGAGGGTAAGATTGAGTACGATACGTCAAAGCCTGACGGAACACCAAGAAAGCTTCTTGATGTAAGCAAGCTTGAGTCACTCGGCTGGAAGTATCATACGGAGCTTGAGGAAGGTATTGCCCTTGCATACCATGACTTCCTTACAAGTGATGTGAGAGTGGAGAGATAAAAGTAAAATAACATATAATGACCGGCAGCAGCCGCGTTATAATAACAGAAAAGCCATACTGTGAGTGTAAGTTGTACATTCACAATATGGCTTTTTTGCAGCTTTTTACGGCTGCATATTTTTAAGAACTCCTGATGTGACACCTATGTAATAGATGTCAGGAATTAACAGAATCAGAAGGGATATTGCAAGCCTTATGCGCATGAGGACAGGATTCTGTGTATATGTCAGTGCGCTGTCACCGGAATCGCCGGCTTCTTTTGGACGGTTGAGCAGTATCAGTGCAAACCCGGCTGCAGTGAATACAGTTGACAGCATAACGGGAATGTGCCATGTCGGGAACTTCTCTATCCAGTAGTTTATATATCTGCCAATGTCAGGCGCTCCGACAGCTTTGTTAGGGCAGAGCTTATACAGAAGCATGTTGCCGTATGTAACACGGCTGTAACACCATGGATACCATGTGTAGTGCTTTATTAAAAGCGCAGACTCAAACATTATCGTAAGCCATGTGTTAAGTCCATAGAGACTTCCGCTTGTGTGAAGCATGATTGTCATGAAAGGAATAAGCAGCACTACCCAGTACGGATAGGCCGGGGTTGCAGTATATAGCAGCATATAAGTTACAAAGCCTGCAAATATAACTTCATGGTAATGCCTTGCCTGTGACATGTCTTTGCGCTTATAGCAGTGGATTACAAGCGCAAGATAAGATACCCAGAATATGGAAACACCGCTGAATACCTGATAATCGGTCAGCATGCTTATAAGACCATCATTGTTGGACAGTACGGCGGTTCCGTATGTGCCGAGTGAGAAAAATATTTTCCAGAACACGCTGAGTGACATGCTTAATGCGAGCTGACCGATAAGCTTTAGCGGATTCTTCTCCTTAAGGCACAGAAGAGGAAGCAGGTAAAGCAGACCGAAGTATTTCATGCTGTTGGCGATTATAAAGCATATCAGAAAATATCTGCGGTTATCATTAAGGTAAAAATATACACCGGCAAGAATAAATATAAGCGCAAGTACGTCATACTGCCCGATGATAAGCAGGCTTGCAAGCAGAGTACAGGACGAAAGGTATGAAAGAACAAGCCCCGGAGTACTCTGTGTGTTACCAGTGATTTTTGCGCTTATCATAATGATAAGACGGCCCGTCACTGCAACAGCAGCCAGAAGCATTGACTTGGCATACAGCATGGCGATAAAGGAATTCTGTATATTGCCGCCGCCAAAATGTTCAATAAGCCACAAAGGAAAGTTCCATATTGCAAATATCACATAGATAGTAAAGTCATATCTTGCATCCATATATGTGCCGAGCGTGTCGCTTCCGCAGTAGATGCCGCCATTATTACCGCCGCAGTACGCATAGAAATCAATAAGCTTTCCGTCAAAAAGCGCATCCCACACAGTGAGACCGTGCCGCATTGTCTCGCAGAAATCCTGATAGGCGTGTGAAGAGAATATAAAGATGCCTATTGCACCAAGGATTATGAATTCAATTAAAAATGCATGGCTAATTTTTTTATCTGTAATATTACTCATTGTAAAATGTTCTCCTTTATTGAAGAGGTATCGTTTTTCAGTATCCCGGATATAGAATAGATTATTGAGATAAAAGTAGCTGCACCTATAATTGAACCGATTCCCAGTTTTGCAAGCATATTAAGAACTTTTGTCACAACAACGCTCAGTATTCCGAAATTATAATCGGACGAGTACAGGCACATAAGCACCGGCCCCGCTATCAATATAATTTTGAGCACGGTATCGGCTGTATCTGAAGCTGCAGTTCCACAATTACCGGTTCTTATCATAAGAAATGCAAACGGCAGAAACATAAGTACAAAATCAGGCGTGATGCTTGAGGAAAATATCATTATTCCGTAAACAGCAGTCCCGCATACCGCCGCGGTTTTTGACCGCGTCATGCCGTGGTAACCGCTGATCAGCGGGCATACGGCAATGAAAAGTATATATGCGAGCCAGAACCAGTAGAAGCCGTCAAGGCAATGCTTTTCAAAAAGCAGGTTCCAGTATTGGAAATCAGGGAGCCAGAAGCACACCGGCTGTCCTGCGAATATATAATGTTCCGTGACATATACTATATTCACCGGAATCAGGCCCGCGATAATCATCAGCAGCCTGCGCAATAATAATCTGACAGATATCCAGGAAAGTATGGGACTGCCGGCAGAAGCTGAGGCGACGGCATTATCTGCCACAATAAGCGCCAGCATTGCAAATGCCGCAAAGTAATTGATCGCAGCCGCAATTCCGAACATCACAACATATAAAGGCCTCTGCCGCGAATTCTCCATTCCATAAAAATACAGTCCCGCACATATAAAAGGAACTGCAAAGACAGCATAAGTAAAAGTCATTGTAATCTCCGTTCCTGCCCGTGTCTTGGGCATCATAAGGGCAAAAGAACCCTTTATCTGGTATTTTAAACATATAGGCATATTATGGCAATAGGCAAGACTGCATATTTTGTCTGAATATGGTATATTAACCTTTATAATTAGTCTTAGTATGGGTTAACCAGATTCAATCTAATAAAAAGCGCCCAGTGTGCGGAAATGAGGAAAGTATGAAAGTCGTAATTCTTGCCGGAGGATTCGGAACGAGAATAAGTGAAGAAAGTCATCTTAAACCAAAGCCAATGATAGAGATTGGCGGTAAGCCTATTTTGTGGCATATTATGAAGGAGTATGCACATTACGGATTTGATGAATTTATCATATGCTGTGGATATAAGCAGTACGTGATGTAGATATAAACAAGCTTCTTGAGTTCCACAGAAGCCACGGGAAGATTGCCACAATGACGGCAGTATCAGTAGGACAGAGATATAGATACATTTTATGCCAGCAGTCAGTTATGTTCTGTTTGTGGGTATCAGAATTCAGATACAAAAGATTTGTCAGTGAGGACATGGATATGTCCGAAATGCGGAGCAGGACATGATAGGGATATCAATGCTGCAAAAAATATACTTGCAGAAGGACTAAGACAAATAGCATAAGAAAAAATAATAAATAGGGCAGGGACTGCCCGAATTAACGCCTGTGAAAGCGGGGGAGTGTGGATAAAAGTACGAAAACTCAAAGGGAATTGCTATTGACAAAACAAGCCGTTACATGGCAAGATTAAATTGGTAATTAATATATAAATTCCGCACTAAAACTGCGGCAAAAGAGAAAAAATGGGGGGGGGTAACAAAATGAAACAAAAGCATGGTAGAAAATCCAAGATTGCGGCATTGCTCGCAGCTTGCGCCCTTACTGTTTCGGCAATGATAGCAGGCGGAACCCTGTCCGTCAGCGCAGACGCTGGAGAAGCTAAAGAAAATGTAGGTGGCATATTTCTTATAAGCGGAGGAACCGCTGCGAACGGAGATTACAGCTATGACGAAAATAATAGCTTGCTGACCATTCTGAAAAGCACACCAATAACAATAAAGAGCGTAAACAATCAATTTGTCAACGCAAAAATCTTTATTAAAAACGGCGTTGATGCGAATATTACGCTTGACACTCTGCGCATCAGACCGACCGACGGCGCTGCTATATCCATGGGCGACAGCTCTGCGAACGTAACCATAACCATTAAAGATGGGACTTCCAACTATCTGAACGGCGTGAATGCGGCAGGCATTGAAAAGCTGTCCGAAAACGGAAGGCTTACAATCACCTGCGAACACGCAGATGAGGAAAACCATCAGTGCAGCGAAAGCTGCGGCTTGCTTGACGCAAGGTGCGGCCAGGGACACGGCGCGGGCATAGGCGCTTCAGGATGCAATTATGGAACCGAAACCGGCGGCATATACATAAAAGGCGGCGTGATCTTAGCTGTAGGCAATGACGGCGCAGGCATCGGCGGCAGCAATTTAGCCGATGTATCCGACATCAACATTTCAGGCGGCATAATCGAAGCACGGGGAGATAATGGCGCCGCAGGCATCGGCAGCGCCACTAACGGCGGCATTGGCTCTATAAACATAAGCGGCGGCATAATTTCGGCATACGGCAGCGCATTCAGAAATTCCAGCGGCAACCACTTTTACGGCGCGGCAATAGGCGCTGCTTACTGCAGCAGATTTGACAGCATAAACATAAGCGGCGGCACTATCTACGCAAATACCGCTTATGACAGCAATGGCACAGGCGCAGTCGCTGTCGGCGCAGGAAACAACTGCAACTCGGACAGAACAGGCATAATCAGAATTTCCGACGGCGTTGTTTACGCAGTTGGCAGCGGCAGCGCTGACGCAATCGGCGTTTCCGACAGCGGAGCAGACCCTGCCGACATCGTAATAGACGGCGGCTCGGTATATCCGAAGTGCGGCGACGACTGTACCGTACATTCCGACAAAATAGGTATGTCCTCCCTGCCGAAGGACTCAAGCGGCAGAGAGCTGACTTTACTGGAAATAGACAATTCGGGCAATGAAAGCATTACCGTAAACAGAAAAGCATATCCGTCAAACAGCACATACAACACCGGTTTTGATAATTCGACAGAGGTTAAAAAGTCCTACGTTTTCATTCCGAAAAGCGGCAGAAACAGCGTAACGGTAGGCAATACAACCACCGACTATATTTACACCGAAAGCGGTCTGGTAAACGCTGAAGATATGAAGCTCGACTTCTACGCAGCAGACAGCAATAAACCACTTGTCTACGGAACAGACTATAAAATTGACGGCATCCCGCTGACAATTTTATCGGACAAGGGCATTACCGTAAAAAATGTTGACCCGACGCAGCCGTGCAGCAACTACATTTACATTGAGAGCGGCGTTTCCGCAAACATTACTTTTGCGGGAATAAATATCCAAAGAGGTCTGAATGAACTCAGCGCTGTTGAAATTGCCGAAAACAGCAGCGGAAATGTAAACATAATCCTTGCCGACAACACGGACAATATTATTTCCACAACCTATAATTGCGCCGCACTGTCCAAGAACTCAGACAGTGCCGAATGCGGAACGCTCACCATATCCTGCCAACACAGCGGAGAAGCCGGCCATATCTGCGGCAGCAGCTGCGGCGGACTTAATGCGGCAAGCTCTAACTACCCTGCGGCTATCGGCGGCGATGATAACAGATCCGCAAGCAACATTGTCATAAACGGCGGCAGAATCAATGCAAAAGGCAGCAAGGGCGCAGGCATCGGCGGCGGTTATAACGCTAAAGCAAACAATATTACCGTCAACGGCGGTATAATCAACGCAGAAAGCGTCTTTGGCGCAGCCATCGGCGGCGGGCAGGGCGGCAACGTTGACTACATTAATATTACCGGTGGTGTTGTCGACGCTGTTATAACCTACAATGCTGACGATACTGACTCTTACGGCTGCGCAATCGGCTCCGGCGCAGACGGTGAGGCAGAAAACATTTATATATCGGGCGGTATCGTAACCGCACATGGCGGCTACAAAAGCTACGCGCTTGGCGGCTGTAAAAATTGCGAAAGCAACCGTAACTACATAATAGACGGCGGTCTTGTTTATCTTGCAGACGACGAGTCTATGTGCCTGAAGCCGTTCAGCAGCGATAAACTCGTAAACAATAGCGGCGATCAAGTCTATCCTATCGCAATCAGCAATCCGAACTGCGAGGAAATCACTATAAACGGCACCACTCAGCAGTACAGATTCCTTAGCAGCTCCGATATGACCTTTTATGCTTACGTTCCCAAGGATATAGCAGGCACTGCAAGCGTAAAGGTAGGCGACAAGCAGTATTCCTACGGTCTTAACGAAGGAATATTCGAGGAAATGGGATCCGACCTTGTTATTAAAGGCGACAACGAAATCCTTGAATACGGATTAGAGTACACTTACCCTGCCAAAACGGGCATACTTACAGTAAACAACTGCGCCGGCAGCGTAACTATACAGAACGCCGATAAAAGCGTTCCAACAACCGACCGTATATTTATCGGCAGCGATGAAGCGCCGTCAACCGTCAACGTTACCCTTAACGGCGTAAACATTTACGCCCCTTGCGACAGCGACAGCGGTACGTACCACCCTGCAATCGAGTGCAATGAATATGTAGCCTGCAATCTTATAATCGACGGCGGCAGCACAAACAAGCTGGTAGCAATAGACAGCGAAACAACAATCTCAGTAGGACGCAGCCTGACTGTAAGCTGCTATGCAGGCTCTGCCGAATACGGTCACATCTGCGATGAAACCTGCGGCACTCTTTATGTCGAGCAGGAAGACATAGCTCCCGCTATCGGCATACTTGATTCCGAGCCGGATAAGTTCATCGAATTCAAAAGCGGCAGGATAACCGTTATTTCCGGCGATGAAAACGCAATAGACGGCTATCAGGAGGGAAAAATAATCCTCTCAGGCGGATTTATCTACGCAAAGAGCGAGGGTGCCTCCGCTCTCGGAAACGCAAAATATTTCTCCCTTTCAAAGGGCGTTTACACCCTTGAAAGCAATCAGAGATATTACGCTTTAGCTACAACAAACAACACTGACGGCGAGGTTCATATAGACAGCTCCGCTTCCGTATATATCCGCGGCAAAAACGGGGCATACGGCGAACAGACCTACGGCATAAACGCAATCAGCAAAGCTCCCGTTTCCTGTAGCGAAAATGCGGATGGCAGCTATCCTGAGGTTGCTCTTATTACAATAGCCAACCCACAGAATGAGGACGTTTACTTTAACGGAAAGCTTCTGCCATTCAAAACCCACAGCGATTCCGACACTAACCTCTACATTTACGCCGACCGCTCGGCAAAGCATACCGTTAAGGTCGGCGGCAGCGAAAAAACATACGAATACATTGCTGCCATGCGCGCCTTTGCAGCCATAGGAAGCGACCTTGTTATCACTGCGGCTGACGGCTCGGCGCTTACCCCGGGCGTTGATTACGACTATTATATCTCCTCTGTAACGAACCCGGTTACGCAGGTATCCGCCGATATAGGAACGCTGAACGTTTACACAAATACTCCTGTTGTAATCAAGAACGCAGACGGCGTTTCCTCAACACAGGACATAATCGTAATCAATGCGTCCTATGCGGACGTTACCCTTGCGGGAGTAAATATCAGCTACCCGTCAATGTGGACCGACAGCTCAGCGCTCTGCATAGCCAATGACAACACCGCGTCAATCACGCTTGCAGACGGAACTACCAACACTCTTATCTCTGACAGTATGTACGGCTCCGCAATCGGCTCAACCAGCGGTCAGTACAACGGAAAAACTGCTCAAAAGATTACGATATTGGGCGGCAATATCACCGCGGCTTCTAAGCACGGCGCAGCAATCGGCGGCGGTATTTACACAGGCGCAGAGAATATCACTGTTTCAGGCGGCAATATCAACGCCACCGGCGGCGGCTCTTCAGCGGCAATCGGAAGCGGCGAAAAAAATTCAAGCTCCTCCGAAGCTGTAACCGCTGAAAATATAAAGATTTTAGGCGGCAACATCAACGCAGTCGGCGGCTTCGGCGCGGCGGCAATCGGCGGCGGTAAGGAAAGCAGCGCCTCGGACATTACAATTGCGAACGCCAATGTAAAAGCCGTAACAGACGATTACAGCGCAGCAATCGGCGGCGGTCAGAACGCAAACGGCAAAAACATCAGAATAGAAAACTCGACCCTTTACGCAGCAAGCCAATCCGGCGCAGCGATTATCGGCGGCGGCGTCGACGGAACAGGCGACAAAATCTATATCGAAAACAGCGTTGTTTCGCTGGTTCAGAAAGGCTCCTGCGGACCTGATATGATAGGAAACGGCGTTGACGGCGTTGCAAGCGAAATTTATATCGACAACAGCTCGGTAGCTATGTACTCGACAAACACATTCAGCCCCGATATTTCTCAGAACAGCCAGATAAAGAACAGCGCAGGCGAACCTGTTTACCTGCTGACAGTTGACAATCCTAACGGCGATGATGTCATCGTTGACGGCGTTATGGCAATTGCCGCCAACAATATTGCCGCCGACCCGAGCGACACAGGACTTCACTTATGGCTTGCAGACCGCGACCATTCGTTAGTATTCACAGACGCAGACGGCGCGACAACCCAGATTGATTACCACTTCAACGACTTATTTAAAGTGTTCAAGCTTTGCGAGGCGGATATTGACGACGGCTATCGCTACAACGAAACCGCGCACTGGTATGTCTGCAAAAACAGCGACCTCTGCACCGTAAAGTTTAACTATCAAAAACACCTTGGCGGTAATGCGACCTGCACGGATAAGGCTGTTTGCGAAGCCTGCGGCTACGAATACGGAGAACCTCTCGGTCACAATATGCAGTATTTCGATTATGTCCCTGAAACCTGCACAACCGACGGAAACATTGAATACTACAAATGCGGTAACTGCAGCAAGCTGTTCACAGACGCTGACGGCAAAAACGAAATAACTTACGCCGATACGGTGATTGCGGCAAAGGGACACCGCTACCTCACGTCATGGACATTCGACAGCGACTCGCATTGGCATAAATGTGATGTCTGTGGCTCTGTGGATAAAATAGAGCCGCACGTTTCAAGCGGTCATGCAACCGAAACTGCCGCTGAAACCTGCACAATCTGCGGATACGAAATCGCTCCGGTGCTGGGACACATTCATGCCAACAACCTTATGCCGGTTTATGCTGTTAAGCCTACCTGCACAAAGGGCGGCAATATTGGCTACTATGTATGCTCCTGCGGCAAGATGTTTGCCGACAGCAACGCTGCAACGGCGCTGACAGAAGCTGACATTGTTATTCCTGCGGCAGGACACGGAGCAACCGAAATCAGAAACAGAGTTGAGCCGACCGAAACAGCCAACGGCTACACAGGCGATGAATACTGCACGGTATGCAATGAACTTGTCAAGCGAGGCACGGTTATTCCTGCAACAGCTTCGTCGGGAACAACAACAACTCCGTCCGAACCTACTTCGGCTCCGTCGGGAACAACAACAACTCCGTCCGAACCTACTTCGGCTCCGTCGGGAACAACAACAACTCCGTCCGAACCTACTTCGGCTCCGTCGGGAACAACCACAACTCCGTCCGAACCTACTTCGGCTCTGACGGGAACAACAACTCTGTCCGAACCTACTTCGGCTCTGACGGGAACAACCACAACTCCGTCCGAAACCACTTCGGCTCAGTCGGGAACAACTACAACTCCGTCCGAAACCTCAGCCACAACCACGCTTCCGCCTGAGGACGCTGAGCTTCCGTTCATCAAGGACGAGGGCGGCAGGGTAATAGTTGACGAAAACGACCACGCCGCAGACAACGAAAGCGGTGATGCTGAAAAGTCCGAAAACGACGAAACCAACCCCGTCACAGGCGCTGCGGTAGCCGGACTAATAGCATTAATAATTCTGGCTGCGGCAGTAGCAGTTGTTTTAAGTAGAAAGAAAAAGTAAAAGAACAATAATCAGGCTCCCCAACTTATGTTGGAGAGCCTTTTTTCAGCTTTGAAACCATCAGGCTTTACAATGCCGCTGTCATCGGTGTGTATGACAGCTTCTTGCGTAGTCCGTTACGGATGGCCGTAAGATAAGATTTAAGTGCGGGGGAGTGTGGATAAAAGTACGAGAACTCAAAGAATAGGCAAGATTGCATATTTTGTCTGAATATGGTATATTAATTTTTATAATTAGTCTTAATATGGGTTAACCAGATTTAATCTAATAAAAAGCGCCCAGTGTGCGGAAATGAGGAAAGTATGAAAGTCGTAATTCTTGCCGGAGGATTCGGAACGAGAATAAGTGAAGAAAGTCATCTTAAACCAAAGCCAATGATAGAGATTGGCGGTAAGCCTATTTTGTGGCATATTATGAAGGAGTATGCACATTACGGATTTGATGAATTTATCATATGCTGCGGATATAAGCAGTACGTGATAAAGGAGTGGTTTGCAGACTACTATCTTCATAACAGCGACATTACATTTGACTTTACAAAGGGCGGCGAGATGACCGTGCACAATAATAAGACGGAACCATGGAAGGTTACGCTTATTGACACTGGCCTGAATACCATGACGGGCGGACGTGTAAAGAGAATACAGCAGTATGTCGGTGACGAGACATTTATGCTGACATATGGTGACGGAGTATGTGATGTAGATATAAACAAGCTTCTTGAGTTCCACAGAGGTCACGGAAAGATTGCCACAATGACGGCAGTATCAGTGGGACAGAGGTTCGGTGTGCTTGATATAGATTCATCCAATACCATTAATTCCTTCAGAGAGAAGGATGATGTTGACGGCAGCAGAATTAATGCAGGTTATATGGTACTCGAGCCGGCAATATTTGATTATATAGCAGGAGATGACACCGTATTTGAGCAGGAGCCTCTCCGCAGGATGGCACAGATGGGTGAACTTAAGGCATATATGCATAACGGTTTCTGGCAGTGCATGGATACAAAGCGCGAGATGGAGAAGCTTGAAGAGTTATGGCAGAGCGGTAAGGCACCATGGAAGTCATGGAATGATTAATGGCTGCACACAGACCTGATATGCCATGAAAACCGCGCAGAAATGGAGTAATTATGAATCGCACAGATTTAAGCTTTTATAGAGAAAAAAGAGTTCTTATAACGGGACATACAGGTTTTAAGGGCTCATGGCTTTGCAGAATCCTTGTGAATGCAGGGGCTGTTGTTACAGGATATTCCCTTGAACCGCCAACGAATCCGGCACTTTTTGATATGTGCGGACTTGAAGGTAAGATGGATTCTGTCATAGGAGACATAAGAGATCCTGAACACCTTAAGGAGACATTTGCAAAGGCGCAGCCTGAGATAGTACTGCATCTGGCAGCACAGCCGATAGTAAGGGATTCATATAAGAATCCTGTATACACATATGAGACGAATGTAATGGGAACGGTTAACATATGTGAATGTGTAAGGCAGAATGCCTGCGTAAAGTCATTTCTTAACGTGACGACTGATAAGGTGTATGAGAATAAGGAATGGGTATGGGGTTACAGAGAGGACGAGCCGCTTGACGGATATGACCCATACTCTAACAGCAAGTCATGTTCGGAGCTTGTTACACACAGCTACAAGAACTCATTTTTTAACGATATGGATGTTGCCGTGTCAACGGCAAGGGCAGGTAATGTCATAGGCGGCGGAGATTTTGCCAATGACAGAATAGTACCTGACTGCGCAAGGGCGTCATTTGCGGGAACGCCTATTGTTGTGCGTAATCCTCATTCAACAAGACCTTACCAGCATGTGCTTGAGCCGCTTGCAGCATATCTTATGATTGCAAAGGCACAGTATGAAGATAAGAAGTATCAGGGATACTATAATGTAGGACCGGATGAATCTGACTGTGTTACAACGGGAAGACTTGTTGATACGTTCTGTGAGGCATGGAATAAGGTCTCAGACAAGAAGGCATCATGGATCAACAAGTATGACGGAGGCCCTCACGAAGCGAATTTCCTTAAGCTCGACTGTTCAAAGCTTAAGAGCACATTTGGCTGGAAGCCGCGCTGGAACTTTGATGAGGCGATAAACAAAAGTGTTGAATGGTACAATGTATATGACAACAACGGTGATGTTGTAGCATGCATGGACAGACAGATTAATGAATTTTTTGAATAGGAGACAGATATGTTTGAGAATAAGACTGAGAAGGAAGCAAGAGAAGATATACTTGGCTTAGTTAAGGAGTACTGTGATAAGTACCATGCTAAGAAGCCATATGAGGAAGGCGACAGAATTTCATATGCATCAAGAGTATATGACAGCGCAGAGATGGTCAATCTGGTAGACAGTTCACTTGAGTTCTGGCTTACATCAGGAAGATATACTAACGAATTTGAGAAGAAGTTTGCAGAGTACCTCGGAGTACGTTACTGCTCACTCGTTAATTCAGGTTCATCAGCCAACCTTGTTGCGTTTATGACACTTACATCACCTCTTCTTGGTGACAAGAGGATTAAGAGAGGCGATGAAGTAATTACGGTTGCATGCGGATTCCCTACAACTGTAACACCGATGATCCAGTATGGTGCAGTCCCTGTATTTGTTGATGTTACGATACCTCAGTACAATATTGATGTTAATATGCTTGAGGAGGCACTTTCAGATAAGACTAAGGCGGTCATGATTGCACATACACTCGGTAATCCATTCGACCTTGCAGCAGTTAAGGCATTCTGTGATAAGCATGAGCTGTGGCTTGTGGAAGATAACTGTGATGCGCTCGGTTCAGTGTATACAATAGACGGGGAGGACAAGCTTACAGGTACTGTAGGTGATATAGGTACATCAAGCTTCTATCCGCCACACCATATGACAATGGGAGAGGGTGGTGCAGTATATACAGATAATCCGCTCCTTAACAGAATAATCCGTTCAATGCGCGACTGGGGACGTGACTGTGTATGCCCTTCAGGTCATGACAATGTATGCGGACACCGTTTTGACAGACAGTATGGTGAACTTCCTCTGGGATTTGACCATAAGTATGTATATTCACATTTTGGATATAACCTTAAGGCAACAGATATGCAGGCAGCAATTGGATGTGCGCAGCTTGAGAAGTTCCCTTCATTTGTTGAGAGAAGAAGACATAACTTTGACAGACTTAAGGCTGCACTTGAAGATGTATCCGATAAGCTTATTCTTCCTGAGGCATGCCCGAATTCTAATCCGAGCTGGTTCGGTTTCCTTATGACATGCCGCGAAGGAATTGACAGAAGAGCTGTTGTTGAATATATAGAGAATCATAAGGTTCAGACAAGAGCACTCTTTGCGGGTAATCTTACAAAGCATCCGTGCTTTGATATTATGAGAATGTCAGGAGAAGGCTTCCGCGTAGTGGGTGACCTTTCTGTTACAGACAGAATTATGAATGACACGTTCTGGGTAGGCGTATATCCGGGAATGACTGATGAGATGATTGATTATATGGCAAAGACAATTAAGGAAGCAGTAAACGGAGGCGCTAATTAATGAAGATAAGGCTTGCTGATTATGTATCGCAGTTTCTTGTTGACAATGGAATAACTCATGGCTTTACTGTAACAGGTGGAGGAGCCATGCACCTTAATGATGCTCTCGGACATCAGGCAGGGCTTACTATGGTGTACAACCACCATGAGCAGGCGTGTGCAATAGCAGCGGAGAGCTATGCAAGAATCAATAATAAGATTGCGGTTCTCTGTGTTACAACCGGACCGGGTGGAACTAATGCACTTACGGGAGTTGTCGGAGGCTGGCTTGATTCAATCCCTATGCTTGTTATATCAGGACAGGTACGTTACGATACAACGGCAAGAAGCACAGGGCTTAATATACGTGCAATGGGAGATCAGGAATTCGATATCACCAGAGCAGCTGCTTCAATGACTAAGTATTGTGAGATGATTGAGGATCCAAGGCGTATTGCATATGCCCTTGAGAAGTCGATGTATCTTGCCAATACAGGGCGTCCGGGGCCATGCTGGATAGATATTCCGGTTAATTATCAGGGAACTATAATAGATACGGACGAGCTGATACATTTTGATGTAACTGAATATGAGCGCGAGAATGCATATACTATTGCACCGAAGGTTACTGATGAGACAGCAGATGCGATTCTTGACAGAATAGCAGCAGCCAGAAGACCTGTATTCTATGCCGGCAACGGTATAAGGATATCAGGCGGATATGAAGAATTCAAAAAGCTTACAGACAGGCTTAACATACCTGTTGTCACATGCTGGGACAGCATAGATGCAATATATGATGAACACCCTCTGTATGTTGGCCGCGGCGGAATCATGGGAGACCGTGCCGGCAACTTTGCGGTGCAGAACAGTGATCTTGTGTTTGCATCAGGCAACAGGCTGAGCATCCGTCAGGTAGGATATACATGGAAGACATGGGCAAGAGAAGCTTATGTAATAGTTAACGATGTTGACCGTGATGAGATGAGAAAGCCTACACTTCATGTTGATATGCCTGTATGGGCAGACGCAAAGGATCTTCTTGCCAAGCTTAATGAGAGACTTGATGCAAGAGGAATAACACAGGGAAAGACATTCTGGAACGGAGAAGAGTGGCTTTCAAGATGTGCAGACTGGAAGAAGAGATATCCGGTAGTGCTTCCTAAGCATTATGAGGATACCAACCACACTAATGTGTATGCATTTATTAAGGAATTAAGCTCAAGGCTTGAACCAGGACAGGTTACGGTAGTAGGCAACGGTTCTGCATGCGTTGTGGGAAGTCATGCATATGTGATAAAGAAGGATCAGAGATTTATAATTAATTCCGCAATCGCTTCAATGGGATATGACCTTCCGGCAGCAATCGGCGCATGCGTTGCACACCACGGCAATGCCGCACTTCACGGAAGAAGTCTGGCAAGACAGAATCAGGAGCCGGCAGGAGAGGATACGAAGAAGGATATTATCTGCATAAGCGGTGACGGAAGCATACAGATGAATATTCAGGAGCTTCAGACTATAATCCATCACAGAATGCCGATTAAGATATTCATGATTAATAATGAGGGATATCATTCCATAAGACAGACACAGACAAATCTTTTCCATAAGAACTTTGTCGGAATAGGCCCGCAGAGTGAGGATCTGAGCTTTCCTGATATGTCAAAGCTTGCACCGGCTTACGGATATCCGTATTTTTCATGCGACTCCAATACAGATCTTGGCAGAGTGCTTGATGAGGCGCTTGCGGTTGACGGACCTGTATTTGTAGAGATATTTGTTTCAAAGGAACAGAACTTTGAACCGAAGTCGGCGACAAAGAGACTTGAAGACGGAACACTTGTGTCACCTCCGCTGGAGGATCTGGCACCATTCCTTGACAGGGATGAATTCCATCAGAATATGATAATAGAACCTTTATCATGATGTTATCTTAACTTTATCTTGATATTATCGTGATACGGCAGGAGCACAGAATATGCAGGGGATGCAAAGCGCCATAGTTACCGGACCTACGGGTGCGGTGGGAATGGCATTGATTAATAATTTAATATCTCACGGAATACGTGTGGCAGCAGTTGTAAGACCGGGGTCGGCAAGGGCAGCAAGAATAAAGGATAATCCGCTGCTTACGAAGGTGGAATGCGGGCTTGATGAGCTTGATAAGCTAAAAGACCGCCTTGCACAGACCGGATTTAGTACCGGAAGTGCGGATGAACGCATGGGAGGACTTGTATTCTATCACCTCGGCTGGGATGGAACATTCGGTAACAGCCGTAATAATATGCACGGGCAGAATCTTAATGTGAAGTATTCGCTTGATGCGGTGGATGCCGCCAATGAATGCGGATGTGAGGGCTGGATAGGAACAGGCTCGCAGGCAGAATACGGAAGGTTTGAGGGAAAGCTTAATGCACAGGTGCCGGCATTCCCGGAGAATGGTTACGGAATAGCCAAGTTATGCGCAGGCCAGATGACAAGGATTGCATGTTCACAGTACGGAATGCGTCATGTGTGGACAAGAATATTAAGCATATACGGACCATATGACGGCGAGAAGACTATGGTAATGAGTACCATAGCTGCGCTGCTTGACGGAAGGATACCTGATTGTACGAAGGGTGAGCAGGAATGGGACTATCTCTATTCGGATGATGCAGGACGTGCACTGATGCTTCTCGGTCAGAGCGGTCATGATGGTAAGATATACTGTATAGGAAGCGGAAGAACAAGACCGCTGAGAGAATACATTGAAGATATCAGGGATGCGGTTAATCCGGATGCACAGATTAATTTTGGAGCTGTGGATTATGCACCAAAGCAGGTATTTTACCTGTGTGCGGACATAAGTGACCTGCATGATGATACTGGATTTGAACCGTCAACTGCGTTTGCAGACGGAATAAAAGATACCATAAACTATTTAAAAAGTGAGAAAATCAATGAAAAAAATTAGCATAATGGTTCCTTGCTATAACGAGGAAGAGAATGTAGAGCCGCTTTCTAAGGCAATTATTGAGATGTTTGCAAAAGACCTTCCGCAGTATGACTATGAGATAGTATTTATTGATAATGATTCTTCGGATACAACAAGAGTGAGACTTAGAAGACTCTGTGAGGGTAATCCAAGGATTAAGGCAATATTTAATGCCAAGAATTTTGGACAGTTTAACTCACCATATTATGGAATTCTTCAGACAACGGGAGATTGTACGATACCTGTATGTGCCGACTTCCAGGATCCTATAGAGATGATACCTGAGCTTGTGCATAAGTGGGAGGAAGGCTATAAGATTGTATGTGCGGTCAAGACGAGAAGTAAGGAGAATCCCGTTATGTACTGGCTGCGCTCAGTATATTACAGAACAATCAAGAAAATGTCTTCGACAGAGCAGATTGAGCAGTTTACCGGCTTCGGACTGTATGACAGGTCATTTGTACAGGTGCTTCGCGACTTAAAGGATCCGATTCCGTTTATCAGGGGAATCGTAGGAGAGCTTGGTTATAAACGCACAGAGATAGAGTACGAGCAGCCGCAGAGACGTGCCGGCAAGACACATAATAATTTTTATACACTGTATGATGCAGCGATGCTTAGCTTTACGTCATATACCAAGATAGGACTGAGACTTGCAACATTTATCGGGGCGGTAACAGCGGTGATAAGTGTTATTATTGCGATTGTATATCTTGTACTTAAGCTCCTGTACTGGAACAGATTCTCGGCAGGAATGGCACCGCTTGTAATTCTTGTGTGCATATTCGGTTCACTGATACTCATATTCCTCGGGCTTATGGGAGAATATATACTCAGTATCAACCAGCGTGTAATGAACAGACCGCTTGTAATAGAAGAAGAGAGACTTAATTTTGACATTGGAACACCTCAGGAAGAGGAGATGGCGAAGGAGAATACAGATGTACACAATAGATGATGTTCACCACTATAATGACCTGCTGCTTGCTGAGGTTGACAGAATCTGCAAAAAGCATGACATAGCATATTATATGGACAGCGGCACTCTTATCGGTGCCGTAAGGCATAAGGGTAATATTCCGTGGGATGACGATGTTGATATAACAATGAAACGCGCGGATTACGAGAAGTTCATAGATGTATGTAAGGCAGGAGAGCTTGCTGACGGATATGAGCTCGTGCTCCCTAAAGATTATGGTGAGAATCATTTCTTTGATTTTATTCCGCATGTGGCTTTTACTAAGAGTACAATTAAGCCGGATAATGATGAGATGAAGTTCTATAACGGTAAGCAGAACCATATGCTTCTGGATATATTTGTGCTTGATGAGATAAGTCCGTCACCGCTTGCACAGAAGTGGAAGGTGTTAAGGCTTCAGTTTTTATATATGCTTTCATGGGCTCACAGATATAAGATTGATTACAGTGAGTATTCGGCAGCGCAGCGCGTAATTGTTGCGATTATGTCACATGTCGGAAAGCTTTTTAAGCAGAGCTCAATAGAGAAGCGTTTTACAAAGATTGCGATGAATGATAACGGCAAAGGTTATGATAAGCTTTTCTCAGCATATTATCCGTTTGACCAGATACATTTTATATATGACAGATCATGGTTTGACAATGCGGTAAGGCTTCCGTTTGACGAATATGAATTCGATGCACCGCAGGGCTATGACAATGTGCTCAGGACAATGTTCGGCAGCTATATGGAGCTTCCGCCTGAGGATAAGAGGGTTGCGGAGCATTATGACGTGACGAGTGAATATTTTACTATAATGGAATGATTGTATTATGAAAAAGAATATTCTAAAAGCATTTGCAGGGGATATGATGTACAGTATCATCGCACTGGTTGCCCTTAACGGAACAATCCAGCTTCTTGTTAATCCCCTTCTTACAAAGCAGATGGGTGCGGCAGCATTCGGCGTTATACTGTCAATTGAATCGGTTGTATCAATAATGGCTTCATCATTCGGCTCCGGAGCCAACTATTCAAGGCTTGTAATGAGTGCGAGAAAGGAAGAGCCTAAGGGAGATTATAATCTGTTTCTTGCGATTATTGCGGCAATATCGCTTATTGTGACGCTTGTGATGCTGATAGTATTCAGGGCGCTCAATCCTGTTATGTATGTGAGCTCGGCTGTGCTTATGATAGCAAGTGTGCTCAGATATTACGGTGATGTCCAATATAAGCTTGCAATTAATTATAAAGGCTTCATGAAGTACTATATCGTAATTGCAATGGGATATGCGGCAGGTACGCTCCTGTATCCGGTCACCCATTCGTGGGGAATTGCTATTGCGCTGGGTGAAGTGCTTGCAACGGTATATGTGTGCCTTACGGGGAATCTTTACAAAAGACCGTTGTTTGAAGCATCGGAGTATCGTGCCGGTGTTATGAGGTCGGTATGGCAGCTTTCATTGGCATATCTGATTTCCAGTATGATTATGAATGCGGACAGAATACTTATTATGCTTTTTGTGGGTTCTGCGGAGGTTACGATATTCTACACGGCAACGCTCGTAGGCAAGATTGTTGCGATGATTACAAGTCCGCTGAATGGCGTGCTTATGGGGCATCTGTCCAAGTATGAGGGTGGACTTACAAAGAAGATGATGTCAGCAATATCAGGAGCTCTGTTCGCAGTAGGGCTGCTTGTGCTGGCGGCGAGTGTGATTGCATCCAATATATTTGTAATGATTATGTATCCGGATGTGTACGGGCAGGCAAAGCCGCTGTTCCTGCTTGCTAATGCAGGACAGATATTCTACTTTATATCTGAATCGCTGATGGTAATAGTATTGAGATTTACCGGAGAGAAGCTTCAGATAATACTTAATGCGGGATACGCAGTCATATTCTTTGCAGCAGCCATACCGGCAGTGTTGTTCGGAGGGCTTCACGGTCTTGCAGCTGCGATTTTTGCAGTTAATATAGTGAGATATCTGGCTGTAACACTTGCAGGAATGTTCTGCAGGCAGCAGTCACAGAGCAATGCGGAAGCTCAATAAGAAGTGATAAAGAGCAGTTGATTATATTTAAAAGCCGGTTGCGGCGGAATGAGAGGGATTTATGCAGGCTATAATATTAGCAGCGGGAATGGGAAAGCGTCTTAAGGAGCTTACTAATGATTCAACCAAATGCATGGTTAAGGTAGACGGTGTTACGATGGCAGAGCGTACGCTAAGAAGCCTTGATTCACTCGGACTTGACAGAATAGTAATGGTTGTCGGGTATAAGGGTGAAAAGCTTGTAGAATACGCAGAGAGCCTTAATCTTAATACAAAGCTCGAATTTGTCAATAATGAAGTATATGACAAGACAAATAACATATATTCACTTTATCTTGCCAAGGATTATCTGCTTAAGGACGATACACTGCTTCTTGAATCAGATATAGTATTTGATGATTCGGTTCTGCGTAAGCTTGTGGATAATCCATATCCAAGCCTTACACTTGTGGCAAAGTTTGAGAGCTGGATGGACGGAACTGTTGTCACACTTGACGAGGACAACAATATATGCAGTTTCTTGGGTAAGAAGGATTTTGATTTTACTAAGATTGATTCCTATTATAAGACCGTTAACCTGTATAAGTTCAGCAGGGATTTCTCGGTAACACATTATGTACCATTCCTTGAAGCTTATTGCAAGGCTCTCGGCAATAATGAGTATTACGAGCAGGTCCTTAAGGTAATTACGCTTCTTGACAAGCCTGATATCAAGGCAGTGTGCCTTGACGATGAGGTATGGTATGAGATAGATGATGAGCAGGATCTGAGCATTGCGGAGATTCTTTTTGCAACACGCGCAGAGAAGCTTGAGAAGATGCAGCACTGCTTCGGCGGTTACTGGAGATTCCCTAAACTGCTTGATTTCTGTTATCTTGTTAATCCGTTTTATCCTAATAATAAGCTTATAAGTGAGATGAAGGCTAACTTCACAAGCCTTCTTACACAATATCCGTCAGGAATGGCTGTCAACAGTCTGACGGCTGCTAAGAACTTCGGCCTTAAGGATTACGAGATGGTTGTTGGTAACGGAGCTGCCGAATTGATAAAGTCTCTCATGGAGAAACTCCCGGGCAGGCTTGGTATTGCATTTCCGACATTTCAGGAGTATCCTAACAGAAAGAACACAGAAGATGTAGTTCCGTACTTTGTACAGAATGACAATTATTCATATACCGCAGATGACCTGATGAATTTCTATGATGATAAGGATATTGATATTCTGACACTTATCAATCCGGATAATCCGTCCGGTAATTACATCAGAAGAGACGATGTTCTTCGTATCGCACAGTGGTGTGAACAGAAGAATATAAGGTTTATTGTGGACGAGTCATTTGTTGATTTTGCTGATGCGGAAGAAGAGACAACATATCTTGACAGGGATATTATAAGAAAGTACCCTAAGATGATTGTTGTAAAGAGTATCTCTAAGTCATATGGTGTTCCGGGAATAAGACTTGGTGTTGCTGCAAGTGCTGATGAAGAACTCATTGCAGCAATGAAAAAGGACGTTTCTATATGGAATATCAACTCATTTGGAGAGTTCTTCCTTCAGATACAGGAGAAGTATAAAAAGGATTATAAGGCGGCTCTTGAGAAGTTCTATACTGTAAGAAAGAAATATATTGAAGACCTTTCGGATATAGACAATCTGAGGGTAATCCCGTCACAGGCAAATTATCTCCTCTGCGAGGTGCTCGGAGGAATGGGCAGCACAGAGCTTACTGAGATATTGCTTAATGATTACAATATCCTGATAAAGGATCTTTCAACTAAGAAAGGCTTTAACGGTCAAAATTATATCCGTCTTGCAGTTAGGACAGGCAGTGACAATGACAGACTTGTAGCGGCACTTAACAGTATTCTGCCGCGCAATATTGAAGAGGACAGCGAGTAATGAAATGTTTGATTCTTGCCGGAGGTACAGGTGATACACTCTGGCCGTTATCAAGAAAGAACTACCCTAAGCAGTTCATGAACATCAAGGAGGGACGTTCCCTTCTTCAGGAGACGATTGTGCGTAACATGACCTTCTGTGATGAATTTATTATAATAACCAACGAGAATTATCTGAATATAGTTGAGGGCCAGATGAAGGCGTTTCAGGGTCTCAGATACAGAGTAATTCTTGAAGGAAAGCCACGTGGTACAGCTCCGGCAATTGCACTGGGATGTATGTTCTGCAACCAGTCAGAGCTTATATTTGTAGTATCAGCAGATAACCTTATCGAGGGTAAGGAATACCAGACAGCAATACTTGAAGCCAAAGAGATGGTTAAAAAGGATGGTGTTATCGTATCATTTGGTGTAAAGCCATATAAGCCGTCGTCATCATATGGATATATTAAGCATAAAGATAATACAATACAGGAATTTGTAGAACGCGCACCTATAGAGGAGGCTGCAGAATACACATATGACAAAGGATATCTGTGGAACAGCGGCCTGTTCGTATTCCGTGCGGGAGACTATCTTAATATGCTTGCTAACTGCAACAGACAGATGTATGACTGCTGCGTTGATGCAAGAAGAAAAGTAGTAGCTATAAGAGGCGTTGTAACATTTCCTGAGTTCATTATGGAGAAGTTCCCGGCAGGAAGCATAGAGGGAACAGTGTTTGCACATCCGGACTGCACACGCGTGATTGAGATAGCATTCAAGTGGCAGGATGTAGGTAATGTTACAGATCTTACGGTAATTGACGGTGTTGCAGATATCGGCAACCGGTATGTAATTGAGAACAAATGCAGCAACGTAGACATAATTAATAAGGCACAGAAGAATCTTGTAGTTGCCAATGACCTCGAGGATATCGTGGTTGTCAATACAGACGATGCCGTATATGTATCTAAGAAGGAATCTGTGGAAGATATCAAAGATATCATACGCGACAATCATGACAGATATGAACAGTATTTTGATTACAACCGCCTTTCGTACAGAGAGTGGGGAATACATGAACTCCTGACATCAGCTAACGGATATAAGGTTAAGAAGGTAACCGTATTCCCGGGAATGAGCATGAATCTTCACCAGCATGAGTTCAGAAGCGAGCACTGGTCTGTAGTTGAGGGCGTTGCGACTATTACACTCGGAACGCAGGAGAGAGATTACCATAAGTTTGAGAGTGTATTCGTTCCAATAGGAATGCAGCACAAGGTTGCCAACCATACAGATAAGAATGTTGTAATAATTGAGGTAGGCATAGGTGATATGCTCACAGATAACGATATGGTCAAGATATACGGACAGGACAATAATAACAGTGGTCCCGTATCGGATATAGTAAAGCTTGACCCGGCATTCAAGGATAATCTGTGGGGCGGAACCAAGCTACGTACTGTATTCGGCAAAAAATGTGACTATGATATCATTGCGGAAAGCTGGGAGTTATCGGCACATCCTGACGGACAGAGCAGAATAGCTGAAGGAAGATACAGAGGAATGCTCTTCAATGACTATCTGAGAAGAATAGGCAAGGAGGCACTCGGATGGAAGTGTCAGGCGCTTGACAGATTTCCGATTCTTATAAAGTTTATAGATGCAAAGCAGCCGCTGTCCGTACAGATTCACCCGGATGATGAATATGCACTTGAGGTTGAGGGTGAGTATGGTAAAAATGAAGTATGGTATATACTTGACTGCGAGCCCGGAGCAAGCCTGTATTGCGGACTTAAGAGAAAGACAACCAAGGAAGAGATACGTGACAGAATTGCCAATAATACAATCACTGAGATTCTTAATGAAGTTAAGGTCAAGAAAGGTGATGTAGTATTTATCAAGGCAGGAACTATCCATGCAATAGGTGCCGGAATACTCATCTGTGAGATACAGCAGAATTCCAACAGCACATATCGTCTGTATGATTATGACAGGCGTGACAAATATGGCAATCTTAGGGAGCTTCATCTTGAGAAGGCACTTGATGTGGTTGATGTTGAACCATATGTGCGCAATAACAACAAGCAGGAGATTCTCGTACAGAATGATAATTACGAGATGGAAAGGCTTGTACAGTGCAAATACTTTGAGTGCTTTAAGTATGCGGTCAAAGATGAGGCAAAGATAATGGTTGATGACGCTTCATTTATCTCAGTAATATTCGTAAGCGGAAGAGGCAGCATAACTGTGGATTCAAGGACTCTTGAGTTCAAAGCCGGGGAGAGCTTTTTCGTTACTGCAGGTAAGAAGAACATAATCATTCATGGAGAAAGTGAGTGCATAGTTACACATGTTTAATGGTAATCGTAAAAATGCCAGGATTTATTCATACCTGATACCACCGGTTGTTACAAGTCTTGGCATGATTCTGATTATGATAATCAAGCAGATTTATCCGTTCGGACAGATGGGCTTTGGTTATAATGACAATATGCATCAGGTTGTACCGATGTACAGCCTTATTTGGGATGTCCTGCATGGCAGGGCATCTTCTGTTTATAGTCTTCAGATGGGAATGGGAACTGATCTGTCGGCAATGAAATCGGTATTTTCAATGTCAAGCCCATTCAATCTGCTGTTATATCTTGTGCCGAGAAGCCATATACTGGGATTTATTCCGGTAATGACAATAATAAAGATGGCGTGCATGTCGGTTGCAATGTACTTCTTTCTGAATCATGACAAGAGATTCTCGGGAACGCCATATTCATTCAAGGCATTATTTTCAATAATGTATTCCTTCAGCGGATACGTTCTTTTGTATGCTTCATGTTTCTCACCATGGATGGACGTTGCAGCAGTATTTCCGCTCTTTATGCTTGCATATAATAAGATGCAGGAGGGCGGAGGCAGGCTGTTTTACATAATAATGACGGCAGTCATGCTGATTATGAATAGCGGACTTGGAATGATGGCATTGTTATATGCCGGCATAATTACGGGAATATATGCAATCGTTGTAATCGGAATGCGCAGAGACCTGAGGCTTAATGAAAAGGCTTATGCCGCAGGCAGGCTTGTTGGCGGAATAACAGTGTCAACACTTGCCGGTGCCGGGCTCGCGGCGTTTGCAGTACTGCCTTGTGCGATAAAGATGTGGGAAGGCAGTCAGGCAGCAGGACGGAGCATATGGACGAAGTATTACGAGACGATAACATCGGAGCTGTATGTCTCACAGCTTGGAATATTCCAGCATTTTATGATTCTGTATGGGATGTCATTTGCATTTGCAATGATTATTATAGGAGTTATTAAGTACAAGAAGGAAGTACGCATAACAAGATATATGCTTATCTCGCTTTTGATAACGCTGATTCCTCTTATTATTGATAAGACGGAAAGAATATGGAATCTTAAGGAGTACTCGGGATACAGCGTCCATTTTGGATTTATAACTGCATTTGCTGTTATAAGTACCGGTGCATATTTTGCCGGCAAGCCGCTCAATATAGAGAAAACCGGAAAAAAGAATACGGAGTACAATGTTGAAGCAGTGTTTGAACCGCTTGAGAGGCTTGTTTATCTGCTTGCAGGAATGGTGCAGTGTGCAATATGGGCATATATATATAATAAGCTTGAGCTTAATGAGACATTTCACGCGCTTTTGTATTTTGTCTTTGTATTCACGGTGATGCTGGTGTTTAATATAGCGGTCTGCCTGATTAACAAAAGGGTATTCTGCGCAAAATGCTGTTATGTAACTGTTGCAATAGAGATTTTTGCCGGTGCATATGCAATGATAGGAACGCCGCGATTCTATGATTTCAGTTCGGAGCAGAGTGCCAACTATGCGATTCAGGCGGTCAGTGCAGCTAACGGTCTGGATGTAAGCTCATCATCCACAGATGGAATCAGGAGTCCGGATATGAGCCTTGGAACGAATTATTCAACGGTATTTCAGAGACCTACGGTTTCAAGCGATTTTGACTCATATTGCAGGAATGGAATGGCGGAGAAGCTGGGATACGGAGTGTATAATAAGACAAATGCAGATGTCGGCGGAACTGTATTCTCAGATGCGGTTCTTCACATAACACAGATTGTAAGCAGAGCAGATGAAGACACGGCTTTGTATAAGAATCTGAATGAATATGACGGATTCAGATTATATGATTCCATATATACACTGCCATATGCCATGACGGTGGTTCCGGATATTGAAGGTTATGAGATATCACATTCATATGACAGCTGGATAGACAGTAATAATGTTATCTATCGTGCGATAACCGGAAGAGACGAGGACATAGTATCAGAAGCGCATATTACAGAATCAGATTCCGGCAGTTACACAGTCAGCATTGACGGAAGGAAGGCATTGTATATAAGACTGGATACGGATATTCCCGTAAATGTATCCGCAAACGGTAATGTTACGGCAGTCCCAAAGGCGGGAGCGCTTAATAATACGCTGTACGGACCTGACGACAGCCCGCGGCTTCTTTATCTTGGCATATTTGAGAATGAAGAAGTTGCAATAGCGGTTAATGATATGGCAGGTAATGATGCAATTCCGGATATTGCCGGTATTGATGCAGGCGTGCTTGATATGGGACGCCTTTCAGTAGTATGTAATATGATGAAAAGCAATACAGGGCTTAGTGCATCATCATACAGAGTCAAGCACGGCAATGAGATTAGGATTATTGTCAATGCACAGGATGGAAGGAGCATGCTTTTGCTGCCGGTCAGATATGATGATAACTGGGATGCAGAGACTAACGGAAACAGTACTTCAATCGTACCGGTTGCCGGAGGAATGATGATGGGGGTAATGCTTGAGAATGGCAATAATACCGTTGAGATGACATTTACTCCGGCTGGAACACAGACCGGAATGGCAGTAAGTGTATTTACATTCCTGATTCTTGTAGCAGCATGTTCATTTGCATCGCAGAGAGAGATTAGCATAAGCCATGAGCTGAGCAGGACATTTGCGGTTGTGTTTATCATTATGTGGGTACTGTTTGTGATTGCAATGTTTGTGGTGCCTTTTGTGGCAACAGTGGTGAAGCTGATAGCAGAAGTGTAATGAATGTAGTATAAATATGAAGTAATATAAATATGAAAACTGCCGTAATACAGTGGCGATAATAACGCACTTGTATAACGGCAGTTTTATTCATCTGATATAGTTATTAATATTTGTTGACAGAAAGAATATTAATGCTTGTGAGCTTCGTTATACTCATTAACTCTCTTCTGGATTCTCTCAACAGGGTTAAGAATATCGCTGATAGAAGCATCGTGGTTAAGTGTATCGATAAGAAGAGCGATATACTTACTCATATCAACATTGATATACCAAGGCTTTGTAAGAAGCTGTTCCGGCTGGTATACAAGGTTAGTTGTGAGAATGTGGTCAATAATACCATTCTCATAAGCTTCATCAATCTTCTTGAATCCGTTAGTGAACAGACCGAATGTAGCACATGCGAATACACGTCTTGCCTTGCGGCGCTTAAGCTCTGTTGCAACGTCAAGAATACTGTCACCTGATGAAATCATATCATCAATGATGATAACATCCTTGCCCTCAACATCTGAGCCAAGGAACTCATGAGCAACGATAGGATTACGTCCGTTAACGATTCTTGTGTAGTCACGTCTCTTATAGAACATACCCATATCAATTCCAAGTACGTTGGCAAAATATACTGCACGGCTCATACCACCCTCATCAGGGCTGATAATCATCATGTGATCAGAATCAATCTGAAGGTCATCAATTCCGAGAAGCAGGTACTTAATGAATTGGTAAGTAGCCTGTACTGATTCGAAACCGTTAAGAGGAATAGCATTCTGTACACGTGGGTCATGTGCATCAAATGTAATTATGTTATCAACACCCATGCTCGTAAGCTCCTGAAGTGCAAGTGCACAGTCAAGAGACTCACGGCTTGAACGTCTGTGCTGACGGCTCTCATAAAGGAAAGGCATGATTACGTTAATTCTCTTAGCCTTACCGCCGCAGGCAGCAATAATTCTCTTAACATCCTGATAGTGGTCATCAGGAGACATATGATTAATGTTGCCGCTGAGTGAATATGTGAGGCTGTAGTTGCAGACATCAACCATGATATAGATATCGTAACCTCTTACAGTCTCGTTAATCTCGCCCTTGCCTTCACCTGAACCAAAACGTGGAGTCTTGGCATCTATGATGTAGGAGTCCCTTCTGTAACCTGTGAAAGCGAGAGTACCTGTGTGCTCATTCTCGCGCTGCTCTCTCCACTGTACGAGATAGTTGTTAACCTTCTCGCCAAGTGACTGGCAGCTGACTGTTGGGATAATACCCAGAGCACCAACAGGGATAGTTTCTGTGTGACGTTCGTCGCGTGGCATGTGTTTGTCCTCCATGTGAAATGTAAATATTAGTGTTATTATAATTTAAAGATGCAAAAAAGCATACATCATTAATATTATCATATTGGCAGTATAAGTCAATAGCAGTATAAATAAGCAGTATAAATCAATATCAGGCTATTAGCGGCCTGTGTTAAGCTGCCTGCTGCGCTTCTGGAGACGTATATCCTTTCCGAATACCTTAAGAATTGTGTATGTACTTGTTATTCTCGACATAAGGCGTTCAGAGTATACACTGCTAAGCTCTCCAAGGCTCAGGTTGGTAGATATTATCGTGGCCCTGCGTTTGAGCATGCGTTCGTTAATACAGTAGAACAGCTTCGAGTTGGTAAATGAATTGGAAAGCTCAGTTCCAAGGTCATCTATTATAAGAAGGTCACAGTCGAGAATATACTCAACGGCAGTACCTTCGTCATCATCCTCATCATTAAAATTGCCAAATGCATCAAACAGTTCAACGGCAGTGAGATAGATTACGCTGTGTGATGAATCAAGAAGCTCCTTGGCAATACAATTGGAGAGAAATGTCTTGCCGACACCAGGGGCTCCGTATATAAGAAGATTATGGAAGCCCTTGTCAAAATCATTAATAAACTGGCGGCATATCGACATTACATTCTTCATATTATCATAAGAAGAAAGTCCGGTAGTCTTATCAATATCGGTCTTAGAATACCAGTCAAATGAAAAGGTTCCGAAATTCTCGGAAGCAACAATGTTCTTGAGATTTGAACGCATGTAAAACATGTCCACAACCTTTTTCTTAAAACATGCGCACTGTCTGCCATCTGCAAGCCCGGTATCGTGGCAGACAGGACAGTCATATATCGGAGCAAGATAATCCTTAGGAAAGCCTGATACTGCAAGCAGACGCTCATGTTCATTATTAAGCCTCGCAAGCTCGCGCCTGTATTCTTCCATTGCACCTTCGTCACCGCGTATTATAATAGGTGCACTTCTTGCGGAGAGGTCTATTATCTCGTTCTCAATCTCAGGTATACGCGGGCATGCCGCATAGACTTCTTCAACGCGTTCATCATGAATGTGACGGTTGCGCGTCTGTATATTGCCATATATTCTCATTATTGCGTCATGCTGCGAATTGGTAAGTGACATATGTCCTCCTGCTTATATCCTGTTTAAACAAGCTCGCGGCTTACAAACTGTGTCTCAAGCTCATCGTAATTATAATCTCTTTGTGAGAAATTGTTAAATCTGTTATTGCCGGCAGACTTGCTTCTTGAAGCCTGTCCCGTGGAATTACCGGCAGCTGCAGCAGCAGAGGCCTTACGTGTCTTGTCATACTCGGCGTCAAGAGCCTTAATGTCATCAACGGACTTTATGCGGCGTTCATTCCACTGTGTGAGAATAGAATCGGCATATTCAAAGCTTGGCTGATGTGTAGACTTGATTGTACGGCTGCATGCTTCTACAATTATATCAGTGTTAAAGCCGTATGTTTCACGCCACTTGCGGATATAATCGCGCTCTACTTTGGCGGCGCTGCGTCCTGTTATTCCGAATGCATTCATAACGGCAAACATGTCCTCAGACTTACTGTCAGAATATTCCCTCGCCTCTTTAAGAGATGATATACCATGTTCAGCCCAGTCAATCGCAACCTTCTCTATATAGCGCATACTTCTGTGTTCCTTGGAAATGCAGTATTCAAGAAGATATTCTATTACATCGGCAGACATCTTCAAAGTATCGTAGAAGAAAATCATCGAATTAGTCTCAGTGGCTGTAAGCGTCTTGCCAAGATACATCTGGGCAATATAGAGAAGCTGGCTTAACTCTTCATTGGCAGCAAATTCCTTAAGCTGTGCCGCCGTATATGAAGGCTTCTCAGGAACAGATACTTCAGGAACAGACACTTCGGGAGCTGATATCATTGCAGCCGGAGCAGTTGTCTGGCTGGTCACCGCTGTCTCATTGGCAGCAGTGCCAAAAGTGTCTTCAACGGACATTGTAATATCTGCAAGTGTGATGCCTGTCAGTTCACCATCGGATGCTCCGCTGCCTGATGAAGCATTAGCATATGTAAGAATCAGAAGACCTTCATTCTCCCAGTACTTAAGTGCACGCATAACATCGTTCTCAGTAAGATTAAGCCTGTCTGCAAGAAAAGAGACGCAGAAGCAGTCATCACTGCCTGAGTATGAAGCACAGCCATTCTTAAGAACATCACATGCAGCGGCTGGTGTGCCTGAGCCAAGACATCTCAATATATATAAGTATATCTTAACGAATTCACCACTTGCCTTAGGCATGTAATTATCTAAAAAATAGTCAGGTACAAGTGTGTAATTAAGCGTAATTCTGGATTGTAAAGTAAGTGGTCTCATGATGTAAATTCCTCAATGCTATATTTGATGAACGTATAATAGCACACTGTGGAAAAAAAGAAAATAGGGGCACTTATCCACCATTAACAGCAGAAAAATTGTGGATAATGTGGATAACTCCGTGGAAAGTTTGCAAAAATGCCAAAATACTTGATAAAAATGATAAAAAAGTAATGCACATTTTGTGTGCAAAAAAAATGCATCAAATGTGTAAATATATTGTAAAAAATTGTGGAAGTTGTGGATAAGTACGTGAATGAAAAAGCATAAAAAAATACCAAGCCCCGCAAGGCTTGGTATTATGGCTATTTCACGAGATCTTCACCAACTTTGTAAATGTCTCCTGCACCCATTGTTATCAACAAATCACCGTTGATACAATTTTTTTGTAAAAATTTTTCTATTTCATCGAAAGTGTGGAAATAATAGCATTCGGTTCCGAGAGCCTTAATCTTATTCATAAGGTCTTCCGAGCTTATTCCGTAAGTATTGGTCTCTCTTGCAGCGTAAATATCCGCAAGAATCACCTTGTCGGCAGCGGAAAGCTCAGCAGCAAAGCGGTCAAGAAGCAGCTTGGTTCTTGAATAAAGGTGCGGCTGGAATGCAACCCACAATGTCTTGTGCGGATAATGGCCTGCCGCAGCGAGGGTAGCTTTTATCTCATCAGGGTGATGTGCGTAATCGTCGACAACAGTTACGCCGTTGAAGACGCCTTTGCGCTCAAATCTGCGGTTAGTTCCGTAGAATTCAGCAAGCCCTTTCTTAATTGCGGCAATAGGAATATCAAGTTCAAGAGCTGCAGCAATCGCAGCAAGTGAATTGTATACATTGTGTATTCCCGGAACCATCAGGTCAATTGAAGATTCTTCACCGATTCCATAAGGCTCCCCGTTCTTAAGGAGTGTGTAATGACAGCGACCAAGGTCATCATATGCTATTCCGCGGGCACTGTAGGTACTCTTGTCAGGATCGGAACCTACTGTGATAACCTTCACATTGAGCCCTTTACAGAAATACTCATAATCCTCGATATCACTGTTGATGATAAGTGTTCCGCCTTCAGGAAGCCTCTCAACAAAGCGTCTGAAAGATGCACGTATGTCAGCAAGATCCTTGAAGAAATCAAGATGATCCTCCTTAACATTAAGAATAATGTTCATTGTTGGATTAAATGAAAGGAAACTGTTGGTATATTCGCATGCTTCGGTAACAAAAAGGTCTGATCGGCCAATTCTTATATTGCCGCCTATATCTTTGAGAATTCCGCCGACAGATATTGTAGGGTCAGCATCGGCGGCGAGAAGAATCTCTGAAAGCATGGAGGTTGTAGTCGTCTTGCCATGTGTACCGGCAATGTTAACAGCGGTCTTATAGTTAGCCATTATCTGACCGAGAAGCTCAGCCCTTGCCATCATTGGAATACCGGCCCTGACTGCCTGGGCGTATTCAGGGTTATCCGGATGGATTGCAGCCGTATATACTACAAGATCAATATCCGGTGTTATGTTGTCTGCGCTCTGTGGATAAGCAATGTGGCATCCGAGTGACTCAAGATGCGTTGTAAGAGGACTGCGTGCTGAGTCTGATCCCGATACGGTGAAATTCTTATTGCAGAGAATCATTGCAAGACCGCTCATACTGATCCCGCCTATTCCTATAAAATGAACATGTATGGGATTATCAAAATTAATTTTGTACATAAAATCTCCATTCCTGTGCATAGCGCACATATATCAATTCTGTATGCATCTGAATAAAATAACTTATAAAATAATTATAAAACAAAAAGCTGCATTAATAAATAAGTAAATGTAAATAAGCATACATCTTATAAACTGAGTATATTATATATATGTAAAAGAAATTTGTCCAATATGTATTAATGCATTGTATACACATTACACGATTAATGCTGAATTGTATTTAAAGTATACACATTATAGCGCAAAATGTTGATAAAAATTATTAAAAATTTTGGAAAAATTACAAAATTTCTTTTTACTTAAAATGTAGTATGTGATATAATTAACACATATTAAAAGTGCGGTGCAAATATAAGTTTTGGGCGGCATAAAAGTTGGGAGGTTATGCGGCATGATTAAGAAAGAAATGATTGCCATGCTTTTGGCAGGTGGACAAGGCAGCAGACTTGGAGTGCTTACAGCCAAGGTTGCAAAGCCGGCGGTTACTTTTGGGGGAAAGTACAGGATTATTGATTTTCCATTAAGCAACTGTATTAATTCAGGGATAGATACAGTAGGTGTTCTTACACAGTATCAGCCGCTCCGCCTCAACACGCACATCGGAATCGGTATCCCTTGGGATCTCGACAGGAACGTCGGAGGTGTGTCAGTACTTCCACCATATGAGAGAAGTACTAATAGTGAGTGGTATACAGGAACGGCTAATGCCATTTATCAGAATCTTGAGTATATGGAGACATATAATCCGGATTATGTGCTGATCCTGTCAGGTGATCACATTTACAAGATGGATTACAAGATAATGCTTGATTACCATAAAGCTAACAATGCAGACATTACGATAGCGGCAATGCCTGTTCCTATGGAAGAAGCAAGCAGGTTCGGTGTGGTTGTTACCGATAAGGACAGCAGAATCACAGAATTTGAAGAGAAGCCGGAACATCCAAAGAGCAATCTTGCTTCAATGGGCATCTACATATTCAGCTGGAAGGTCCTTAAGGAAGCGCTTATTAAGCTTAAGAACCAGCAGGGATGTGATTTTGGCAAGCATGTAATTCCATACTGCTTTGAGAATAATAAGAGAATATTTGCATTTGAATATAACGGATATTGGAAGGATGTCGGTACACTCAGTTCTTACTGGGAGGCTAACATGGAGCTTATTGACATAATTCCCGTATTTAATCTGTATGAGGAATTCTGGAAGATATATACTAAGACGGATGCACTTCCTCCACAGTATGTATCTAAGGATGCATATATTGAGAAGAGTATAATCGGAGAAGGCTCAGAGATATACGGACAGGTGTATAACAGTGTAATCGGTACGAGCGTAACGATTGAAGAGGGGGCTGTTGTGCGTGATTCCATTATTATGCAGGGATCTGTTGTTAAGAAAGGCAGCGTAATCAATAAGGCAATTATTGCTGAGAATGTAGATATTGGCGAGAATACCCAGCTCGGTGTCGGAGAAGAAGTGCCGAATGTGGAGAAACCGAAGATTTACAATTCAGGGCTTGTTACTATAGGCGAGAATTCAGTCATACCTGACGGAATTAAGATTGGTAAGAATACCGCGATATCAGGTGTTACGGTGCCTGAGGATTATACGGATGGAATGCTTCCGGGAGGCGGAATAATTATTAAGGCAGGTGAGGATGAATGAGAGCTATAGGAATTATTTTGGCAGGCGGCAATAATAAGATGATGAAAGAGCTTTCTAATAAGAGAGCTATAGCGGCAATGCCCATTGCAGGCAGCTACCGCAGCATTGATTTTGCATTAAGTAATATGTCTAATTCACACATAAGCAAAGTTGCTGTAATAACACAGTACAATGCACGTTCACTGAATGAGCATCTGAGTTCATCAAAGTGGTGGGATTTTGGACGTAAGCAGGGAGGATTGTTTGTATTTACTCCTACAATAACGGCAGACAGCAGCTACTGGTACAGAGGAACAGCAGATTCACTGTATCAGAATCTGCATTTTCTTAAGACAAGTCATGAACCATATGTAGTTATAGCATCAGGCGATGGTGTCTATAAGCTGGATTATGGTAAGGTACTTGAATATCATATCGAGAAGAAAGCAGACATTACTATGGTTGTCAAGAAGCTCGATGATAAGGAGGACCTTAAGAGATTCGGACTTGTAAGCATGTCTCCGGAAGGCAGAATCACAGAGATAGATGAGAAGCCTATAGAGACTAATCTTACAACTGCATCTATCGGAGTATATGTAATAAGAAGACGTCTTCTTATTGAACTGATTGAGAAAGCAGCTGAGGAAGACAGACATGACTTTGTAAAAGATATTCTTGTCAGATATAAGAATCTGAAGAGAATATACGGATATAAGCTTGATACATACTGGAGCAATATATCAACGGTTAATTCGTATTATAAGACGAATATGGATTTCCTTGATAAGGATATCCGCAATTATTTCTTTAAGGAATATCCGGATATATATTCCAAGGTAGATGACCTGCCTCCGGCTAAGTATAATTATGGTGCTAATGTCAAGAACAGTCTGGTAGCAAGCGGCTGTATAATAAACGGTATGGTCGAGAATTCAGTACTGTTTAAGAAAGTCTATATTGGCAATAACAGTGTAATTAAGAATTCGATTATACTTAATAATACATATATCGGCGACAATGCATACATTGAGAACTGTATCGTTGAGAGTAACGGCACGATAAAGGCCAACACAAGGCATGTAGGGGAAGAGAGTGAACCAAAGATAGTTATTGAGAATGGTATTTCATACTTTTCTTAATCAATAATAAAGGGGGATACAATGAATATCACAGACATAAGAGTACGCAGGATTGCCAACGAGGGCAAGATGAAGGCAGTTGTATCGGTAACAATTGATGGAGAATTTGTGGTACATGACATCAAGGTTATTGATGGTGACAAGGGGTTATTTGTAGCTATGCCAAGCCGTAAGGCATCAGATGGCGAGTATAAGGATATTGCGCATCCTATTACTTCAGCAACAAGACAGTTACTCCAGAATGCTATTATAGAGGCTTATAATAGCACTCCTGATGAAGAATTATCACGAGCATAACCTCCTAAATATGCTAACAGAAAGCAGCACCGGCTGATTAATCGCCGGTGCTGCTTTCTGTTTGTTGTCTCTGATTTTGAAATTTATCGTCCGGTAGTCTTATAGCTGAGCAGCCCTATATTAATTAATCCAGTAGTGGATTCGTTCTGGATGATCATATGTATGATTAAGGCTCATCTGTTGCGGAGATATGAGGAAATATGTGTAACGGGATACGACACCATATCCGCGGTCAGGAACGGGATCATCCCATGTAACTTATAAGAGTGTATATTTATCATGTAAATGGCTTGAGTTTTTATACTGCGTTTGCTAAAATTTATCGTATTGGATAACGGCATTAAAATGGGATTGAATGTTGAAAAAGGAGTGTCTTGTGAGCATAAAATTAGCAATATTTGATTTTGACGGTACGATTGCGGATACGAGAAAAGCCATTGTTGCTGCAAAGCAGAAGACGATGCGTCAGATGGGACTTGAGGTAGCGGATGAAAGAACGTGTGCATCTACGATAGGCTTCTCTGCAAAGACAGGATTTGAGATGATATATCCGCAATTGGAAGAGCAAAAGATTGATGAATGTGTTACTATATACAGGCAGGAATTCGAGCAGATAAGAAAGCTTATGCCGCCGGAGATATTTCCTGATGTGAAGGACGTGTTAGAGAGACTGAATCAAACACAGGTTGTGACCACGATTGCATCATCAAGGAATACGCCGTCGCTGAAGGGATTTCTTGATGACATGGGAATTGCGGAATATTTTCCATATATTCTTGGAGGCAATGATACCGGGAAACTTAAGCCTGACCCTGAGCCGGTTCTAAAGACACTGGAAGAGCTTGGATACAATGCATGTGAGGCATTGGTTATCGGAGACATGCCAATGGATGTTGCAATGGGAAAGAATGCGGGAACGTACACATGCGGCGTTACATACGGCAATGCTTCAAGGCAGCAGCTGGAGGATGCCGGGGCCGGGTATATAATTGACAGCATGAGAGAGCTTATAGAGGTAATAGACAGAATATAATCAGAAGATTGGAAGGATATATATAATGATGGATATTCGTAATATCAAAAGAAAAATAATGCAGGCAGTGACAGCGGCAGCGATGACAGCAGCAGTGACGGCCGGCATATGTATGACCGGAGCTGTGACAGCACAGGCAGCAGAGCAGACAGCACAGGCGACAGAGCATACAGCACAGACGGCAGAGCAGAAGACCGGAGCGGACTCTTCGGTTCAGGCGTCAAAGGTCAATATAAATATAGTACCTGCCAATAAGGAGTCAACGGCAAAGATAAAGGATGGTTCATATTCAACGTCGATAACATTTACGGCAGATAATACATTGACGATTACGCCGGCCGATGCAAATGACAGAATATACGGACTGTACATAACATGGGCGGCAAGACCGGGAGAATGGACACTTACATATGACGGCGGTACTAAGAAATGCGGCCGGAATGCATTTCTGCATGAATATGTGGAGATACCTGAGGGAACAGCATCAGCGGTTATAGAATTATCACAGAAGGAAAAGATATGTAATATTGATGCATATTCAGCGGGAACACTGCCTGATGACGTACAGGTGTGGGAGCCTGAGTGTGCAAGGGCGGATATGCTTGTGCTCTCAACACATGCGGATGATGAGATACTTTTTCTTGGAGGAGTTCTTGCACAGTATGCGGGTGAGGATAAGCTTGATGTACAGGTTGTATATTTCTCTAATTATTTTGGCGGGACGGTAATTCGTGAGCATGAGAAGCTTGACGGACTGTGGGAGCTTGGAGTAAGGCATTATCCGGTTAACGGTGATTTTCCCGACCAATATGCGGATGACCTTGCGGCGGCAGAAAAGCTGTATGGACATGATGAAGCAGCAGCATTTGTTGTGGAGCAGATAAGAAGATTCAAGCCGCAGGTCTGTGTGGCACAGGATACGGATGGTGAGTACGGACACGGCACACATAAACTTACCTCTGCTGCGATGCAGGAGGCGGTTACTGTCAGCATGGATTCGGATAAATACCCTGAATCTGCGGCAGAATACGGAGTGTGGAATGTTGCCAAGACATATATACATCTGTATGGAGAGAATAAGATTAAGCTTGACTGCAGACAGCCGCTTGACAACCTTGGAGGAAGGACGGCGCTTGAGGCTGCAACGGCGGCATATAAAAAGCATGTGTCACAGCAGTGGTGCTGGTTCTATGTATCTGATACCTATGAGTACAGTATTTCGGATTTTGGACTTTACAGGACTACTGTGGGAGAAGATACCGGCAATGATATGATGGAGCATATTACATCATATGAGGAGCAGGAAAAGCAGGCAAGGCAGCAGGCGGAGGAGCGCAGGGCAAAGAAGCAGGCTGAAGAGGAGTCAAAGGCAAAGGCTGAATATGAATTGCAGTACGGAGTACCTGTTGGAGAATCATCACCTGACAAGGTTCCGCAGTTCCTTGAAAAAGTCGGAATAACAATTATTTTAATGATAGCGGTAATGCTTGTGATAGCACTGGTTGCAGCATTTGTAAGCTCAATGGTATACAGGCGGAAGAACATGAAAAAGTCACGCAGACAGAAGTGTGGGACAAAGAAGCGCAGATAGGAGCAGATATGTATATAATAGCAGGACTTGGTAATCCCGGAAAACAGTATGAGGGAACAAGGCATAATATTGGATTTGCAGTAATAGACGAGCTTGCGGACGCATATAACATTAATATGGATATGGCAAAGCACAAGGGAATATGCGGTAAAGGAATGATCGGAAGCAATAAAGTTCTTCTGGTGAAGCCACAGACATTTATGAATAACAGCGGAGAGTGCTTAAGAGAGGTGCTCGATTATTATAAGGAAGATGTTGATAATGTTCTGGTGATATATGATGATATATGCCTGGATGTCGGCAGGCTGCGCCTGAGACCGAAGGGAAGTGCCGGCGGACATAACGGAATCAAGAGTATAATAGCACATCTTGGTACAGAGGAGTTTTCAAGAATAAGAGTGGGCGTGGGTGACAAGCCTAAGAATTATGATCTTGCTGACTGGGTGCTTGGTCATTTTCCGAAGGAGCAGCTCGATGATGTCAGGGCAGGAATCGACAAAGCAGTTAAGGCTGTGCCGGTAGTACTTGACCGTGGTATTGAGGAAGGCATGAATGAGTTCAATGCAAAGTAAGAATAAAAGTAAAGTATTTAATGAGCCGATACATGAACTGGCGGGATATGAGAGCATAACAAAAGGGCTGTCGGTACAGGGCAGCGCCATGATGCTCAGCGGGTGCATTGACTCCGGTAAAGCGCATATGATACAGGCGCTCGGAGCCGATGCTTTTTGTCGTGTAATTATAACGTATGATGAGGCAAAGGCAAGGGAGATTGTGGATGACAGCCGCTTCTTCAACAGAAATACGGTGTTCTATCCGGCAAAGGATCTTATATTCTACAGTGCCGATATCAGAAGCAACGAGCTTACAGCACAGAGAATGAAGGCCATAAGGGCAATCATTGAAAATGAAGGCGACCTCACGGTTGTCACAACGATAGACGGCTGTGCCGATATGCTCATGACAAGGGAAAAGCTTGAGACGGGAATTCTGACATTTGAAGAGGGAGGAATTGTTGACCTCGCACAGCTTAAGAAGCAGCTTGTGCTGCTCGGATATGAGAATATGGGACAGGTGCAGGCACCGGGAGAGTTCGGAGTACGTGGCGGAATCATTGACATCTTCCCGCTTACCGACGAGACACCGGTAAGAATTGAATTGTGGGATGATGAGATAGATTCAATTCGTTCATTTGATGTGGAGAGCCAGCGTTCAATCGAGAGGCTTCAGAAGGTGACAATATATCCGGCAACGGAGTATGTCCTTACACAGGCGGAGATAGATGACGGTGTTGCTGCCATTAATGATGAGGTCGCAAAGCAGGCGGACATTTTCAAAAAAGCTGACAAATATGAGGAATTGTCGAGGCTTAAGGCAATTCCCGATAATTTCAATGAGTCAACTGATATAGACAAATTTGTGCATTCATTTGTAAAGGATACAGTGTCGCTTATTGAGTATTTTGACAGGGAGACAACGCTGTTTGTGCTTGATGAGCCTAACAGAATTGCGGAGCGCATGGAGCTTGTCGAGTTTGAATTCACCGACAGCACGAAGAACAGGCTTGAGAAGGGCTATATAATTCCAAGTCAGGCAGATATGATATTTACATGCCGCGAGATATATGCGAAGGTGAACTGCCGCAGGCTGCTTGTGGTGTCAACTCTTGAATATAAACCGAAGGGGCTTGATATTGCCGAACATTTTAAGGTGGATTCAAAGAGTATAAGTTCATACAATAACCGTTTTGAGTATCTTGTTGCAGATCTCAAAAAATATAAAAAATCCGGCTACAGGATTGTGCTCATATCGAACTCAAGAACACGTGCGATGCGCATGGTTGATGATCTGCGTGATAACGGGATAGATTCATATTTCAGCGAGGATTATGACAAAGCTCTTGTTGAAGGCGAGATTATGGTAACTTACGGCAACATACACAAAGGTTTTGAATATCCGATAGTTAAGTTTGTTGTCATTGCTGAAAGTGATATATTCGGACAGGAAAAGAAAGATAAGAAGCGCAGAAAGAAGCAGTACAACGGTAAGGCGATTGCTGACTTTAACGAGCTTGCCATAGGTGACTATGTTGTACATGAAAATTACGGTCTTGGAATATACCGCGGTATCGAGAAGATTGAAGTAGAGGGAATAGAGAGAGATTATATAAAGATTGAATACAGCGGAACGGATACGCTTTACATTCTTGCAACACAGCTTGATGTATTGCAGAAGTACGCAGGGGCGGATGCGAGAAAGCCAAAGCTTAACAAGCTTAACAGTCAGGAATGGGGCAAGACAAAATCCAAGGTTAAGACTGCTGTTGAGCAGGTCGCAAAGGATCTTGTGGAGCTGTATGCAAAACGCCAGAATGAGCAGGGCTTCCAGTTTGGCGAGGATACGGTGTGGCAGCGTGAGTTTGAGGAGATGTTCCCTTACGAGGAGACCTCTGACCAGCTTGCGGCAATTGAAGATACAAAGCATGATATGCAGAGTACAAAGATTATGGACAGACTTATATGTGGTGATGTCGGCTACGGTAAGACGGAGGTCGCCATAAGAGCGGCATTCAAAGCTGTCCAGGACGGTAAGCAGGTTGCGTACCTTGTACCGACAACGATACTTGCTCAGCAGCATTTTAACACATTTGAACAGAGAATGAAGGATTTCCCTGTTAAGGTGGCGATGCTGTCAAGATTCAGGACACCGAAGGAGATTAAGCAGACGATAGCTGATCTCAGGAAGGGTATGGTTGATATTGTAATAGGAACCCACAGGCTGTTATCTAAGGATGTTGAGTATAAGGATCTGGGGCTGCTTATTATCGATGAGGAACAGAGATTTGGCGTGTCACACAAGGAGAAGATTAAGAAGCTTAAGGAAAATGTTGATGTCCTTACGCTCAGTGCAACACCTATTCCGCGTACGCTTCACATGAGCCTTGTCGGAATAAGGGATATGAGTGTGCTTGAGGAGCCTCCGGTTGACAGAATGCCTATACAGACATTTGTAACTGAGCAGAATGATGAGATGGTGCGTGAAGCAATCAACAGAGAGCTGGCAAGAGGCGGACAGGTATATTATGTGTATAACAGGGTGCGTAATATTGATGAGGCTGCAAGCCGTATACAGCAGCTTGTTCCGGATGCCAATGTCGCGTATGCGCACGGACAGATGGACGAGAAGACGCTGGAAGCTATTATGTATGATTTTATAAATGGTGACATAGACGTTCTTGTATCAACGACAATCATTGAGACGGGTCTGGACATTTCCAATGTTAATACAATGATTATCGAGGATGCAGAAAATCTCGGACTGTCGCAGCTATACCAGCTCCGCGGGCGTGTGGGACGTTCTAACAGGACTGCTTATGCATTCCTTCTGTACCGCAGGGGGAAGATGCTGAAGGAGGTTGCGGAGAAGAGACTTCATGCAATCAGGGAATTCACTGAGCTTGGTTCAGGCTTTAAGATTGCAATGAAGGATCTTGAGATACGTGGTGCCGGTAATGTACTTGGAGAAGCGCAGCACGGCCACATGGCAGCGGTAGGATATGACCTGTACTGCAAAATGCTTAACGAGGCTGTCAATGAACTTAAGGGAATCTCTAATGGCGCAGATTTTGAGACGGTTGTAGACCTTAATGTGGATGCATTTATACCTTCCACTTATATCCGCTCAGAAGCTCAGAAACTTGAGATATATAAGCGTATTGCGGCTATTGAGACAAGTGATGAGCAGATGGATATGCAGGATGAACTTACTGACCGATTCGGTGACCTTCCGCATTCGGCGAACAATCTTCTGACGATTGCCCTTATAAAATCAGTGGCGCACAAGGCAGATGTTCGTAAGATAAAGGGTGGCGTGGTTAATAAGGAAGACTGGCGTGTGGAGATTTTCTTCAAACAGGATGCGGCGATAGATGTGGCACAAATACCGGATTTTCTTGAAAGACATGAGCCGTTCCTTACATTCAGACCGGGCAATGATCCGTATTTTGTGTATGAAGCAAGACATAAGGACTTCCCGACAGATTCGGCATTTCTGGCGGCGTTGGAGACTCTTTTGGAGGGGATTCCCAAGTGCTGATTAAGACACGCTCTCGCTTGGATGAAAGGCGCAGCGGTACTAAGCTCGCCTGCCGCTATCGCGGCGGCTCGCTAAGTGCCGGCGCTTTCATACAGTCTTAATCAGCACATGGGAATCCCTGTGGATAGGGGGGCGATGCGCTTCGCTGTCGCCCCAGCCTCGGCGATGTGCTTCGCTGTCGCCCCATGCCCCGGCGATGCGCTTCGCTGTCGCCCCAGCCTCGGCGATGCGCTTCGCTGTCGCCCCCTGCACCGGCGATACGCTTCGCTGTCGCCCAGGTCCCGCCACACTTTTGTGTGGCGGGGGCTGTTTTCCTGAAGTGTGATGTTGTGATATAGATAAGCAAATACCAATCAATTAAAGTGAATTACCTCTTCTTATAAAGAATCAGTTCGGGATTCGTCACGTTGGTTCCATTGACGTTATTTTTATCATATGTGCAGACCAGAATAAAGTCCATATCCGCGACAATGCCGAAGTACCGTTCACAACCGAATTCACATTCAAGCTGATTACCAAGATAAGTCTTCTGGTCATTGAGAAATTTTACTTTTGAATTATTCGGAAGTGTGTATTCGGGATTGACGTATTTTCCGATGAGAGCATTCAGCTTATCAAGCTTAGGCATTCCTTCTATATGAAGCTCATTGATTTCGTTAATCAACTGATGCTTGAATTCATCAAACTGTCCATTGTCACTGAGTTCTTCATATCTTTTCCAATAATCCAATTGTGGAAGCAGATTTTTCAGGTAAGAGCGTGCCTGCTCCTCTGAAATATTTTCATTTACCATATTTTTTACACAGACATCAATCAATTCGTCCATATTGCTGTATGTGTAAGTTCCGTCGGCATAACACCATTTGCAATAGTCCTCATTCAATGAGCCGTCGCGGTCGCGGCCTATAATGGAATCGTCTTCAAGAGGCATTCCGCAGCACTGGCAGATGAGCCTGCGGGGTGCGCCCAGAAGTGTATTGATTGAAACATTGAACTCTTTGGATAAAAGCTTTAGGGTCTCTGTATTCGGAATTGTCTCTCCATTCTCCCAGCGTGATACTGCCTGCCGTGTCACCATGATTTTCTCTGCAAGTTCATCCTGTGACATTCCTCTTTCGGTACGAAGCTGTAAAATGATATTTTTTGTTTCCATAGCTGTCACCTCCATAAACATATCATACAGACAAATCCATGTTATGAAAAGCAACCTGCTGTTGCCATACCATGTCTATATGATTTGATCATCACTCTTTGGTCATGACTTTCTTGCATCACCTTAGTTTACTCCAGACCATAAGAAACTCTTTTTCATTTGTAGCGCTGTCAAGACTTTCTGACCGGATTACAAAATGTTCCCTTTGGTAAAAAGCAACTGCCCTGCTGTTTTTTTGGTATACATTTAAACTCATAGCAGGCTTTATTGCCTTTATATAATCCAGAAGCTGCCTGCCGATACCCTTTGAGCGCATAGTTCTTTCCACGAAAATTCCTTCTATGTAATCTTCGTTTAATCCTATAAAACCGCTTATATGTTTTGAAGCGTTATCTTCATATACATATATTTCAGCATGTGGCAGCATGTCCTTAACCATATCGGCATTATCCAGCCAGTATTGTGCAGGAATAAAGCTATGTGCATCTATATTTGAATCCAGCCATATCTGCATAATTGGTAATAAATCATTTTCATTAAATTCACGAATCATAGTAAGCCTTTCAAAATGGAGGTTGTCTGGTAATTAATTAGCTTAACGCCTTTATCAGCCTGAAGACCTGCTTCGCGGTGGCAGAAGCGTTAAGGCGTGCGGTGTCAGGTGACATTGCTTCCTCAAGTGTAGTTATGCCGGTAAGTATTGGGAAAAATGCGTCGATTCCGTTATCGTTGCATACACCGGCATCATCTGAGGCGCATCCGCAGAATGCAATAACAGGTATTCCGTATTCCTTTGCAATTGCGGCAACGCCGGCAGGTGCCTTACCCATAACGGTCTGGCTGTCAAGGCGTCCTTCTCCTGTTACTACGATATCGGCAGTCCTGATATATTCGCGCAGATTGGTTGCCTCAAGGATTATGTGTGTGCCTGATTCAAGTGATGCGTTAAGAAATGTATGAAATGCGAATCCCAGTCCTCCTGCCGCACCTGAACCGGGGAAGCATGCATCAGCATTGCCGGATGTCATTCCGGCAATGTCTCCGGCGATATCCGCATAATGTGCCAGCCATGTGTCCATATCGGCAATCATTTGGGGAGTTGCACCTTTTTGCGGGCCGAACACAGCACTACAGCCACTGGCACCACAGAGAGGGTTGGTTACGTCACAGGCAATACGGAAGGTGCATTCCGAAAGCTCAGGCAGTGCATTATCTGTTGTGATATTTTTAAGATTTTTAAGACCTATGGCACCAAAAGGAACCTGACGCCCCTTATCGTCAAGCATACCGAAGCCAAGAGCCTGCAGCATACCGATGCCGCCGTCATTGGTTGCGCTTCCGCCAATGCCGATTATAAAATCGCGGCAGCCCTCGTTAATGGCATCCTTTATAAGCTCACCCACGCCATATGTAGTTGTATAAAGCGGATTGCGCATATCAGCAGGAAAATCCGCGGGAACCAGAGTAATTCCGGCTGCCTTGGCCATCTCGATTACGGCAGTGGAAGAGCCGTTGCTGTTTAGTATTCCGTACATGCTCTTTACAGGCCTGCCGACAGGTCCGGTTACGGTAATATTTTTAATGATGCCGTTATTGCCGGCTGTAAGTGCGGCAACTGTGCCTTCGCCGCCATCAGCAAGCGGTCTTATTGTAATATTGGCATCAGGCATGGCACTGCGTATACCGTCAGCAATACTGTTGCCGGCTTCGTATGATGTAAGACTTCCTTTAAATGAATCAATCGCAATAACTATTCTCATAGCTGGTCTCCATTCCTGCCCGGTTTCCGGGACATCTCAAGTCTGCTCAGGCACAAAAAGCTGTGGCTGCATGCAGCATTTATAAGATAAGTATATCAGTATATTTTAAAATGTCAGTAAAAATGTTACGGACTGACATATCCGGATTGCCGCATAAAGATTCCGGGCCATGTCAAGGGTTGCATGAACCGTAATAAGCAAATATAATAAATAAGTATGTATAAGCTATTTGTGCCTGCGGAATGGAGGATTGTTATGTCATTAGAGAGAGCAAAGAAATATCTTAAGGATAAAGGATTTGGAGACAATATTATAGAGCTGGAGGATTCAAGTGCCACGGTTGAGCTTGCGGCACAGGCACTGGGCGTTGAGCCGGGAATGATTGCAAAGACGATGTCATTCATGCAGGGTGACAAGCCGGTGCTCATTCTTATGGAAGGAACCGCTAAGATAGATAACAGAAAATATAAGGACACATTTCATGTTAAGGCGAAGATGATACCATTTGATGAGGTTGAAGGAATCGTGGGACATGCTCCGGGTGGTGTGTGTCCGTTTGGAATCAATGACGGGATTGAGGTCTATCTTGACGAGAGCCTTAAGAGATTTGATACGGTATATCCTGCGGCCGGCAATGACCACAGTGCGGTACGGCTTACGATTGACGAGCTTTCGGATGCGGCCGGTGCAGTATCATGGGTCGATGTATGTAAGGAACAGCAGGAATAAGGAGTTGTATGAAGAAGATTGTACTTGGAATACTGGCACATGTTGATGCCGGTAAGACAACGCTTGCGGAAGGAATTCTGCATGCATGCGGGACGATAAGAAAAGCAGGACGTGTGGACCATAAGGACGCATTTCTTGATAACGGAGAGATGGAGAGGGCGCGTGGAATTACGATTTTTTCCAAGCAGGCGAGAGTTACGTGGAAGGACTGTGACATAACAATACTTGATACGCCGGGACATGTTGATTTTTCGGCTGAGATGGAGAGAACTCTGCAGGTGCTTGACTATGCGCTTCTTGTGATAGACGGCAAAGACGGTGTGCAGGGGGATGTCCATACTTTATGGCAGCTCCTTGGCAGATACCGCGTGCCTGTGTTTATATTTGTAAATAAGATGGACCAGCCGGGAACGGACCGGGAAGCTGTTCTGACAGAGCTTAGGCATAAGCTTGATAATAATATCATGGAGATTCCGTCAGACATAGCATCTGAGCCTGAGGCAGCAGAAGAGCTTGCAATGTGCAGCGAACAGCTTATGGAGGAATATCTTGAGAATGGCAGTATAGAGGCTGACTCTGTTAATGACGCAATCTGCGAAAGAAAGCTCTTTCCGTGCTTCTTCGGTTCGGCGCTTAAGGAGGAAGGAATTACAGAACTTCTTGACGGAATTAATTCCATGACTGAGAACATGGAATATCCTGAGGAATTCGGCGCAAGGGTATATAAGATAGGACGCGATGCGTCAGGTGTCAGACTTACGTATATGAAGGTTACAGGCGGCACACTCAGGGTTAAGATGATGGTTGGCAACAGCTGCAGTGCTGATGGAGACAATGTATGGGAGGAAAAGGCTGACCAGCTTCGTCTGTATAACGGTGCGGGCTATCAGATGACGGAAAAGGTTGAGGCAGGCGATATATGTGCGGTAACCGGACTCCTGAAAACATTTGCGGGACAGGGACTTGGAATTGAGAGTGAGAACTCGGCGCCGGTGCTTGAACCGGTAATTACCTACCGCCTTATTCTTAATGATGAGACTGACCCGGTTGTTGCGCTTGGCAAGGTGAGGCAGCTTGAGGAGGAAGAGCCGGAGCTTCATGTCACATGGCAGGAGGAGAGCCGTGAGATTCATATTCAGGTCATGGGGCAGGTGCAGATGGAGATTCTTAAGAGCACGCTTGCGGAAAGATTCGGCATCGAAGCTGAATTTGATGCGGGAAGCATTGTCTACAAGGAAACACTTGCAGAGCCTGTTGTGGGAATAGGACATTTTGAGCCATTAAGGCATTATGCGGAGGTACATCTGCTGATGGAGCCGGGGGAGCGCGGAAGCGGCGTACAGATTGCTTCGTTATGCAGTTCGGATGAGCTTGATAAGAACTGGCAGAGACTTATTCTGACACATCTTGAGGAGAGAATACATCCCGGCGTGCTTACCGGCTCAGAGCTTACGGATGTGAGAATCATTCTGATTGCGGGAAGGGCGCATGATAAGCACACCGAGGGCGGCGATTTCCGTCAGGCAACATACCGCGCCGTGCGTCAGGGGTTGAGAAGCGGGCGTAATATCCTGCTTGAGCCGTGGTTTGATTTCAGGCTTGAGGTCCCTGCTGACAACATAGGAAAAGCGATGTCGGATGTGACAAGGATGCATGGGGAATTCCAGCCGCCGGTAACTGAGGGAGATAAATGCATTCTCACCGGAAGCGCCCCTGCGGCAGCTATGCGTGATTACAGCAGGGAAGTAACAGCATACACAAGGGGGCATGGCAGGCTTACATGTACCCTTAAGGGATATGAGCCGTGCCATAATGCTGAGGAAGTAATTGCCGGATGCGGTTATGACCCGGAAGCAGATACCGCCAATCCCACAGGTTCGGTGTTCTGTGCGCATGGTGCAGGTTTTGTTGTGCCGTGGTATGAGGTAAGGGACTATGCACATGTTGAAGATGGCTGGAAGCCGGATGACGGCAGCGGCACATATACAGCTAATGCTGTGAATAATGAAAATGAAATAGGCGGAATCGCAGTTCCTCTCAAAAACGCATCATACAGAAGCAGTGAGCAGTACATAACACAGGAGGAGATTGAAGAGATATTCCGTCAGACGTACCGCAAGAAGCCGGAGGAATTGAGCCTTTTCAAGAAACATAACGGAAGAAAATATTCCAATACGGGAAGCCAGGACCGGACAGGCAGGGTATCGGAAAAACGCCATATACCTAAGCAGGAGCCGCTTGATGAATATCTGCTCGTTGACGGATATAATATTATATTTGCATGGCCGGAACTTAATGAGCTGTCGAAGGACAATCTGGACAGCGCAAGAAGAAAGCTTATGGACATACTCTGTAATTATCAGGGATATAAGGGCTGTAATCTGATTCTTGTATTTGATGCATATAAGGTTAAGGGGAATCCGGGTTCGGTTGAAAAATATCATAACATTTATGTTGTGTATACAAAGGAAGCGGAGACGGCAGACCAGTATATCGAGAAGACAGTTCATGATATGCACCAGACGCCGCCTAACAAGGGAAGATACCGTGTGACAGTGGCAACGTCCGATGCGCTTGAACAGATGATAGTGTGGGGCAACGGAGCCCAGAGAATATCAGCACTTGGTTTCAAGGCTGATGTTGAAAATGCATCACAGGGCATTAAGATGGAGAATCTGTAGTATTACCCACAGTGCCGCATGCGTTGCAGACAGCGTCCATGGCAGCTTTATCAAAATCAAAATGCACACGTCCGCTTTCAGTTGCGGCACCCAGCTTATTATAGAATCCTATCGAGGGCTTATTCCAGTCAAGGCAGCTCCACTCCATGCCGGAATAGCCCTCTTTTGCTGCAATCTCTGCAACCTGCATGAACAGCGTTCTGCCAAAACCGTTCCCGCGGTATTCATCCTTTACAAAGAGGTCTTCAAGATAGATTCTGCCTGCTGCTGCAAATGACCCGAATATCGGGTAATAAAGTGCGTATCCGACAGCACTTCCGTCTATCTCAGCAATCAGAACTCCGGCTGCCATGCGCTCAAAAAGCCAGTGACGAAGCTGCTCAACGGTTGCCGTCATATCCTGTGGGCGTTTCTCATATTCGGCCAGCCCGCGGATAAGTCCGTGTATTACGGGAGTGTCCTGTGGTGTGGCTCTGCGTATTGTGAGATTAGTGGTCATGGGAGTACTCCTTTTATATCTTTTTACAATAAAGAAAATGTATTCTTCGGAGAACTCATTCCTGGGAGAACTCATTCCCAGGAAAATCCGCCCACCGCTCAGAAGAGATAACGTCTTCCGTGATGAAGCATTCCGGAGCAGGGGCAAGCACATGCCTTGTCACATTGAATATGCCACGGGCATTGCAAAGGACCGATGGTGCATCACCAAACATTACATTGCGGGCAGCGCCGCAGTCAATATATGCCTGTGCAAGCTTTACAAAATCCTCAGATATGTGCGGCTGGGATGCATTATAATGCTTACGCATATAGACGGTATGGCTGTTGCCGGAATTGTCGATAACCGACAGCTTCATAGGCTTGTCTGAAAGGCGGTTAGGAACATTAAGAACTTCCTCGACACTATGTATATATGTGTTGCGGGCATGTGTGACACCTATCAGAAGAATCTTTCCGTCCGCGTCCTTAAGGCGGTCATAGCAGCCGCCCGGAGTGCATGGGGTGTTGCATGAGAGTTCGCCCGCTATATAGCTTTCGGCATTGCGCCCAAAGGCAGCAATGCTGTGTGTAGGATGCAGCGAACGGACTACACCCGGACGCTTGCGGAAAAGCTCCGTAAGAATGCCGACACAGCTCTCACTGTTGCTGACATCAAATACGGGATTGGATTCGTTCACAGTCTTCCATGTATGCGTAGGAAGCAGCAGCAGACCGTCTGCAAAGAATTCCATGAGTGCGTCAAGCACGGTGTCGGCACCGCCTTCAACATTGCCGACTGCTTTCATGGATGAATGTATAAGAATTGTCTCAGAACCTGTAAGTCCCATGGATTTCAGGTCATTAATAATGGATGATTTTGTCATGGCTGTCACCTTTTGCCCCTTGGTATTAGTTTTATGATGTCGGAAGCAAAAGTCCCCGACTTTGATACCAACGGATTGTTTCGTGCTTTGCACTCCCACAATCCTACCCAATATTCGCATATCGTGGGATTATCATTCCACTTTTATGCCCATATCGGGGCGGGTCCCAAGGTCTTTCACCCACATATGAGCAAGCTCATATGGGCTTAGACCTTTTGACCCTTGGTATCATTTTAGTATATATATTTTAACATTTATTTAAAATAAAAGCACTACAATACCAAGTATAACAAGGATTATTCCGGTTGCACGGTTGAGTGTTGCAGGCGTTGCTTTGTTGGCAAATACGGCGGCAATACGCGCCCATATAAGTGTAAACACTATGCAGAGCAGGCATACCGTAATGTCAGGCATACCGCCGATTGCAAAATGTGAGACAGCGCCGGTGAAAGCCGTGAAAGCCATGATAAATACGCTTGTGCCTACGGCAGTCTTCAGCTCATAGCCAAGAACCGATGTGAGGATAAGAAGCATCATCATGCCGCCGCCTGCACCGACAAAGCCGCAGATAAAGCCGATTATCATGCCGCATATAACAGACTGTATTGCGCGCTTCTTTGCGGATACGCCCTGCATTGCTTCCTTTGTAGTCATGACAGGACGTACAATGAACTTAATACCGAGAAGAAGTGTCATAAATACAGAAAAATTACCCATTGCTGCTGAAGGAACAAGGCTTGATATATAGCTTCCGACAACAGTAAACGCAAGTACCGTAACCATCATGATAAGTCCGTTGCGGATATCAAGATTCTTGTTCTTACCATAGGTGTACGCTGATACGGCGCTGGCAAGCACGTCTGATGACAGTGCAATTCCGACTGCGATATACGGATCCATTCCAAGAAATGTAATAAGAATAGGACTGATGACCGCTGCGGCACTCATACCGGCAAAGCCTGTGCCAAGCCCGGCTCCCATACCGGCAAAAAATGTTACTATAACTGTTAATAAAAATTTACTCATGCTGACCTCCTGTATGTTGAGAATTAAGAATATTGTCAATGTTATCTTCCATTACATGTACAACATTGTTGAGAATACTGCGTGTATTGGCATCCATTCCGGCAAGAAGCTGATCCATAAAGCTGCGCTGGAGCTGCTGCCCGCGGCTGATGACATCGGATGCCCTGTCTGTGCAGATAAGCTCAACCTTGCGGCGGTCACCGTCAACAGTCTGCCGTGTCAGGTAACCTTCACGGACAAGCCTGTCCACATTCACAGACACAAGATTAGCCTTAAGCTTACGCACCTCAACTATGTCGCTTGCAGTACGGTACGCCGGATTATTGGCAAGAAACATAAGTATGTCAAATGCGGTCTGCGGCAGATTAAGCTCCTGACAAAGTGGTCTGCACATGGCATTGTAGGCAAGAGAGAGCTTTCTTGCAAATTCGATATTTATAAAGCTGGTATTGGATTTCAAGGTGTCACATCCTTTCTGAACATTCATATTTGAATAGTTCAAATTTGAAATAATTATAGTATATGCAGCGAAAATGTCAACCGTCATTTTTACTCGAAATGTGGGTAATATATACTATTTATGCAAAAATATATTGTAAAGCATATAAAAGAATGGTATGGTTATGGCGTAGATAATTATAGGGTGTAATTATCAATTGGGTGAGGAGTATAATATATTTTATAAGGGAGAAAATGGATGAAAAACAACTTCAAAAAATTTGTCACAAGATTAGTGGCAGTGATGCTTGCGGCTGCAATATCGGCGGGCCTGCTTCCGTGTACATTGGTATATGCACAGGATAAGGAGAATCCGGTATATCCGTATACGATATTTGCCGGTTCCGGTGATGATGGTGCTATCACAATTAAGGCAGACAGCTTCAATGTTAATGGTGATATCGCAACGAATGGAACAATTATTGCATCGGGTAATCTGAATATAAACGGTAAAAAGACAGAAAAAGCCGGTGAGCAGATGATATCAGCGGTAAAAAGGCTTGAAGCCGCATATTACAGTGGCAATAACGTAAAAGACATTTCAGGGGATTTTCAGAAAAAGGATACTAATATAAACATCAACAATCCAATGCGTGTATCAGGCACGCTCGGTCTTCAGGGCAATGTGAGCCTTAATGCGGCAGTGATTGCGGACGGAGACATAACAATATCAGATGGAGTACTCAACTGCAATTCACCGTTAATCTGCTCCAGAACGGGCAGCATAACAATAGAAGCCGGCAGTGCGGGGCTTGGTGGTCTTATATATGCACCGGAGGGTGCAGTCACATTAAAATCAGACAATCTCAACCTTAACAATATAGTAATAATAGCGGACAATGTAATTATCAGCGGACGCAATATCAATGCCGGATATGGAAGAAGCGCGGCGGCAGCGATAGGAACCGAATCGGATGAGCCTGAGCAAAAGCCGGACACGCTTGATGCATTTATCCTGCTTTTCGGAGAATATGATGCCGGAACAGGAAATATAGAGCTTGGCTGGATAACAGACTGTGAAGCAGCAGACTGTGAGATACAGGAGTCGGATGACGGAAGCTCATATTCAAAGACAGCCGCTGTCAAGGACACATCCGAATATACATATGCCGTAAAAGAAGCATTTCCTTTAAAATACATACGCATAGTATTAACAGACTCAGAAGGAAGGCGCAAGACAAGCGAACCACTCGTAATACACAGCAATGGTGACGGCTACGAGGCAAAGATGGTGGACAGCGACAATGACGGACTTCCTGATGCTTATGAAAAGATGCTCGGAACCAACCCAGATAATGCAGATACGGATTCAGACGGTCTGACAGATTATCAGGAGATAGTGCTTACAGACACAGATCCATTAAAATACGATTCGGCAACTCCGGGAATATCAGATGCTGATGCCGACAGCGATAACGATGGCTTAAGCAATATAAGGGAGATACAGCTCGGAACAGATGCGGCAAGGACGGATACCGACGGAGACGGGCTGACGGATTATGAAGAGACAGAGATATATGGTACGGATCCGCTTAACCCTGATACGGACAATGACACCATATCGGACAGGGATGAGATATTGGCAGGGCTTAATCCGCTCAATCCGTCAACAAACGGTGTGCCTGATGCGGAATATACATTTGCCCAGACAATAAGCAAAGACAGCAATGTATTAAAAGAAATCAATACAGATGATAACCCATATGAATTATCAATAGACATTACGGCGGCAGGATATGCGGAGGGCAGCATTGAAGTGGAAGAAAGCGGCTATTCCTCTGCGATTGCCAATGACATGATTCTTGGAAAGGCAGCCGAAATCAGATATTCAAACAGAACCGATAGAATTACCGTTAAATTTTCCAATGTTTCATATGAAAGCAGCAAAGCGGAGAATGACAGCGGGGCATTTGCGGGAATAAAAAGATTCAACATATTCAGATATTTCGAGGAAGTAAACATGCTGCTTCCTGTCGAGACATATTATGACGAGGCTTCAGGCACGATATATACAGATACGGACATGACAGGAACCTACTGCCTCGTTGATATGGAAGAATGGCTTGATGCAATAATGCCGGAAAACGGCGGCTCAGAGACATCAGGAACGGATATCGGTGTGATGAGCTTACAGGCAGATACAGAGGCGATGGCGTTGAACGGCAGTGTTACAGAAGCAGCTCAGTATGCAGTAACGTTACCTGCCGGGGATATTGAGATATCCCAGTACAACGGACATGGATATGCAATATTTGACATGGACATGACATGGGAAGAGGCAAGGGATTATTGTCAGTCACTTGGCGGACACCTTGTTACAATAGGCAGTCTTGAGGAGAATATGTTCGTAAATGAGCTTATGGCTGCATCTAAGGTTACATATGCGGCGATGGGCATGAGTGATGAGGAAGAGGAAGGTACATGGGTGTGGATAACAGGAGAGCCTATGGACTTTACATATTGGAATCAATCAACACCAGAGCCTAATAATGGTTTTAATGTGCTTGGAGAGCAGGACCACGGATATATGTATGGTGATGGTACGTGGGATGACGGATTTTATAATGTGAGATATCCGTTTATATGTGAATGGGATAATGGCTATACAAGTGATAATCAGTATATGGCATTTACACCTACCGGCTGGAAATGGATAAAACTTAAGGACAAGCTGTCAGCTAAGAATGAAGTGGATACTGACGGAGATGGACTTACTGATTGGGAAGAAGTTAAGTCGGAACTGCTAAAAACGGACGAAAATAAGAATGTTATATTACCTACCTTCGGAGAAATATTAGAGCAGCTTGGCAGAGAGCATTCAATGGTAAAAAATGCAATCAAGTTATTTATTGATAATAATAGTGATATTGCAATAGATAAGTATGACAAAATTTTATCACAGAGAATGCTATTGCTAAATTCAGACCCAACCAAAGAGGATTCAGATGATGATGGACTTCTTGATGGAAAGCGTCAGTTATACAATGGAAGGGTAATGTTACCAAAGGATACAGACCCATTTTATTATAATGGACCGCACGGAATATGGGATAAACAGAAAGAAATGGTAGAAACTGAAAATATTCAGACGGAATATTCAGATAAATATATAATTAATCAAGACATTGAAAGGATTATTGTACCATATGCAGATCCTATAGTTGACACATTACTACAGAAGCCAAATGTAGTTAATAAGTTATTTATAGGATATATGAAATATGAATTTAAAAGATATAGTGATATTCCTGGGGTTGATAATGTTGGCGCATACATACTTAATTTTATACATGATAAAGATAATGTAGCATATCATTCAAAGCCTGATACATGGCAGAGAGCATTTGGGTATAATGATTTGTATGATAAGGCGTTTGACTACGGAACTAAAATGTTAAGAAATAAATATGAGTTTACATATGAAAATAGTGAGTATGTACTGTGGATATGGAAGGGTGACTATTGGAACATGGAGAATGGGGCAGAAGCCGGTTTGTATGTATACAATAGAACTGAAAATGGAATAAAGCATTATAATGCGGTGGATTACGAGCTTCCAATGACATTATCCCTTTACAAGATAAAAGAAGATGGATATGATAACCTGTTTAATTGGGCACCGGACGAACCTCAATGGTGGATAACCGGATTTAGCAGGAAGGATATGTTTTTTATTAATCCTGATAAACTCAGAATGATCTGTTCGGTGGATATGTCATCAAAAAAAGAGATTTATATGGAAATGAGTAAAAAATTCAGAACAAATAAAGATATCATTTTTGATGATGATATTTATACATTATGGGTGACATTTTAGATAAGATAGGAGAGTATATGAATAAAAAAGTAAAATATGGCATAGCAGGTGCATGCCTGATGCTGATTATCTTCATTGTATATATGATATGTACATATAACCCGGACAGATATTATAAATCATATGAAGAAGAAAACTATGCTATCGCAATGGAAATAATAAGATGCTTTGACGAAAGAGATTCGGCAGCCTTGGAAAAAATGTTTTCAAATAATGTGCGTAGTCATAATTCAGTGCGTGCACAGATACAGTCAGCGTTTGCAATATATAACAGTAAATCGTCTTCCTGTGAGGAATTTTTTGATCAGGGTGTGTATGAAAGCAACGCAAGTTATGGCCGGTATTTGTATAAAAGTGTTGGTGCAGATATGAAAAAAGTGGTACTTGAAGATGGAAAGGAGTTTGATATTGGGTTTATCAGATGTGTAATAAATGAAAAAGATTCTGATGAAGTAGGAATGAGAAAGATATATCTTACAGATCCTGAGTATGGACATCTTGCGATAATAGGTGATGTTGATCATTACACTGAAAAGATAGTCAGACGTAATATAGATGCGTCTAACGGAATTACAGAAGAGTATATAGATGAAACGGCATCAATAATAGTTACGAACGGGCAGACAGATAAAGATAAAGTATTGCAGAATGGAAATGAAAACATAATCTATGTGGAAAATTTACTACAGAGTATGAACATGACACCATATGAAGGTAATGAAGAAGAGTATTCCCAATATGATTATAAATTCACTGTTCTGAATCGTAAGAATCAGATTAAAGCATGGTATACATTTAAGGATGAAAAATGCAGAGTAAGGGATAAAGACAGTAAAATTACATATTACACAATTGATGACACCTCCACCTACAACGAACTCATAGAGTTCGCAAAATCGCTGGTGGATTAAGCATTACAATACGCATCTGTGAGGGGCTGTCGCTTTAACGATTGAAAATCGTTAAGGTACCAGCCTCTTTTTCGGGAGTATCCCAAAGTTTGTGTAAACCTCCAAACTGATGTAAGGTAAAATTACTCAGTTTGGAGGTTATTTTTATGGCAAGAAGAAAAGACAGCCCACAAAAAGCAGCAATGAGAGAAATGATGCGTGACTATCTGAAAAATAATGATATCAGCATCAAAGACGGCACCGATGTAAATAGCATCATGCGTGACATGATGTCTGTCCTTTTGGAAGGTGCTTTGGATGAAGAACTGGATGAGGAATTAGGATATTCCAAGTATGACTATCGAAACAAAGAAAC
>UMIH01049780.1_pt1 | contig 108782 bp, 86 predicted proteins | sample 1965771 | NCBI WGS metagenome assembly UMIH01 (sample SAMEA4836120, study PRJEB28245) | human gut metagenome | biome: gut microbiome; material: fecal sample | place: Denmark | collected 2008
GCGGCGACACCCTCGTAAAACCGTAACTCGGTTTATCCGGAATTGACCATGTCTCTCCTCTTCTTCCTCTCTCCGTAGCATAACGAAAAATACACACAGCAATGCAAGTTTACTCTGAAATATTAGGTAATATCAATCTCAGTCCGGAATGGAAGGAGAAAATTGAGTCAGTGCCTAACGTTGAAAATATCCACCTTGACCAGTGGATGGCTCAGAAAAGCCGTTTCCTGGGTCGTGGCGACAAAGGGGGCGAATACCCCGTGGCGCTCAAGCGTCAGAGCCAGGTAAAGGATGGCGATGTTATCTATTACAATCCCGACGAGGGTCGCGCCGTAGTGTTGCGCCTCGACCTCAGCCCCGTGCTGGAAATAGACCTCGGCGCACTGGCAAAAGAGCAGCCCGAGACTATCATCCGCCACGCTGTGGAGCTTGGTCATGCCATCGGCAACCAGCACTGGCCAGCCGTGGTGAAGGGCACAAAGGTATATGTGCCGCTCACGGTAGACAAAAAAGTGATGCTCTCTGTGATGGAGACACACCACATAGAAGACATCAGCTTCCGCTTTGTGCAGGGCACAGAGGTGATACCTTATCTGGCTCCTCATGAGGTGCGCCGTCTCTTCGGAGGCGCCGGCCACGAGAGCCACAGCCACGAGCACGTTCATGCCGACCTCAACTCGCTGCATCACCACAGCCACGTCATTACGCACGACCATGGCGACGGCCACGTCCACACGCACGTCATCGACGACTACGACGGCGAAAAATACCCCGTTTGCTGATATGACACCTACCGCGCTGATGCATGTGCTGCAGTTCACCGACAGCACCTTTCCCGTAGGCACCTTCTCCTTCTCCAACGGCCTGGAAACAGCTGCTTACGAACACATAGTGCATGATGCCCCGACTCTCGAGGCCTTTACGCGCGCCGCTTCCGAGCAGGCGGCATACACCGACGGTGTGGCCGCTCTCCATGCCCTGCGTGCCGCCGAAAAAGGGGATTACGAGGCTCTGCTCGACGCTGACTACGCCTTGGAGGCCGCCAAGATGAACGCCGAGGCAAGGCTTATGCTGGCACGCATGGGCAAGAAGCTGGCCGAATTGGGCGTTAAGCTCTTCCCCGACGACAAGCTCATTGCCCGCTGGCTCGACGACATCAAAGCCTCGCGCACGCCCGGTTCCTATCCCGTGGCTCAGGGTCTGGTCTTTGCAGCCGCCGGATTGAGCGAAGAGGAGCTTTTCTGCTCGCATCAGTATGGTGTCATCAACATGATTCTCGGTGCCGCGCTGCGTCTGGTGCGCGTCAGCCACATCGACACCCAGCTCATCCTTCAGCGCCTCACCGCCGAGAGCCTGACCATGTTCGACGCTGTGAAGAAGATGCCTCTTAGCCAGATGCAGGCCTTTGTGCCGCAGATGGATGTTTGCGCCTCGCTGCACGAGAAAGGCAAGATGCGCATGTTTATGAACTGATTCAAAACCTTACAGAAACAACAACAATGAGTACCTGCAGAATAGGGGTGGGCGGCCCCGTCGGTTCCGGCAAAACAGCCCTCATAGAAGCCATCACTCCCAAGCTCCTGGAGAAGGGAATGAAGACCCTTATTATCACCAACGACATCGTAACCACCGAAGATGCCAAGCATGTGCGCAAGACCCTGAAAGGGGTGCTTGCCGAAGACAAAATCATAGGCGTGGAAACGGGTGCCTGCCCTCACACCGCAGTGCGAGAGGACCCCTCCATGAACATCGCCGCCGTGGAGGAGATGGAATCTAAATTCCCCGATACCGACGTGGTGCTGATTGAGAGCGGCGGCGACAATCTTACCCTCACCTTCTCACCCGCCTTGGTCGACTTCTTCATCTATGTCATTGACGTGGCTGCCGGCGACAAGATTCCGCGCAAGGATGGCCCCGGCATATCGCAGTCAGACATCTTAGTCATCAACAAAACCGACCTGGCCCCATACGTTCATGCCTCGCTTGAGGTCATGGACCGCGACTCGCGTCTGATGCGCCCCGGAAAGCCCTTTGTCTTCACAAACGCCATGACAGGCGAGGGTGTGGACGAGCTGGTGGACCTGATTTTCAAAATGGCTCTCTTCGACAAACAATAATCCCCTGCCGGACTCTCTTCTGTTCAAACTGCCATGTCGTTTCAAACAACCCTTCCGAAGATAAAAACCGCAGTGCCGGAGGTAGACTTCGGCTATCTGCCTGAGCTGGCCCCCTATCTGCGCGAACCCGACGCCATGTATGTGGGCGCGCCGGGCAAACACGGCTATCTGCGTATGCGTTTCGGCTTCAACTGCGACGGCAAATGCGTGTTGCGCGAACTCGACCGGCGCGTGCCCATCATTGTGCAGCAGGAACTCTATTTCGATGCCAACCTGCCCAAGATGCCGTGCGTGTATATCCTGGCCAGCGGCGGACCCAACATCGACGGCGACCGGTTTGAGCAGAACATTGAACTCGACCCCGGGGCGTACGCCTTTGTCAGCACCGGCGCCGGCACCAAAATATCCACCATGCGCAGCAACTACGCCGGCATGAAGCAGCTTTTTACCCTGCATGAGGACTCATACCTGGAGTTTCTGCCCGAGCCGGTGTTCCCCGGCCAGCACTCGCGCTTTGCCTGCGACACGGAGATAGTGTGCCATCCGTCGGCCACCATCACTTACAGCGAGATTTATATGTGCGGCCGTCGCTTCTACCGCTCCAAGCTGCCTGAGGGCGAGATTTATGCCTACGACGTTATGAGCGTCCTTACGCATGGCCGGCGCCCCGACGCCACGCGCGACCTCTTCCGCGAGAAATTCGTGATAGAGCCTTACAAGCGCTTCCCCAAAACCATAGGCGTAATGGCCGACTACGACATCTTTGCCAACGTGGTTGTGCTGACGCCGCCCGACAAGGCCGCCGAGGTGTACAACGCCACCGAGCCTTTCATTGACCGCGACCGTCAGCTCGCCGCCGGCATCACTACATTGCCCAACGGCGCCGGACTGCTCTATAAGGTGATGGGCAACAAACCGGGTCCGGTGAAGGAGATTGTGCGTGGCTTTGCCTCAAAGGTAAGGCAGGCTGTGAAAGGGGTGCCCATACCGCCCGAATTCCCGTGGCGCTGAAACGGCTCTCTGACTCTGCGTCAGAGACCGCTGAATAAAAAATGACCCTTGCGCTCTGAACAGGACGCGAGGGTCGTTCGTTTCTTATTTAAAGAAGCAGGGCGCCTTTTGGGAAATTTTTCGTCTGCCCGCTTCATTACCTTTTTCGGAAAGACTGTGGCAACACTTACAGACTTTTTTGACGTCAACAGACCGGGTCCCGTGCGCGGCATCCGCAGCATTTTGCGCGGCATAGGTCAGGTAATGTTTCAGGAGAACGCCTGGACCGGTTTACTTTTTCTCATGGGCATTTTCTGGGGCGCCTACGCCGAGGGAACACCGCAAGTGGCATGGGGCGCGCTCACAGGCGCCGTGGTGTCAACGCTCACAGGCTGGGCTATGGTGCAGAAACCTGCCGACGGTCTCGCCGGCCTGTGGGGCTTCAACGGTACATTGGTAGGCTGCGCGTTCCCAACCTTCTTAGGCACAACGTGGCTCATGTGGCTCTGCCTGATTCTCTGCGCGGCCCTCAGCACCATTGTGCGCCGTGGCTTCAACAATGTCATGGCACCCTGGAAGGTGAACTCGCTCACCTTCCCCTTTGTGTTCACCACATGGGTATTTCTGTTGGCCTCGCGCATGTTTGCCGGCATGCCTCCTATCGGTGAGGCCACGCCCGAGCTGCCCGGCGAAGTGGTAACGGCTTTCAGCCACGGCTTCGGCAACCTGGTTACTTACTGGCTCAAAGGCATCAGTCAGGTCTTCCTCATCAACGACTGGGGCACCGGCATCTTCTTCCTCGTTGCGCTCTTCATCTGCGACCGCTGGAGCTGTCTGTGGGCTGCCGTGGCTTCGGCAATCTCGCTGGCTGTGGTCTGCCTCTTCCATGCTTCCGGCTCCGACATTGCCGACGGCCTATACGGATTCTCGCCCGTGCTTACCGGCATTGCCATAGGAAGCGTCTTCTATAAGACCACAAACTGGAAGATTGCGGCGCTCACGGTGCTGGCCATCGTCATAACAGTGTTTGTGCAGGCCGCCATGAACGCCTTCTTCAAACCCTGGGGCCTGGCTACCCTCACCGGACCTTTCTGCATAACCACATGGCTGTTCCTGCTGCCTGCATATAAGCTCAGCAACATCTTCTCGCCGCACAGCGAATGGCGCTTCTCGGAACAGGATTTCGAGGCTCTGAGACACCCCGAACAGCTCAAGAAAAGCAATAAAGAAAGCAAGTCATGATTTATCTGCGCGATATGCCTTTGCGGCGAGCCAATTACCGGGTGCTTGCCATGGCTTCGTTAGGCCAGCTGTTGGGCAGCGGCCTGGCCACCTTGGTGGGTGTCATCATACCCTTGCTTGAAATAGGGCGACATCCCGAGCTGACACCCTTTCAGCAGGGTCTTACGGGCTGTGTGTCGCTCATAGGCATAATGACCGGCAGCCTGATATTCGGGCGCCTCACCGACCGCTACGGCTATCTCTTCTTTTACCGCTTGTGTCCGGCGCTGACCATGGCCGCCGCCCTGCCGGTGTTGCTCATGCCTCATTGGGGTGTGCTCACAGCGCTCCTCTTTGTGATGGGTCTGGGCGTGGGCGGTGAATATTGTCTCGACTCAGACTACATCTCGGAGCTGATGCCCAAGCGCTGGAAGCTCTTTATGGTGGGTGTGGCCAAGGCAACGTCAGCTTTAGGCTCCATACTCTTTGCGCTGGTGTGTTTCATCATGATGCGGATATGGCCTGTGGCACACATCTGGCCGTGGCTCTTCCTGACGGTGATAGCCACCACGCTGCTTATGCTGTTGTTGCGCATCAGGGCATACGAAAGTCCGGCGTGGCTCATGAGTCAGGGTCGTGTGCAGGAAGCCGAGACCACGGTGAAGAAGATTCTTGGCCCTGACGTGGAGATGATGGCGCCTGAGGAGAAAACAGCCGCCGACGCTCAGCCCCCTAAGTCATCCATGGCCGATATGCTCAAGGGCAAGAACCTGCTGCGAGCCATCTTCTGCGGCATTCCCTGGGCCTGCGAGGGTCTCGGCGTATACGGCATAGGCGTGTTCCTGCCTGTGCTGTGCATGGCGCTCGGTTTCGAGGATGCCCTGCCCGCCGGCGCCGACGCCATTCAGCATGTGATGCACGTGGAGAGGTCAGTGGAACTAACCACCCTTATCAACTTCTTTATGCTGCCGGGCTTTGTGGCCGGACTGTTACTGATGCGGCGCATGAGTCATGTAAAGATGCAGACCTGGGGCTTTATCATCTGCGCCCTCGGACTGATATTGCTGCTCATGGCCTACGAGTACCACTGGAATATGATGTGGGCAGTGGCCGGATTCTGCATCTTTGAGCTCTTCCTCAACGCCGGCCCTCACCTGATTACGTTTGTGCTGCCGAGTCAGATTTACCCCGTCAGCGACCGCAGCCAGGGTTCGGGTCTGGCCTCCTGCCTGGGCAAAGTCGGCGCCGTGTTGGGTGTCTTCTTCATACCCATGCTGCTGAGTGCCGGCGGTGCGCGATTGGTGCTGTGGGTGAGCATCGGCGTGATGCTCTTCGGCGCCCTGCTCACAGCTGTCTTCGGCCGCCTGGTGATGCCTGCTCAGAAGTCGACAGCAAGCAAATAAAGCAAGTCTATAACCCTGTAAAATAGAATGAGGATGCACTTTCGGGCGCATCCTCATTTCTTATTTGGAGATTCGGTTATCAGATGGCGTCATCTTCCACGGTCTCGAGGCTGTCGGCGGGTTGAGCGTCGTCGTTGGAGGTGGCGGCCTCCAGCTTCTTCATGATGGAGAAGATGAAGACGCCGCTGATGAGGCAGATGCCGATGAGGATAAGCCACAGCACCCAGATGTCGATTTTACCCCACAGCAGCATGGGTATAGACACCAGGTAGTTGCCAATGGCTGTTGCGGCAAACCAGCCACCCATCATAGAGCCTTTGTACTTGGGAGGCGCCACTTTGCTGACAAAGCTGATGCCCATGGGCGACAGCAGCAGTTCGGCAAAGGTGAGCAGCAGATAAGTGCCGATGAGCCAGTTGGGACTTACGGCGCCCTGTGTGCTGCCGGCAAGCTGGAAGGAGCCGATGAGCATAACGGCGTAAGCTATTGCCGCCATGAGCATGCCGTAACCGATTTTGCGCGGTGCCGAAGGCTCTTTCTTGCGTTTTGCCAGCCAGCCGAAGAGGGCCAGCGACACGGGCGTGAGGGCTACCACATAGAAGGGGTTGAACTGCTGATATTGCTGCGGCTGAAGGTTGCTGACGGGGTCGGGGGTGCTGGAATAGATATACCAGACTATGCCTGCCACGGCAGCTAAGATAAGAGCCGAGATGATGCGTCCTTTGGCAGTCTTGCTCTGGAACAGCGAGAAGAGGGCATAGACGCCCACAGCGATGGAAGCCAGGCCCCATACGTTGAAGCCGATGCGCGTCCAGCCGCCTAATTCGGGTGCTGTGCAACTCTTGGCGAACTCGGTGAGGGTGGCGCCGTTCTGGTGGAACACCATCCAGAAGAATATAACCACGGCGAAGACCAGAAGCAGAGCAATGATGCGGCTCTTGGTCTGCGCGGGAGTCAGTTCCTTATGCTTTACAGCGGTCTTGACAGTAGCTGTGGCGGCAGCTTTCTTGTCGGTGAGGATATGCGCGTATGAGCGGCGGCCAATCCAGTAGATGAGGAAGCTGATGACCAGCGAGGCACAAGCCACGGCGAAACCGTAGCTGTAACCGGTGCTCAGCGCTGTGATATAGTCGGAGGAAAAGGAGATGGCGTCAGTGGCGTGCATGTTGGCGGCGGAGGCTGTCTCCAATACCTTGTTGGCCAGGGCGGAAGTGTTGCCGCCGGCGGCTTCTGCGTCGAGAAGCTTGTTGCACAGCGCCGGCAGGTCGGCGTTATACACAAATCCGTGGGCTTTCATCGACAGGTTGGTCATGGCGGTGGCCGTCATGGGCGCGAACATGGAGCCGATGTTGATGGCCATGTAGAAGAGCGAGAAGGCGGCGTCGCGCTGCTTGGCATAACGGCTCTCGTTATACAGGTCGCCCACCATCACCTGCAGGTTGCCTTTGAAGAGGCCCGTGCCGATGGCAATGAGCACCAGAGCGCCGAGGAGGATGACCAGCGACCCTGTGCTGCGTATGCCGGTGGGGATGGCCATGATGAGATAGCCGGCAAACATCACCATGATGCCGGTGATGACGCATTTGTTGAAGTTCCATTTGTCGGCCAGCCAGCCGCCTATGAGGGGCATGAAGTATACGGCGGCCAGGAAGCCGGCGTATATCTGACCCGACACGGCGGAGTCAAAACCGAATTTGGCCTGCAGGAAGAGCAGGAATATGGCGAGCATGGTATAGTAGCCGAAGCGTTCGCCTGTATTGGCAAGCGACAGCACATACAGCCCGAAGGGTTGGTTTTTGAACATATTGCGGTTAGTTGAGTTTTTAGTTTCTGTTTCAGGAAAGAAAGAAGAGGATGTTTCAGATTCTCTGTTGCATCCTCTTCCTGAAGGGTCTTACTGACTCACAGATGTGGTATGGTGTGTTTCAGCAGTAAGCGTTACGGTGTATGTGTCTGCGGCTCAGGCTTTTACAGTTTCTTCGGCCGGTTTGGCGTTGTCGTTGGTGACGCGCTCAAGCCATTTCACCATGGAGAACATAACGCCCATCGACAGCAGGCAGAGCCCGGCGAAGACAGCCCAGCATTCCCACTGGCGGGGGAAGGAGTTGAGCATGGTAACGCCCAGGGCGATGAAGAGGTTGCCGATGGCCGTTGACGACAGCCACAGACCCTGACAGATGCCCTGGAGATGCTTGGGCGCAATCTTCGATACGAACGAGAGGCCTAACGGCGAGATGAACAGCTCGGCCACGGTGAGGAAGAAGTATGTGAGAATCAGCACGTATGGTCCTGCCTTCATCGATTGTTTTACAGCCTCCGAGAGGCCCTTGAACTCTTCGCCCGAAGGATAACCGGCTGCTATGGCCACTAACATCAGGAAGATATAGGCCATGGCGGTGATGGCCATGCCGAAGGCAATCTTCTTGGGTGTGGAGATGTCTTTGTTGCGGCGTGCCAGAGCGGCGAAGGTGAGCATGATGATGGGTGTGAGCACAATCACGAAGAAGGGATTGATGCACTGCCAGATTTCAGGCGCTATGTTGTCTGTCTGCACGAAGTCGCGGGCGAATACGGAGAGCGACTGGCCGTTCTGGTGGAACGAGAACCAGAAGAAGACTACCACGATGAGCACTGCGTAGAGGGCAAACATGCGCTGGCGTATCTCTTTGGCGTCGTGCTGCCGCTCCTGCGGCGATGTGTTGAGTGCTGCTTTGACTTTCTTCACCGGGTTTGGCAGACGCTTCATTACCCATGCGAAGACAGCCAGCGAGATGAGCATGGCCACCACGGAGGCGATGAACGAGAAGTGAACGCCGGTGTTGAAGATTTCAAGATATTGGGTGCAGAAGCCGCCGTCAACGGTTCCTTCGTAACCAACCTTTCCGGCGAGGTCGAGCAAGTTGGCGTGGTCACCGGCGCTCATGGCTCCGGCGTCGTTGAGGAATTTGTGGCAGAGGCGAGGCAGGTCGGAGTTATAGGCGAGGCTATGGGCTTTGAGCCAGAACTCACGCAGCAGCGGGGCGATGAAGGGGGCGATTACGCCGCCTATGTTGATGAATACGTAGAAAATCTGGAAGCCCGAGTCGCGGCGGCTCTTGGCCAGTTCCAGCTCTTTGGGACCCTTCTTGGCGGCTTCGGCCTCGAAGTTGTCGTAGAGCTGGCCCACGATGGCCTGCAGATTGCCTTTGAAAAGACCGTTGCCGAAGGCTATCACGAAGAGGGCGAAGCAGGTGAAGACAAGTACCCACGAGATGCTGCCCGAAGGACCTTCGGAGAAGACAGGTATGGAGAGCAGTGCATAGCCTAAAGCCATGCAGAACAGGCCGCTTATGATTGTGCCTTTGTATTTCTGGGTCTTGTCGGCAATAAGACCGCCGGGGAGGCTGAGCACGTAAATCAGAAAATAGAATACGGCATAAATCCAGCCGGCAGCGTCATCGCTGATGCCGAATTTGGAGCAGAGGAAGAGCAGAAGCACGGCATTCATGATGTAATAGCCGAAGCGTTCGCCCATGTTGGCTATGGCGGCCGGTATCAGCCCTTTGGGATGGTCTCGGTGTGCCCTGATGCAGTAAAATACCAGCAGAGGTATTACTATAATCAGGATAATCAGCAGGATGGCCAAGGCCGAGTGTTCCTGCCAGAATTGCATGATTGATAATAGCATAGAGGTATTATGATTTTGAGGTTATTTGTTTGCTTGCTCAATAGCCTCGAAGGCCTGCGCGTAGAGGCGCATCTGGCGCAGCATGGCCACCAGACCGTTGCTGCGTGTGGGGCTGAGGTGGCTGCTGAGGCCTATGTGGTCGATGAAATAGAGGTCGGCGTTGAGGATGTCGTGCGGCGTCTGATTGCTCAGCACACGTATCAGCAGAGCTATGATGCCCTTTACTATCATGGCGTCGGAGTCGGCGCGGAAAATTATTTTGCCCTCCGGGTCGAGCTCGGCGGCAATCCACACACGGCTCTGGCAGCCCTCTATGAGGTGTGCCGGCGTTTTGTCGGCTTCGGGCAACGCAGGCAGCTGGCTGCCAAGGTCTATGATGTAGGCATAGCGGTCCATCCAGTCGTCGCCCAAATCGGTGAACTCGGCTATGATTTCGTCTTGAATCTCGTTGATTGTCATTGAAGGAACAGGTAGTTTGGAGTCTCCTTTATCATTTTTTCAGAAGCAAAGGTAAGAATTTTTTGTGAATGTTGAAAAAAAGTTACTAAATTTGCACTGAAAAAACTATGCCCCGAGTGAGACGAGTGTAAAGCTACGTTGCAAGGAGTGTGAAATTTTAATCCGGGAGTGCGGATTTTTAATCTTGCGATTTAACTTTTTGCAACTTACGTTGTCTAACTTATGTGGGGTAAAAATTGTTGATAAAGGCGGAATGAATTTAGTTCCGGCAATATCAACCACTCTGCAGGCAGGTTGCCCGCAGGATACAAAATAAAGGAAAATGGACAAACTAAGTTATGCCTGGGGTCTGGCCATGGGTCAGCAGTTGAAAGGGATGGGCGTCAAGGATCTTGATTTTGGCTCTTTCAACGATGGAGTAAAAGCAGGATTTGAAGGCACCGAACCGGCCATGCCGCTCGAAGAGGCCAACAGAATGATAAATGACTACCTGAAGAACCTTCAGGCCGAGATGGAAGCCAAAGCCCGTGAAACCGGCCTTAAGTTTCTGGAAGAGAACGGCAAGAAGGAGGGCGTGAAGACCACCGCCTCCGGTCTGCAGTATGTAGTAGAGCAGGAAGGCACCGGCCAGCAGCCCGGTCCGGAAGATGAGGTAACGGTGCATTACACCGGCAAACTGCTCGACGGCACTGTGTTTGACAGCAGCGTTGACCGAGGCCAGCCCGCCACGTTCCCCCTCAACCGCGTAATCCCCGGATGGACAGAAGGTGTGCAGCTGATGAAAGTGGGTGCCAAATATACTTTCTTCGTACCCAGCGAACTGGCTTACGGCGCTCAGGGTGTTCCCGGAGCAATTCCTCCCCACAGCACTCTTATCTTCAACGTTCATCTGCTGAGCGTGAAGAAGAAATCGAACATCATCATCTAAACAAGATACGGCGGCGGCGCGGCGGTGAACACACAGCCGCACCGCTCCGAACGCTTTTCCGCTGCGGCGGAGGCAAAATACTGACAACTCAGACAATGAAAATTAAGCGTATAAACGCTCTGTTGGGCGCATTGGCAGTGATTGCAGGCACGAGTATGACGGCCTGCGCAGGCTCAAAAGCCGAACAGGAGAATATTGCCGACGCGGCCATTGACGCCGTGGAAGAAACAACAGAAACAGCGGGAGCAACGGGCGACCCGACTGCCAACAATGATTTGACAGCCGCCAACGACGTCAACAGCGGCACGTGGAAGAAGCTCCCCTCAGGACTCGAATATCAAGTGATTGAAGAGGGTAAAGGCGCCAAACCGAAAGCCGACGACGTGGTGAGCGTGGTCTACACGGGTTATCTGCCCGACGGAACTATCTTTGACGCCACGGCCAATCACGGCGGCGAGGAATACACCTCATTCCCGCTCAACAAGGTGATTCCGGGCTGGACGGAAGGTGTTCAGCTGATGCCCGTGGGCTCCACATACCGTTTCCGCATCCCCGGCAAGTTAGCTTACGGCGAACGCGGCATCCCCGGCGTGATTCCTCCCAATTCAACGCTTATCTTCGACGTTAAGCTTGTAAAGATAGGACAGTGAAAAAGACTTTAGCGTTAACGGCGGCCGCGATACTGGCCACGGCTCTCCTTGCAGGCTGCAAAGGACGCACCACAGAGACAACCGAGTCTGACGGCTCGGCACCCGTAGAGGTGGTGATTCCCGAAACAGAATCGGCCGAAGAGGCCCGCGATTCGTTGCTGCAGAAGGTGCAGAACACCGACACCGCTCAGCCAACTCAGGAGAGCAACCCCGTCAACGACGAGGCTAAATAAATACCATAGATAATAAGTGGCGCCGAGAGCCCGAGGGTCTGACGCCATATTAATAAATGAAAATGAAACGATATAACATCTTAGCAAAAGCTGCATGCGGCCTCTGTGTGGCAGCATTGCTCAGCGCCTGTGGCTCCGGCACACCGAAATCGCCGGCAGAAGCCAATCTGGCCACATCCTCCGATTCAATATCTTATTTCCTGGGTCAGATGATGGCCGGCAATATGATGCAGCTGAAAGGTCAGGACACCACTCTTAACAATGCCGAGAACGCCGACGCTTTCTGGAGCGGCTATCAGGAGGGTCTGAAGCTGTTGCGCAACAGCACGTCAGACAAAGACAAAGCCTACAACGCCGGTCTGGTTGAAGGCGTGCGTCTGGCACAGCAGATTCAGCAGCAGCAGGAGGTAACTCCGGAATTCAAATTCAACGCCAAGCTCTTCAACGAGGGCTATAAATATTCCTACTGTGGCGACAGCGTGCGCGGCGTCAACGAGGCCGCCCGCGACCTGAACTTCGCCATGGAAGCGCTGTCAAATCGCGCCGAAGCAGCCAGCAAGAAGGATATGACCGCCGCCATGGAGACTTACGCCAAGAAAAACGGCTATAAGAAAGCAGCTTCCGGCTTCTACGTGAAAGTGATAAAACAAGGCTCAGGCAATGCCATAGTGCAAGGCGACTCGATAATGGTTTCCACGCATCCGGTGGAATCAACCGGCCGCGACCTGGCTCAGTATGGCCTTGTACCCACCCCGGTGGTATTGGGCAAAACGCTGCCCATGAGCTATCCTTTTGCCAAAGCTCTGCTCGGTGTGAAAGGTGGCTCGGAAATCTCAATTCTGATGACGCCTGAGGACATCTTCGGCGGCAGCGCCCGCGGCCTCGGAATCAAAAACGACAGCTTCATCATTCAGGGCGTAACCCTGGAATATCTGGGCAAAGGCAAATAAAAATCGGCGCAGAGAACGTGCCGATAACAAATTGACACGTCCTCTGCAGCCCCTTTTTACCCCCGATATTCAGAAAAACGGAATGTTTTATAGGTGAAGGAGAAAAAAATGCTAAAATTTCCGTTGATAAAACATTGCCGGTTAAAAATTTTTGAGTAATTTTGCAATCGAAAAACTACAATACTACGATTTGAAATGGAAAAGATAGATAACTTAGATCGCAGAATCCTGAACATCATCATGCGCAATGCACGCACTCCGTCGAAAGACGTAGCCGTGGAATGTGGCGTATCACGGGCAGCAATCCACCAGCGCATCCAGCGTCTGATAGAGATGAAAGTCATAGTTGGCTCAGGATACCTGATTAACCAGCGCAAGCTCGGTTACAACACCTGCACCTACGTAGGTGTAAAGCTTGAGAAAGGCTCCATGTACCGCGAGGTAGTGGGCGAGCTCGAAAACATCCCCGAAGTGGTAGAATGTCACTTCACCACAGGCCCGTACTCCATGCTTGTCAAGGTCTATGCCCGCGACAACCAGAACCTGATGGAGCTCCTCAACGACCGCATCCAGCACATTCATGGTGTTACAGAAACTGAAACGCTCATCTCCCTGGAGCAGAGCATCAGTCGCCCGATTACCCTTCAGCTTGACCCTAACAGCTTGAAATGAAGCGGACGGTAATCTACTCCTTAATGGCTGCGCTGCTATTGGCAGTCGTAGCCATTTTCTTTTTCTACCCCGACGATGTGGAAGGGCGCGTGATGCAGCAAAGCGACCTGCAGCAGGGTAAAGCCATAGGCCACGAGGGGGAGATATGGAAGGAGCAGACCGGTGAGCAGCCTCGCTGGACAAATGCTCTCTTCTCAGGTATGCCCACGTATCAGATTTCGCCCTCTTATCCCTCTGATGCAGCCCTGAAATGGGTACAGGGCGTTTATACCCTGTGGCTGCCGGCGCCTGCCAATCTGCTTTTCGGCATGATGATTGGCTTCTTCATTATGTGTCTGTGCATGGGCATAAAATGGAGCGACTCGCTGTTCGGCGCCATTGCCTGGGGCCTCAGCACCTATTTCATCATCATAATAGGCGCAGGCCATTTATGGAAATTTATGGCGCTGATGTACATACCGCCTACCATTGGCGGCATCGCGCTGCTTTACAGAGGCAAATATCTTGGCGGCCTGGCGGTGGCATCGCTGTTCGGGTCGCTGCAGCTCATGAGCAATCACCCGCAGATGAGCTATTATTTCATGATAGTGATTCTGTGCATGGTGCTGGCATGGCTGTGGAGCGCCGTGAAGCATCACGCCACGGCACGCTGGGGCATCGCCACCGGCTGCATGGTGCTGGCAGGTGTGGTGGCCTTGGCAGTAAACTCACCCTCGCTCTATAACACCTATTCCTATTCCAAGCAGACCATTCGCGGCAACGCCACTGAGTTGCCGCCCATGCAGGGCGAAGAGGTTACCACCAACGGCAACGGCGGTCTTTCGCTCGATTACATGACTCACTGGAGCTACGGAAAAGGCGAGACCTTCTCGCTGCTCATCCCCAACGTCAAGGGCGGCGCCAGCGTGAAGCCCGCCGAAGGCTCTCTGGCACCCGCCACTCTGGCCGAGACAGAGAAAGCCGAGGAGCTGTATAACAACGGCGTCATCTCGCCAATGGAATATCAGCTGCTGCAGGCCTATCCGCAGTATTTCGGCGAGCAGCCCGGCACGAACGGCCCGGTATATGTGGGCGCCTTTGTGCTGGTACTTGCCCTGTTGGCTATGTTTGTAGTAAAAGGTCCGATGAAATGGGCGCTTTTCGTGGCTTCCATACTCGCCATCATGCTCAGTTGGGGCAGCAATATGATGTGGTTCACCGAATGGTGGGCAAACAATATTCCCGGCTATAACCGCTTCCGCACCGTGTCGTCGATACTGGTGATAGTGGAGTTCACCCTTCCGCTGCTTGCCGTGCTGTGTCTGGTGCAGATGAGCCGCAAGGACGGACGCGAGCATTTCCGCAAGAACCCGTGGCTCTATTACGGCGTCATGGGCCTTCCGCTGCTGATATGCCTGATAGGATGGATGAGCCCGTCGGTCTTCGGCAGCGGCATGTCGGGCAACGACCCCGACCAGATGTGGCTGGCCCAGAACGGCGTGCAGCTCAACGACCAGCAGTTCGGCGCCCTGATGCGTGCCGTAACGCAGGTGCGTATGGATATGGTCAGCGCCGACTGTATGCGCTCCTTCTGCTTCATCGCCTTGGGATGCGCCGTGGTGTTCCTCTATCTCTTCAACGTCATCAAACGGCCTAAGGTTATGGTGCTTGCTGTGGCGGCTCTGACGCTCATCGACCTCTTCACCGTCAACGGACGCTACGTCAACTCCGAGAGCTTCAATGAACCCCTTGAGGCTCAGGAATTCGTGCCCACTCAGGCTGACCTGGCCATACTCAAGGATACCGGTTATTACCGTGTTGCCGATATGCAGGACTTCATGGGCTACCGCTCATCTTATTTTCATAAGACGGTAGGCGGTTATCACGCCGCCAAGCTCACCCGCTACAACGACCTGCTGACGCATCAGATAGCCACGCCGCAAGGTCCCAATATGGCTGTGCTCAACATGCTCAATACCAAGTATTTCATGGCCGGCGACCAATATGAGCGGAACCCGCAGGCCATGGGTAACGCATGGTTCGTAAACGGCGTTGACTATGTGAAAGGGGCTAAGGCCGAGATGATAGCCCTCGACAGCCTTGATGTGGCAAACAAGGCTGTGGCCGATCAAAGCTTCAGCAAGATTTTAGGCACGTCGCAGCCCAAGACCCCGGGCGACACCATTACGCTGAGCTATTACTCGCCCGACAAGCTGAGCTATAATGCCCGCACCGCAAAAGGTGGCGTGGCCGTATTTAGCGAAGTCTATTTCCCCGACGGATGGGAAGCTACCATCGATGGCAAACCGGCTGAGATAGGTCGCGTGAATTATGTGCTGCGCGCCCTGAATGTGCCGGCAGGCAACCACCACATAGAATTTGTGTTTGCTCCCAAAGCACTTGAGACAACAAATACCCTGTCGGTGGTAGGCGTGATACTCGTCTATCTGTTCAGCGCCGGCGCCTTGGCCTTAGTAGTGCTCCATATCCTGCGTAAGCGCAAAAAAGCGGCTGCGGAGGAGGAGACAGCGAAAGAGACCCCCGCGCCCAAGAAGGCAAAAGCCGAAAGCAAAAAATCTGCAAAATAACTTTTCTGACGGGGACATTGCCGCTGTCGACGGCCGTGTCCCCGTCTTCATTTTTTCCACCAATGAGCAGTCTGATGCAATTTCTGCGTTCCTTGCGCCATCTGAAAGGGTATGGCATACACTCGCCTTACGCCTATATGCTGGCCACCGAGGTGCTGAGGCTGCCCGGAGGTTATTCATATTACGACGAAGGGTTGCTCAAACCCGTTGCTATGCCCCGGTTGGCTGTTGCTCTGCAGCGCTTTGAGTGGCGGTTTGGGACGGTGCCCCGAATCATGGAGGAGAACGAACAGCCCGGCGCCGATGCTCCCGCTGTGTGGCTCAATCCCTCGAAACCATTCCTTGACCAATTCAGAAAAGAGACCCCCACTGGCGTGCTTTTCTTCGGCAAACGTGCCATGGTCTATTTCCCCAACAGCAAAGTGCGGTTTGTGGCTTATGAATACCGTTTCTGATCCTGACCTGCACATAGACCGCTTTGCCGATTATATGCTGCTTGAGCGGAGCCTGAGCGCCAATACGCGCGAGGCATATCTGCGCGATGTGGCCCATCTGCGACAGTTTCTCGACACCACAGGCACCCCGCTCACAGAAGCTACCCTGCGCGATTTACACGAGTTTGCCGGCTTCCTCGGCGAGCTGAACATAGCGCCGCGCACACTGGCCCGTACCATTGCCGGCGTGCGGTGCTTCTACCACTTCCTTGCCATGGAAGGCGTTGTGGAGGCCTCACCGGCAGAACTTCTCGAGACACCGCGTATCCCCCGTTCGCTGCCCGATGTGCTGGCGGTGGAAGAGATTGAGGCCATGATGCAGGCCCTCGACCCATCAAAACGCGAGACCCCGCGCAACAGAGCCATCCTGGAGATGCTCTACGGCTCCGGTTTGCGCGTAAGCGAGCTCGTGTCGCTGCGGTTGGGATGCTATCACCCCGACGAGCAATTGGTGCTGGTGAGAGGCAAAGGCGACAAAGAGCGGTTGGTGCCCATTTCACCGGCTGCCATTGAGGCAACAGCGCAATATCTGGAACAACGCGCAGAGCTCCCCGAAGCCCCCGGATATGAGGATTTTCTCTTTCTGAACCGCAGAGGAAAGCCTCTGACGCGCGTCATGGTGTTTTATATCGTGAGCCGACTGGCAGAGGCGGCCGGTATCAGTAAGAAGATTTCGCCGCATACACTGCGCCATTCCTTTGCCACCCATCTGCTTGAGGGGGGCGCCAACCTGCGGGCAATCCAGGAGATGTTGGGGCACGCCTCTTTGGCCACAACAGAAATTTACACACACGTAGACAGCCGCATGCTCCGTCAGGAACTCATGCGCTGTCATCCGCTATATCGCCATAACAGGCAGACACAGACAAACGACCATGAACAGTGATAAGAAACACGTTCTCATAACCGGCGCCTCCGGGTTGCTCGGACACTATCTCACACAGCAGTTCAGCGACTGCCGCCTGACCCGTTTGGGACGTGGCGAAGAGTGTGAGATAAAATGTGATTTGGAGAAGGAAACGCCCGATTTCACCGATGTTTTTTCATCCGGCTTAGACCTTGTGGTGCATGCCGCCGGCACCGAAGAAGAGAGCCATGCCCTCAGCCGGAACCTGGAAGGTACGAAGCGTCTCCTTGAGGCTCTGAGCAAAGTAAAAGTGAAGCAATTTGTCTATATTAGCTCCACGGCTGTCTACGGCAAGACAGAGGGCACCGACATCACGGAAGATTACCATTTGTGGACCGGCAATAAAGTGGGCCAGTCAAAGGTATTGGCTGAGGAGGAAGTGCAGAAAAAGTGCGGTGAAAGCGGCACTATTTGTACAATTCTGCGCCCGGCAACCATGTTTGGCAAAGAGATGAAAGGGTGGGGACAGCGCATGGCAGGACAGGTGCTTACCGGCTCATATTTCAACATCCGCGACAACGACGCCAAGGTGAGCCTTGTAACGGCTTACGATGTGGCCCGTCTGGTACCTCTCATAGCACCCATAGGAGGCATATACAACGTCTCTGACGGCATTTCGCACTCCTTACAAGACTTGGCCATGGCCATGGGGAATAATCGCGGCAGAGCCAAAAAACCATTCTTTTTACCGATGAAATGGGCAAAATTAGCCGCTTGCATCGGCGATGCCATACCCTTCCTCGGTTTGATTGTCAACAGCGAGGAATTGCAACGTCGCACCACATCCCTCACATTCAGCTCACAGCGTCTGCGCGATGCGTTGCCCGAGTTCCGTTTTCACGACACGACAGCCGTGGTAGGACGCACAGACACAGATTTTCCGTATGAAGACGAGTGACTGTATATCGAAAGGCGCAACGCAGCTCGGCGCCACGCTGAAATCGTTGGCAGCGGTGGCTCTCAAGGCCCGCAAACCGGCTCCGAGGGTGAAGGAGGCTCCTCAGCGCCCCCTGCTGATTTTAGGCAACGGCCCTTCGCTGAACCAAACACTGCAGACGCAGCGCGAGGCAATGGAGAATTACGACCTGCTCGCGGTGAACTTCGCGGCAAAAACGCCCCTTTTCACCGAGCTTAAGCCTGCGCATTACGTCCTTGCCGACCCCCATTTCTTTGAAGGAGGGGATGACCCGAATGTGCAGCAGATGTGGCAGGCCTTGGAGGCCGCAGAATGGCCTCTGACGCTTCATCTGCCCGTGGCAATGGCAAAGCATACCCGCGCCGTGAAATGGGCTGAGAAAGGCTCTATGTGGCGTTTGAGGCCATTTAATATGATTGCTGCTGAAGGCTTCCCCTCAGTGAGCCGGATATTGTTTGACAGAGGCTTGGCAATGCCCCGGCCGCGCAACGTGCTCATTCCCTCAATTATGGCCGGGATAAGGCTCGGTTACCGCCGCATCGTTATTGTAGGCGCTGACCATACATGGACGCGTACGCTGAGCGTCGACGAGCAGAACCGCGTGATTTCGATACAGCCCCATTTCTACAAAGACAATAACGCCGAACATGAACGCGTGGCCTCGGTATATGAGGGCCTCAGGCTGCACGATGTGTTGGGAAGCATGACAATCGCCTTCCGCAGCTATCACCATATTGCCGATTACGCGGCGCATATTGGCGTTGAGATTCTCAATGCCTCGGCCGAGACCTTCATCGACGCTTTTCCGCGCCTGAAAACGCTGTAAGCAGACTTCTTCTTCAGCACCATACAACAGAAAGGCGGACGCATTGCTCTTGCATCCGCCTTTCTGTATATCTGAGTCTGATTATTTCAGAGGCGTTGAGAGGACGCGATATTCCCAGGGTTGCAGAATCTCGGGAAGCGCCTCTTCGGTGGCATTGAAGATGTTAACCATGCCTTTTGGGTCGGGAGTCTTGTCGGTGAATTCCACACGCGTTACCTTGCCGCTGAGATTGGCAACCACAAGTACCTTCTGGCCGTTGCGCTCGCGCGTGAAGACATATACGTCGGGATTGGCTGTGGCGTAACGCGTCATCGGAGCCATGTTGGCGTCCGTCCACAGAGCCTGATTCTTGTGGCGCAAGGCATTCAGCACCTCATAGAAAGTGGTGAAGCCGTTGGCCTTGTAATTGGGCTGCACGCTGTCGAGCTCAAAGAATTCAAACGGATGGTTGAAGCCCACTTCCTGGCCTGAATAGAGCATCGGCAGACCCGGCAGAGTGTAGCTCAGCACGGCAAAAGCGCCGGTGGCCGGGCCAAGACGGTCAAACTCCGTGCCTTCCCAAGAGTTCAGGTCGTGATTGGTTATCATGTTCATGTTGAAGGCACCCTTGGGGTATTCGCAGTGCTGCTTTTTGAGCAGCGTGTCGATGCTCAGCGCATTGCGGTAGGGGAGAGCCTGCCTCTTCTCTACGGCATACGTATTGGCGCCCTGAGTGGCGGCAATGGCGTTGAACACATCCTTCATGGGCCAGTTGTAATCGGCGTCGAAGGCATTGCGCGTAAGGTCAGCCTTTGAGGCCTCGGCAAGCATGAACACCGGTTTGATTTTGTCAAGCTCCGGACGTACCTCGTCCCAGAAGTCGGTGGGCACCATTCCGGCCACGTCGCAGCGATAGCCGTCAATGTCAGCCTCCTTCACCCAGTAGATAAGCGCCTCTTTCATAGCCTTACGCAGTTTGGCGTTGGAGTAATCGAGCTGATACGTGTCGGTCCAGTCGAAGGGGCCGTATTTCTCGCCCTTGTCGTTCTTGGCGTAGAAATCAGGGTGCTTCTTTACCCATACATTGTCGCAGCCGGTGTGGTTGCAAACCTCATCGAGGATTACCTTCATGCCCTTGTTGTGAGCTTCTTTCACCACGGCTTTCAGATCGTCGATGGTGCCGAACTCCGGGTTTATCTTCAGGTAATCGGCCACGGCATAATAGCTGCCGAGGGTGCCTTTGCGGTTGACTTCGCTGATGGGGTGCATGGGCATCAGCCAGAGCACATCGGCGCCGAGATCCTTCAGCCTTCCTAATTGAGCCTGCAGACCCTTGAGGTTGCGGCCGGGAATGCCCTGGCGCAGATTCACTTCATAGATGACGGCATTTTTGAGCCAGTCGGGATGCTTTACAGTTGTACTGTCGCAGCCGCCGCAAGTCTTTTTTACCTCCGTTGCTGCTTTACCCTTTTTTGCGGGTTTGGCTGCTGAGGCAGCCGTGGCGCCTGTCAGCACCAATAAAGCGCTTAGGAGCCCTAAAAACAAGTTCTTCATATCTGTAGAATGAGGTTGTGTATGTTTTTCAGTCGGGTATCGACGCCGTAAATTTACAAAAATTTCGGTGGGTGTGCAAATACCCTTTGCTGATATAACAATTTTTGGCAGAAAAGACTTAACTTTGCGGCGAATTTCCAAAAGGTATTTTTATACTGGACATGAAACGGATATTTATTGCGGGGCTTTTTGCCCTTGGTGTCGCGGCATTGCTGTTTGTGGGAGGCTGCGGCAAGACTGAAAAACGCAAAGTGGTGGAAGTGAAGACGGTGGCGCCTCCGCCCGCACCCGAGGTTCTCGACTCTATGGACGTGGCCATGACAAGTCGCTCGCTGGCCGAAGCTCTGCGCATGGGCGAGAAGCTCGATTCCACCTACAATTTCCACGGCATTTTCACCGACGGCCAGAAAAACGCCCTCTATCACACTGCCGACGGCAAACCCGGCGTCTGGGATCTGATAGTGGAAGGACCGGACAGGGTAGTGATGCGCAACCTCGAAGCGGGCGCCCTTGAGGCCGAAGACCTGAGAGTATATATAGCACAGGCCGTAGGGCTCACCGATTCCGACATCATCGAAGCCGGCGTTGCCAGTGAAAACACCGACGTTCAGGCTGTGGTCTATAAGCAGGGCAAGCTGCGCATGGAAATCACCCTGTTGCCCTCCACCGGCGCCGACGGCAGCGAGCTTGCCAACATGAGCGTCGCCTTCATCCGCCTCTAATCAAGACCGGGGGGGTGCACCACTCTGATTTTTTGGTCACCGAGTTATTTTACAGTTCAATATAATAGTAAGGCACAGAATTAAACAAATTCCGTTGCCCAATACGTTTTTTTGTAACATCGATGGCAATTTCCGATTGGTCAATGCCAATCCATTGTCGTCCCAGCGTCTGGGCGGCATATAACGTTGAACCTGAGCCACAAAAACAATCCAAAACCACTGAATCCGGATTTGATGAATTTGCAACTATGTATTTCAACATATCAAGATTTTTTTCGGTGGGATAAATTGGATAGACAGGGTCCTTGTAATACCAGATGTCCTGTTGTTTTTTAGTAAGATGTTTGTCGGCGTAGTTTATTTTGCGGGGGTTGCCATTTTTTGACCATTCAATTAACCCTTGTTCATCAAGTTTCTCCAGTTCTTCCACCGGGCAACGCCAATGACGTCCTTTAGGAGGATAAATGCCTTTGAAGCAGGAACCTGTCTTCCCCGATTTAGTTTCGCCGGGTGCATGAATAGGTACTGTGGTATAGCGGCGTCCTTTGCTGTCGATTTTAGTATAACGTTTGGCTATGTCCTCGTCTGAGCATGGTATTTGCACATCGTTCCAGACAGGGGTTTCGCTTTTTGAATAAAAGAATATAACATCTTTGATGTTGCCATATCCCACTCGATGAAAATTTTTTGGACTGCATTTGATACGTGTGATGTCATTTCTGAAATTATTCATTCCAAAAATTTCATCAAGCATTACCCTTACGTAATGGCCTGTTTTATAATCGATGTGCAGATAAAAGGAGCCCTTTTCTGAAAGAAGCCGGTGCATGAGCCTTACCCTTGCTCTCAACCATTCAATAAAAATTTTCCCTTTGCGGAAATCAGAATATGCTGTTATGGCATCCGTAGAACGACTGATGGTTGCGACTCTGCCTGTTTTATCAATACCGAAAGAGTTTCCTGTGGCAAACGGAGGGTCAATGTAAATCAAGTCGATTTTGCCTTCATAGCCATTGTCGAGCAGCCATTGCAGACCCAAAAGATTATCGCCTTTTATAAGAATGTTGTTGTCAATCATAAACTGTAAAGGAAGTTTCTGAGCAATAAAGCACTCATTACATTGATATTTTCCGATGTTATGGCGTTGTACATCTTTTTCTTGCCTGGAATATACAAAACTCCGTCCAATATGGCAATTTTTATAATATTGGGTTTTGAGTGTATTTTCAGTATTTTTAAAGCGTCCTGAAATTGGCCGTTTTGATGGCCTCCCTCATCAGTGATGAATTTGGCTTCGCCGATAACATATTTTTGATTGAAGCGACAAATCAGGTCAAATCCTTTGTCATCGTCTCGTTTGAAGTTTAATTTCTCGGCGGCGAATTTTTTGAGGATAGAATCTGAGCCTGAGAGAATAGCATTATCGTTGTTCGACAAAAAGGTTTTTTCAGCCACGGGATTTAAACCGAGAGCGCCTGAATATATCCATCTTCTGAACAATGGCCCTATCTGTCTGTTGGGTTCTTTTGGCTCAGTAATTTTTTCATATAATTTTTCCAGACCGAGTTCTTTTATTCTGCCGCATATCCGGTTCACTGTTTGCGGATTTCTTTCAATTGCATCCTTGTCGTGGCGTAGAAAGGATACATAACTGTCTTTGACAGGGAATAATTTTAATTTCAGCAGTGTTCTGATTAGTCTGTCATTGTCATTTTGGCGGTAGCTGTCTTCGATATTGTCCCAAAGTGTTTCATTTATGCTTCTGATTGTATCCGGAGCCAAAGGATAGACCTTGAACAATTGATCAAGATAATCTCGTTGGGTAGCCAATTCTATGGATAGCCGGGTATAGTAATTCATTTTTTTTGCAAAGATATAAAATAAATTTGAATAATAGCGAAGAAAAGAGAGTGTAGAGAGATGGCTGAAGACCGTGATAAAGGGCATGAATAAGGCCGCATCTGAGATTCGGCAGATGCGGCCTTTTGTTTACTGCAGATTATACTATTTCGGTGTCAATGTCGAGATTGTTGTCTTCCGTAGAGCAGTCTATGATGTCGTCCTGAGGGTTGTACTCTGCCAGACCATCCGGTTCCGGTTCTTCGGTGATTATCTCATCATTGCCGTCAGGAGTCAGGATGTCAGGGTCGTTTGCCGGCAACTCTTCGGTGATTATCTCATCATCATCGCTCTCTGCCACGAGCACAGGTTCTTCTTCCGGCAGTTCCTCGGTAACCACCATTTCTTCCTCATCATCATCATGTGCGCTCTCTTCTCCATGACCCTCTTCAGTGTCGTCGATAGCCACCAGGTCATCTTCGGGCAGCACTTCATCTTCCTGCGCCTGAGCTATCTGCTCCACAGTCTTGGGCGGAATCACCTCTATAGTCTCTTCGCCGTCGGGGTATAAAGCGTAAGTGTTGCTATCCAGGTCCTGACGTACATAAACGTTTGAGCCGTCGGTGGTTATTGCCACAACCACATGCTGGTCGGCGAGGCTGTCGTTCCATACGTCGCCTTCTTCGCTGATGTAAACACCTTCCTCGGTCTTTACCCAGAGCTTGCCTTCCTCGTCAATGAAGGCCATGGGTTCAACGCCTTCCGGTTCGGGAGGAGTGGGGGGAGTGGGAGGGGTAGGCGTGGGAGGCTGGGGAGTAGGGGGTGTGGGAGGTGTCGGCGGTTCCGGCGGTGTGGGAGGAGTGGGAGGCGTCGGAGGCTCCGGCGTGGGCGGCTGAGGTGTGGGTGCGGGTGCAGGAGCAGGCTGTGAGTGATATACTTGCTGTACAGGAGTTACAGGAGCTGCCGCAGCGGGCTGAGCCGGTTCGCCGATTACTATCTCTTCTTCTTCAACATCGGTGTCGGGAGCCTCTATCTCCGGGTCATCTTTGTGAGTGGCGGCATACACGGCGTATGCGCCTCCGAAGAGTGCGGCCAGACCTGCGCCGCCAAGGGCTACGAAGCGTGCGGCGTTATTGCTCTTGTTGACATTCTGCGCGCCGGCAGGTACAGTAGGACGTGAAGGTCCTTGCTGCGGATAAATAGGGCGAGTGTTGGGATCGTTGGGATTCATATCTGTGTTGTTTGTTTGTTTTTTCTGATGCAAAGATAGACAATATCCTGTGTTAAAGTAAAGTAAATAACCTGAATCTTTTTGAAATGCTGATAATACTTTACCAAACTATGGTTTTAGCTGATGTAATTTTGTTCGAGCGATACGAAACAGGGGTCAACCTGCAGGGTAGTTCGGGCGCCAATCATCAGAGGCTCGTTGCAGTCGTCGTGGCCCACGGGAAAGTTGTACGTTACGGGACAAGAAATGTTCCATTCTGCCAGCAACTCGGCAATCATATCCTCGGCAGAGGTGAAGTTCACCCCGTTGCCGCAAGCCGCGAACTGACCCACCACGATACCGCTTGCGCGGTTTATTACCCCGGCGAGACGGAGCCTCCAGAGGCGTCGTTGCAGCCTGCTCAGACTCTCGCCCACATCCTCCAGCATCAGAATGAAAGGCTCGTCGGCCATCAGCATTGCCTGGTCGAACGGCGTGGCGGCCAGGTCGCCGAGCACAGAGACATTGCCGCCAATAAGTCGCCCCGAGGCGGTGCCGCACTGTTGCAGCGGATGAATGGCGCCGGAGAAGGAGGTGTGTGTGGCACCGCCGAGGATGGCAAAGATGAGATCTGAGATTTCGTCAGTTGGGCGGTCTTTCAGCCTCCGCATCATAGGGGCATGAAGCGCTTTGACGCCGGTTCTCAGCCACAGCGAATGAAGGGCGCAGACATCGCTGAAGCCTATCAGCCATTTGGCACTCATTTGCACCGTGGAGAGGGGCACCTGACTTATCATCTGCACGGAGCCGTAGCCTCCGCGGCAACACCAAATAGCCCTTATGGCGGGGTCTTGCAGCGCGGCAAGGAGGTCTTCGAGGCGATGAGTTGCCGACGAGGCAAACCTGCCGTCGCCGCCGGTAGTGAGATGGCTCATCCGCACAGGCATGTAACCGCGGCGACGTATCTCGGCTTCCCCGGCGGCCACATACTCTTCGCGCACCACCGTGGCGGGGGTGATGAGCGCTATCTTGTCGCCCGGACGCAGAGGAGCCGGTAAAATCGGCGCTTTCACGACACCACGTTTTGAGGCGTTCCGGCCACAAAGGCGCGCAGATTCTCTGCCGAGATGTTAATCAGCCGTTGCCGAGCCTCAGTGCTTTGCCAGGCAATATGGGGCGTGATGAAGCAGTTGTCGCACTCCATCAGCGGCGAGTCCTCTCGTGGCGGTTCCTGCTCCATAACATCGATTGCGGCAGCTGCAATCTGCCGGCGACGCAGCGCGGCCGTAAGAGCAGCTTCGTCGACGAGTGCTCCGCGCGACGTGTTGATGAGTATGGCATCCGGGCGCATCAGCCCCAACGTTTCCTCATTTATAATGTGATGAGTCTTAGGCGTCAGCGCCGAGTTGAGCGACACCACATTGCTGCGGCTCAGCAGCTCGTCGAGCTTCACCCGTTCCACCCATTCGGGCAGGTCGCGCTGAGAGTTGGTGATTACCGTCATGCCGAAAGCCTTGGCAATGGTACCCACCCGCAATCCTATGTTGCCGAAGCCTATTATGCCCATCGTCTTGCCGCTCAGCTCTGTTATAGGCGCGAGCCTATAGCTGAATACCGGGCAGTTGGCCCAGTCGCCGCGTTTCACACTGGCGCTGTAATCCGACACGCGGTTGGTTACCTCAAGCAGCAGCGCGAACACCAGCTGAGCCACCGAATCGGTGCTGTAGGCCGGCACGTTGCACACCGTAACGCCATGTTTACGGGCTGCCTCAATGTCTATGTTGTTGTAGCCTGTGGCGAGCACGCCAATGAACTTCAGCTTTGGCAAAGCCGCTATTATTTCGGCATTTAGCACAACTTTATTAGAGAAAACGGCCTCTGCGTCGCGGCAGCGTTCCACTACCTCGTCGGGCGCTGTGCGCGAGTAAATGGTCAGATTGCCTAGGTCCTCAAGGCCTTTCCAGCTGAGGTCGCCGTCATTTGCCGGCGATGCGTCGAGCACTACTATCTTCATGATGTATATTTCTATTATGGGTTAATTCAGAGTTGATTCAAGTTGTCAAAGCGTAACGGCTGAGTTTGTAACTATCCGTCCGTCGGCCATAGCTATTGTTCGGTCGGCGATGGCGGCCAAATCCTCGCTGTGAGTTACAATCACAAACGTCTGACCGAGCGACTGGCGCAGCGATGCGAACAGCTCCTGCATCTCCTTGCGGTTGGCAGAGTCGAGCGAGCCGGTAGGTTCATCGGCAAGTACCACCTTGGGGTTGTTTATCAACGCCCTTGCCACCGCCACGCGCTGACATTCGCCGCCGCTCATCTGAGCCGGCCGGTGCGAGGCGCGGTCCGAGAGTCCCATGAGTTCAAGCAGTTCGGCCGCATGGCTGCGGGCTTTGCGTTTGCTTTGACCCCCTATCAGCGCCGGCATCATCACATTCTCCAAAGCGTTGAACTCGGGCAACAGCCGGTGAAACTGGAAGATGAAGCCTATGTTGGCGTTGCGGAAGGCCGACAGACGTCTGTCGCGCAGACGCATCACCTCCTCCTGTTCGTAAATCACGGAACCCGTATCGGGGCGGTCGAGCGTGCCGGCAATCTGCAGCAGCGTGGTTTTTCCGGCGCCGCTCGGCCCCACAATGGCCAGCAGCTCGCCCCGGTTCACCGTGAGGCTTACATCCTTGAGCACCTGCAGCGTGCCGTAGCTCTTGTTTATATGATTCAGCTGTAATATAGATTCCATGAGCGTTAAATGCCTGTAATTTCGCGAATTATCTTATTTGCCATATAGATGCCGAACAGAGCCGGAATGGTGGCCAAGGTGCCGAACGACGACCGTTTGTTCTGCTCCATCAGCTCTATCACGGCTCGGCGTTCGGGTAGCTCCCTGCTCCACACCACCTCTATGTTGTTTATTGCCACGCTCATCTTGCGCAGCCGTGTGCGCAGCGTCCTCGCCAGCCCGTCGCCCTGCGTGGTGGCAAGAGTGCCGTAACACACCTGCGAGGGGTCCAAACGTCCTCCGGCACCCATGCTGCTGATGAGCGGAATCTCCTGCTCCACACACCGGCGCATCAACTCAACCTTCGGCGCCACCGTGTCGATGGCATCGGCCACGAAGTCCGGTCGCGGCTGCAGCATCAGACCCACATTGTCGGGTGTAATGAATTCCCTCCGGGCGTCAACGTGCAAGTCGGGGTTGATGCTCAGCAGACGTTCACGCCACACCTCACTCTTCGGTCTCCCCACGGTGTTGTGAGTGGCGATTATCTGGCGGTTGAGATTCGACAGCGCCACATCATCGGCGTCTATCAGTATCAGGTTACCCACACCGCTGCGTGCCAGCACCTCGGCCACATAACCCCCTACGCCGCCCAGTCCAGCCACCATTACGGTGGCGGCTCTGAGCCTGTCGGCGTTCTCATCGCCAAGCAACAGACGTGTGCGTGAGTCCCAGCTGTCAGACGACATATCCTGCCCCTCCCTTTTCAGGAAAGCTGAGATGCCTGAAAGCCGGCGCGGCTCACATATTCAATTATCTGCTCGGGTGTCAGCGCCGCTGTGCCCTTATACGTCAGCACCTTGTCGGGCGACTCGAGGTCGATGTTCCAGTCGGAGGCCGGAGCCAGTTGCTGCAGTTCGCCTATTATGGCATTGCTGCATCCGCTGCAGCGTGCGTTGGTTTTGAATTTCAACATGGTTGTATGGGATTATATTTTTAACTTCTTGAGGCGCAGCGAGTTAGACACTACGCAAATCGACGACAGCGCCATTGCGGCCGATGCCATCATGGGGTTGAGGAGGATGCCGAACGCCGGATACAGCACCCCTGCAGCCAGCGGAATACCGATGACGTTGTAGATGAATGCCCAGAAGAGATTCTCCTTTATCACGCGCCGCGTCTTGCGGCTCAGCATCACCGCTTTGGGCAAGTCGGCAATGGTGCCGTCGGTGAGCGTTAGTCCTGCCACATCAATGGCAATGTCCGTGCCGCTCATTATTGATATGGCCACATCGGCTTCCGCCAGCGCCGGCGCGTCGTTGACGCCGTCGCCGAACATGGTCACGCACTTACCCTGCTGCCGCAACCCGGCCACAAACGAAGCCTTGTCGGCCGGCAGCATACGCGCTTCCACCTTGTCGATGCCTGCCTCTCGGGCAATGTGCGCCGCCGGAGCCTCGCTGTCGCCCGTGAGCAGAATGGTCTCTATGCCCATCTCCTTTAGACGCTTTATCACCGGCGCCGCCTCCGGGCGCAGACGGTCGGAGATGGCAAACAAGCCCAAACACCTCTTGCCGCTGAGCAGAACCACCACCGTGGCCCCCTGTCGCTGCATACTTTCTGCAAATTCCTGCTCCTTTTTCGTCAATTCGGCACCCAGCGTGGCGGCATAGTCGAGCGAGCAGACCGTGTAGTCGGCTCCCGCCACCTTCCCGGCCACACCGGCGCCCGCTATCTGTTGAAAATCGGCTGCCGAGGCCTCCTTTGCGCCATGCTCTCCGGCCCATGCCGTCAGAGCGTTGGCCAGCGGATGCTCGCTGCGCGATTCAAGAGCTTTCACCACCTGAGCCGCTTCGTCCGTGCCGATGGCAGAGAGCATGAAATCCTCCACTACGGTGGTGCCGTAGGTCAGCGTGCCGGTTTTGTCAACGCACAGCACATTGACCTTGCTGAGCAGCTCAAGCGCAGTGGCGTCGCGGAAAAGCATATTCTTCTGAGCGCCGCGACCCATGCCCACCGTTATCGCCGTGGGCGTTGCCAGCCCTAAGGCGCAGGGACATGAAATCACCAGTACCGACACAGCCGCCAACACCGCGGTGGCCAGGTGTTCAGGGTCGCAGATGCACCATACGGCGAAGGTAATCACCGCGAGGGCTATCACCGCCGGCACGAAATAGGCGCTGATGCGGTCAACGAGGCGCTGCACAGGGGCTTTGCTCGACTGTGCCTGACGCACACGTTCAATGATGGCGCCCAACAGCGTTGCAGCGCCCGTTTTGCTCACCTTGACGTCTATGCTGCCGCTCTGCAGCAACGTGCCGGCATGCACCGGCTCGCCGGGCGTCTTATGCACCGGCATCGTCTCGCCGGTGAGCATCGACTCGTTCACGTAGGCGTCGCCGTCTGCTACCGTGCCGTCGGCCGGTATGCGTTCGCCCGGCTTCACCATTATCACGTCGCCAGAGTGTAAGTCCTTGATATGCACCAACTTATGCGCGGCGCCCGTTTTCAGCATCGCCACTTCCGGCTGCAGACTCATCAGTCCGCGCAGCGCCGAACCGGCCGAATGACGCGCACGCATCTCCATAAGCTTGCCCGTAAGCACAAACGTTATTATCATGGCGGCTCCCTCAAAGTAGAGCGCCGCCTCAAGCCCCTGACTGCGCCAGTATTCGGGCCATATCAGCGTGAAGAGCGACAACAGGAAGCTCACCGTGGTGGAGAGTGCCACAAGACTCTCCATCGACGCGTGCCCGCGCATGAGATTGCGGAACCCCGAGGCGTAAAAGCTTCTGCCGCACACCAGCATCACAATCAGCGTCAGAGCGCCTGTCAGCCAGTCTATTAGCGCCGAGTGGAACAGGTGCGTCATGCAGATGACGGCAATGGGCAGCGTCAGCACCCAGGCTATCAGCACCAGCATCTTCTGTCGCCGGTAGCGCGCTGCCTCGCGGCGGTCCTGTTCCTTCAGAGCCTCAGCCTCGTCGCTGGTATATATCAGCTCGTAACCCGCCTTCTTCACAGCCTCGGCAAGCAGCTCCGGGTTCTCTTCTCCCGGCTTCCAGTCTACCAAAACAGTCTGATTGGTAAAACTCACGTCGGAGTGTTCCACTCCCGGCACAGCCTGAATGGCTTTCTCCACGGTGTTGGCACACACCGTACACATCATGCCTATAACGGGATATTTGGCGGTCTTAACGGGTGTTTTCGGGCTCATGTTATGTTCATTCTTATGCGCAAGTGACGCGGATAGAGATTGTTGTAACGGCTTCCGAGATTCTTTATCCATCCCAGGGGCTCGTTGTGATACATAACTAACAAATGCCCTTTTGCAAATGTTGGCGGCAGCGAGCCGGTTTGCAGGCTCAGATATTTAAGTGCCTCCTCGCGGTCGAATTCCACCGTTGCGAAGGCCTCGCGGCGCAGCAGACGGCTCATTGCCAGTTCGTGGGTAGGCTCCCAGCTTCTCTTGCCGGGAGTTGCCACCGGAGTGCCTGCCGACATCGTCTGCCGCTTCACTGCTTCGGCTATGGGCAGATATTCCCGGCTCAGCGCATAGATAACGCCGTTGCGTTCGGTAAGAGCCTGCTCCGGACCGGCGAACCATTCGGGCAAATTTACCTCCTTGCTCTTCACTTTAGGGAGCCTGAAGCGCCGCTCTGCCCCGGTTTTGCGCAGCAGACAGACATACAGCCCTTCGGAGCCGCTAAGGTGCGGATAGAAATGAATACCCGCTCCGTGGCTCCGTGCCTGCGAAGGCGTTATGGCGCTTATATCCACCACCTCGAAGCCCAAATTGGCACATATCCACTCCACGTTGCGCTCATTCTCCTCGGCGTTGAAGGTGCAGGTGGAGTAAATCATCATCCCTCCCTGCCTCAGCGCCGTCGCACCGTTGGCTACAATCTCGCGCTGCAGGGTAGCACAGCTCTCCACAAGTCCCGGTGTCCACTGGCGTCGCGCCTCTTCCTCCTTGCGCATCATCCCTTCGCCCGAACAGGGAACATCGGCTATCACCATATCCATCCATCCTTCCGCACTTTGGCAGAGTGTCTTGGTCTCGCCGCGTGTTACAATGGTGTTTGGGGTGCCCCATTTCATCAGGTTCTCCTGCAGGATATCGGCTCTCTTGGGCACATATTCGTTGGCTATCATCAGCGAGCCTTGCGGCAGCACGTCGGCCACCGCCGTGGTCTTGCCTCCCGGCGCCGCGCACAGGTCAAGGACTTTCAGCGCTTCCTGCCCCAGTTCCTCTGCTGCCATCGCCGCCACGCGCCCCACGAACATCGACGCCGTTTCCTGCACATAGAATCGCCCCTGATGCCATTGCGGGTCGAGTGTGAAGACGGGTCTTTGGGGCAATATGAACCCCTCGGGCGCCCATTCCACCCTTTTGGCGTCGGGCATCAGGGTGGCACGTTTGGCCGGATTGAGGCGCACGGACGTTACGGGCTCTCCGTCGAGGGCTGCCAGCAGTGCGGCGCCCTCTTTCTCGCCCAACCTGCTGCGTATGCCGGCTGCGAAGGTGGCGGGCAGCTCAATCATGCGGCGTAAGGGTTGAGGTGGCTGATTTTATGCGTTTTATCTGCCACATAAGCATCAGCGACGCTATTATGGTGGCGGCCACGTCCGACAGCGGGAAGCACGACCACACGCCGTTGAGCTGATAAAGGGGCGGCAGGATATAGAGCAGCGGTATCATGAAGATTATCTGGCGTGTCAGCGACAGAAAGACTGCCTTGCCGGCCATTCCCAACGACTGGAAAAAGTTGGTGGCCACAATCTGGAAACCTACCATCCAGAAGCCTAAGGTGGTGATTCGCAGGCAGTTGATGGCACATTCAATCTGTTGCTCATCTTGCATGAACATCTGCGCTATGGGCTTTGGCGCGAAGTGTCCTACCACGGCTCCCACGGTGGTTACGGCCAGTGCCGAGCCGCCTGCCAAGGCCAGCGTGCGCCACAGCCTGTCAAGCCTCCGGGCGCCGTAGTTATAGCCCAAGATGGGCTGCATACCCTGGCAAATGCCTATAACGATGAAAATAAAGATGGTGACGAAGCGGTTGAACACCACCACAGCCGCTATGGCATTGTCGCCGCCGTAGCTCAGCAGCGACGTGTTGATGATGGCGTTGATGACCGCGTTGGCCACGTTGATGAGAAACGGCGCCATGCCAATGTAAAGCACCGCCCTTATCACCGGCCACACAAAGTGAAAAGTGCCGCGCCGGAAACGCAGGGTGGAGTCCTTGCGGAAGAAATGGGCCATGACAAAGAAGGCAGTTACAGCCATTGAGATGTCGGTGGCAATGGCCGCGCCGCGTATGCCCCAGTGGAAGACGAACAGAAACAGCGGCGCCAGAATAGCGTTCAGTCCGGCGCCTATAAGGTTCGTGGCCATGGCTCGCCCCGGATAGCCCGTGGCACGCATCACGTTGTTGTAGCTGAACGTTACGTTGATAAGCACCATGCCCGGAAGCACCCACAGCAGAAATTCGCGCGCGTAGGGCAGCGAGTTGGCCGACGCACCGAAAAGATGTAGCAGCGGGTCAATCCATATAGCGAAGGCCGACATATAAAGGGCGCCTATGATGAGCGTCAGCAAAATGGAGTTGCCTAAAATCAGCTCGGCCTGCTTCTTGTCGTTCTGACCCATGACGATGCTGATGCGCGTGGCGGCGCCGGCACCTATGAGCATGCCTAATGCCGTGGCCAGGTTCATCACCGGGAAGGTTACGGCGATGCCGCTCACCACGTTGGGGTCGTCGATGGCGTGTCCAATCACCACCGAGTCGATGATGTTGTATAACGCCGTCACCACCGTGCCTATGATGGCCGGTGTGGAATAACGAAGCAGCAACTTGCCCACCGGGGCCGTTGCCAGTTCGCGCAGACGCTCCATGGGGTCTGCTGTCCTCTTATGTGTTGCCAAAGCCATTATTCAAGCGGTTGATGATATCCTTTGTAAGCGCCCTGCGGCGAACGGCTGCAGCGCCCCGACGTCAAAGACGAGATGCTGCTTGATTTATGGCCGCAGTAAACGCATGTATAACTGCCGCTCTCATTGCCGGCATACGGCTCGTGATACCCTTTGTAGGCACCCAACGGCGAGCGGCTGCAGCGCCCCGAGGTCAGCGACGAGATACTGCTCGACTTATGGCCGCAGTAACGACAGAAATAATGCGAACGTTCGCCGCCGGCATACGGCTGATGATACCCTTTGTAAGCACCCTGCGGCGAGCGGCTGCAATACCCTGAAGTCAGCGATGACACACTGCTTGAGCTATAGCCGCAGTAACGGCAAAATACGCGGTTGCCGTAAGCCATCAGCGCCACAAACGTCAGCGCTGCAAAAGTCAGCGTCAATAATATCTTTTTGCCCATACTTCCTTTTTCGCAAAATTAACATTTTCCCCTCACCTCTGCAAATCCCCTCAAAACAAGAGGCTGCGCCATAAGTGAATTATGACACAGCCTCTCATTATATGAGACTATAGTGCAAATTAATAAGCGGGTACGAATACTTTCTTGGTTTTGCCGCTCCGGTAACGGAATATGTTAACCTGACCGCCCACCGGCTTTGACACCTTGAAGCCGTTTAGAGTGTAGATGGCTATCACTACGTCTTCGGCCTCGTCAACATTCGGTCCGGTTACGCCCGACGTCTTGATGGTGTTGAAATTTTTCCATATATCCGCCTCTTTGTAGAGGTCTATGGCGGATGCCGGAACTAACAGCGTGCAGGAGCTGTATAGCTCAACCGGGAATGGGGTTGTTCCCCCGAAGGTGGGAGGCGTTGTGGCCAGCACGGTGAGTTCCTTCAGGTTAGTGCTTTGGTAGAACATATAGTTGCCGCATTTGGTAATAGACGACGGCAGGGTGAGCTTCTCCAGTGACGGACACTGGCGGAAGGCGTTGTTGCCTGTCTCCGTTACTCCTTCGGGAATTTCTATGGTCGTTAGCTTGGGGCAGTTCAGGAAGCAAGAGGTCGGGATTATCTTCCATCCTGCACCTACCTTTACGGTCTCCAGATTTGGAGAGTTTGCAAGAATGTTGTTGCCTACGTTGATAACTGATGCAGGGAATGTTATGCTCTTAAACTTGTTGCGCGACACAGCATAGCCATCCACTGTTATCAGGCCTTCAGGCAGAGTGATTTCCTCCAAGCCTGCGCAGTTGAAGCTGCTGTATGCCAGCTTCTTCACCGTTGAAGGTATCTTGATGCGTGCCAGATGGTTGCAGTCGAGGAATGCACCGTATGCCACTTCGGTGAAACCTTCGCACAGCTCAACGTCCGTAAGACTCCAATCGCCGCTAAAGGTAGTCGATTCCCATGTGGAGACGGTACCGGGAACGCGGGCCTTTTTCAATTGGCGGCAGTTAAGGAATGCATTGACCCGTAAGGTCGTCAGGCCATCGGGCAGGATTGCCTCTTTAAGGGCTGTTTCGTCGAACGCCTGTCGGCCTATAACCTTAAGACTCGACGGGAAGTTACATTCTTCAAGATTTTTGCAGCTGTTGAAGAAATAGTCTGGTATCTGATTCAGCCCTTCGGGTAATGTGGCCTTTTTTAGGTACATGTTTTCGGCACATGCAAAATCTCCGAACCGTTTGGCCGAGTCAGGAATTGCTATTGACCTGAGTCCGGTGTATGCAAGGCTCAAATAACCTATAGCATTTACGCCTTTGGGAATGTCGAGGTGTTCAAGAGCGTATGTGTAACAGAAAGCTTGTATCTGAATGGCCTTCAGGGTGGAGGGCAGCGATACCTGTTTCAGGTTGTAGCATCTCATGAAGATGCTGTGACCCAATGAGTCCACCCCTTCAGGTATATTTACCTTTTCGAGCAAATAATCGTTTTGGAAGCAGCCGTGGCCTACGTATTTTACAGTTTTGGGAAGGGTTATTTCCTTCAGAGCGCAGCAATTGAAGAATGCATTCTGAGCTATTGTGTCCGTTCCTTCGTTGATTGTTACCGATGAAAGCGACTTACAGTTGGAGAAAGCATTTGAACCAATTTTTTTGACTGATGCCGGAATCACTACTTTCTGCAGGCTCGGCTTGCTGGAAAAGGCATTTGACCCTATTTCCACTACCGGACAGTTATCGCCTATGGTTGCCGGTATTTCGGCCACTGCTATGGTTCTCGGCGTTACGCAGGTGATAGTGGCGTTGCCGTTATTTATCTTATACTTGTATTCCGGAGTCGGGGCCGACTGCAACTTGGCAAATTTCTTCCACAAGCTGTGTTGCTGATAGCGGGCCAAAGCCTCGGCAGGCTCCTGTACGGTACAAGTTGAGTAGATAGATTCTTCAAACGCCCCTTCACCCATTTCAGGCGGCGTTGAGGCCATTACGTTGAGAGAGCTTATATTGATGCCTTTGAACATACCCGCACCCCCGCGGCCGAAGGTTGATGGCAGAGACACATTAGTCAGCATCGGGCAGTTGGCGAAAGCCGTGTCTCCGGCCTCCGTTACGCCTTCAGGAATCACTACCGTATTGAGGAGACGTACGTTGGCGCACATGCCGGCGTTGATCTTGGTTACCTTGTTGCCGAGGATCACGCTCTGCAGAGCTGTACAGCCGGCAAAAGCATTCGCTCCTACCGATGTTACCGAGGGAGGAAGAACTATTTCGGACAAGGCGATACCCGACAGCGAACCGGCGCCTAACGTTGTCAGTCCGTTCATCAATGCAAAATTTTCCAATTTCACTGTGCCGCGGAATGCATTTTCGCCTATTACCTTCACAGAGAGAGGCAGGTGGCATTTCTTCAGCGCCGTGGCGCCGTCAATGAAACCCGTGGGTAAAACTTCTATGCCTTCACTTACCGAAAGGGTGTTGAGTTTTACACATTTGGCGAAGCAGTAGTCGCCTATTTTCTTAACGTTGGCGGGAATGTTTATGGAAGATATATTTGTGCCATAATAGGCGCTGTCGCCTATGCTTACAAGACCTGGGCCAAAGGTTGCAGAAGATGACAACTTAGTGCCCATGAAGGCATTGCGGCCTATACTTTTCATATTAGCGAAGCCGAGAGTCCATGGCATGGAATTCTCTACGTAGACGGTGGTCAGGGAAGAGGCTCCGTAGCAGAATAAGTCAGGCAGCGAAGGCACAGTCTCTCGAAGGTAGATTGTGCGGATTTTGGTGTTACCTTTGAACGTACCCACACCGAAGCTCGTTACCGACGACGGTATGGTGATTTTCGTGAGTCCGGCGTTGGCGAACGCATACGCTCCTATGGTCTGAAGACCTTCGGGCAGAGTTAAGTCCGTTAGAAAGGTGTCGTAGGCAAAAGTCGAGTCACCTATCACCTTCAGGCTTGCGGGCATGTTGACCGTCTTCAGTGCCTTGCATTTGGCGAACGTGGCTACGCCGAGAGAGGTGATTGTAGATGGTAAATCGAGCGAGACAATGTTGCGGCAGTTGGTAAAGCAGCGAGCCGAAAGGGTCTCGATGCCCTCCTTGAAGGTTATATCCGAGAGTGCATAGCACTCGGCGAATGCGTCTGTCCCTATGGTGCGCATAGTGGCAGGAAAAGATACTTTGGTCAGGGTTGCGTGAGCCCGGCAGGCGCTTGACGCTACGGACGTAACGTTGTACTGAGTGCCGTCTATCGTTACTTTCTCGGGAATTTTCATTTCCGTGGCATCCTCTTTGAGACCGCTTACGCTGGCTTCTCCGTTGACGATGGTGTAGGCGATGTTGTTGACCCAGTTCGCGAGTTGGGGGTTGTTGGCTGCGGCAATTGAGCCGGTCAGGTTCAGCATGATGGCTATCAGTAGCCATTTTGATATGTTCAGTTTTCTCATAATACTGCTGAGAGGTTTTTGGGGTGAATAGTGAAATTGTTTTAAGATAGTTTTGTGAAAACGAAATTTTGCAAAGGAGAAACAGACTATATGGGTGAAAAATAGACTGCCGATCTTTTAACGGGAGGACTAAACTATCGGTTGCAAATTTATAAAAAATACAAAAAATAATTTACCCCTCCCCGATTATTTAACAATAATTAACAAACGTTAATGGATTATGCTGCGTCTTAACGTTTCCACTGACTGATTATGACTTAGTCATCATAAAAAAGCGGCACCATTTTGGCGTCGCTTTCAATATCGTATTTTTTTGTGGGGGGTCAGGCGTCGATGTTGGCGAACTTGGCGTTCGACTCGATGAATTCGCGGCGGGGACCCACCTGCTCGCCCATGAGGATGGAGAAGATGCGGTCAGCCTCGGCGGCGTCGTTGATATGCACCTGTTTGAGCAGTCGGTGTGCCGGGTCCATGGTGGTCTCCCACAGCTGGGCAGGCATCATCTCGCCAAGACCTTTGTAGCGCTGCAACACCATCTTGCTGTTGTCGCCGCCGCAATGACGGTCGATGAACTGCTGCACCTGGCGGTCGTCCCAGGCATATTCCTCTATCTTGTTGCGGCCCTTTGTGCTGCATTTGTAGAGCGGAGGCGCGGCGATGTATAGATAACCTTGCTCTATGATGGGGCGGATGCGGCGGAAGAAGAACGTCATCAGCAGCGTGGCGATGTGGGCGCCGTCGACGTCGGCATCGGTCATGATGATGATTTTGTGATAACGGAGCTTGCTCATGTTGGGCTCTTTGGAGTCCTCTTCGGTGCCTATGGTTACGCCCAGAGCCTTAAACATATTCACAATCTCCTCGCTCTCAAACACCTTGTGGTCCATGGCTTTCTCCACGTTGAGAATCTTGCCGCGGAGTGGGAGGATAGCCTGGAAATGCGGGTTTCGGCCCTGCTTGGCGCTGCCGCCTGCCGAATCACCCTCCACCAGGAACAGCTCACATTCGGCTGCGTCGCGGCTGTTGCAGTCGGCGAGTTTGCCGGGGAGTCCGGCGCCGCCGAGAGGCGATTTGCGCTGCACTTTCATGCGCGCGTTGTAGGCGGCATGGCGTGCCTGAGCGGCAAGAACCACTTTGTCAACTATCACGCGAGCCTCTTTGGGATGCTCCTCGAGATAGTTGCGCAGCGCCTCGCTGACGGCTGTCTGTACCACGCCCATAACGTCGTTGTTGCCCAATTTGGTCTTGGTCTGACCCTCAAACTGCGGCTCGGCCACTTTCACCGATATTACCGCCGTGAGGCCGTCGCGGAAGTCCTCTTTGCTAAGCTCTACATTCTTGAGCTTGTCGAGCAAATGGTTCTCGTCGGCATATTTCTTCAGCGTCGACGTGAGGCCGCGGCGGAAGCCCGTGAGGTGCGTGCCGCCCTCTATGGTGTTGATGTTGTTGACGTATGAGAAGATGTTCTCGTTGAACGATGTGTTGTAGGTCATGGCCACCTCAATGGGCACACCGTTGCGCACCGTGTTGAGGTGAATGACGTCGGCAATCAGCGGGTCTTTGCCCTGGTCAATGTAGCGCACGAACTCCTTCAGACCCTCATCGGAGTGGAACACCTGTTTGCGCGGGTTACCCTCCTCGTCGCGTTCGCGCTCGTCGGTCAGCGACAGGGTGATGCCTGCGTTGAGGAAGGCCAGGTCGCGAAGGCGGTTGGCCAGCGTGTCGTAGTCGTAGATGGTCTCCGTAAAGATTTCGGCATCGGGGTGGAAGGTTATCGTAGTGCCGGTGTGTGAGGCCTGTCCGGTTACCGTCAGTTCGGTTGTGGGCTTGCCTTTGCTGTATTCCTGCATGTAGATTTTGCCGTCGCGGCAAATCTCGGCGCGCAGCATGTCTGACAGGGCGTTGACGCAGCTCACACCCACACCGTGCAGACCGCCCGACACCTTATATGACCCTTTGTCGAACTTGCCGCCGGCGTGAAGCACCGTCAGTACGACCTCCAGAGCCGGTTTGTGGAGTTTGGGGTGCATATCCACCGGGATACCGCGGCCGTTGTCGACCACGCGGATGGAATTGTCGGCAAGAATGGTTACTTCTATGTGATTGGCGAAACCTGCCAAGGCTTCGTCTATGGAGTTGTCTACTACCTCATATACCAGATGATGAAGGCCGCGTGTGCCGGTATCGCCGATATACATTGACGGGCGTTTGCGTACTGCTTCAAGGCCTTCCAGCACTTGAATATTGTCGGCCGCGTAATGGCGGCTTTGTTCTTCTGTGCTGTTGTTGATGTCTTCTATATTTCCCATTATGATAGTCTTCGTAGGTGTGTTTGCGCGTTGAGCAAAAACACCTGCAAAGATACAAAAAAAAATCGACATGGCCTATAAGACCCTGTCGAAAAAAGAATTAAAAGTGTGCTGCGCGAATTTAGCGGCGGTATGTAAAGTTGAACCGGGCATTGCGCGCGTAACGCAGACGGAACAGAATGTCGCCCAGGGGCTTGAGCAGGTAAAACAGCGGCACGGCAAACCAAAGCCGTGTGCTTCTGAAACATGTGGCCAGGCGCCGGTAAAGCATTATCTGCATCAGCTGGAAGGCGAACAGCAGCACAAAGGCTATTATGGGTATCAGCAGATTGCCGGTAATGCCCGTGAGGACGCCGGCAGCCACCAACAGCAGGTTGTAGAGCCACAAATCGGCCCACAGCAGGCTTTGGCTCACGCGGCGGTTGTTGTCCAGGTAACGGGCGCTGAAGGTGTAACGTTCCTTCATGTTTATCCACATTCGGCGCGTGCTCTCGCCCCAGTTGACCAACACTGTGGCTTGGGGGGCGAACATAAAGCGCGAGTTGGCGGCTGTGGCCACCTGATTGACGAAGATGTCGTCGTCGCCCGAATGGAGGAAGTAGTTGTTGCCGTAGCCTGAGTTGCGGAAGAAAGTCTCGCGACGGAATGCGAGGTTGGCGCCGTCGCCGCGATATGGCTTGCCGTCAATGGCGCTCAGCATCCAGCGTGCTGTGGTGAGCAGCGTGTCGAAACGCCGGTACCATTGTTTGGGTCCGCGCAGCGGGCGGAGGTCCATGTAGGCCGCTCCAAGCACTATCTCCGTGGCCGCGTCGCCGAACTGCGACGCCATGAGGCTAAGCCATTGGTCTGACGTCACTTCAATGTTGGTCAAGGTGGTGAGGATAATGTCGCCCGTGGCCTTCTTTATGCCTATTGTGTTGCCGAGTTTGCGGCGGCTCAGGTTGTGGGCCTCCGGGGGTACAAACGTAAATCCGACGTTGGGATAAGCCTCGCCGTATGTCTCGCTGAGGTTTGACGCCTCACGTGCCGACCCGTCGACGACCACCACAACCTCTATGTTGGGATAATCCTGCGCGGCTATGGCTTCCAGAAAACGGCCGACCTCGTCGGTGCGCCCCGTGCTGAAAGCTATCACGCTGATGCGCGGCACGTCGGCATGCCCGGAATCTTCCGGCTCCAGTTCCTGCTCTTGTTTTTGTTCTTCTTCTTGGATTTCTTCTTCCTCAGCCTCATATTCGGGTGCTTTGGCTGCCTGGCAGCGGATGGTGCGTATGAGCTGATTGTAGCGGTTTGGCCCGAAGATGATGAAGAGGATGCCGAAGATGAGACCAAGGGCGAGCAACACCCATATTAGCGGTGATATACCTGTAAGTTGAAACATTATCAGAAATCAGAGAAAAATTTGGGTCGAATCACCAGTCCCACGCGTATGCGCCGGTGGAATTGGTTGTAGTCAAGCAGATTCTCCCCATAGCCGTTGTAAAATTGTATAAAGAAGTATTGATTGGCTTTTTTAAACATCCTCCACCCGAAATCCAGCTGCACGTTGTAATTGAGATTGAAGCCCGCACGTTTTGTCAGGGTAATGTCCCAGAAGAACTTGCGGTTGGGTGAGGTGATCTGCACACCGTGCTGCCAGATACCGGCATATTTGAGGATGTCGCGGTTGTTCTGGCCGTCGATGATGGGAATCCAGATTTTGCCGTGCACCATAAGCCATTTGTCGATGATGATGTTGCAGCCCAGCGAGATACGGTTCCACGAACGGCTCTGAATGGAGTCGCGGCCGTTGCTCTCGTGTTCGATAAGCAGGGTGAGTTTGCCTATGAAGCGGTTTTTGTGAAACAGCGGCTTGCTGAGGCCGATGCCCGGGTTGAAGATGAAATCGTGCATGGGCATCGACTCTTTGAACACATCCCAGAACACTTTCTGCGTGTACATCAGGAACAGATAAGAATGAAGCGGTAAGACGCTCTTTGTGAGCTTTTGCTGAATGCTTATCTGAAATTTGACGTCGCTGTTGTTGGCTGTGGGTTTGCGAAAAGGGTCGGTGCCTACCAGGAAATAATTGTCCTTGTAGAGCGAGAAATAGGGTCGGCTGTCAAAGTCGCGCCGCAGCGAGTCGGTGAGGTCGATGGAGTCGTTGCGCTCCACAATGAGCTGGGCACGGCACACAGGTGCCATGACGACGATTGCCGCCATAACAGCCATAACCGCCGCGAGGCGCCGGAATATGTGTCTTGCCCTTTCCATAATCAGGCGCAAAATTACAAAAAACCTTTCAACCGATAAAAGTTTTCTCAGGAAAAATTTTCATTGCTTTTAGCCTCCTCAGCGTCTGCCGTTGATGCCGTTGCGGTTTCTGTTGCGCCGGCTGTTGGGGTCGAACGGGTTCTCGTTGGGGTCGAAATATTCATCTTCTTCCTCTTGCGTCGACTGTTCGTTGGCATTGCCGTGGCGTTTGGCTTTGGGTCGGTTCTTCTTCACCGAATTAGGCTTCTGCAGATCCACAGGAGTGGCGTTTACGTCCCAGCTCAGGTTCTGGTCCCAGTTCTTGCGCAGCGTGATTTTCTTGGGGTAATAGGCCACCGCTTCCGGCTGCAGACGCTTGTCGTAATCGCCGGTGTCATATTTGCCGTTGCCGTTGGCGTCGAAGATTACGCGGGCGTAATACGTTCCCGGCAGCAGATATGTGAACGACACAGTGCCGTTCGTCACCGTCTGCGTGCGGATGGGCACGTCGGAGCCGTTGAGCAACTCCACAAAGGCCGGAATGCCCTGCAGGCCGCTGAGATTGAACGACAGAGTGCCGTAATCGCCCGCCTGCCGCACCTTGAACTCCAGGTTCTGAGGCTTGACGTAATGCCCGTAAATATCGGCTATTGCCAGCGTGTCAATCACCAGACGGTAATCGCCGCCGAAAGCCCATGGCCCGTCAATCTTGTATTTGCGCGGATTGAGACTGTCGGCAGGCAGCAGGAGAGGCGAGGGTCGGTCGGACGTTATCCATGTGGTGTCTTTCTTTTGTTGCAGCCGAATACGGTCGGCATAGATGGTGTCGAGGGGCGCGCCGAAGGTCAGCATGTAAGGCTCGGGATATTCCTGCGTGGCGCCCGCCGACTTAACATCGGTGAAAATCACCGGCGGAGTCTGACCCTTTTTCAGCGCTTTCGGCTTGGGTCGTTTGTAGAGAAGCGTTAGGGTGTCCACGGTCAGTTTCACCGAGTCGCGACGTATGTTGGTGAGGTATTCCACCTCCAGGCGCAGCGTGTCCTGCTTTATCAGCTGCGGGTCTTTGAGCCACAGCGCCACCGAGTCGTTGCCCTCGCGCACCTCTGCCAAGGCCCAGTCAGAGAGGGGGCGTTGCGGGTCGTTGAGCAGGCGTATGGGAGGCAGCGCAGCCTGAGTGGCGTTCCATGTCAGTTCCACGCGCGTGGAGTCGGCACGGAGCGATTTCTTGAGATATTGAGGCTTGTAGCCCAGCGAGAAGGCGCTCAGCAGTATATCGTTGGGCTGATAGAGCGCCGAGGCTTTCTCCACCACCGTGTCGACCTGCAGCGTTGTGGGGTTGTAGATGGTGTCATTCACCGTTGTGGCCTTCACCGTGGGCACAATCCAGTCGTCGAAGAACGCCATTCGCTCCTCCGGATTGTCCCAGCGCATATCGCCGTTGAGGTCCTGGAGCGCATATAGGCGGTAACGGCCGGGCACCAGGCCGCGGAGGCTGAAGCGGCCTTTGTCGTCGGTGCGCGCCACACGCTCCATCCGCACGCAGCTGAACACCGTGTCGGCGTCAGAGCGGTGAACACCCACTAAGATGCCCTGTTGCGGCTCAAGGGTGTGAGAGTCGAGCACCATGCCCGAGATGCGCAGGGTGTCGAGCACAGGACCGGTGGCAAAGGTGTAGGAGAAACCCTCCAGCTCGTTGGCCTCGTTGTTGTCGCTTATGGAGTTGGCAAAGTCTATGGAATATGTGGTGTTTGGCTGCAGCGTGTCGGTGAAGAGGATGGTAACGCGGCGTCCGGTGGCCGTAACGCGCGGCTGTGAGGCCGATGTGGGCGACACCACCACATTGGTGAAAGCATCTTTGATGTTCACATACTCGTCGAAGTCGAGGTGCATCTGCCGGCCTGACACGTTAGTTGCCCCCGGCGCCGGACTGGCCTGAACCAGACGCGGCGGAGTCTCGTCGCGCGGGCCCCCTTCGGGAGTGGAAATCGACGCACAGCCCGTGGCAATCAGTCCGGCCATGCAACACATTAATATATAAATTGCCTTGCTTGTCTTCATAGCTTGGTTTTGCAGCGGCCAAAAACGGGCCTGTGAGGGCGTCGGCCGCAGAAACAGAGCCCAAAAGTACTAAATATTCTCCAATGTGAATCAAATTCGGCGCTTTTTTAACTCAAAATTATTCTTACTTGAAAAAAAAGAGCTATATTTGCAGGCTGAAAGTCATAGGTGTCGTGCCACGATGGCAGGGCGCTCAACAAAGCATACAATAAAAAATAAAATAAAACTAACCAACAACAATGCAGAACAAAGGGTTTATCAGCACCATTGCAGTCCTTTTGATTCTGATTTGCGGTTTTTATATTTCTTTTTCTTTTGTAACATCTCACTATGAGAAGAAAGCAGAGGAATATGCCGCGAGCAGAGCAAAGACCAATGATGTAACCAATGACTCGTACAAGAAGTACCTTAAGCAGTTCAACGACTCTCTGGATCGCGAGAAGGTTTACTTCATCTGGACGTACAACCAGGTGCGCCAGATGGAGATAGGCATGGGCCTCGACCTGAAGGGCGGTATGAACGTAGTGCTTCAGATTAGCGTACCCGACATCCTCCGTCAATACGCCGCCGGCGACAACCAGCTGAATCAGCTCAACAAAGCCATCGCCGACGCAGAAAAGAAAGGTGCTCAGCCTGACGAGCCCGACTTCATCAACAAAGTCGCTGCCGAAATTCAGCCGGGCCACATGGCCGGTATGTTTACCAAAGAAGGCGAATATCTTGGCGAACTCAAATCCAACTCCTCAAACGCCCAGGTGGCCGAGGCGCTGAAGAAACAGGTCGACGGACAAGTAGACGCCGCCTTTAACATTTTCCGCACCCGTATCGACCAGTTCGGCGTTGTGGCTCCCAATATTCAGAAGCTGCAGGGCAAGAACGGTCAGATTCTGCTCGAGCTTCCCGGCGTAAAGGAACCCGAACGTGTTACCGACCTGCTCAAATCGAGCGCAAACCTGGAGTTCTACGAGGTTTATCTGGGCAACGAGGTTGCCTCTAACCTTGCAGCTCTGGAACAGGCCTGGAACGCTGAGGCTGATTCGGCTCACAAAGTCAACTTCGCCGAACTCGGCATCAACGTGCGTCAGGGCAGTCCCGTTATCGCCATAGTTGAGCCCAACAAGAAAGAGATTGTAGACTCCATCTTCAACTCGCCCCTGGCTCAGCAGAAGATGCAGCAGGACTTCAGCGCCGTCTGGGAGGTGAAGCCCTTTGAAATGCCGGTATATGACGAAAAAACCGGCCAGCCCCGCGTTAAGAGCAACGGCCAGCCTGTAACCACTCCGGTATGGCAGCTCATCGCCCTCAAGGGTGAACCCAAGCTCGAAGGCGACGTGGTAACAGGCGCTACCTCGGAATACGACAAGATGCGCGGCGGCTCGGTGGTGAACATGACCATGAACGACCGCGGCGCTCAGGAATGGGCCACCGTTACTAAAAACAATATCGGCCGTCCGGTAGCCATCGTGCTCGACAACGCCGTTTATTCTTACCCCAACGTAAATGACGAAATTACCGGCGGCCGTTCGGAAATCACCGGTAACTTCACCCCCGAAGAGGCCAATGACCTCGCCAACGTGCTCAAATCAGGCAAGATGAGCGCCAAGGTAGAAGTTGTAAGCAACAACGTTATCGGCCCGAGCCTCGGTGCAGAAGCCGTTACCCAGGGCTTCCTCTCGTTCGTTGTCGCCATCTTTCTGCTCATGATTTTCATGATTCTTATCTATGGCGTCATCCCGGGTCTGGTAGCCAACGTAGGTCTTATCCTCAACCTCTACTTCACCCTCGGCATCCTGGCATCCTTCCAGGCAGTGCTCACCCTGTCGGGTATTGCGGGTATCGTGCTCGCCTTGGGTATGGCCGTCGACGCCAACGTGCTTATCTTTGAACGTATCCGCGAGGAACTCAAAGCCGGCAAGAAACTGCGTCAGGCCATCAGCGAAGGTTACTCCAACGCCTTCTCGGCAATCTTCGACTCCAACCTTACCTCAGTCATCACCGGCGTTATCCTGCTCGTGTTCGGCTCAGGTCCCATCAAAGGCTTCGCCACAACCCTTATCATAGGTCTGGTCTGCTCCTTCTTCACCGCAGTGTTCCTGACGCGCATCGCCATGGACCTCATCACCAAGAACGGACGCAACGCCAAGATGTCGTTCGACACTCCCGTAAGCCGCAACTTCCTTACTCACACCAAATACAACTTCCTTGGCCGCGCCAAGGTGGCAAGTGTGGTTTGGCTGACACTCATCGTCATCTCCATTGCCTCGCTGGCAATCCGCGGCATGAACCAGGGCATCGACTTCTCAGGCGGCCGCAACTATGTGGTACAGTTTGAGAAACCCGTCAACACCGCCGAGATGCAGAGCCGCCTGGCCAAATTCTTCCAGGACAAGGCCAACGACCCCACCGTGAGCGTAGGCGTAATCAGCATCGACACTCAGGACAAAGCCCGTATCTCTACCAACTACAAGATTGACGAGAACAACGTTGACGACGAGGTAACAGCTCTGCTCTATGAGGCACTGCAGCCCGAACTCACCAACGCTCAGGGCAAAGTGATGGATAAAGAGGCCTTCGCCATTGCCGACGAAAGCCACGGCATCATCTCCATTCAGAAAGTAGGTCCCAGCGTGGCCGACGACATGAAGAAAGATGCTTATTGGGCAGTGGGCATCGCCATCGTCTGCATGTTCCTCTACATCCTGCTGCGTTTCCGCAACATCGCCTTCTCCGTAGGTGCAGTTTCTGCCGTTGCCCTCACAGCATTCCTCATCATTGGCTTCTACTCCGTATGCTGGGGCTTCTTCCCCTTCTCAATGGAGATTGACCAGTCGTTTATAGCAGCTGTGCTGACCATTATCGGTTATCAGATCAACGACACCGTGGTGGTATTCGACCGAGTGCGCGAAATGATGAAGCTCTATCCGCTCGAAGACCGCAAGATTACCATCAACAAGGCCCTGAACACCACGCTGTCGCGTACGTTCATGACATCGCTGTCAACCTTACTGGTGCTCCTGTGCATCTTCTTCCTCGGTGGCGACTCCATCCGTTCGTTCACATTCGCCATGATCTTCGGTGTGATAGTAGGTACCTTCTGCTCGCTCTTCTGCGCAGCACCGGTAGCTTACAGCATCCTCCGCAAAGGCAAGATGAAAGCTGACGCCAAAGCCGTTGCCAACGCCGGCAACAAGCTTCAGGGCAACCGTCGCTTTAAATAATAAATAGCCTAAAAAAGCGCCCCGGCGAAAAATTTTTCGCCGGGGCGCTTTGTTTTTTTTATGAGCCCTGCCAGCCCTGGGAGCAATGGGAGTTTTGGGAATAAGAATAATGGGAGCCATGGGAGTAATAGGAGCTGAGTAGCAGCATTAGCCGCGCTGCTAAAATAGCTAAATCAGCTAAAATAGCTACCAAGCTAAATCAGCTAAAATAGCTACCCAAGCTACCGCAGCTGCCCAAGCTACCATAGCTACCCGGCTACCGCAGCTACCAAATTTGTCTTCGGGTCGGAGAAAAAGAAAAGAGGCCGCGTTGAACACGGCCTCTTTGAGGTGACCCCGGTGGGGCTCGAACCCACGACCCAATGATTAAGAGTCATTTGCTCTACCAACTGAGCCACGGAGTCATTCTCAGCATCCTTGAAGACTTTGTTGCCCCTCAGGGCACGCTGCCTTTCCCAAATGCGTTGCAAAGTTAATGCCTTTTTTTGAACCCCGCAAGTAATTGCCCGAAGAAATTCCCCTCTAACCCCAAATTTTAACATTTGTTTAACCTTTAAGGCGTAAAAGCGGATAAAACTTGTGCTAAAAAGGGCAAAAACTCGGTCTGCACCGGGTGGATAAAGAATGGTAACTGCTTGGGTGAGTTTGCTGTCTATGAGCCGCCGTGGGTGCCGAGCATTGTGCCCGGGGTGGTCGATAAGCGAAATTTAAGCCCCGGGCAACCTCATGTCGGATTTTTTTAGTAACTTTACGGCAAAATACTTTTAACACAGATCAATATGAGAAAACAGGTTTTGATGGTGCTTGGCGTTTCCACGCTGTTGCTGGCCACGGGCTGCTCAAAGAAGTTAGGGCAGTTCAAGAGCGAATATTTCTCTACCAACCCAACACCATTGCAGGAAGTAGGCACCAACGTGCCCGGAACGGTTACGGGCAACATCCCGCCTAAGTTCATGTTGCAGAATGCAAGAGTTACGGCAACCCCCGTGCTGCAGTGGCAGACAGGCACCGAAAAAGGTGTGGCCAAGTATGCCGAGGCTCAGGGCGCTCCCACACTTTTCCAGGGCGTAAACGTGCGCGACAACGGCCAGATTGTGGATTACGTCAACGGCGGCACGGTGCGCATTCCCTTCGACATTCCCTTTAAGGACGCAATGGCCAAGAGCACACTTTATCTTGATTTCCAGGTTGATCAGAACGGCAAGATCTACGCTCTGCCGCGTGTAAAAGTCGGTTACGGCGTCATCACCACCGCTTCGCTGGCTTCTGCCAAGTCGGTGGCACCCGCCCTTGAGCCGGATTCCTTCCGCCAGGTCATCACCAAGAATTATTCGGCCGACATACATTTCCTCATCAACCAGGCCAACATCCGTCCGTCGGAGCTTGCCGCCAAAGGTTATATCGACCTCAACCAGCAGCTGAAAGAGGCCAATGCCAGTCCGAAGATGGAGATTTCGGGTCTTACCATCAACTCATACGCATCGCCCGAAGGCACCTACGACTTCAACAAACGTCTGGCCGAACAGCGCGAGGCCAACACCACCGCGCAGGTTGAGGGTCAGCTGAAGAAAGATAAGATTGACGAGTTCGGCGAGCTTACCTCAAGCTTCACCCCCGAAGACTGGGAAGGCTTCCAGAAACTCGTTGAGGCCAGCAATATCCAGGACAAAGAGCTGATTCTGAGCGTGCTGAGAATGTCGCCCGACCCCGAGCAGCGCGAGAAAGAAATCCGCAACCTCTCGAGCGTATTCAACGAGCTGGCCGACCAGATTCTGCCTCAGCTGCGTTATTCGCGCATTCAGGCCACGGTGAAAGTGCTTGGCCGCACCGACCGCGAACTCGTGGAACAGTTCAACACCGACCCCACCAAGCTCAGCGTTGACGAGATGCTGTATCTGGCAACCCTCACCGACGACAATTTCAAGAAGATGGAGGTGTATGACCGCATCGCCCGCATCTATCCCAAAGAATCGCGCGCATACGTCAACTTAGGCGCAACCCAGCTTGTAGCCGGCGACAAAGATGGAGCCAAGGCCAACTTCGAGGAGGCCCTGCGCCTTGATCCCAACAGCAAGCCTGCCGAGATGAACCTGGCCCTCATAGCCATGATGAACGGCGACAACAGCCGTGCCAATGAGCTTCTCGGCGCCGCAGCCGGCACTCCCGGCATCGACGATGCCTTAGGCGTATATTACCTGCAGACCGGCGACGTGGCCAATGCCGTTCGCGCTTTCGGCGACAGCAAGACCAACAACGCTGCCGTGGCTCAGATTCTCAACCGCGACTATGCCGGCGCACAGCGCACGCTGCAGTCGGTGGCCAAGCCCGACGCCATTACCTATTACCTCATGGCCGTTACCGGCGCCCGCACAGGCAATCAGCAGCAGGTGATGGACAACCTGCGTCAGGCCGTCAAGCTCGACCGCAAGCTCCTTGACCGCGCCAAATCGGACCTGGAGTTCGCAAACTACAACCTGACTTATCTCTAAGCACATTGTCTGACAAAATCATAGAGAGGGTGGCGCGTCCCGGCGCCCCCTCTGCTCTCAAAGCCTTTATCCTGTCGGCATGGCCCGACCTGAGCGGCAACCGCGTCAACGGGCTGCTGCATCGCGGACAGGTGAAGCTGCGCGGCGAAGTAACCACGCAGTTCGACGCCCCCGTGAACGAAGGCGATGCCGTGGCAATAAACTTCACCCGTCCTTATACCGTGCTGCGCCATCCGCGCCTACAACTGGTGTATGAAGACGAGTATGTTGTGGTGGTGAACAAGGGTTACGGACTGCTGTCTGTGAGCCGCGGCGCGGCAAAACCCGAAACCACTGCATATAACATTGTGAAGAATTACCTCAAAGAGTGCGATTCCCGTCAGAAAGTCTTCATCGTGCACCGTCTGGACCGCGACACCTCGGGCCTGATGATGTTTGCCAAGACGCCCGAAGCCAAAGAGGCTATGCAGCACAACTGGAACAACATGGTGCTGGAACGCAAGTATGTGGCCGTGGTGGAAGGCAACGTGGAGAACGACGAGGGAGTGATACGCAGCTACTTGGGCGAGACCAGCGCTCACGAAGTCTTCTCCACACAAGACCCTCAGCAGGGCAAGCTCGCCGTAACGCGCTATAAAGTGCTGGCACGCGGCCAGGGTCGCTCCTTGGTGGAGTATTCGCTCGACACCGGCCGCAAGAACCAGATACGCGTGCACAGCCGCGAACTGGGACACCCCATAGTTGGCGACCGCCGCTATGGCGCTTCACAGTCGCCCATCGGACGTTTGTGTCTGCATGCCCGCACACTGCGGTTTGTGCATCCGCAAAGCCGCAACGACATGAATTTCCAGCTCCCTGTGCCGGCTAAATTCCTAAAATTGGTAGGTAAATGAAATTTACACTTCCTGAAGTGCCTCACAACAACGAGGAGAAGACCGATACCCCGGCGCCGACCACACCGCCGGCGCCGTCGGCTTATGATGCGCTATTAGCCAAAATGGGCCGTAAGCCCGAGCGACCTAAGACCGAAACCGGCGAAAGCAAACCCTCGCGCCTTCATATCCCCGAAAAGCTCCGTGAGCTGACTGACGACAAAGACGACGACGGCTATGAAGTAGACGAACGCCAGGCCGACGAGGCTCAGAAGCTCATCCCCGAGCCCCTGAAAGGCCCCATGGCCATGGGTGCCAAAATACTCTCGTGGATAATGGTGCCCATGTTCATGCCCGTCATCAGCGTCATCCTTATGCTGTGGCTGTCGGCCATGCGCGCCATGCCCGAGGCGAATAAAATCACCGTGGTGATGGTCATTGCCGGCTTCAACACCATCCTGCCCATGATACTCATCGGCGTACTGCGAGCCATTGGCCTGGTGCGCGACGTTGGCCTCAACAGCCGCCGCGAGCGTTTCATACCGTATGTCATCACCATAGCCGGACTCGTCTGCTCCATCTTCTTCCTGAAGATGCAGGGCGCCCCGGAGTGGATGTGGAGCACATACGTAGGCGCCGCCGCCGCCATCTGCATCTGCTGCGCCGTCAACTTCAAATGGAAGATTTCAGCCCATGCCACCGGCGCCGGAGGCGTCCTCGCCACACTCCTGGTCATCAACATGTACGGCTCGCCCGTTGTCAACCTCACCTGGTGGATGTTCGGCGCCGCCATCCTCACCGGCCTCCTCGGCTCGTCACGAGTCTTCCTGCGCCGTCACACCGATATGCAGGTGCTGGCAGGCGTGGTCAACGGATTCCTCTGCGTTTACCTTGCGGCGCTGATTCTCAGTGCCTGACATAATAACTTATACCTACACCATGACACCGATTGTAAGCATCATAATGGGCAGCACATCCGACCTGCCCATAATGCAGAAAGCAGCCGAATATTTCGATCAGCTGCAGATACCCTTCGAGATACTTGCCCTGTCGGCCCACCGCACCCCGCGCGAGGTTGAACAGTTTGCCTCCACGGCCCGCAGCCGAGGCATCAAAGTGATAATAGCGGGCGCCGGCATGGCCGCACACCTTGGCGGCGTCATAGCCTCGCTCACCACACTGCCCGTTATCGGCGTGCCCATACGCAGCAGCTTCGACGGCCTCGACGCCCTTTTGGCCATCGTGCAGATGCCCCCGGGCATCCCCGTAGCCACTGTAGGCGTCAACGGCGCCCTCAATGCCGCTATCCTCGCCTCTGAGATATTGGCCCTCAACGACGACGACATTCAGCAGCGCGTGGCCCAATATAAATCGCACCTCGCCGATAAGATTGTCAAGGCCAACGATGAGCTGAAAGAGATTCATTACACTTACAAGACCAACTAACCGCTAAAACCCCACAGCAAGGTGCGATACAATTACCGACGGCGCATCACCCGCGCCGTAAAAGTCGGCGACGTAAGCATTGGCGGCTTCAACCCCGTCAGGCTGCAGTCCATGACCAACACGCCGAGCCTCGATGCCGCCGCCACAGCCCGTCAGGCATTGCTCATCAGTAAGGCCGGTGGCGAACTGGTGCGCGTCACCACCCAGGGTGTGCGTGAGGCCGAGACACTGGCTAAGGTGCGCCGCATTCTCGACAGCGAAGGCTGCCGCGTGCCGTTGGTGGCTGATGTGCATTTCAATCCCAAAGCCGCCATGACGGCCGCCGTAACGGCTCAGAAAGTGCGCATCAACCCCGGCAACTTCGCCGACCAGCCGCGTGTGGTGGAGGGCGAAGAGATGACCCTTGACCAGTACCGGCAGCAGCTGCAGCAGGTGGAGGAACGGCTCGTGCCCCTTCTTGAGCTGTGCCGCCAAAACGGCACCGCACTGCGCCTTGGCGTCAACCACGGCTCGCTTAGCCACCGTGTCATGATGCGCTACGGCGACACACCCGAGGGTATGACCGAGTCGGTGATGGAGTATCTGCACATTGCCCGCAAACACAACTTCCACGACATTGTAATTTCCGTCAAAGCCAGTAACCCCGTGGTGATGATAGCCACCGTGCGCATGCTCGTTGAGCGCATGGACGCCGAAGGCATGGACTATCCGCTGCATCTTGGCGTTACCGAAGCCGGCGGCGGCGAAGACGGACGCATAAAGAGCGCTGTGGGCATCGGCACCCTCTTGGCCGAAGGCTTGGGCGACACCATCCGCGTATCGCTGAGCGAAGCCCCCGAAAACGAGATTCCCGTGGCGCGGCTGCTGCGCGATTATATAGTGAGCCGCGAAGGTCATGACCCCATCCTTATCTCCGACGAGCGTCTGGCCGGCGTAGCCCGCGAGATGGCCGACCCGTTGCCCGGACAGCAGCGCGTGTCGGTGCCGCAGGTGGCTTACCTCGACTTCAACCCCGAAGGCATGAAAGCCGTGAATGCCTCTTCCGACCCTCTGCTGCTCACCGACGACAGCCCCATAGCCCTCTTCTCCACGCATATCAACCCCGTGGGGGAGATGGCCTCATACATCGACCGTCTGCGCCTTACAGGGCGCCGCAACCCCGTTGTGCTTCATTTTACCTATCAGGGACGTACAGCCGAAGAAGTGGGTGTGCTGGCAGGTGCCGACGCAGGTGCGCTGCTCATGGACGGTTACGGCGCAGGATTATGGATTGATGCCGACGGGGTGGACCGCGACAAGCTCACCTCCATATCGCTGGCCATACTGCAGGCTGCGCGACTGCGTTTCAGCAAGACGGAATATATTGCCTGTCCGGGCTGCGGACGCACCCTCTTCAACCTGGAAGATACCCTGCGCCGCGTGCAGGAAGCCACCCACGGCCTTCCCGGACTGAAAATTGCCGTCATGGGGTGCATCGTCAACGGACCCGGCGAGATGGCCGATGCCGATTACGGCTATGTAGGCGCCGGTCCGGGTCGCATAACCCTCTATCGCGGCAAGACCCCGGTGGAGAAAAACATACCCCAGGAAGAGGCCGTGGAACACCTTTTGCGACTTTTAGAGGCCGACGGGCTGATGAAAGGCAAAAAATAAGCAAAAATTTTCAACCCCTAACATGCTGCTATGCAGACACTTAGGAGCGGAGGTTAAAAATTTTTGAAAAAAGATTGAATTTTTTTTGCCAAAATATTTGGCCGGTTGAAAAAAACGTTGTAACTTTGCACTCGCAAACGAGAGGGAAACAAACTTGCAGACTACAGCAGATCTGACCCTTCGATTGCAAACATAACCCCAAGGTGCGGTAGCTCAGTTTGGTTAGAGTGCCAGCCTGTCACGCTGGAAGTCGCGGGTTCAAGCCCCGTCCGCACCGCAGAGGAGAGAGGAAGAGTAGCTGTGATAAACTTCGGTTTTCCGGCTACTCTTTTTTATTCCATTCCTTTTAATCCATTTCATGACTGTACTCAGGCTGTCGCTGACCGCCTCTGCGCGTTGCCGGAAGGGCGTGGGGCGCCGCTTTGCAAAACTTCAGGCCGAAGCCTTTATCAATTTTCCACAGAGTTCGTCAACTAAGTGGCTAATAATTTGGCAATTGGCGCACGTTTGATTACCTTTGCAGGTAGAAACGATTCTATTGTATGAGCAATGATACTTCTTTGGCGCGCGGATTCCGTCTGCAAGGCAACGAGCGCGTCTATACCATAGAAGAAAAATTAGGTCAGGGAGGCTTCGGTATCACCTACCGCGTGCGTGGCCCCGTAAAGGTGGGCAACATACGCATGACGGTGGATTTCGCCCTCAAGGAGTTCTTCCTGCGCGATGACTGCGAGCGTCTCGACAACTCCAGCGTGTCGTATTCCAACCCGGCGCGCGACCGCGTGGAGAACTCGCGCAAAGACTTTGTCAACGAGGCGCTGAGATTGAAGAAAATCGGTTTCTCGCATCCCAACATCGTCAGCTTCGACGAGGTCTTCGAGGCTAACAATACCGCCTATTACGTCATGGAGTATCTTCGCGGCAAGAGCCTTGGCGATTACGTTACCGAGAAAGGCCAGCTCAGCGAAGAGGAGACCCTCAGCCTGCTGAAACCCGTTATGGAGGCCGTGGAGATGCTGCATCAGAACCGCGTTTGCCACCTCGACATAAAGCCCGACAATATCATGCTTGAGCCGACCGACGACGGCTCCGTACGCCCGGTACTCATCGACTTCGGCCTGTCGAAGCATTACGACAAAGAGGGCCACGCCACCTCTACCATCAACTCGTTCGGTTATAGCGAGGGATACGCGCCTACAGAACAGTACGGCGGTATCACCACCTTCTCGCCGGGTGCCGACGTATATGCCCTCGGCGCCACGCTCTTCTATTGCCTCACAGGCAAAACGCCGCCGCGCGCCCTCGACCTGCGTCCCGGCGAGATGGCAGGGATGCTTCCTGAAACGGTGTCGGACAGGCTCCGCGAGGTAATCCGCCGCATGACCCTCGACAAGCACGATCGCCCGTCATCGCTTAGCGGGTTGCTCGATGCATCTACTTCCACAGACACCGTCCGCGTTGAAACGGTAAGCGACAACAGCACAAAGAGCTTCGTAAAGTCCGTTGCAGAAGCCGACAATCCTGCTGAAAAGGAAGAGAAACCGGCTAAGCCTGTCAAACCGGTCAAGGTGGAGAAGGTAGAAGTGCAACCGGCTCAGGCCAAGAGCAAAAAGACTCTCCTTTATCTGATTGGTGGCATTGTCGTAGCCGCCGTTGTGGCCGTGGTTATCATACTTTCGGGCCAAAAGAAGGATGACGAGATTAAGTATAACGAGGAAACTCCGGCCGCAGATACCACAGCTGTTGAGCCTGTTGTACTGCCCGTAGAGGAAGAGCCCGTTGAGACACCTGCAGTTACGGCAGAGCCTCAGACGGCTCCCAAAGTCACCTCACAGCAGCCCTCAGCCCGCAAGCAGAATTCCTCCACAACCCACCGCCAGGGCTCCTCTGCAAACAGCACACAGACCCGGAATAAGCCGAATACGCAGAAACCAAATCCGCAGAAACCAAATCCGCAGAAGCCAAATCCGCATGAGACGGAAACTCAGCATAACCCGATATCAAATCCCAGTCGTCCGCAGAAGGTAACAGATTTCTAACCTTTACCACATTCCGGCACAGACAGATAACCACCGGCTAATCTCATATCATAACAACGGGCCTTATCCTCTTCTCATAAGCCCGTTGTTATTTTTAGCTGCTTCCCGTTCCCTCTCACTACACCTTTCCCCCTGAGAGCCTCTCTCTGCTTGGCTTGGCTGAGTCGCTGGCTGTGTATCCTCTAAGCACTCTCTTTGCGTGGAATACGCAGATTATAAGTCATAAAAAAGCTGCGCCAAGAAAATGACGCAGCTTTATCATTAATCAAGTATGAGTCAGCGGATAATCACCTTTTCAGTGGCGGCGGTGCCGTCGGTGTAGAGGGTGATGCGTATTACCGTGGAGCCGGCGGCCGGATTGGCTATCTCAATGCCGTCGAGGCTGAAGTAGCGTACAGAAGCCGGTGTCTTGGCACCGTCGAGGCCGTCGACCACGTTGCCGCCATTGTCGGTGATGACAGTGTAGACGCGTGTGTAGTTCGGAGCCTTGATGGTGATGGTTGCCGGGTCTTTAGCCTTGGTGGCTACCACATAAATCTTGTTGCCCTCAATCTTGAGGTTGGGAGATACAGTAACGTCAACGCCGTCGAAACGCTCTATGCGGCAGGAGCTGCGCAGGCTCTCGGCGTTTTCGCCATCCTTGAAGATGAGGATGTTGGAAGCTGCGTTGAGGTCGGGGTTGGCTGCAAACACCTTCAGAGTGGGCAGCGAGTTCTGGTGATAGTCGAACGCTTTGCCAAGCAGAGCGCGGGTGAGGTTCATCGACGAAAGGCCGATGGCGCGGGCTGCGTCAGCGTCGTTGGTCGGGAAGCCCTTGGCCAGGTCAGTGTTGTAGTAAGCCGAATCCACGGTTACCTTGCTCTGAGAAGCGTCAACGTGAACGATGGCGCCAGTGGTGGCCTCGTCAACACCCGTCAGAGTGCCGGAGAAGTATACACGGGCGATTTTGGTTGAGCCTGTGGAATAGCCCAGGATGCCGCCGGTGTAGTGAGAGCCGGTTACGTTGCCGTAGTTGATGCAGTCGTAGATATTGATGGCGCTGTTGCCCCAGATGCCGCCGGCATTGCCGTATTTGCTTGTGCCGGTGTAAGAGGTGGAAACATTGCCCAGGTTGACGCAGCGGTTGGCGCGGCCGTTGCCGTGGCCTGCGATACCGCCGGTGCCATACGATTTGTTGGTTACTTCGCCGTAGTTGTAGCAGTCGTTGATGAAGCCGCCGCAAGCGCCGGCAATGCCGCCTACATAGTAGGTTTTGTCGCCGCCCGTAACGGTTACGGGAGCGTAGTTGACCAGACGGCTCAGAGTGATGTTGCTAGTGCCGCCACCGGTTACACCGCCCACATAGCCTGAGTTGGTGCCTTCGCCCAATACCTCGGCGTAGTTGGCGCAAGAGTCGAGAACGCTGCCCGAGCTCAGGTCGCCGGCAACACCGCCGGTATAAGATTTAGAAGTGCCGTGCACCTTGGCGTAGTTGGCCAGATAGCTGCCCTTGGCGTTGCTGGAGAGGTCGCCTACCACACCGCCTGTGTAGTTGGTGCCGAATACCTCTGCGTAGTTGCGGCAATGGGTTATGCTGCCGTTGATACGACCGGCCACACCGCCCACCATTGAGCCGTTGATGTTAATCTCAGAGTAGTTGAAGCAGGAGTCAACATAGTTGCCGTTGCCTACCACGCCGCCTACCGAAGAAGCGCCCTTCACGGTGCCGCGGTTGGTGCAGTTGCGGATGGTGCCGCTCATGTTGCCCACAATGCCGCCTACGGTGCCGTAATAACGGTCGCCAACGCTGTCTTTGGCCATTACAACGCCATAGTTGTGGCAGTTCTCAACGGTAACCGTCAGGCCGCCGTATGACAGGATGCCGCCCACAGTGTTGTAGTTGCCTATTACCTGACCGCGGTTGGTGCAGTTGGTGATTTTGCCGGCGTAAGCCGAGCAAATCAGACCGGCAGTGTTGGTGTTGTCGGTGGAGCCTACATAGCCGTCGTTGTGGCAGTTGTCGATGTTGCCGTAGCTGATGCCTACCAGACCGCCTACATACTTGTAAGCACGGATGCGGCCGTTGATGCGCATATTGCTGATGCTGCCTTCGCGGCCCAGAGTACCTATGACGCCGGCATTCTCGTAAGGAAGATCGCCGTTCTTGTCGGTGTACTCAATGCGGATGTGTTTCAGCGTGTGGTTTTGGCCGTCGATGTTGCCCATGAAGTGGTTGGCGCTGTTGTAAGCCACCGGCATGAAGTTGTCGGTAGAATCACAATCCACGTCGTTGTTCATGGCAAAGTACTTGCCGCTGTAGCGCAGACCGTAACGGTTGGTGTATTGCGACAGCAGTTTCCAGTCGTTGTAGGTGTTGAGCTTGTAAGGATCCTGCTGCGTGCCGGCGCCGCTGAAGGGCACGTGCGTGCGCTGCAGTTCGAACTCGCGGGAGAAGTTGCCTAAAGTGGCAGTCAGGAGTGCCTGAGCCGGTTTCGCCGTGCTCTGCGGCTGGAGAGTGGTACCGTTGATGGTGAAGCCCTTGCCGGCGAGTTTCCATGTCAGACCCTGAGCGGAAGTCAGAGTGGCCGGAGAGTTGATTTCGTTGCTTACCTCGGGAGCCGTCAGCGTGATGTACATGCTGCGCAGAGCTTTGGTGGCAGTTTCATCCTTGAAGAGTTTCAGCACAGGGAGTTGGCCGGCGCTGAAGTCGAACGTGTCGGTCGACAGACCTTCGAGAACCGTTCCTGCCAGGAGTTCCGAGCTGTTGAGACCCTTGACGCCACTGTAAGGAGCGTTGCCAACGGCGCCCTGGAAAATCAGCTGAGCGTCGTAATAAGTGTTCTTGGCAGCTACGATGTTGCGGTTTGTGGCAGCGATGCCGCCCGTCTCCGACTTGGAGTCGCCCATGTGCAGGATACCTGTGTTGATGACGTTGCGGAGCTGAGTGCCGTCGGCCATACGGGCCACGATGCCGGCCACCTCGGTGCCTGCCTTCACGTTGCCCTGGTTGACGCAGTTGGCAATGAGTACCTTGCCGCCTGTGTTGCCTACCAGACCGGCTGCGGCAGCTGTCTTGATGAAGGGTATGGTAACAAGCGAGTCAGCATGCACCAGACCGTCGTTCTGGCTGTTGAGCAGAGCAGAGCCCTCTTCCATCTTGGCCACCAGACCGGCGCTGTAAGTATCGCCGCAGGTAATGGTGCCTGCGTTGTAGCAGTTCAGTACCTTGGCGCCTTCCATCAGACGGGCTACGATGCCGGCGGCGTAAGTGGAGGCAGCCGTAACGGGTGCATAGTTGCGCACATTCTCTATGGTGCCGTTGCAGATAGCCACTGTGGAGGCTACACCGGCGGCGCCGTTGAGCTTACAGCTGGAGTCGATGATGAGGTTCTTTACATGACCCTTGGTGCCGAGAATGCCTATCAGAGCCACCGTTTGTTTGGCGCCTGAAGCAATCTTGCCTTCGGGGGTGATGGTGTAACCGTTCAGATACCAGTTCTTGATGCTGTGGCCGCGGCCGTCGAGCGTGGCATTGAAGAGATGCTTCTCGTTGGTGTCGTCGGCGATGCCGTAGAAGTCGGTAACACCGCTGAAGTCGATGTCGTTGGCAAGAGCGTAATAGTCGTTTTCAAACGTCAGACCATTTTCAGTGATAGCCTTGTTGAGCGTTTTGAAATCGGCGGGAGACTTGAGCAGATAAGGACTCTGGGCTGTGCCGTCGCCTTCAAACTGCTTCGGAGCGATGTTGAGGAAATAGATGCGCGAGAAGGTGCCACCCAGCGAGAGGTCGTTGAGCGTAACTGCCAGTAATTCCTGAGCCAGCTGACCTTTCAGCTTCACCTGGTTGCCCTCAATCTTCAGAGCCTCTGATTCCTGCACATATTTCGAGCCGTTGTAGATTGACCACTGCAGAGCGGGGTCGAGGCCGATGTTGAAGTCGCTGTGTACGTACGAGAGCTGTTCTTCGCCGTGCAGCAGCACAGGAGCGGCTGCGAAAGCCATAACCTTTTCGGGGAAGTTCTTAAGCACAGGATAATGGCCTGCCGAGAATTTCCAGATGTCGGTGCTGAAGCCCTCAATGGGAGTGCCTGAAGTCAGGAACGATGAGAGGCGGCCGCCGTCGGCTTCATCCATGCCGCTCATTTGCCTGTCGACGAATACATTGCTCAGTTCGGCATATTGGCCGCTGGTGGCGCTTGTGTTGCCATAAATGGCCTGTGCGGGAGTGGGGATGCCGCCGCAGCGTACCTGAGCTGTGGAGATGCAGTTCTGAAGTTGCGGCTGGAGCCATTTGCCAAGTTGCAGCGCACCTACTATGCCGCCGGTCTTCGTGTTGTCTTTCGAGGCCTGAATGGACATGGTGGTGTAGCTGTCGCGGATTGCGCCTGAGCAGTTACCTACCAGACCACCGCATGAGCCGATGGTGGATTTGGTAACGGCGGTTGACATGATGCCGGCAGCCATACAGCGCTCTATAACAGAGTTGTTGTTGGTGTTTCCTGCAATGCCGCCCTGCCAAGCGTAACCGGTGTTGTCGGTCATTGAGCCCAGGAAGTAGGTGTCGGAAATCACACCGTGTTTGGTGGAAGTGGCCGACAGACAGCCTGCGACACCGCCCACGCCGTGGCCGATGCTGTTGGGAAGGCCTGTGGTGATGACTGCCGATACGTGGCAGTTGGAGATGGTGTCCTGGCGTTCTTCACCTACCAGACCGCCGGTGTAGGCTGCGCCTGAAAGGGTGCCGATGAATGAAGAATTGGTGATTTTGCATCCCTGACCGGCCAGGCCGCCGATATATTCGGTGGAAGCCGAGATGCGAGCCGTTACATGCACATTCTCAATGGGACCCTGTGTGCTGCCAACCAGTACGCCGGCATATTTCTCGGCGGTGGTGAGTTTGGCGTTGTTGAGGGTGAGGTTTTTCAGCACCGAGTTGGCGCCTGCATAGCCGAAGAGACCCGTGTATTGGGTGGCGCCGCGGCTGATGTTGAGGTTGCTGATTTTCTTGTTGTTACCGTCGTAGATACCGTCGAAAGGAGTCTTTTTGGAACCGATGACGCGGTATTGGGTAACGGTGTTGCCGAAGTCGATGTCCTGAGTCTGCTGGAAGTACTTGCCGGTGAACTTGTTGCCGCCGTTAACCAGCAGCGCCAGCGTGTTGAGGTCTTCCACAGAGCTTATCTTGTAAGGATTCTCCTGCGTGCCTTCGCCCTGAAGGTTATGCTCCTGGGCTGTGGGCCATTTAATGGTGCTACCTTCGTCAAGAGTTATCTGGCAGGTATTCATGCCGAACGAGCATTGCGCCAGCGCGTTGGCGCGGAATACGCCCCAGGGCGAGAAGTTCATGGTGGTGTCGGTGGCTGAGCCTGTCATGTTTCCGGCCACGCCTTTGTTCTGCGACGATGTCCAGGTGGCGTTGAAGTTGCACGACGGACCCACCAGCGAGTTCTCTACCAGAACCTGCGGTTCCATAACCCAAGTCTTGTCGGGGTTGAGCTGGGCTATTACCGAGCGGCCGTTGTCGCAGAAGTTGGCAATGAGCAGCTCGCTGTTGGCCGGCTGTTCCAGATATACGCGGTAGGAGGCGTCTTCAAATTTCTTCGATGACACAATGCGTTTCTCGCCTGCCATGGTGGCGTTGGTCTTCTTGAAACGCAGATTACGGCTGACGCCGATGGCTGAGCCGTAGAAAGAGGATGATTCGTCGGCTACCACTATCACCCAACCCAAAGAGTCGGAGAGATGCAAGTGGCCCTCGTCGGTGATGGTCAGCTCGAAGTAAGCCTTCGGGTCGGAATAGAAGCCGCCGCGCGTTACATTAAACGGCATCAGATAGAAATCGCCGTAAGGCTTGAGGTAGAAAGCCTTCTGCGGATGAAACTGCACCGTGTTGTTGGTGGCGTTGTAATAACCTGCTGCGGTGAAACCTTCGTTGAAGAAGTTGTCGATGTAGCAGGAGTCGCCGCGGAAGGAGATGCGGCAGCTGGCGTCGTAGAGTTGACGCGGGTTGTTGCCTCCCAGGTCATCCCATTGGGAGAAGATTTTTTTCTGGAGACTTGAAATGGGCGGAGCGTTGTGCGTTGCTTTGCGCTGCGACGCCGCCGGCATGTAAGCCTCCTTCAGGGCCTGCACTTTCTCCAGCGTCCGTTCGCCGCCTTGTTCCTGGGCTGAGGCCCGGAACGACGGAACGAACAAAGCCAGTAGAGCCAGTGCGGCAGTGAGTCTAAGTCGCTTCATGCGGATTGATTTATTTGGTTAAAATTTAGTTTTTACAGTATGCTGTTGTCGGGTTGAACGAATGGTATAGATAAAGATGAGGCGGATGATGGTGGCTGAGTTCCGGCACTTCCGATAAGATGCCGGTTTGCATATTCATGGTCTCAGGGGCGGCAAAGTGATGCATTAAACGGAGCAAAGGCCGTTTCGGAGGCGTAAAAAGCATCTCGTCTCCGCTTGCAAAGATACGAAAATTTTTTTGAATTACCGCGAGCCTTGCCCTCTTTTTGGCCTTTTTCTTGCGCTCACCTTAACTTTTTGGGCATTTTTTTTGCTCCCCGATTCAATCACCGCTTTGCTGCGGTTTTTCAGAAAAAGGTCGGTGGTGAAGGGTTTGCCCTGCATGGATTTGAGCAGAAACATCTTCTCGCTGACGCTGCCGGTGAACTCCTCGTAGAGCTCTTTCCAACGCGCGGCAAGGAGCGTGGCCGAGGGCTTTACCTTCTCAAGCGCCTGCAGCGGCTCGAGGATGGTGAACACCATGCGGTTTCTGAAATAGTCGATGCTCTTGTCGTAACGCTCCTGAAATGCCGCGCTTTCCAGCACCTCGTCGGTGATGTTGGCAATTGCTGAGCGCCAGCGTTGCGCCACGTCGGTTATGTAGCGCTGCATCTCACGGTAACTCTCCTCGATGCAGGCTGCCACAGAGACTCCGGCTTTGCCCAGCCTTTCGCCGGCAAAAGAGCGCAGGCTGTAGAGCGCCGAGCCAATGCGGCTGAAGTCGAACAGCCGGTCGAGCAGCCTTTGCCGGTAAAGCGCCCTGGTTACGTTGATGAGACTGACATCCTTGGCGGCCTGTATTGTGCGCGCGCTGATGAAGTCGAGCACATTGCGGTCGGGCGTCATCACCGCCTCGCGCAACGGAGTGGCGAGCACCACACCCTCGAGAGTGCGGCAGCGGCTCAGTGCCACATAGACCTGCCCGGGAGCAAAGGCCCTGCCCGCGTCGATGACTGCCTTGTTGAAGGTCAGCCCCTGGCTTTTGTGTATGGTGATGGCCCAGGCCAGTCGAAGTGGTATCTGACTGAAAGTGCCGTCGACAATGGTCTTTACCGAGTTGTCGGCCTCGTTGATTTCGTAACGCGTGTTCTCCCACGTGGCCTTTTCCACCTCCACTTCCGTGCCGTCGTCGATGCAACGTACCCTGACGCTTGAGGCCGTGAGATTAGTGATGACGCCTATCTTGCCGTTGTAATAGCGGTGCTCGTCCGACGAATCGTTGCGTATGAACATTACCTGCGCACCCTTCTTGAGCACCAGATTGGCGTCGGTGGGGTAGAAGCTCTCCGGGAAATCGCCTGTTATGCTGCCGGCATAGACCGAGCTTTTGCCGGGCAGCGCCGCCAACTGACGGTCGTTGTAGCTGTCGGCCAGGCGGTTATGGGTGGTGAGCCTTATGTAGCCCTGATCCGGTTCGGGCGCGAAGTCGGGCCGGAAAAGAGTACTGAGCCGACGCATATCGTCGCCGGTAAGACGCCCGTCGCGGACATGATTGAGCAGCGACACAAATTCGCGGTTTTGCTGCCGGAAGACCTTTGTGAGGCCCACCGTGACGTAGTTGATTTTTGCCAGCGCACGCGAGCCGAAGAAATATGGCGTGGAGTAATAATGCTGCATCAGCTCCTCGTCGCGGGCCGTCACCACGGGCGCCAGTTGCTGCAAATCGCCAATCATCAGTAACTGAACGCCGCCAAAGGGCTGCGGATTTCGGCGCAGGCGCCGCAGAGTGTCGTCTACGGCATCGAGCAAATCGCTGCGCACCATGGAAATTTCGTCGATGATGAGCAGGTCGAGAGCGCGGATGATGCGCAGCTTGTTGCGCGAGAAGCGGAAGTTGGACTTCACCGTGGCGCCGGGCACAAAGAGCGTTGGAGGCAGCTGAAAGAAACTGTGCAGCGTAACACCGCGTGCATTGATGGCCGCCACGCCTGTGGGCGCCGTCACCACGCAAGTCTTCGACGTATGCTCCTTTACATAGCGCAGAAAAGTGGTCTTGCCTGTGCCGGCTTTGCCGGTGAGGAAAACCGAAGTGCCGGTTTGCTCCACAAACTGCCAGGCGAGCTGCATTTCACGGCTTAACTCGCCGTCGGATTCATTCTTTTGCGCCATGTTGCACATAATTGTTGATGATGTAGGCTATCCGGATGCAAAATTACGCAAAAATTTCATCACCGCAGCCCCCGCCGCAAAAATTATGATAAATGATACAAGGCTCCACAGCTCATTATGAATAATTATGTGAGAATAGGAGGAGATAAGTTCATGTCGTTGCAATTTGTAATTCAGAGCTTAGCCAACAGCTCTGTGGCTGTTATCGCTTCCATTTTGGAGAATGCGAATAGTTTCTTGCCAAGGTCTTTCAACGACGCTCCAATGTGGTAAACTTCTTCGTCCAATATCAGAAAGCGGTCGTGAGCTTTTGAATAACTATGTAATGTAACACCGGGATATTGTTTATTATGGCGCTTTACATCGAGTCGGATTTGATCGTTGATTTTGCCATCGTAAAGATCAACTTTAACACCGGCTCTGCGTTTTGACAGCTGCATAAGAACTGTTTCGTCTATATAGTTGTCAATCACCACAATCCTTTTCTTTGCACGTCGGATTAGATCTGAAACAAAGACGTAAGCGTCGAAAATTTGTCCGTCAAAGAAAATGCCCTCTTTAGGAGGTAATGATGTTCGGATAAAGAAATCTACTTTCTTATCAAGTTGATTTAAATGACGATCTTGTTCCTCAAAGTGTAATTCTTGATTGGTGAAACGTCTTTCAACGCGTTCCTCCAACTGTAAGAGTCGTTGATTTATCGCATAGCCCCGAAGTAAGTATTCTTTCAATACTTTGTTTGCCCACTGACGAAATAAAGTGGCGTTTCGGCTGTTGACCCTATAGCCAACCGATAAAATTGCATCCAAATTGTAGAATTTGGTCTTATAAGACTTTCCGTCGGCGGCAGTATATTCCAAAATGGAATAAACTGAATTTTCATTTAGCTCTCCGCTGTCGAAAATATTCTTAAGGTGTTTGGAAATGGCCGGTTGCTTAACACCAAATAATTGAGCAATCTGTTGTTGTGTTAACCATACCGTTTCATGGCGCACCCTTACATCAAGCCTCATTGTCTCATCAAGCTGATAGAGTATGATTTCGTTGCTTTCTGTTTTTTTCCATTTGCAAAGATAATGCTTTTTGCTGTATTGCACGCACTGTATAACAAAAATATACGCATGGATGTAATATATGAGGGGAGGGGGCGCGGGAGCAGAGTTGTGTAAACGAAGAAAAATAGCTAATTTTGCATTTTATAAAGATAAAGACGATGGAAAAAGCCGATAAACAAAAGGAGTTTAAACGTACACTCATCACCACGGCGTTGCCGTATGCCAACGGACCGGTGCATATAGGTCATCTGGCCGGGGTTTACGTGCCGGCCGACATTTATGCTCGTTATCTGCGGCTGCAGGGCCGCGATGTGCTGCTCATTGGAGGCAGCGACGAACACGGTGTGCCCATCACCATAAAAGCACGCAATGAAGGCGTTACGCCCCAGGATATAGTTGACCGCTATCATAAGATAATAAAGGATTCGTTTGCCGAGCTGGGTATCTCGTTCGACGTCTACGGACGCACTACGTCGGAAACTCACCGCCGCACAGCATCCGATTTCTTCCGTCGGCTGTATGACAAGGGTGAGTTCATAGAACGCACCGAGGAGCAGCTCTATGACCCCGAAGCAGGTCAGTTCCTGGCCGACCGTTATGTAGAAGGCACCTGCCCCCATTGCGGCAATGAGCACGCCTACGGCGACCAGTGTGAAGCCTGTGGCACGTCGCTCAATGCCACCGACCTGATAAATCCGAAATCGCGTCTGAGCGGCGCCACGCCGGTGAAACGCGCCACCAGCCACTGGTATCTGCCTCTCGACAAATGGGAACCGCGTCTGCGCCAATGGATTCTTGAGGAGCATAAGGAATGGCGCCCCAATGTCTACGGCCAGTGTAAGTCGTGGCTCGACAACGGGTTACAGCCGCGTGCCGTTACGCGCGACCTGAGCTGGGGTATCCCGGTGCCGGTGGAAGGCGCCGAGGGCAAAGTGCTTTATGTGTGGTTCGACGCCCCGATTGGTTACATCTCGAACACAATAGACATTCGCCCCGACGACTGGGAGACCTGGTGGAAGAGCAAAGACACGCGCATGATTCATTTCATTGGCAAGGACAATATTGTGTTTCACTGCCTCATCTTCCCTGCCATGCTCATGGCCGACGGTTCGTATAATCTGCCCGACAATGTGCCGGCAAACGAGTTCCTGAACCTGGAAGACAACAAGATTTCCACTTCGCGCAACTGGGCCGTGTGGCTGCATGAGTATCTGCGCGATTTCCCCGGCAAACAGGATACGCTGCGCTATGTGCTGACGGCAACGGCGCCCGAGACTCGCGACAATAATTTTACCTGGCGCGATTTCCAGGAACGCAATAACTCGGAACTGGTGGCCATTTTGGGCAATTTCGTCAACCGTGTGCTGGTGCTGATGCAGAAGTATTACAACGGTGAGGTGCCTGCTCCCGGCACTCTCGCCGAGATTGATATGAATGTATTGGCCGAACTGCGCGGCGAGGCTGACGAGATGACGGCCTGTCTGGAACAGTTCAAATTCCGCGACGCTCTGCGCCACGCCATGAACATGGCCCGCGCAGGCAACAAATATCTGGCCGACTGTGAGCCGTGGAAGCTGATAAAGACCGACGCTGAACGCGTGAAGACCATAATGTATGTGGCCGCGCAGATATGCGCCAATCTGGAAATAGCCTTTACGCCCTTCCTCCCCTTCATGGCAAAGAAATTGGGTGAGATGCTGCGTATGGACAGCTATAACTGGCAGCAGCTTGGCAGCGATAGTCTGATAAAGCCGGGCACTCAGTTGCCCAAGCCTGAAATTCTGTTTGAGAAGATTGAGGATGCCCAGGTGCAGGCTCAGCTCGACAAGCTCGAAGCCACCCGCAAGGCTAACGAAGAGGCTGCCTGGCAACCCGTTCAGCCCAAGCAGGAATGTTCGTTCGAGGACTTTGAAAAACTCGATATAAGGGTGGGCAAGGTGCTGGAATGCAGCAAGGTGCCCAAGGCTGACAAGCTGCTTCAGTTTAAGATTGACGACGGCATGGGCGGCCGCACCATCGTGTCGGGAATAGCTAAATATTACAAACCCGAAGAGCTGATTGGCACCAACGTATGCTTCATTGCCAACTTCGCTCCGCGTAAGCTGCGCGGCATAGTCAGCGAAGGCATGATTCTGAGCGTGGAACAGCCCGACGGCTCGCTGCGTGTGGTGCATCCCGACGAGGAATGTAAACCGGGTACCACAGTGGGATAATAAAATCAAAACTCCATGATAACCCAAGAGCAACTCAAAGACGTTCAGAGCAGGGTGGCTGATCTGGCCCGTTATCTCGACATTGAAGGGAAGAAAATTCAGGTTGAGGAGGAGGAACTGCGCACTCATGTTGCCGATTTCTGGGACGACCGCAAACGCGCCGAGGCCCAGATGAAGAAGATAAAAGACCTTCATTTCTGGATAGACTCTTATAAAGAGGTGAGCGGCCAGACCGAAGAGCTTCAGCTGGCTTTTGATTTTGTAAAAGAGGGTCTGGTGGAAGAGGAAGACGTTGACAGGCAATATGCCAAGGTGCTCGATTTGCTTGAGCACCTGGAGCTTCGCAATATGCTGCGTCAGGAAGAAGACAAGCTTGGCGTGGTGCTGAAAATCAATTCCGGCGCCGGCGGCACAGAGAGTCAGGACTGGGCTCAGATGCTCATGCGCCTCTATCTGCGCTGGGCCGAAAAGCATAATTACAAAGCCACAGTGAGCCAGCTCCTCGAAGGTGACGACGCCGGCATCAAATCGGCCACCATAAACATAGAAGGCGATTACGTATATGGCTTCCTGAAAAGCGAAAACGGCGTTCACCGCCTTGTGCGCGTAAGTCCGTATAACGCCCAGGGCAAACGCATGACCTCCTTCGCCAGCGTCTTCGTAACGCCGCTGGTAGACGACACCATTGAGATACAGGTGCAGCCGGCTTTGTTGAGCTGGGATACTTTCCGCAGCGGCGGCGCCGGCGGTCAGAACGTGAACAAGGTGGAGAGCGGCGTGCGGTTGCGCTATCAGTATAAAGACCCGTATACCGGCGAGGAAGAGGAGATTCTGATTGAGAACACCGAGACCCGCGACCAGCCCAAGAATAAAGAGAACGCCATGCGTCAGCTCAAATCCATTCTCTATGAGAAAGAGCTGAGCCACCGACGCGCCGAACAGGCCAAGATAGAAGCCGGCAAGAAAAAGATAGAGTGGGGCAGCCAGATACGCAGCTATGTGTTTGACGACCGAAGGGTGAAAGATCACCGCACAAACCATCAGACAAGCGACGTCAACGGCGTGATGGACGGCGATATAGACCCCTTCATCAAAGCCTATCTGATGGAATATGCCGCCACGCTCTGACGGGCGTCGGCACCCCGCAAGAACCCTCTCCTTAACCCAAAAATAAGTAAAATTAAATATTTTTTCAAAAAATCTTGCGGGGTAAAAAAAAGATTATTAACTTTGCAGCCGAGAGAGACTGTGCCTGAACGTGAACAGGCGCACGGCAAGCCCCCAAGCGATTCCTGAAGGCTGCTCTCTCCCATGAAAAGCAAAAGAGAGAAACAAAACAATAATAACCAACAAACCACAAAAGAGATGAAGAAATTCTACATTCTCGCAGCAGGTCTGCTCGCAGCCGGCAGCATGATGGCAACTCCCACCGTGCGTCCGGAAGTGAAAGCAGCCTCAAATCAGCCTGTGCAGATGACAGAGGAAGGCCTCGCCATGACACGCGCTGAAGAAGCTTACGCAGCTTACGTAAACGAGAACAATCTGGATGCTCCCGGCATGCAGAAGTTCACATGGACCGATCCTCAGGGCAACGTTTTCAATGGTGCCTTCATGGAAAGCGGCGAATGGACTGACAACTTCACAGGATGGGCAGCCGCAACGCACTACTCAAAGGTTACGGCATCCATCACTACTGGTCAAGGCAATACCCGTAAGACCATCAACCACATGCTCTTCTATCCCCGTTTCGTGATCTTCAACAACTTCACGAACCTGGTACCGGGCACCACTGAGGCTGACTCACTGAAAACCATACCTCTGTCGGTTTGGGGCTCAGGCAAACCTCTGTCAAACTTTAACTTCAAAGTTCCGAAACTGTCAGACGGCGGCCCCAACAGCTTCTACATCGGTATGGCCGATAATAACAACTTCGTTATTGTCAACACCAATACCCCGAACAGCAGCAACCAGCCTTACTTCACCAGCAGCTCCATGGGCTACAACATCTACAACGGCACACGTTGCGGCTCCAACACAGGCGCTACTCTGAAGCTCTCTAACTTCGACAACGAGACTTCTTCAATCGACATGACCTTCAACGGCACCGCTAACAATGCAGCCGGCTCCATGATCTGGACATACAACTACGCATTCTCAGGCAACGCTTTCATGCCCGGCTTCACCACAGCTCCTCAGGGCTTCGAAGCAGCCAGCATCCACGTAGTTAACACCGGTTCAGTTAAGGGTACAGACGATGCATACTATGACATCGACGACAATAACTGGGGTCCCTTCCAGCGCTTCTATCTGCTCGCTTGCGGCGAAGGCTATTCATACGACAACGTACAGCTTCAGGGCGGCGGCACACTGTGGACTTCCACCACAATTCCTACCGGTCCGTGCAACATGGGCGAAGGCAAAGATATGACTGACCTCCGTGGCGCTCTCTTCGCAGCCAACGGCGCAGACAAACCTAACGGTGTCTATACTCTTGCTAACATCGAAGTTGGCTTCAGCGGCCAATTCAGCACAACTACCGGCAAACCCGCCGTTAACAACTTCCTCTATGGCGGTTGGAACGACGACTACTGGTCATGGAGCGCAACCGACGGCATGAAAGCTATCTCCGAAGGTTACTACTGGTGGCTCCCCTACGAAGCAGCTAAAGTGCCCACCATCAAACTGCTTGATGGCACCAACATCCTTAACTACTACGGTAAGAGCAACCGTAACTGCGACTACACCGTTAATGCAAAAGCCGGCCTGAAGGTTATCTACCACTATGACCCGACCGACTACCTGAAGACTACAGAACTCACCAATGGTGTAAACAGCATCTTCAACGACGGCGCCAACAACTTCAACGTAGAAGCTACCAACGGCATGATCAACGTAACTGTTGACAACGCTGCTATGGTTAACATCTACACCACCAACGGCATGATCGTTAAGAGCGTTAAGGCTAACGCCGGCCAGACTGTAAGCCTGGACGCAGCCAACGGCATCTACCTGGTTAAGGTTGGCGAGAAGACTGTAAAAGTTGCTCTCTAATCTACCTCGATAACCCATATAAACTGTGCCAAGATTTCTTGGCACAGTTTTTTTAATGCCCTTGCAGCAAAGATGGGAGAGATGGGAATAATGGGAATGATGGGAATTTTGGGAGAAATGGGAAGCATGGGCTTTTTGGGAAGAAAGGTGTGCAGCAGCGAGAGGCGGCGTTAAAGCGTTGAGCCGAAACAAATTTTTGGGAGCAAAGAGGGAAGAAAGGGCACTAAGGGAGGCTCGTGAGGGGTAACATAAATTACATACGAAACATAAGTTACAGAAAGAGATGCAAGAGAGAGCACGCCGGGTAAAGCGGCGCTAAAGCGCTGAGCTGAAACAAATTTTTGATGAGAAAAGAGGAAAGAAAGGGCGCTATTGGAGGCTTGCGAGGAATGGCGCGGCAGCGGAAGGAGGAGCTGAAGCGCTGAGCCAAAACAAATTTTTGATGAGAAAAGAGGAAAGAAAGGGCGCTATTGGAGGCTTGCGAGGCAAGAGCGGCAGCGGTAAGGGAGGCGCTAAAGCGCTGAGCCGAAACAAATTTTAGGGCGTAGAAAGAAAGTGAGAGATGGAAAGAGGAGAGGGAAAGAGGAAGAAGAGAAAGGAAGAAGAGGGAGAATGCGCGGGGGAACATACGCAACATAAGTTACATACGAAACATAGGTTACATAAAAGAGGCCCGGAAGGGGGAGGAGAGGTATTATTCGGGGGCGGGGGCTTCGGGGTCGGAGTAGGCGCCGAGGGTGGGGGCGCCCAGGGTGAGACGGTCGTTGCCGTCCATGTCGTAGAGACAGATGGGAGTGACGTAGGAAGCTAAGCCGGCGTTTAGAGCCGGTGATTTGGGCTGTACGTGGTAGTTGAAGTAGTATTTCGGGCGGTCGGTGAGGAAGAGCGGGTCTTTGTCCCACAGACATTCGAGGAAGTGATCGTCGTTTTTGCCGTCGGCCTCAAAGAGAGTGTAATAGAGATAAACGTTGGTGTCGGTGAGGTCGCCCGGCGTGATGGGGTTGCCCAGGCCCGCAATGATGCAGTTCTGGAACTGAGCGTTCATGGGCACAGGCGTCTCGTCGGCTTTGAGTCCGTAGAGCCCGACGATAGGTCCGGAGGGGGCGGCAAAGAGGTAGTAGTTGGCAAAAGTGCATTGTACCATTTTATGAATGCCTGCGGTGAGACTCACCACGCCGAGTGCGGCGTCGGAGAAGACAGTGCCGTAGGCTTCCACCTTGGCGTGAGAGGATGTGAGCACGCGGCCTGCGCTGTTGTGAAGCCATGAGTTGACGATGAGGAGCTTGGAGCGGTCGGTGTTGCCGCAGGAGTCGATGATGAGGCCCTGCTCGGTGGAACGCATATCTACAAATTCCAGCCTGTTGTCGAAGCTTTGAGCGCTGATGTGTATGCCGCGCCATTGCGATGCCATTTCCTGATATGTGAGGTTAGGCAGCACCTTGTCTGAACGGTCGCCGCGCAGCTGAATCATACGGCCCTGTTGACCGACCGCGTTGAGCCGCCCGTCGACGCGCAGGAAAGCCTTGTCGTGGAAGAGGACCCTGGCTCCCGGCTCAATGTTGAGAGTGGCTCCCGAGGCGATTATCAGCGAGTCGAAGATGACGTAAGGTTGCTCGGCGGTTAGAGTGACGTCGTTGTTGTAAGTGAGACCGCGCAGGCGCGTTACATTCTGCCCCCAAGCCTCAACCTGAACAGTCTGCGCCACACCGTTGGTGACGAATTCCAGCTGGTCTTCAACGAAGAGAGGCTCGCTGTTCTGAGCCTTGTCGATGTAGCACTCCACAAAGACATAGATGGAGTCTTTGCCACGAATTTCCACGTCGTGAAATTCTCGACCGCTCATGCCGTCAACGTTGAGCTGGAAGTTGGAATCGGCGTTGCGCATCCTGATGGATGAGATGACGACCCCTTTTGAGTTGCGGTTATAGACAATCATGCGGGCCGTTGGGGTGCCCGTTTCGGTGAATATAGTGTCGAAGCTGAGAGTGTCGCGCGAGAAGGTGAGAGTGGCGATGGGAGAGGTGGTGATATCGTCGTTGATGCAACCGGCGGGCAGAAGCAGGGTGAGCGCGCCGAGAAGCAGCATAGGTATAAATCGTAGTTTTCTCATACAATAAAAACGGATTTGCCGACGCTATATTATAATAAGCGTCAGATTTGTGATTGGACGCGAAGGGCATATTCACTAACAAAGAAGGGCGAAATTGAAATATATGATAGTGGCCGGCGAGGCGTCGGGCGACCTGCATGGCTCGCGGCTGATAGAGGGAATAAAGGAGAACGACGCGGAGGCCGAGTTCCGTTTCTTTGGCGGCGACCGTATGGCGGTGGCGGCCGGAGCGGAGCCTGATTTGCATTACGACAAGCTCAATGTAATGGGCTTCAGCGAGGTCATCAGGAGTCTGCCGCGTATTCTGCGCAATCTGAGCAAAGCCAGGAAGCTGATGCAGCAATGGCGCCCTGACGCTCTGGTGCTGATAGACTTTCCGGGCTTCAATCTGAAGCTGGCAAAGGCGGCGCGGCGTCTGGGCGTGCCGGTGCATTATTACATATCGCCCAAGATATGGGCGTGGAAGGAGTATCGCATTCGTGCCATAAAGCGCTATGTGAGTCATCTGTATTGCATACTCCCCTTTGAGAAGGATTATTACAGCAAACGCCACGGCTATGAGGTGGAGTATGTGGGGAATCCGTCGGTGGGAGAGATAGACGAAGCATTGCGCAAAGTGCCGGCTGAGCAATATTTCAGAGAGAGGTATGACATAGCCGACCCGCGGCCTATAATAGCGTTGCTGCCCGGTTCGCGTCGCGGCGAGCTGCGCAATAATCTGCCGCTGATGATAGAGGCGGCCAAGCGGTTTCCGGAATATCAGTATATAGTGGCGGCGGCTCCTGCACAGCCTGAGCGGCTGTATAGAGAGATAGCACAAGACCCGGGTCTGAAGGTGGTTTTCGGAGCCACACAGTCGTTGCTGCGTCATTCGCGGGCAGCATTGGTGACAAGCGGCACCGCGACCCTTGAAACGGCGCTGACGGCCACTCCGCAAGTGGTCTGTTACCGCGCCAACGGCTCGCGGCTGAGCTATGCCATTATGGCGCGGCTGCTGAAGGTGAAATATGTGTCGCTGCCTAATCTGATAGCCGACCGGGAGGTGGTGCCCGAGCTTCTGCTTCACCGCTGCACCGCCGACACGATTGCCGAGAATCTGGCGCCGTTGTTGGCCGGGAGTCCGGAGCGCGACCGTATGCTTGGCGGCTATAGAGAGGTACGGCGCCGATTAGGCGAGCATGCCTCAGGCCAAAGAGCCGGGTACCTGATTGTGCAGCATACCCTGAAGGAGAGAGACAACGAGAACACGGTGAAGGGTAAAGAGTGAGTGCGATGCGTTATTTTGTGATGAAAGACGGCGAGCAATGCGGTCCGTACAGGGTGGAAGAACTGGAGACGGCAGGTGTAACGCCGGAGACGTATGTGTGGTGCAAGGGAATGGCCGACTGGCAACAGGCCGGTGAGGTGGCGGATATCTGCCGTTATTTCCGCAACTTGCTGCACGACCGTATGCACCCCACAGCCATGCAACCGGCACCCCAACAGTCGGCGCCGACGTATAACCTTGACGACATTCCGCTGCGCTGGCGCGGGTTTATAATGAAAAGTGGCGTGCCGGCGTATATGGAGCCGGAGAGAGAGCCGGATATGACAACGCCTCCCCCAACGTGGATAGCAGCGGCCTTGGCAGTGCTGATACTCTGTTGTCCGCTGACGGGTATCGTAGCGCTGGTGTATGGAATAAGAAGCCGGAGGTTATGGAAACAGGGGAGGCAGAGTGAGGCTTACCGGGCATCGGCAAGTGCCAGGCTGTGGGTGCTGGTGAGCGTTGTGGCCGGGTGCTTCCTGATAGGGATTGCCATAAAGAGCAATATGGGTTAGGCTCCGTTGTCAGGCCAGCCAGCGCGTACCTATCCAGTAGCCCGCAAAGGCGCACAGCAGTCCGGAGACCACGGTGATGAGGATATAGCCGAAGGCGGTGAGCATGGCGTCCTGACGGAAGTAATTGACCGTGATGATGGCAAAATGGGCAAAGGTGGAGAAGCCGCCGCAGAAGCCCGACATGAGCAGTGCGCTGACCAAAGCCTTGCGGTCGGCGCCCATGACACCGGCAGCAACCCATCCGGCAAACAAACCCATGAGGAATGAACCGAGAATATTGATTACGGCCGTGACGATGGCCGTGTGAAAGTGGCTCTCGAAGATGTAACGAACCACCGAACCCACAGCCCCGCCACCGGCCACTAAGAGTAGTTTGACGAGAAGCGTCATCAGTAATATTCACTAATGTTTGTATAAACAACGCTTCAACGGGCGGATAGGTTGAGTTGAAGAACACTATTGACGGAATGTTAAAAGAGGATGTGTGGGCAATAAGCAGTGTAAAAAAAACGTTAAACAGAAAAAGTATTTGCGGATGAAGATAGTGGTTACCGGCACAAGAGGCATTCCCGAAATACAAGGCGGTGTGGAAACGCACTGCCAGGAGTTATATCCGCGTCTTGCGGCGTTGGGACATGACGTCACGGTGATATGCCGGTCGCCATACGTAACTCCCCGTCATCCCAAAGAATACCGGGGGGTGAAACTGGCCATTGTCAAGGCACCTCACCGCAAAAGCTTTGAAGCAATAGTGCATACATGGCGTGCCATTCGTATGGCAAAGCGGCTGAAGGCCGATGTGGTGCATATCCACGCCATAGGTCCGGCTTTGCTGACCCCGTTTGCGCGGCTTATGGGGCTGAGGGTTGTAAACACCAACCACGGGCCGGATTACGACCGCAAGAAATGGGGTCCGATGGCAAAGCTGATGCTGCGTACCGGCGAACGCTTCGGCGCACGTTATGCCAATGAGGTGATAGTGATTTCGCAGGTCATTGCCAATATCCTGGCCGAGAAATATCAGCGCACAGACACCAATCTGATATTCAACGGTGTGAATAAGCCGCAAATGCCTCAAGCCGATGATTACATAAAAAGTCTGGGCCTGGAGCCTCAGCGTTATGTGGTGGCGTTGGGACGGTTTGTTGAGGAGAAGGGTTTCGACGATCTGATAGCGGCATGGAAGTTGCTTAATCAGCGAGATTACAAGCTCGTAATAGCCGGGGATGCCGATATAGAAGATGCCTACTCGCGCAGTCTGAAAAAGAAAGCTGCGGAGGCGGGTGTGGTGCTGACGGGGTTCATACGCGGCGAGAAGTTGCAGCAGATAATGGGACACGCGGCGCTCTTTGCCATGCCAAGTTATCACGAGGGGTTGCCAATAGCGTTGTTGGAAGCTATGAGCTACGGGCTGGATGTGGCGGTGAGCTCCATACCGGCCAACCGGTTGCCGCAGCTGCGTGCCGACGACTTTTTTGAGGCCGGTGATGCCCGGGGCATAGCCTCTGTGCTGAAGCGTAAATTCGCCGCTCCTGAACGAAGGATTTATGACCTCAGCCCTTACGACTGGGACTTCATAGCACGCCAGACTGAAGGGGTATATCGTAAAGCTGTGCAGTAGCCTTAATCAATTTTAACAAGAGCAGAGATGGTAATGAGGCCGACATTTATTAACTTTGCAAAATCTTTGCTCGGGGCTTCCGCTAAGTCAAATTACGGGCGTACTATAATAACAAAGAGAAATAAACGTTAAAGGATAAAAGACCAAAAATAAGTGATGTCAAGATATACCAACTGCATCTTTTCTGCATTAATCAGCTGCATGGTTATTGCCGCGCTGAGCTCATGTTCCACACCCAAGCATAATGTGATAGTAATGAGCGATCTCGAGACATCAAACGCCGGGACTCTGGGAATGTCGATCCCGGAGCTTACCATAGTGCCAGATGACGAGCTGATGATAAACGTTACGGCCGACGTGCCGCAGGCAGCCGCCATATATAATCTGCCGCTGAATGTCAACGTGCCCCGCAGTGATCTGAAAACCGGCGTCAGCATGGAAAGGATTCACACTTACCGCGTTGACAAGCAGGGAAATATCAACTTCCCGGTGCTTGGCAAGCTGCATGTGGCGGGAATGACGACCACGGCTCTGGCCGACGAGTTGGTGAAACGTATATCGGCCGATGTGGAGAATCCGGTTGTAGTGGTAGACCTCCTCAATTTCAAGGTGAAGGTAACCGGCGATGTGAAAACGCCGGGCGTGATTGAGAGTGACAAACAGCATATCTCGGTACTTGACGCTCTGGCTGCGGCAGGCGACATCAACCTGCAGGGTCGGCGCGATAACGTGCTGATAATTCGCGAGAATAACGGCGAAACTACGTATCACCGCATAGACCTGACAAACTCCAAGACCTGGACGCCGGAGTATTTCTATCTGAAACAAAATGATGTGGTGTATGTGGAACCGGCCCCTGCCCGCATTGATGAGCTGACCTATAATGAGCGGCGCAGCTTCAGCGTGTCGCTGGCAAGCATCATTGTCAGCTCGGCTTCCGTATTGACATCACTTGTAATTGCCCTTACAAAATAATTCCACCATCGTGAAACAAGACAACGTGAAACGAGACAACGAACAGGCAGTGATTGAAAATAAAACCGCAGAAAAAGGAGAAACGGGTCTGAATTTGAAGGAACTGGTTCGCTGCTATCTGAAACACTGGTGGTGGTTTGCAATATCTGTTGTGGTGATAGTGGGCGCGGCCTTTTTCTATCTGAAGGTTACCCCGACCACTTCCACAACCTATTCTGTGGTGATGTTTAATCAGGATGAAGACGACACGCCTGCCTCTTCGGGTTTGTTGGGCTCTCTGATGTCGTCATTCTCCATGGGTGGCACGGGCGTGAATCTGGATGATGAAATTTTTCGCATCCAGAGCCATGAGGCCATAAAAAGGGTGGTGAAAGAGCTTGGCCTGAACAAAGACTATTCTGCCAAGACTGCGTTCTATAAAAGACCTGTTATCTATTTCCAGAACTCGCCCATAGATATAGAACTGACTTCGGGAAATCTCGACACTATTTCGCAAGGCACGGAGTTTGAGCTCGACCTGAAAGACCACGGCAAGAAATTTCACCTGAAGGTGAAACAGGGTACTTTCAAAACTGTGTTTAACGACGATATTCCCGGTTTGCCTTACACCGTAAAGACGCCGCTGGGCAATTTCACCCTTTCTACAACGAGCTTCTACAAGCCCGAGACGAACATGGCATTCAAGGCATATCTCTGTGGCCTTGACGATGCTGCCGCTGTTGAATTTAAAAATATAGATGTCTATCTGAAGATAAAGAAATCGAACGCGGTAGAGGTGAAGGTGGATGACACCAATTCTCAGCGAGCCCGTGCGGTCGCCAACGTTCTGATAGAACTCTATAACCAGAATTCAATGAGTGTGCGGAGCGCCCAAAGCCGCGCAACGCTCGATTTCCTCAACGACCGTCTGCTGAGGCTCTATTCCGAGCTGGAAAAGAGCGGCAGCGGCATAGCTCATTACAAAGAGACAAATCAGCTTACTGACCCTTCGGCCGAAGCCTCTTACATCATGAAGATGAAAGAAACGGCCGGTAAGGCGCTGGTAGAGCAGGAAACTCAGCTCGAAGTGCTTAAGATGGTCCGTGACTTCCTCAAGTCCGGCGAAAACAAATACTCCCTGGTGCCTATTACCTCAGTGATGGGAGCTGACACAGAGGGTATCAACAAATCAATAACCTCTTACAACGAGTTGGTGCTTGAGCTGTTGCATCTGCAGTCGAGCGCCAAGGGCAACAACTCCACAATAAAGCTGCTTGAGAATCAGATTGAGGCAATGCGCGGCAATCTGCTGTCGAGCCTTGACAGGTCGATTTCTGCAGCGCAGATAGCCATTTCGCGTACTAATAAAGAAAGTAGCACTGTAGACAATCGCATCTCAAACATTCCCCGCATGGAGCAGGAGCTGACCAACCTTATGCGTGACAATGAGGTGAAGAACCGCATCTATGCATACCTGCTCCAAAAACGCGAGGAGGCCGAGATGAAAGTGGCACGCATAATGCCCACCGGTGTGGTTATTGACCAGGCCTGGACCGATAACGAAAGTATACGGCCCAAGAAAGGTATGATACTTATGAGCTGTGGTCTTCTGGCTTTGATACTTCCTGCTATCATCCTTTTTGGATGCTATCGACGTCAGTTTGAAACAACGAGTGGTTCTGCTTTGCGGAAAGAAGAAGACGAAATAAAAAGCGAAACAGACTGAACTGTAATACCATTTCGGTATACTGATTCATGACGAACTTCACACCGAAATATAAGTTAGTAACCGGAATGTTATTGATAATATTCTGGTATACCGGAACTATTTCGTTTCCATTGCAAGAAATAATGCCTTCGGCATTTACGGCATTGAATCCATGCATAATGGCATTTGGAGATGTTATGCTGATGTGTTTGGGTTTATGGACTCTTCGAAGTCGTTTGGATATAGCGCTTCTGATTAGTTTGATATTAATTGGTTTTGCAAGTAAACAACTGAATGACGTTAGTTTCCTCAGTTATGTCAATGGCATGAGGCAGTATGTTGATCTTGTTTTTATACTCAGCATTATCCGTTATCTTTTGGCAACCCGAACACGGATTGAGTATTTTTTGCCAATATTTGAAAAAAATATGTATTGGTTTCTGCTATTGCAGTTCCCTGCAATGATATACCAGTTCTTGCGTTGGTCCAACTATGATTATGTGGGTGGAACGCTGGGATGGATGATGAGCGGACCTATATCAACATTATTATATGTAATCAGTTTCTATTTCATGGTGCGTCGGTGGGATAAATCATTGACGTATCTTGAAAATCTCAAGCATAATTGGATGTTGATAGTGTGCTTGATGCCTTCTATGCTTAACGAGACAAAAATCTCGTTTATATACATATTACTTTATTTTGTATTGCTCGTGCCATTTGATCGTAACTATCTTAAACGATTAGTTTATGTAGTGCCTTTAGGTTTGGTTATAACAGTTGGTGCCATTGCTATTTATAATAAGAATTTCGACAACCCGTATGAAGAAGGACGTGCAGACAAAATCAGTATTGATGAATACGTAATGGGTGATGACAACATTCGAGAAGCAGTGCTTGACGGAACTATGGAAACAGTGATTCCATACGTTGAGGAAGAAGCAGTGGACTTGGCCCGTGGTATAAAATTGTTGGCTATACCTATGGTAATGTCGTCAGAGCCGCACGGTTGGGTAGTGGGATTTGGACCAAGTCAATTTAAGGGAAATCATGTAATGGGTCAGAGTGATTTTTCAAAGGATTTAGAATGGTTGTTGATGGGTACAACCATTACAGTGATGATGATTCTTATTGATTTGGGTTTATTGGGGGTTGTATGGATGATATGTTACATCATGGCTCTCTTCAGAGCATTCCGTCGTGTTCGTAAACGTGAAATGCGAATCACTATTTTCATGCTTGTGATATTTTTGATGGTCATGTTTTACATGGCAATGCATCAGACAATACCGCTTATTATAATATTTACATTTATAATTATGCTGAGCAGCCGTTGGGGGCTGTTGAAACATGTACCTGTATTTTCGGGGTGGATGTTGCCTCCGGTGAAAAAATATGTCTGTGAATAAAAGTCGCAATATCATGAACAGCATATTAGTTGATTTTAAACTTTTTAAAGACTGGCAATTTCCACAAATACTTTCAGAGGAGACAGGCGAAGTTTGGACAGCCTTGGAATGTCACAGCAATAAGTTTTATGGAGGTAAAATCAACACTTTACGCCGTTTCTTTTGGTTTTTCTACTATCCCTTGCAGAGGATTATTCGTAGGAGAAAGGGAGAAAAAATAATTGCCTTGCAACAGTTTTTCGGCTTGAATTATGCTTTTTGGAATCGTCTTCTGCATCTTCGCAAAAAGAATGACCTCACGGTATTGACCTTTATTTATAAACAGAAACACGGATTTCTTGGCAAACTTTTTCATAAATATGTGCAATATTGCATAAAAAATAAATACATAGACCGAATAATTTGTTTTTCCGAAAAGGAGTGTGAAACATACAGCAGCATCTTCAATGTGCCGCGCCAACGGTTTATTTTCATTCCTTATGGTTTGGAATTGGTGGGAAATCCGGAAATAGCCGACGATGAATATATCTTTGCCACGGGCAGAAGCAACCGCGATTACCATTTTTTTCGCAGGTGATGAAAAACTCTCATAGGCAGTGTATAATTGTCTGCGATACCCTCGGTGATTTGCATCAGAGCAATATCAAGGTGCTCAACGATTGCATTGGCGATGATATGCTCAAAATAATGGCTCGCTCACATTGCGTGGTAATACCGCTCAAAGATACCGGCATTTCATCCGGACAACGAGTAATTTTGCAAGCCATGGCTCTTGGAAAGCCTATAATATGCACAGATGCTGACGGCATTCGTGATTACGTTACACCTCAAACTGCTATTATGTTACCTAATGATGTTGACAGCTGGCAGAAAGCAATAGAGCGCCTTTATGACAACAAAGAGGAATATCAGAAAATGAGTAATGCGGCATTGAAGCTTTTTTCTGAAAATTTCACCGACAAGGTAATGTTTCAGAAAATTGCAAGATTGCTGAAATGAAATAATCTAATACCCGGCTTTGACATTTGAGCATCTGGTTTCGCTCTTCCGTGCTTTAGAAATCGTTTTTGTAGATTTTCATTAGTTTTTCGTAGTGAGTCTCCCGGCAGAAACGGACACGACTTTCACGGGCTATATCCGCCCGATTGAACGTATGGCTGCAAAATGTGCGGAAAATGTCGGTCAGAGCCTCAACATTTCCCGAAGGATAAAGCAGACCGGACGTTGACTCAATAAGTTCCGGAATCCCCCCAATCCTGGCTCCTATTACCGGCACGCCGGCACATAACGATTCTATGACGCTCAGCGGATTGTTCTCATACCATTCCGACGTTATAACAGAAGCATCGGCACCATTGAGCAGATGAGCCACCTCATTGGCGTTGAGCTTGCCCAGAAAGTCTATCTTCTTTACGTCGCCGTAACGTTCTTTCATCTCATCAAGCAGCGGACCGTTACCGGCCACTTTCAGGCATACCCCGGCTCTTTTTGCCGCTTCAAGAAGCGTAGGAACGCCTTTCTCTACCGAGAGTCTGCCGATATAGCAAAAATAGCCATCGCCATGTTCTCGCACAGGTTCCTTTTCAAGCACCTCAAGCTTGGGCGGGTCAATGAAGTTGCATAACACCCGTATTTTATCCTGTGGAATACCTTCAGCTACCATTATATCGCCCATAAAATGGCTTGGTGGAATGAAGACATCAGTGATACGGTTCAGGCGCTCACGGTTCCATGCGCGTGCTTCCAGATATGCCAGCAGACTCGCACTCAGTTTGCTTTTCATGCAAAGATGCCGTAACACACCGCTTTTACCGCCACCTAAACAGTCGCGGCATATCTCTCCCTGAGGACGACGAAAGGTATAGGCCGGACATACAAGCTTATAATCATGCAATGTCCATACAACCCTTATTCCACGCTCATGAGCCAGTTCGGCTATTACTGGCGACAGGTATGAGTGAACATTGTGCAGATGCACCACATCAGGGTTGAAATCGTCAAGTACTTTGATTGCAGCCTGCTTCACATCGCCGCGTCCCAACGTGCGCAGAGCTGCCTTTATTTTTGACCCTTTACCATTGAAGCTGACTTGTGAGGCATATCCCTGCCGGTCTTCTATTGCCAGATTTTTTGGATAATCCATGGCAAAGACCCTTACTTCATGACCATTGTCCTGAAGCAGACTCCGGGTGCCGATGGCTACTACTTCCGCGCCGCCGCGGTTGTAGAAGAACTTGCTTACTATCAGTATTTTCATCTTCGGTAGAAAAGGGTCAGAGGGCAGGTTCCAACACTAAAATTTCACGGGGTTTAAGATTCAGCGTCTCCGCAGGCGACAGAATCAAGTCCTTGTCAATCAGCACGTTATGCCACTTCATAGCCGTGGGGAGAATCTCCGCAAACGGAGCCATGTTGAGGTCTACATTTGCAGAAGTGCCGTTGAGCATTACCAGCACACGCTTGTTGGTGCCCGGTATGTAGCGCTCATACACATACACACCCTGTTTGGGGGCGAAGTGCTTCATCTTGCCCGTGTGGATGGCTTCCGCACCTTTGCGCCATTGCATCAGCTTGCTCAGGAAGTCGTAGGCCTCGTTCTGAAGCTCTGAGCGCCCATGAGTGGAGAACACATTCACCGAATCGCCGGGGAATCCGCCCGGCATATCGCGGCGCACATTGCCGTCACCGGGCTTGCGGTCGCCGCTCATCAGCAGCTCAGTGCCGTAATATATCTGCGGAATGCCCGGCATTGTAAGCAGTATTGTCTGAGCCTGCTTCCAGGCATCAAGCGTCTCGGGTTGCTCAGGCAGCAGACGGTCCGTGTCGTGATTATCTAAAAAGCGCAACACCTTCATTGGCTCGGCATAGACATTGTCTTGCGCGAAATGATTGTAGATATTTACCAGACCGGTGCCCCATTCATCCGTTTCCTCCTGGTAGGGAGCCAGCCCGCGACTTTTAAGCATCAGAGCAAAATCCATCACCACGGGCAGGTTCGAGTCTTTACCGCCGGCCGGGATACGACTGCCGCGCTGCCAGGCCTGTTCCGTGCCCGGATTGGCAAACCAGCACTCGCCAACAATGGTGAAGTCGGGATACTCACGTTCCACATCAGTTACCCAACCCGCCATAGCATCCTTGTCGGCGTAGGGGTAGGTGTCCATCCTTATGGCGTCGATGCCGGCTTCCTCAATCCACCAGATGGAATTCTGGCTCAGATAGCGCATCAGATGAGGATTGCGCTGATTCAGGTCAGGCATCACGTCAACGAACCATCCGTCGGTGGTGAGCTTGCGGTCATAGTCAGAGGCATACGGGTCGCTCAGCGACATCAGCTTATGATTTGTCTGCGTGTATTTGCCGCCGAAGTTTATCCAGTCTTTGCTAGGCATTTCGAGCATCCAGGGATGCTCCGAGCCGCAGTGGTTGAAAATCATATCCATCACCACCTTTATGCCCCTGCCGTGCAGCGAATCTATCAGCTGCTGGTAATCGGCATTGTTGCCGAAGCGCCGGTCAACGTTGTAGTAGTCGGTGGTGGCATAGCCGTGATACGAACCGCCCGGCATATCATTTTCGAGTACCGGGTTGAGCCACACAGCCGTTACTCCCAGCGAGTCGATGTAATCCAGATGATTCATTATGCCTTTCAGATCACCCCCGTGGCGTACATTCAGGTTACTGCGGTCGGCGCCGATGGGGAAACGCATCTCCTTCACCAGATTATTCTCCGTATTGCCGTCAGCGAAACGGTCGGGCATTATCATATAAAGCACATCGGCCGCAGTGAATCCCTGAGCGCCCCCTTTGGCTTTACGGGCACGCAGCTCATAGTTACGACTGATATGTTTCTTGCCTGAGCGCCAGGTAATGCGCATGGAGCCGGGTTTGGCTGCATTGCTGATGTTCAGATATATATATTGATAATTGGGTGAGCCGTCGAGACGAGCCACTGAATCTATGCTCACACCCGGATAGTTGATTTCGGGCACTGCCTCGCGGATGTCGGCCCCGTAGACCTGAAGTTGCAGAGTTGTATTCTTCATTCCCACCCACCAGTGCGGAGGGTCTATACGTTCCACTTTAAGGGATGCGGCATAAGATAAACCTATTCCCATCACCGCTAAAATGGCGCCTGTCAGTATCCTGATTTTCATAACTCTGCAAAATTACAAAAAAAATCGGAATCTTTTTTGTTCCTCTGCGGAAATATGAGGCGCCTGCACGGCAAAAAAATGTTCTAAAGAAGTTGTATGGCGCTGATGACTTATTTCCCCACCAGTTTGCGGCGGAGTCGCGACAGCGTTGAGGGTGTAATCTGAAGATACGAGGCTATATATTTCAGCGGAATGCGCAAAGTGAGCAATTTGGCCGACACACGCTCGATATACGGCTCATCGTTAGCCATAAAGTTATAAAGCCGGTCTTCGGCCGTTGTGGTGGCATATCTCAAATATCGGCGTTCAAGCGCATAGAGTTGGCCGGTGGCTATGTAGAGCATCCAGTCGGCAAAATCGCGATATTTGGCTATCAGATGCCGGATTGTGTTGTAGGTCAGCTCATACACACTTCCCTGTTCCAGCGCCACAAGCGAGAAGGCGGCCGGCTGGTTGGCGAAATAGCTGTGAAGAGATGTGTAGATGTCTCCCTCCGTGCCGAACAATATAGTGTTGTCGGTCTGATTATTGGCGTGCGACACCCTGAAGATGCCGTCGCGGTTTATGTAGAACGCATTGCACAGTTCGCCTTGACGCACAATAACATCTCCGGGCTCCACTTCAATAATATTGGCCGAGCCGCAGATTTCATCAAGGCACGGTTCAGAAACCTCCTTGTAGTGAAGAATGATTTCCCTCAGGTTCATTTGACTATATTTAAAACGCCATTTCAGTAATATTATTTTGAATCGGCAATACTCATTTTTTTGATTTAAAACAATTTGTATTGTAGCTTGGAGCTTAAATATTCAACTTTGATTAAATTTGCAATATCAATACGATGCAGTTTTCCGAGCCGCATCTTCTAAATTCATCAGTTCATGACAAAAATTCTACTGTCTGTAATTTTCACCCTTATGGCTTCGGCAGCTTTCGGCACCGCACCGGGTAATTTGTTTACCGTGGCGCCGCGGGGAGCCAAGCCACAGTCAACTGCCGCCGAGCAACCCGGCGAGCTCAATTACCGGCAAAACGCTTACGGACTGCCTGACGCTTTGCGCGGCACCGGTGTTGCCTTCGACGTGGGATATGTGTCATTCCCGCTCCAGACGCCGCGGACACGCACCACAGTGCATGCCTTCTCCAATCCATTGATTATAGCCGGCACAATGATGCCCGACGGCAAAATGCTGGCTTTTACATTCGTTGAAACATCATCGTCCATTAAGATGGAAAAGATGGTGCGCATGGACCCGGCCACCGGCGCCTTTACCGATGTGGCAGCCTTGCCCGACGGCTATCCCAACATACTCGACCTGACCTACGAGCCGGTCAGCGCCAAGCTCTTGGGTCTTGCGGCATGGCCAGCCGACAAAACTCCGTCGCTGGTAAGCATCAACCCGACAACAGCCGAAATCACCCTGTTGCGCAAACTCGATAACGTATGGTATAGTCTGGCTGCCGACGGCTCCGGCCGAGTCTTCTTTGTGCGCCAGAGCAACGGCGATGTCGGCGTCAGCTTCAATCCCCTCGACGGAACAGAGCCTGTCATTGCCGCCAAAGGGTCTGCCTCGGCGGCTTCATACGTCAGCTCCATGGCCATGGATCGCGACGATTATATGCTTTACTGGGCCTCTTGCGCATCCAATGGCCGCAGCACATTGTTCAAAATCAATCCTGCCACCGGCGCCACTACCAACCTGGGCACCATAGGCACCGCAGCCGTTTCCACCGAAGTCATGGCGCTCAATATTGCCGCTTCTGAACCCGCCGCCGGCACTCCTCAGGCACCCTCATCACTGCTGGTAAAGGCTGCCGCAAGCGGCTCCCTGACCGCCACTGCTACCTGGACAAACCCCGCTGCAGATTCCCTGTGCCTCTTCCTCAACGGCGAGCTCCTCAAGACCTTTGTCGGCGTTCAGAGCGGCAGCAACGGCAATATGGAGCTTTCAGGCTTACGTCAGGGCTATAACCACCTGCGCCTCACCACCGCCAATGCCGCAGGCAAAGGCCGCTATGCCGATGCCTTCTTCTGGGCAGGCCACGATGTGCCGCGGGCTGTGAGCAACCTCAAAGTGCAGCGTGTGGCTTCCGACTCCGCCTTGTTGACCTGGACAGCTCCCTCAAGCACCGTTCATGGCGGATATGTATCTCTCACCGGAATAAAATACAGAATCACCCGCTACTCTCTTGCCGGCGACACCACTGTGGTGAGCAAGACGTACAGAGGCACCTCTTTCCGCGAGAAAATTTCCACTCCCGGCAACTATTACTATACTGTGCAGTCGCTCTCTTCCGATTACGGCGAGACAGCCACCTCCGAAACCCTCTATCTGGGTCCGGCGCTTTCGCTCCCTTACAACTGCGACTTCTCCACCCGGGCTGCCTATACTCTATGGACACCGAAAAGCATGAACGGCAACAGCCGGTGTTGGACGTACTATTCCTATAAACCGCAGCATGTTTACAATCCTCCTTTCAACAAGGGCAACAACGACTGGTTCCTCAGCGCTCCCTTCTCGCTGGAGCAGGGCAAGGAGTACTACATCTATATGCAGATAAAATCTGGTTTGGGCGAATATTACCCCAAAATGTTCGACATATCTCTGGGCAAGGATGACTCTGTTGACGGACGCACCACGATATACCGCGACACCATCGCTTCCAAAGCCATTGAAGAGGTACGCATCACTGCCAAGGTGGATAAAACGGGCGAATACACCCTTGCGCTTCACGATTATTCCCCCTTCATAAGCTGCAACCTTTATCTCTATAAAGTTTCTGTCTGCGAGAAGACGACCGGTAAAATCAGCGGCCGCATCACCGACAATACGGGCAAAGGCGTTTCGGGTGTTACTGTGTCGCTCGACCAAACGACCCTGACTGCTACCTCAGGAGCTGACGGACACTATCTCATTGACTACATTGAGCCGGGCACTTATTCGCTTTCGGCCTTCAAACCCGGATATGCGTCTCACTCATCATCGGCTCCTCTCAACGTGGAGAGCAAGAGCACGCTGCAATACGACTTCAAACTCAATCCTACGGCCAGAGCCACTGTAAAAGGCATTGTCAAAGACGACAACAATATGCCTCTGCAGGGCGTCAAGGTGGAATTTACGGCTGAGGGACTCTCTTACTCGGCCACCACGGGTGCCGACGGCTCATACACCATAAGTGATGTGTCGGCAGGCTCCTACAGCTACACTGCCTCGCGTCTCCGCTTCCTGACTCTTCGCGGCAACGCCACGGTAACGGCCGAAACGGACCTGCCCATGACGCTGAAAGCTCTCGACCTGCCGCCTCACGGCCTCAAGAGCACATCGGCCGACGACGGCTCTGTGAAGCTAACCTGGAACGAACCGCGCGACCTCTTCCGCCGCGACAACGGTGTGCCCAAATCGCAAAACGGCGCCATGGTGGGCACTGACAACTACCTCTTCGGCTGTGTGTGGAAACAGCCTGCCACTCTCAACGCCATTTCGTGGATGACCACTGAATATCAGGGTCCGCACAACTACATGAACCTCTGGGTGCTCGACGTCAAAGCCGACGGCACTCCTTCAGCCAAAGTGCTCTATAACGCTATGAATGTGCCGGCCAACGGCGACCTGGTTTGGAACAGGCATGAAATGGACGCGCCGGTGAACTGCCCCAACGGTTTCTACCTGGCGGTGAGCTACCGTGGCATGGCCTCCATAGCCATGTCTGACGGCGAGGATGCCGACTGGCCCTTCGTGGCAGGTGTAAACTACCGCTCGTCTGATTTCCGCACCGACAACTGGACTTGCGTCGACGCTTCGTTTGTGAAAAACAACTATATGTTGCGTGCTGAGGGCACCGGTCTCGGAATAGCACCCGTGTCATACGCTTACCGTTACAACGTATGGCGCCTGCCTGCCGACGCGCAGACCGACACCGTGAAATGGGTTGCCCTGACTCCTGCCGGCGGCATTGCCGACACCTCCTTCGCCGACGCTCATACCGACGTTGCCGACGGTGATTACCGTTATGCCGTTGCCGCCTGCTATCCCGACGGCCGCATTTCCAGCGTCCTCTTCTCCGAGCCTGTGCATCTCACCAACGGCGTGGCTCAGTTGGGAATCGACGGCTTGCTCATCCCCTCCGGTCCTGTTGCCGATGTCCTGCCGCTTGGTGTACGTGTTGACGAGGCTGCGGTATATGCTCTCGACGGCTCCGTCAAACTGAGAAGCTCAGACACCGACCTCCTCGACATGAGTGGCATGGTAGCCGGTTGCTATATACTGCGGGTAAAACTTGCCCAAAGAGTTTCTGTAATCAAAATAATAAAGAAATAAGATATGAATACATTTAAAACCTTAGCGTTGGGCGTCGTGCTGGCCGGTTTCGGCATTGCCGACGCTGCAGCGGCAGTTCCCGCAGGCCCGGTGTTTGCCACCTTTGTGTCTGACAAAGGGTTGCGCGCAAAAGAAAGCGAGCGTTACGCTCAGGTCTACGTCAAATCGTCGAACGTGGGCGACACCGTCTTCTTCCAGTTTGGCGAAGGCGCAAAAATCGACACGCTGGTGCTCACAAAAGCCAATACGATGGTCAACATCAAGAAAACCGGTCTGGAGGGTGCCGGCACGGTGGTGAAGATTTGGGCCCCTCAAACCGTCTGGTTCCTGAACATCCGCGACAACGACGCCACTTCCTTCACCCCGGGCACCTGCGCCACCAGCGTCAGGGAATTCCGTTGCGAAAACGATTCGCTCAACAACATGGATTTCCTGCCCCAGATGCAGGCTCTCGAATATCTGGTGTCGTCAAACAACCGGCGCGTAAAAAGCATCACCGTCAACAACCCCAACCTCCAGCGTCTGCAGTTGGGCAAGATGCCGAACCTGGCAAGCCTCACTGTCAATGCTCCTGTGCTGTATGAGTTCAAGCTCGACGATATGCCCCTCATTCCCTCGTTGGATGTGAGCGGATGTCCTGCTCTGAAAACATTCACGCTGACAAAAGCCCCCAATCTGGCCTCGCTCAAGCTCAGCACCGGACAGGTGCTCGAATCCTTTACCTTAAGCGGCTCTGAGAAACTCGCAGCTCTTGAGCTGAAGGATATGCCCAAGCTCAAGAGGGTGCAGGTGTATGAGAACCCCGGTCTTGCCAACGTGTCGCTCGGCAACCTCCCGGCTCTGGCCACTATGTTGCTGCGTCAGAACCATCTCACGGATTACAGCATCTCCAATCTGCCCGCTTTGCGCACTCTGGTGCTCAGCAACAATCCGTTCACAAAGCTCGACATCAATCTGCCTGACCTGACTTCCGTAACCATCGACCAGTGCAACCTCGACACCATCGACCTGCGCAAACTCACTGTCCTCAAATCATGCTATGTGCGCAAAGGTAATGTGAAATGTGTCCTTTTTGCCGACAATGCTCTTCAGAACACCGCCACCACTTTTGTGCTCACTGAAAACCGTATGGGCATAAGCCAGCTGCCTCCGAGGCCTGCTAAGATGAACGCATCGCTCAACTATTATGCGCCGCAGGCTCAGCCTCAGCTCCCCACAACGATAAAGGCTGAAGAGCTCCTCGACCTCAGCGACTGGACCACAGGCCATACTCTCGACGGCACCGTGCCCTCGGTAATCACTTGGGAAACCAAATTTGAGGAGGCTCTTGTGGAGGGCACCGACTATTCCGTACAGAACGGTAGGTACAAATTCCTCCATGAGATTGAAGACAGCGTTCGTTGCTACATCACCAACAAGGCATTCCCGGCTTTTGCCCGCACTGTAGACTCCAAAGGCAACGTTACTGACTATCGCATCATCTCCAACTTCATCAAGGTGGATAAGAAACAAGGTGTAACCTCGCTCGACTCTAAGTCTGAGGTCAGTGTAAAAGCTGCCGGCAATCTCACAATTGAGATTGAGGGACTCCCCGCCGAAGCTCCGGTATTTGTTTATGCAGCCGACGGCTCTGAGGTAGCTGAAGCCAAAGGCAGCACCGACACCACGATTAAACTACCCGCCGCAGGTCTGTATATCGTCAGGGCTGCGGGTCGCTCCTTTAAAATATATGTGAAATAGCTGCTTGCAAGCTGTTCTGCCCACAGCGGCAGAACGTGAACAAAGCCCCGGCTGCTGAGTCGGGGCTTTCCTGATCTTATCGGTGGGATTTTATTGGTGAAATGGGGGAGAGGGGGTCAGTGCTTGCGTATCAGCGAGAGGCCGTCGCGCATGGGCAGAATCACCACATCGGTTTCCGCGTCCTTGGCCACCATGTCGTTGAACAGCCTGAGGGCCTTGGTCTGGGCATCGCGGTCATAGCGCGAATCAGTGATATGTCCCGACCACAGCACATTGTCGGCTATCAGCAAGCCACCGGGTCGTAAAAGTCGTTTGCACAACGGATAAAGCGCCGGATAATCGCGTTTGTCGCTGTCAAGGAAAATCATATCCACGCTCTCCGCCTCCATCTGCGGCAGCAGCTCAAGGGCATCGCCTATTACCGGCTTTACCTTTTCGCCGTACGCTGACAGGCTCAGATGCTCGCGAATAAAATCCTCCTTTTCATCGTCAATTTCCAGCGTAATCACCTCTGCGCCCTCGTCGAGTCCTTCGGCCATACAGAGCGCCGAATATCCGCCGAAGGTGCCTAACTCAAGCACCTTGCGCGGATGCAGCAGCTGCACCATCATCTTCAGAAACCGCCCTTGTAGATGACCCGAGTTCATGCGCGGGTTCATCAGGTCGAGATTCGCGTCGCGGTCCAGGCGGCTCAGCCACTCCGGTTCCGCCTCTATGTGGCTGTCAACGTATTTCTCAAGCGCCTCGTCCATGCCTTACATCACATGCTCGTAAGATACTGAACGGCCAAGCGGTAACCCTCCAGGCCCAAACCGGCAATGACGCCTTTGCAGCGGGCTCCCGTAACGCTGTGATGACGGAAGTCCTCACGGGCGGCTATGTTCGACAGATGAACCTCTACAACAGGCATCCCGCCCTCCATAGCATCCGCCAAAGCGTCGGCAATGGCGAGCGAGTAATGCGAATAGGCGCCGGGGTTGATGACCACGCCGCACACCTCTTCGTCGTCGCAGGCTGCCTGCAGAGCGTCGATGATGTCGCCTTCGCCGTTATGCTGACTGTAAAGTATTTCCACATTGGCAAAAGAGTCCTGTAAAGAGGGCAGGAAAGCATCAAACGACTCCGTGCCGTAATAACGGGGTGAGCGCTGTCCGGTGCGGTTCAGATTAGCACCGTTGAGTATGAGTATTTTTTTCATTCCGGCCACAAATTTAACACATTCCTCGCACATAACACGGATTATTTGTAACTTTGCACAAAAGAAAAAGCGGATGAAACTCAAAACCATATACAGCATCATCGTTCTTCTCATGAGCGTTACAGCCTGTTCGTCGGGCAAAAGCACCGCCGTAGCCGCCGATGAAGGGTCGGCCGAGCCTCAGCAGCCGGAGGTGATTTTTTCGGCCGATTCAGCCTATTCATACGTCAGAACCCAGACTGAGTTCGGCCCTCGGGTGCCTAACACCGAGGCGCATCGCCGTGCCGGCAAATGGCTGGAAAGCGAGCTTAGGCGTCATGGCGCCGCCGTTACCGTGCAGCCTATGAAGCTGACGGCTTTCGACGGCACTCAGCTCGATGCCCGCAATATCTTCGGCCAATATAACCCCTCGGCATCCGACAGACTTCTGCTTATGGCGCACTGGGACACGCGCCCCTGGGCAGACAATGATGTCGACCCTGCCAAGCGCACAAAACCTAACGACGGCGCCAACGACGGCGCCAGCGGCGTGGGTGTGTTGCTGGAAATTGCGCGCGCTATGGCCGCAAAAAATCCCGGTAAAGGCGTGGATATTCTGTTTGTGGACGCCGAAGACTGGGGTTCCGACGGTGATGAAAACTCATGGGCGCTCGGCGCGGATTACTTCGTAAAAAATCCCATTGTGGAGGGCTACAGACCCTCGCAGGTGATTCTGGTGGATATGGTTGGTGGCCGAGGCTCTAAATTCTATCGCGAAGGTCAGAGCCAGTATAATGCTCCCGCGCTCAACGACGCTGTGTGGGCGGTGGCGCTCGGCAGCGATAAGGCTGCCTATTTCAGCAATCAGACCGGCGGCGCCGTTACTGATGACCATGTGAAATTCCTGGCTGCCGGCATCCCGGCCATCGACATTATTGCTTTTGACCCCACTTCGGGCACCGGTTTCCATCCTACCTGGCACACAGCCAACGATAATCTCGCCAACATCGACCCGCAGGTGCTTGCAGCCGTGGGGCAGGTGCTCCTCAATTACATTTACGCCCGTTGACGGCTGACGCTTTCTCTCCTCTTCCGTGCGGCGAAATTTTTCTCTGATTTTGCATTTTTGCATTGACAAAGGCCGAAAAATTTTGTAACTTTGCGGTAAATGCAGAATATGGAGTTGCGTCCGGCGCTGTATATGTTGCCTGTGGGGCTCAGCGAATCTGACCCTCATACTTTTTTGCCGGCGCAGAACTTTGAGATTTTAAGCCTCTTGCGGGTTTTCATTGTGGAGAATGTGCGTACTGCACGGCGGTTTTTGCGCAGTTGCTGTCGCACGTTCCCTATCGACGAATGTACTTTCTTTGAGCTGAACGGACACACCGACCCGGCGGCGGTGAGCGGTTTCCTGGCGCCTCTTCGCAGCGGTATTCCCACCGGGGTGATGAGTGAGGCAGGGTGTCCCGGAGTGGCTGACCCGGGTGCCGATGTTGTGGCGCTGGCGCAGGCCGAGGGGCTGAAGGTAATTCCGTTGGTAGGTCCTTCGAGCATCCTTATGTCGCTGATGGCCAGCGGCTTCAACGGTCAGGGATTTGTTTTCCACGGCTATCTGCCGGTGAAGCCTGACCTGCAGGCCAAGGCTATAAAGGATTTGGAAGCGGAGGCTGTCCGGCGTGGCCAGACTCAAATTTTCATCGAGACACCTTATCGCAACGATGCCATGTTGCAGCGCCTCACTCAGGTGTTGCGTCCCGACACGCTGCTCTGTGTGGCAGTGAACATCACAGCTCCCGACGAGAATATTGTAACGCGCTCTGTGGCGCAGTGGCGCAAGCGTTTACCGGTTCTCGGAAAGCGTCCGGCTATCTTTTTAATTCACCGACCGAAATGAGGCGCCGCAGTAAATTCAATCCGCAGCCGGCACAGAACGTCATCGACTTTGGCTTTGCCGACGAGCAACTGGAGCAGCCCTCTTTGACGGCGCCCCTCCCGTCGCAAAGGCGCTCGCCTTATCCGCTAATAGACGGTGAATCCGGCGGTGCCGAGAGCGAAAAAGACTCGGTTTCACCGAGGTTTTTTAAGTTCATGTCGTTTGGCAGCGGCTCAAGCGGCAATTGCTCTTACTTAGGCAGCGAGCGCGGCGGAATACTCATCGACGCCGGGGTGAAGTCGGAATATGTTGAGAGTCAGCTGCGCAGCGCCGGCATTTCCATGGACGAGGTAAAAGGCATTCTCCTTACCCACGACCACAGCGACCATATACAGTATGTCTACCGACTTCTTCGCGCCCACAAGCATCTGGCGCTGTTCTGCACCAACAGGGTCATGAACGGTCTCATGCAGCGCCATAACATCTCTAAGCGTGTGCGCGATTACCACACGCCAATCTATAAGGAGATTCCTTTCAAGGTGTTGGATTTTGAAATCACGGCCTTCGAGGTGCCTCACGACGGCACCGACAATATGGGCTTCAGCATTGTTATGGGCAACCGCCATTTCGTGTTTGCCACCGACATGGGAGCCGTCAGCAGTCGCGCTTTGCATTATATTCAGCAGGCGCATTTCCTTGTTGTGGAGGCCAACTACGACCTTGAGATGCTGCTCAACGGCCGTTATCCCGACTACCTTAAGGCTCGCATCCGCACCCCTTACGGACACATGGACAACAGCAATACGGCGGCGCTCCTGGCAAAGGTGGCAGGCCACGGGCTGAAGTATGTGTGGCTGTGTCATCTCAGTCGCGACAACAATATGCCGGAGAAGGCTTTGGCTACGGTGCGTCAGGGACTGGAAAATGCCGGTTTCACCGTGGGTTCGGACGCTGAGACCACAAAAGACCGTGATGCCGATCTTATCCTCACCGCTCTGCCCCGGTTCGACGCCACGCGCCTCTATGTGCTGCGTTAGCCGGGGAACTTAATCCTCATCCTTGTACTTCAGCAGCACATCGGCTATGCGCCTGTCATTGCTCAGACGCGGAATCTTTCGCTGCCCCCCTAATTTGCCGCTGCCTGAGGTAGACAGCCATCGGTCAAAGCTCCCTTCGCGCATCGTTATGATTTCGGGCAGGTCGAGGAAGATGTTGCCGCTGCGTTTGGCCTGGTAATCGGAGTTGACGGCCTGCAGCTCCCGGTCGAGAACAGCGCAAAAAACATCGGTGGAAGCGGGCTTTTTTATCCATTCAATCAGCCATTGGTGACGCGCCTTGGAGCCGTCGTGTGAGAAGAGAGGAGCCACGGTGTAGTTCTTCACAGACGCTTGTGTGGCGCGGCAGGCGGCGGCAATGGCACGTTCCGTATTCCATTCCATCACCTCTTCGCCAAAGGCATTTATGAAGCTCTTGGTGCGTCCGGCAACACGAATTTTTATCGGTGAAACCGAGCATATTCTCACCGTGTCGCCCGGCGAATAACGCCATAACCCGTTGCAGGCCGATATGAGCAGTTCGTATGTGCCGCCCTCTTCTGTCTCCCACGGTGCCAAGGGCTCGCCGCCGTCGAGCGGTGCGAACTCATAGAAAATGCCGGCGTCGATGAGCAGCAGCATAGCCGGGTCATCGAAGTCGTTCTGCACCGCGAAGAAGCCCTCAGAGGCATTGTAATTCTCCAGATAGCGGATATTGCCGCTCGGCATCAGCGAGGCGTATTCATCGCGGTAAGGCTCAAACGATATGCCCCCGTGGAAAAAGACCTCCAACCGGGGCCAAACCTTGCGCAGGTCATCCTCACCCTTCAGGCTCATCACACGCCGAAGCACCGTGAGCATCCAGCTCGGCACGCCCGATATGTTGCTGACGTTGGCTGAGGCGGCGCGTTGTGCAAGAAGAGGCAGCTTCTCGGTCCAGTCGGGCATCAGGGCAATCTTTTTCTCCGGCACGCGCACCAGATTGGCAAGCGGGTTGATGCGGTTTATCAGCGTGGCTGACAGGTCGCCTACCTTTACCTTCGGGTCAAGATGCTCTATCTCGTTGGCAAACGAGCCGCCGAGTATCAGCGCTCTCCCCTCAAAAAGTCGGCTCTCGGGGCAGAGGCGCAGATAATGAGCCACGGCATCGGTGCCACCGGCGTAGTGATTATAGCGCAGCGAATCGGGCGTTATGGGAATGTATTTCGACTTGCCGCCGCTGGTGCCCGACGACTGGGCGAAATCGCGGCATATTCCGGGCCAAAGTACATCCTTTTCGCCCCGCAGCATACGCTCTGCATAGGTGCGTATGTCTTCATAGCCGACACGGGGCACTTGGGCGGCAAAGGCTTTGTAAAGCGAAGCGTCGTCAGTGCGTAAAACATCGGTGAAACCGAGGGTTTTTCCATAGTCGGTGTCCTTGGCTGCCGTAAGCAGACGCCGCAGCTCACGGAGCTGTATGCGGGTCGTGTCAGTGGCCCACAGGTCTGTGCGCTGCGATCGTTTTACAAAGTGGTTGCGGAGAAGTTTTGTGATGCCCATATCGCAAAGTTAACAAAAAGTACGGACTCACAAAAAATACCTGCCATCAGAACGATACCTGAAGCATGGTCTGCAACCGGTTGTCATGAGCTTGCTGTCCGTTCATGTTCACCCTTCGGCCGTAAACATACTCCAGTCCGCACTGAACTATCGGGGTGATTTGCCACATTACGTTGGCAACAGCATATTGACCGTAACTGTATTGGCTCTCCCAACTCTCTTCAGCACCACTGTATTCGCCCGGATAGACACGCACATGCGAATAGGAGGCGTTGGCGCTTACCGTGCGCGAGATGTTGCATGACAGGCCACCCATCAGTCCGTATCCTTCCACAGCTTTCATCTTGCCGTCGGAGGATTCGGGGGTGAGGTCAAGACCCATTCCGGAAATGTCCTGAATATAAGAGTTCATGCCTTTGCCGTATGCACCCTGGAAGCAATAACCCACCGGGCCGAAGAGCGTGCCTGCACCGCTGAGGCGCACACCCCAGCCGCAAACGGTGCGGTTTTTGTCTTTCAGAAGGTCGCGATACTGCAAGCCGCGCAGAATCACCGAGGCGCCGAGATGTCCGCCGCCCGGAAGGCTGTATTTGACCATGAAGGGAACGTCGGGAATGCGCTGGTTGACTTTCCGCACATATCCGTTGGTGGTGAAAGAGGCCATGGGCATCTCAATGCCGGCACCCACCGTCCAGCGGCCGAAGCTGTGGCGATAATCGAGAATACCGTTGGTTACGGCCAACATGGCGTTCGGCCCTTCGTAGTCAATGGTAGTGGGAGCGGCCCATGTATCGCAGAAAAGGCCGTAGCCGTAACCTGCCGTGAAGCCCATGAAGCTGATGTGGGCATTCTCAAGCTGGAAACCGTAGTTGTTGCCTAAGAAACGGCCGTTGACGTAGGCAGCCACTTCATATTTGGTGCCGGGGTTGAAACCGGCTATCAGATAAAGCTCTGTTTGCTGAGCGCTCACCTGGTATAATGCGCCGTCACCCTTCTCCTGAGTCATGGGAATGGCCGACACGATAAACTCATTTGCGTTGTGCAGCACATGGCCGAAGTCGACGCTTGCAACGCCTTTCACAGCGCCGCCTATGCCCACATAGAATTTGTTGTCTTTGCCAATCAGGTGCAGATAAGGCAGCTTGCGCGCCATGAGCGCCGCATTGACCTTGGCTTCCGCGTTGGTGGCCGGTTTGATGCCTTTCCCTGCCGAAGGAGCCAGGGGATAAATAACCTCAGAGCAAGAAAAATCCTCGGTGAAATCGGCGTTTTTTGATGTTGAGGCATCTGCTGACGTCGTTTCATTTGCATGGCTCTCAGCAAGAGCGCACAAAGGCGCCGACAGCGCCATAAGAGTACCAATCAGCCGGACAGTGTGTTTCATAGTTTCAATTGTTAATTTTCTTTGCAAACACTAAACACAATTTAAAAGTTTACCCCGCCGCCCCCTCCCTCCTCTGACCCATAACACTCCGGGAGAGAGTGAAATATTTTTCTGTTTGATAAAAAATGATTACCTTTGCAGCGAATTGGAAAAGCCCCCGGTTTTCACTTTTTCAAAATACGGTTGGTCCGGTAGCTCAATTGGATAGAGCAACAGCCTTCTAAGCTGTCGGTTCCGGGTTCGATTCCCGGCCGGATCACATAATGCGCAGCTCACGCTGAAGTGGGCTGCGTTTTTTTGCGGCTCCTTTTTTGCGGCTCCGGTGTTTTTTGCGGCGAGTGTTTATGTGATTTATGTAACGTATGTGATTTATGTAACTTATATGCAGCGCTAAAACATACATTACATAAGTAACATAAGTAACATAAGTAACATAACTCACATAAGTAACATAAATCACATAAGTTACATCATTTCTCCGCTCAAAAACCCCGTTGTCTTCGGCGTGCCTGTGTCATGGCTTCTCTGATGCCTCCATTGGCAATAAAGTCTTGCTCAAGAGATTTAAGCACCTTGGCAAGCATAGCATCAATCTGGTGAATTAGAGTCAGCATTATATTCGCCGTAGTTTCATCAGAGCGCACTTCACACTTCTCCACATATTCGCGAGGGTTAGAATGTCTGCGGGCATAATTCCTTACTGCAAAGGTGCGCCGGTCATCTCTGGTCCAGATTTCAAATTTGTGCTGCCGCAAAAAGTCGGCATAATCCTCTCCCAACTCACGCACAGACCCACGAGCCACGCCAATCAGCTTGATGCACATTTCAAAAGAAACGGGCAATCGCTCACACCCTCCACGATATTCTGCTTACATGACCGTGCCGCCTGCCGCATTTGGTCAATGGTGCGAGAACCCTGTGGAAGAGCCCTGCGTACAAACAGTTCTGTTACATCGCAGATAATTACAGATTTCTGATATACGCTCCAGTTGGAAACATCTCCTGTTATTTTCAGAAATTCATTCATGGTATTAGAGTTGCGCTTTCGGCTAATGGTGGGGCATGGCAAAGTTATGAAATTTCAACCATGCTTCAAAATCAGCTGCCTGCGTTACATTGAAAGGTCTTTCTGAGCCCTTTGCAAACTAAGACCAGATAAGCCGTAAAGAGGCTGAGGCGTTGTCATTGGATTGCGTCTCTGCGGCGGGGTTTGTCAGTTTGCTGAATAAATGTTAACTTTGCAACTAAAATTGAGCCTCAGGCTAACCAGGAAAATATGCAACCGATAATAGAAGCCGTAGACAAGGACCTATTGTCAGCTGAGCTAAATGCCGGTCGTTTGTTGCGCACCTCAAACAAAGGTGGCAATGAGCTGTATGTAGTTACAGCGCATAACTCACCCAATGTGATGCGCGAGATAGGCCGTCTGCGCGAGATTGCTTTTCGCGACGGCGGCGGGGGCACAGGGCTTAGTTGCGACATAGATGAATTCGACACCATGGACCCGCCATGCCGACAGCTATTAGTGTGGGACCCGCGCGACCGCGAGATTCTGGGCGGTTACAGATTCCTGCTCGGCGAAGACGTCAAGCGCGACGACCAAAACCGATTGCGTATGGCCACCAGCCACATGTTCGGCTTCTCGCAGAAATTCATCGACGTCTATCTGCCCAACATGATAGAGCTTGGCCGCAGTTTTGTGCGACTGGAATATCAGTCGTCGAAAGCCGGCGCAAAGGCTCTCTATGTGCTCGATAATCTCTGGGATGGCCTGGGAGCCCTTACCGTGGATTATCCTCAGATAAAATACCTCTTCGGCAAAGTTACCATGTATCCGGGCTACGGCAAAGAGAACCGCAATCTGCTGCTCTATTTCCTGCAGAAGCATTTCCCCGACCCCGAAAGGTTAGTCTGGCCCCTTGAGCCGCTCGACACCTGCATGGATATGGAAGCCTTGGCCAAAATCTTCTGTGGAACCGATTTCAAAGAGGATTTGCGCATTCTGCACCGCAAGCTGCGCGAAAAAGGCACCAATGTGCCGCCGCTCATCAACGCTTATATGAACCTGTCGCCCACAATGCGCATGTTCGGCACGTCGATAAACCGCGAGTTCGGCGACGTGGAAGAAAGCGGCATCTTAATAACGCTGGCAGAGGTGTTTGAGGAGAAAAAACGCCGACACATAGGCACTTACAAATAATTTAAAAGGCCGAAAATCATCATGGCAAAAAAGCTAAAGACCCCATATCTGCTGGCAGCGTTGATTCTGCTGACGATAGCCACAGCGCGGGCCGACAGTCTCGATTCGCTGCAGTGGAGCGCCGCTACCTTTGTCAACGCGGGCAACGGCGATTTTGCCCCGTTGTATATGGCTGCCAACCGTTACGGCACCCTCACCCAGGGCGCCGGCGCCTACGAAGCCTTAGGGTTGCATAAGCCCATGGGGCATAACGGCCGTTTCGGATTCGCCTTTGGCGTGCAGGCCTGGTTCGGCGCGTCGAAAGAGACCGACTATGCCCGCTATTCGGCCACCGAAGGCTGGGAGGGCAACAATCAGCGCCCTGCATACGCATGGCTGCAGGAGGCTTACGCAGCCGTGAGATGGCGCAGCCTCTTCCTCGAAGCCGGTATGCGCGATTACAACCGCAGCATCTTCAGCAATGCCACTTCAAGCGGCGACATTGTGCTTGGCGAAAACGCTCGCGGTATTCCGCAGGCCCGTATCGGATTCGAGAACTTTGTCAACGTGCCCCTGACGCGCGGATGGCTCCAGATACAGGGTGAGATAGCTTACGGCAAATTCGCCGACAAGAATTGGCTCGAGGGCCACTATAACCGCTATAACTGGTATGTAACCACCGGTGTTTGGTTCCACTATAAACGCCTTTATCTGCGGTCGAACCCGGCGCAGCCCCTTTCCGTAACCTTCGGCATGCAGCACGCTGCCCAGTTCGGCGGCTCGCAGCAATGTTACAGCAAAGGTGTGCTGACACAGACCAACGAGTCGAAGGTGAAAATCAAAGACTTCTTCGACGTCTTAATCCCCCGGCGCGACGGCTCGGGCACCCAGGCAGGCGACAAAGCCTATTACAACGGCAACCATTTGGGGTCGTGGGATTTGCAGGTGCGTTACCGGCTGCCGCAGGGGCAGAACATCACCTTCTATGTGCAGGCACCCTGGGAAGACGGTTCGGGCATAGGCAAGCTCAACGGCTGGGACGGCGTGTGGGGCCTTCGTTACGAGAGCGCCGCAGCCACCGGCTGGATAACCGAAGCCTCGGTGGAATACATAGACTTCACCAATCAGTCGGGCCCGATGCACTGGGCTCCCGGCGATTATCCCGGCACAGGTGTGCCGAACGAAGCCACCGGCGCCGACGACTATTACAACAACTACTTCTTCAACGGCTGGATGAACAACGGCATGGGTCTTGGCTCGCCGCTGGTGAAGGCTCCTATCTATAACACCGACGGATATATGCGCTTCACCGACAACCGCATACGCGGATTTCACGTTGGTATAAAAGGACAGCCCGTGGCCGATTGGAGCTGGCGGCTGCTGACCGGCTATCAGCGCTCGTTAGGCACCCCCTTCCTGCCGCGGCTGAAGGCAGCACACTCTTACTCGCTGTTGCTTGAGGCCGGACACAGCTTCCGCAAAATACCCGGGCTGAAAGCCGCCGCACAAGTAGCCATGGATGCCGGCTCCCTTTTCGGCCACCGCTATGGCGTGGCGCTGTCGCTCACTTACACAGGCTCTTTCTCATTCGCTAAGAAATGAAACATATACGCCTCATTATAATTTTGCTCATTGGCGTTGTGGCCGCAGGCTGCACGCACAATAACGGCGATATCGGTCCGCTGTTCGGCAAATGGAAAGTAACATCCATAGTGGCGGAAGGCATCACAGCCGACCCGTATCAGGGCAACGTGTTCTGGGATTTTCAGTCGCACACCATTTCCGTTTCCGAACAGATGCCCAATCACGATTATTCGCAGGGCTTCGGCAACTGGAGCATGAGCGGTGACGAACTGACCATTGATTTCCCCGACGAGACACGTCAGCCGCCCGCAGCCTCCCTGCTGCCCTCTTCGTGCAGGCTGCAAGTGCTGAAACTGAACACCGGCCATGCCATCTTTCTGCTGCATCGTGCCGACGGCGCCACCATCACATATACACTAAAGAAATGGTAGACAACAACAAATCAGGCTCACCCTTAGCCGTTGTTACGGGAGCCGACGGATTCATAGGCTCGCACCTCACCGAGACGCTGCTTGGAGCCGGATACAGGGTTCGCGCCCTCAGCCAGTACAACTCCTTCAACTTCTGGGGCTGGCTCGAAGGTATTCACAACAACAATCTGGAGATAGTAAGCGGCGATGTCCGCGACCCGTCGTTCTGCCGCGAACTGGTGCGCGGTGCCGACACCGTGTTTCACCTGGCCGCCCTGATAGCCATACCTTACAGCTACGTGGCTCCCGACAGCTATGTTGACACCAACATACGCGGCACCCTCAATATGCTCGAAGCCGTGAAAGCCGAAGGCTGCGGCCGCTTGCTCGTTACATCCACCTCCGAGGTCTACGGCACGGCGCAATACGTGCCCATCGACGAGCTGCATCCCCGTCAGCCCCAGTCGCCCTATTCAGCCACCAAGATAGGCGCCGACGCCCTGGCACAGAGCTTCTACAACGCTTTTGAGCTCCCCGTGGTGATTGTCCGACCGTTCAACACCTACGGACCCCGCCAGTCGGCCCGCGCCATCATACCCACCATCATTTCGCAGATAGCCTCGGGCAAAGAAGTGATAAAAGTGGGCGACCTGACCCCGACGCGCGATTTTAACTACGTTACCGACACGGCACGCGGCTTCCTGTGCATAGCTCAGGCACCGCTGGAAAACGTTGTGGGACAGGAGATTAACATTGCCACCAACAGCGAGATTACCATGGCCGACACCCTCAACATCATCGCCGAGCTGATGCACTGGGGAGGCCGTTATGAGGTAGACCCCGAGCGTCTGCGTCCCTCGCGCAGCGAGGTTCGCCGATTGTGGGGTAACAACGCCAAGATAGAACGCCTCACCGAATGGCGTCCGCAGGTGAGCATACGTCAGGGACTGCAGAACACCATCGACTGGTTCTGCAATGCCGGCAATCTAAAGCGCTATAAAACAGACATATACAACCGATGAAACAGCGCATCACCATATTGATGCTTGGCGGCGGCCGGCGCGTGTCGATGGCCGAATTGCTGAAAGAGAGCGGCAAACGGCTTGGCGCCGAGGTGCAGGTGGTAGGCTATGAGCTGATTACCAAAGTGCCGTTGGCCTCGGCCGGGAAAGTGGTTCAGGGTCTGGCCTGGGACGACCCGCGCGTGGAAGACGACGTGGTGAGGGTGGCTCAGGAGCAGGAAGCCGACATCCTCATACCCTACAGCAATGCCGCTGTGGAAGTAGCGGCTAAAGTTAAATCCCGCCTGCCAGACACCTTCAGCCCCGTGTGCGACGCCGACACCGCAGCCGTGTTCTTCGACAAGCTCGAAGCAGCCAAAGCCTTCAAAGCCGCCGGCATGCCCATTCCGCGCACATACAGCGTCCTCAACGCCGAGCTGCCCGCCATTGCCAAACCCCGCCACGGGCGTTTCTCGCGCGGCATAAAGGTCTTCACCAACATGGATGACCTGATGCAGCTCAAGAACATCAAAGATTATCTGATTCAGGCATACATACCCAACCACAAAGAATACACCGTAGACTGCTACGTTACCCAGAGCGGAGAAGTGCTGTGCAAAGTGCCTCGGCTGAGGCTTGAGATAAGCGGCGGCGAATCGACGCGTGCCGTAACCTGCCGGCTGCCCGAGTTGCAGAAAATGGCCGGCGACGTCATAGAAGCCTTCAAGCTGCGCGGCCTGGTCAACATTCAGTATCTGTATGACGAAGACCGCGACCGCTATCTCCTCATGGAGGTGAATCCGCGTCTGGCCAGCGGAGTAGTCTGTTCCATACGCGCCGGAGCGCCCATACCCGATTATATCATCGGCGAAAGCCTGGGAATTCCCCTCCATGCCTGCGACGACTGGTGCGACAACACCCTCATGACACGCTATTGGAAAGAGGTGATATTCTATAACTCTTAGACCCCAATGAAGATTCTTGCCGTGATACCGGCACGCGGTGGCAGCAAAGGCATACCGGGCAAAAACATTAAGCTGCTGGGCGGTAAGCCACTGGTTTGCCACAGCATTGACCATGCACGCAGCGTGTGCGCAGATGCCGATATCTGTCTCAGCACTGATTCCGAAAAGATAAAGCAAGTGGCCGAGGATTACGGACTCACCGTGCCCTTCCTTCGTCCGGCCGAACTGGCCACCGACAAGGCTCCCACAGCCGACGTCATACTCCATGCTCTGGACTATTACCGCAGCTTGGGACGCGACTACGACACCGTGCTGCTGTTGCAGCCCACGTCGCCCCTTCGTCGCGGCGAGCAGATAAAAGAGGCGCTGAAGCTGTATGAGAGCACCCGGCCCGACATGGTGGTGAGCGTTAGACCCGCGGCTGCCAATCCGTATTACGATATTTTTGAGACAGAGGCCGACGGCACGCTGCACATCAGCAAAGGCCCCGGTACCTTCACAAGGCGTCAGGATGCCCCTAAAGTGTGGCAATACAACGGAGCCATTTACGTGATAAACGCCGCCTCGCTGCGTGCCATGCCCATGGGCAAATTCCCGCGCAGGCTGCCTTATGTGATGAGCGCCGAAACATCGCTTGACCTCGACAGCCTCTACGACTGGCAGCTGGCCGAACAGATATTTACTAACTCTTAAGAACAAAAAAATGTCAACAGCAAAATCTGACGATGCCCGCAAGGTTACCACCCGTCGCCTTGTGGAGATGAAACAGCGGGGAGAAAAAATATCGATGCTGACGGCATACGACTATACGAGCGCCAGTCTGATAGACCAGGCAGGCATTGACTGCATCCTTGTGGGCGACAGCGCGTCGAACGTCATGGCCGGCAATATGACCACCCTGCCGATGACCCTCGACCAGATGATTTATCATGCCAAATCAGTGATGAAAGGCGTGAAGCGCGCCCTTGTCATAGCCGATATGCCCTTCGGCACCTATCAGGGCGACAGCCACGAGGCACTTCACTCGGCCATACGCATCATGAAAGAGAGCCATGCCGAAGCCGTGAAGATGGAAGGCGGCGTGGAGATACGCGAAAGCATAGAGCGCATCCTGTCGGCCGGTATTCCCGTAATGGGCCATTTGGGTCTTACACCGCAGAGCATCAATAAATTCGGCACCTACGCCGTGCGAGCCCGCAGCGAGGAGGAAGCCGAAAAGCTGCTTGCCGACGCCAAGATGCTGGAAGAGATAGGTTGCTTCGGCATGGTGCTTGAGAAGATTCCGGCACAGTTAGCTGCCAAGGTGGCTGCCACGGTGCGCATCCCCGTAATCGGCATAGGTGCCGGCGGCGGTGTCGACGGTCAGGTGCTGGTGATGCACGACATGTTAGGCCTCAACTCCGGCTTCTCGCCCCGTTTTCTGCGCCGTTACGCCAACCTCGGCGAACAGATAACCGATGCCGTAGGTCATTACATCGACGACGTAAAGAGCGGCGATTTCCCCTCCGAGCAAGAATCCTACTGAGCAGGCTGTCCTCCAGCCGTTTTGAAAAGACATTTTGGGATACATTCTTAAAAGATGTTAAAAAAGTGAAGTTTGAAAATTTTGATTAACTTTGCAGAGTGAATCTATTGTTGCTTAAATAGGGCATCGGCAACAAGCGTTTCTTCAAATAAATCCAATAGAGATGTCGGCAAATGAATAAGATCATGATACATACAAGAACAAATTTCGGAGGGTGACTTTTTGCCGTAGTGATGATTTTTGTTTTGTCATCGTGCAGCGATGATACACAAGAAACGCCTGATTGGCGAGAAGAGCTTTATCCTTCCTATCGTCCGGTTTGGGTAGGCGAAGGCTTGCCTCCTGTCGGAGATAATTTTGAAAGGTTCGGTCCGGGTATCAACATAAAAAACTCAAAAGGAACGGACTTACTGTATTCGGGTCATGCCGAGAATGTGCTTGGCAGTGATTTCTATTTCGAATATCAGGGTAAGAGATACTGCGTGGGCGATACGTTAGACTTTATGCCCGAATCGTTTCGTGCCAAACAGAAAACCGTGAAGATCATTCCCCAAATTTCGGGCGCTCCATACACCTTGTATCTTTTTATGGCTTATCCGCACATGGGAAGTGTGATAGACGAGCTGACAGAGCCAATTGACATCACTTACTCTTTTGTATGGCCGTCGAAAGGTATTCGCAAGAGCTTCAGAGTATACTGTGAAAAGAATGTCGATTTACTGCAGGACATCGAGGCTGCAACAACCGATGAAAATGGTTTCAAAAAAGCTGAGTTGTTCAGGTACGGAATGTGGGAGAATGGAGTCTCAACAAAAGGCGAACAAGTTATAACCATTACAGTTGATTGAAATAGCCCGGCAACCGGGCTCTGAAGATTACAACGGCGTATGCTTTTGCGTATGTCGTTTGTTTTTATTATCTTTGTAGTCTCAACAAACGGCAAATGCAAACTTGGTGCCGTTTGGTTTTTTTAACGCAAAAAAATATACAGCAATGTCAGAAAATAACAACAACAATCAGCAGGGAAATCAGATACAGATACAGCTTCGTCCGGAGCTTGCCGACGGCAAGTTCTCAAACCTGGCCATGATAGGCCATGACCCCAATGAGTTCCTGATAGATTTTATCTTCCATGCGCCCAATATGCCTCAGGCACCGGTTGTGAGCCGCATTATCATGACCCCGGAGAACGCCAAACAGCTTCTCCTGGCTCTGCAGGACAACGTGTCGAAATATGAAGCCACCTTTGGCGAGATAAAACCGCGCGTACCGTTCGGCCAGAACTGATAACAGACAACGGGAGAGGCAAAAGCGGGCAGCTACAAAAAGATGCCGGCGTGTCTCTCCGCTTTTTGTCGGGGGCTGCCGGAGCCGCAATCCCGACTTTATTCAAAACAGACAACAAAAGGCAATGGAAAACAATCTGGTACTGTATAACACACTGACGCATAACAAAGAGCGCTTCAAGCCGCTGCACGAGGGTCGCGTGGGCATGTATGTATGCGGTCCCACGGTATATGGCGACGCTCACTTGGGTCATGCACGTCCGGCCATTACGTTCGACATACTGTATCGCTACCTCACCCATCTGGGATATAAGGTGCGCTATGTGCGCAACATCACCGACGTAGGTCATCTGGAGCATGACGCCGACAGCGGCGAAGACAAGATAGCCAAAAAAGCACGCCTTGAGCAGCTTGAGCCCATGGAAGTGGTGCAGTATTACCTCAACCGCTATCACCACGACATGGAGGCCCTCAACGTGCTTCCTCCCAGCATAGAGCCTCATGCTTCGGGTCATATAATAGAGCAGATTGAGTATGTGAAGAAGATTCTTGACGCCGGCTATGCTTACGAGTCGAACGGCTCTGTATACTTCGATGTGCGCAAGTATAATGCCGACCATCGCTACGGAGTGCTTTCGGGCCGCAACATAGAAGATTTGCAGTCGGCCACCCGCACCCTCGACGGGCAGGACGAGAAGCGCTTCCCCCTCGATTTCGCCCTGTGGAAAAAGGCGGCTCCCGAACACATCATGCGTTGGCCGTCGCCCTGGAGCGACGGTTTCCCCGGATGGCATCTGGAATGTTCCACAATGGGGGAGAAGTACCTCGGCGACGAGTTTGACATTCACGGCGGTGGCCTCGACCTCATCTTCCCGCATCATGAATGTGAGATTGCCCAGAGCGTGGCAGCAAAGGGCAAACCCACCGTGCACACCTGGATGCACAACAACATGATTACCATTGAGGGCAAGAAGATGGGCAAGAGCTACAATAACTTCATCACCCTTGAAGACTTCTTCACCGGCAGTCATGCCAAGTTGCAGCAGGCCTTCTCGCCCATGGTCATCCGCTTCTTCATCCTTCAGGCTCATTACCGCTCCACAGTCGATTTCAGCAACGAAGCCCTGATAGGCGCCGAGAAGGCCCTGCGCAAGATGCTGGAAGGCTACCGTCGTCTGCAGGCGCTGATGCCGGCCGAGAAATCCACTGTGGAGGTGCCGGAGTATATGCGTCTCTGCTCGGAGGCTATGGACGACGACCTCAACACCCCGCAGGTCATTGCCCATCTGTTTGACGCCTGCCGCATCATCAACGCCGCCACCGACGGCAATGTTACCCTGTCGGCTGAAGATTTGCAGGGCCTGAAAGTGGTCTTCAAGACCTTCCTCGAAGATATTCTTGGCATCAGGGTGAACCTGGAAGGCAACGACGGCGACGACACCAAAGCCTTTGCCGGAGCTGTAGATCTGCTGCTGCAGGTTCGCGCCAATGCAAAAGCCGCCAAAGACTGGGCAACGTCTGATTTGATTCGCGATAAACTTGCCGAACTGGGTTTCAAGATAAAAGATACGCGCAACGGCGCCGAATGGAGCCTCGACTCATGAGGCGCTTTATGAGCGCAGACAACAAAGGCAAAGCACTGCTGCGGTTCATGACCGCGGCAATGCTGTTGCTTTTTACAGCAGGGGTTATAAAGGCGCAGACGGAAGAAACCGCCGAGCCGCCGCGCCCGATGACGCCGTTGCAGACCTTTTTGTCTGACCCGGCCGTCAACGCCGGTTCCACGGCAGTGTATATTGCCGAGATAGGCGGCAAGGTGCTGGCTTCGCACAACGCCGACACGCCCCTGCTTGGCGCCTCCACCATGAAGCTGGTTACGATAGGCTCGCTGATGCAGGTGCGCGACGTCAACTACCGCTATGTGACGCGAGTGATGACCGCGGGCCGCGTGGTGAACAACGTGCTTGAGGGGAATCTGCACATAGTGGGCAGCGGCGACCCCACTCTCAATACCGACCGGACGCCCAAAACGCCCGACTTCGTCGATGAGATAGTGAAGGCGCTGAAGAGCCGTGGCATAAAAAGCATCCGCGGCAACGTGCTGATTGACCAGAGCATCTTCAGCGGGCCGTCGCGGCCGCAGACATGGTCCTCGGCCGACAGTCGCACCGATTACGGCGCCGGTGCCTACGGCTTCAACTACGGCCGCAACCGCAGCGGCTCAAGAGCTGTTGAGAACCCTTCGGCAGTGTTCATGGCGCGCCTGGAGAAGGCCTTGGCTGCCAACGGCATAGCCCTGGAGAAGGTGAACTATACGGGCGGCGGCAAACGCCTGTTGGTGGAACATCGGTCGGCGCCCCTCGACGAGATTATGCGTAGCTGCATGATGCGTTCCGACAATCTCTATGCCGAGTGTCTGCTGCGTCAGGTGGCCATAGCGCAGGGCAAAAGCGGCAGCGTGGCCGATGGCGCCGAGAGCGTGGCGCAGATATGGAGCCGCAACAAAGCGCCCATGAACGGCGTTCGTATATACGACGGCAGCGGCCTGTCGCGCTCCGACCGGCTCACGGCCAACTTCCTCGCATACGTGCTGCGGATGTGCAGCAGCGACCCTTATTATGCCTCTTTCTTCCCGTTGGCGGGCGCTGAGGGTACCCTGCGGTCATTCCTGCGCGGCACGCGTCTGGAGACCTATGTGGCCATGAAGACCGGCAGCTTGCACGATGTGCAGGCGTATGCAGGATACTGCCTCGACGAGGATTATGCTCCCACCCATTTGGTGGTGGTGATTACCAACGGCTTCAAAGGGGGCAGAGGCGCCTTCCGTAGAGCCGTAGAGAAACTGCTCCTTTCAACCCTTTAATCTCCTTTCAACTCTTTAATATTGTGAATTCCCATGGAAACACGTCAATTGAAAGAATTATATAACGAGCTTTGTCTGCTTGAGGGCTTGCTGCTTAAGACCGTCAACGACGGCGCAACGTGTGCTGCTTTAAACGACCTGATAAAAGAGCGCGGCGAAAGCGTTGTTCGCGGCGTTCAGGAGCTTCTTGCTGCCATAGAAATGGCTGAAGAGACTGCGGTAGCCCAAGAGATGAAGGCGCCTGTGGAGGATATGAGCGCCGCTGAAGAGGCTGCCGCAA